>Ga0315310_10000018_pt1 | contig 123120 bp, 116 predicted proteins | sample TDP5_MG_FD_203630 | JGI IMG/M metagenome (GOLD analysis project Ga0315310, IMG submission 203630) | Freshwater sediment microbial communities from Lake Towuti, South Sulawesi, Indonesia - TDP5 | ecosystem: Environmental > Aquatic > Freshwater > Lake > Sediment | place: Indonesia: South...
TCGATCCCAACATACTTCATAATTGCACCTCCATCGAGGTAAGTATATTGAAAACACCTGGAAATGCAATTTTTTCATAACATCAAATCTCTACATTCTACATCGGTATTGACAAAGGCGAAAAATTCGCTATGCCGGGATCATGGTCTGATCCGTGGGATAGCGGCGGAGTTAATCCATAAATATTGCGACATAAGCCAATCGCAGATCGGTATCTTGTTAGGTGGAATTGATTACGGTGCAGTGTACCTACTGCGACGCCGTTTACGGGAGCGGATAGTTAAAGACCTAGCAGTGCGGAAGCAATGGGAGAAGATTGAGAAGGAGGCGCTGCGATGCATGTAGAATGTAGAGATTTGACCCCCAGCCTTCTATTGACTTGTAATCAAATTTGGTTACAATTGTAACCAAAAGAGGTAACAGATCTATGGACATGCAGAAAATCTTCAAATCTAAGGTCAGGAAGGAGATATTCAGGATATTCTTTACCAATCCCGATAAGGAATATTACTTGCGGGAGCTGGAACGAATGCTCGGTATCCCGGTCAGCATGATCCAGCGCGAGCTACGCAATCTTGAAAAAGCCGGAGTATTTTCTCATCGCAAACAGGGTAATCTCGTATATTATTCGATAAATAAAAATTACCCCCTTTTTGATGAATTTAAGAGCATAATTTTCAAAACGATCGGCGTCCGGGGGCTTATAAAGGAAAACTTGAATAAACTGAGTGGTCTCAAAGTGGCATTTCTCTACGGGTCATTCGCAAAAAACGAAGAAAAAGCGGATAGCGATATCGATCTGTTCCTTATCGGCAGTATCGATGAAAGGCGTTTGGTGACTGAAATTAACCATCTGGAAAAGATCCTGAAACGTGAGATTAATTATACGTTATATAAACCGGCTGAATTTCATAAGAAACTGCAAAAGCGCGAAGGTTTTATTATAGATGTGATGGAGAATCCAAAGATATTTTTGATCGGAGACGAGAATGAATTACGATGAATTTATCGCCGAATATTTAACCAAAGGTTTGATAAAGAAACAAAAAACTGTATTGAAGGAAGTGGCGAAGATCCTGAAGAGAGCCAGGATCGATCTAAAAACCGCGAAGGTTAATCTGACTATCGATGAAGGTACAGCATATTCGGTGGCATACCTGGCGATGCTGAGAGCGGGACGGGCATTGATGTTGTTCAAAGGGTTCCGTCCGGACGATGGCAGTCAGCATAAGACCGTCGTGGAATATGCGGCACATTATTTAGGTGATAAATTCAAGGCGATCGTTACCCATTTTGACCGGATGCGGCGCAAACGAAATATATTCATGTATGATATTGAAATATCCATATCAGGTTCGGAAGCGAATACAGCCCTTGAGACGGCGGTCGAATTCGTCGACCTGATAGAGAAAAAGATCAAAGAAGAACAACCACAGATAGAACTGGAGTTTTAACATAAAAATTCCCCTTTATCTCGCACCTTGTTCACTTTTAATAGTTTGCAATTCAATAGAATATTCAAGGGTTCGATAAGAATATCTATTGTATTTAATTTATGATGGCAAGCAGCAAGATGCGGGATGTTGAAATTTTCAGCCAAATCACACATAAGATTTGGGAAAATTTCGCATGGGCGGTGAGTGACTTGAACACTCGACCTTTGGTATGTGAGACCAACGCTCTAACCAACTGAGCTAACCGCCCAAAGGGGGGCTTCACCCCCCTTTTCTCCACTCACTTTTTTAAACAAAACCAAAAACTTCGTAGCGACCTCGAATCCCCCTCGCATTGAGAAGACATACGCACAAATATTAAACATACGCAACTAAACCAAATCGGCTCTCGAAGAACTGCTAAGCATTTTTGGGGGCTTCACCCCCCTTTTCTCCAAAAAATTTCTTATTTTTTACTATCTACTATCTACGACCTACTGTTTTTATTATAATCTCAACGCCCGCCAGACAATGAAAACAACCAGGCCACAAAACCCTGAAATTCCCATTACAATCCAGAACGCATAAGGATGAACCTGCAAGGGTAATTTAACATTCATAGAAAAAATGGAGACAATCAGGGTTGGCACCATTATCAATATCGTTATAATATTCAACACCTTTATCAGGATATTTAAATTGTTGCTGACAATAGAAGCACGGGCATCCATCAGACTGGCGAGAATTTCTGAATAATTCTGCGCCTGTTCGTAACACTGATTATTTTCAATTGTGATATCATCAAGTAATTCTAAGAGTTCCTGATTTAATTCCAGTTTGGGTGCATTATGCTTTAGTTTTTCAATTAACATACTGTTTGAATGAATGGCATCAAGATAATAAACCAGACTTTTTTCCAGGGAAAACATACTTATTAAATAGCGATTTTCCATAGAACGATTAATTTTATTTTCTAATTCATCAGTAATCATATTAATCACCTTCAAGTGATCAACAAAGTGATGGATTGAACGATAGATTATCTTGAGCATTAATTCGGTCAGGGATGAGACATTTAAAAAAAGTTTACCATCAAAAAGGGTAATTTCTTCAGAGGCAACAATAATCATAAAATTCTTGAAGAAAAACATTCCGACCGTCGGAACTTTAAATAATAATTGGTCTCGTGCCTCATATTTCTTAGGTCGTTTAAGAATGAGCGCCATATGTTCTGGTTCAAATTCCATCCAGGCAAGTTCGTTTGGGTCTAATGCGGAATTTAAAGTGTGCTCATCAATTTTGTAGTTATCAATAAGAAATTTTTTTTCTGTCTCATCAGGGTTAATATAATAGTAAATACTGGCAGTTTCTTTTTCAATTTCAACTATTTTACCTTGCGCGATATCGTAGCGTTTTAACAAGGTTCTACCTGAATAACCCTTCGGCCTTCAATCCGGTATTTGCCAGAAAGAACTAAATTTATTGCTTCGGTATAGATTCTATGTTCTTCTTTTAAGATTCTCTCAGCAAGCATTTCTGGTGTATCATCGTTCTGAACCGGAACAACTGCCTGAGTAATTATTGGACCGCAATCAACATCTTCAGTTACAAAATGGACTGTGCAACCAGAAAATTTTACGCCATATTCAAGCGCCTTTTTCTGGACTTCAAGCCCAGGAAATGCGGGTAAAAGGGCCGGGTGAATATTCAATATTCTGCCGGCAAATGCCTCAAGAAAGGGTTTTTTTATTATTCTCATAAAGCCAGCAAGACAAACCAGATCAACATTATGTTCCTTCAATGTCTTAACATAGTTTTCCTCGTATTCGGGTAAAAGCCATGTTTTTTTAGACCCGGGGTCAAGGTATACCGCCTTTATATTGTGTTCACGTGCAATCTGGAGGGCGCGTGCATCTGGACGATCACTTATTACAATAGCAAGATTGGCATGCAGTGAACCATTCTCAATATTTTTGATAATGGCCTCAAGGTTTGAACCTCTCCCCGATGCTAAAACCGCAATGTTCTTCATATTTAATTTTAATCAATTTCACACTAAAGTCAAGTAAGATTGTTACTGGGGTTCATTGGTCAAAGCCTAACACCAAAGGGTTGACATTAAACAAAAGAGGAGTAAAATTGAATATGGACTTGAAGGATTTCGGTGTCGTAATTCCGGCTTATAATGCTGAGGGGACAATAGGAAATTTGATTGAGGAGCTCGTAAATAATGGTTTTAGCCGAGAAAATATTATTATTGTTGATGATGGCTCAAAGGATAGCACTGCAGAGGTTGTCCGCAAACATGGCGTAACTGTGATAAAAGGTAAAAAAAATATAGGTAAAGGCTGGGCATTAAATTTAGGATTCGATAGCGCAAAAGCGAAGCAGTTAAGAAAAACTTTTACCCTTGATGCAGATGGTCAGCATCATATTTCTGAAATCAAAAATTTTTTAAAATCAGAAAAAAATTTTGATTTGTTAATCGGTTCGCGATATAATCATTTATTACAGATGCCTTTTTCAAGACGGGTTGTAAATCGAATAACATCGTTGGTCATTTCGCTCTTAAGCAGAAATTATATACCGGATGTGCAATCGGGATATCGACTTATCAACCTGAGGATATTTGATAAAATTAAATTAAAGTCAAAGAATTTTCAAACTGAATCCGAATTGGTTTATAAGGTGATAAAAAATAAATTCACTATTGGGTATATTCCAATTTCTGCAGTATATGACAGTGAGAAGAGTTATATAAACCCATTAATAGATACAATAAGGTTTATCAATATGGCGGTAAGGTTTTTATGGGGTTAATCCTGTTGACCAACGACGATGGCTATGATGCCCTTGGATTTCAGGCATTATATAATGGCCTAAAGAAAGATTTTGATGTATTTGTGTCATCGCCTCGTTATCAACAGAGTGGCGCAAGCCATTCTTTGACATTGCGCAGACCAATTAAGGTTGAAAGACTTCGAGAAAATTTCTTTGTCATTGATGGCACACCAACTGATTGTATACTACTTGCATACCATGATTTAATTAAAGAAAAGATTGACTTAGTAATATCAGGTATAAACCACGGACCAAATATGGGCTGCGATGTATTCTACTCGGGCACGGTAGCTGCCGCCTTACAAGCGTCTTATTTTGGTATAAAATCTATGGCAATTTCAATCTCAGACGCTGAGCATAAAAATTTTGCATATGCGATCGAATATATTAAGGGTTTGGTCAGAAGAGTCCTGGTATCAAAGTTTAGTGATTTAATTTTGAATGTTAATATCCCTACCGGCACAATTAATGGCGAAAAAATTACAAAGATGGGTCGAAGAATCTATCAGGATAAGGTGCTTCGTGACAGCGAAAGAAATGATGTGATGTATAGTGTTATTGATGGTGTATTGTCCTATGAACTCGACGCTGATACAGATTTTAAGGCAATCGAAGATGGTTATGTCTCTATTACACCGTTAAAACTCGATTTAACAAACTATGAGGCCATTAAAAGCCTGCAAGATATAATCGGTAAGAAACCTACCTAAGCAGGACAACTTTTTTTAAAATTCTCAATTTACCGACCTCAAGTTTTACAAAATAAATCCCGGAGGGGAGTTTTTTACCAACATTGTCATCGCCATGCCAAGTGACTTGGTTAAATGCCCCGTCATGGCAGAAATTAAATTGTTTTACGAACCCCCCACTTGCATCATAAATTTTTAATTCTATGCCCGGCCCTGTTTCACCCTTTGCTCCAAGCCCTAAGCTATATGCTATGTGTGTAGCCTGCCTGAAGGGATTTGGCACACATATCAGCATTAAGTTTACCGCTTCGATACCCTTTTCCAGAACACCTGGAAAAACTCCATATTTGAGTTTCAGGGCTGGGTCACCCAATGTTGCCTGGAGAACTGCTGGACCATATAACGAATCAACCGGGAAATACTGTGAAATCATGCGACAGCGGGCATCATAGACAATGCGACCGAGCCGCCGTTCCCCTTCATTATAAATCTTCTTAAGTATTTCTCTGGTCAGTAGTGTTGAACCTGTTGGAGACCCACAAGGGTTTGGTGCGGTTACAGCAACAACGCCACCCGATGCATACTCAAGGAGTTGCTCAGCGAGACACTCCGAACTGGAGTTGTCAAAATATCCCTCAGTTCAGCCCCGACCAAAAGAGACGGGATAGACCTGATTATTGAGACTTGAAATATCTGAATTATGGAATAGTGTATAAGACATTCCCACCCAGGCAGGCGGCTGGGTTCCATGGCAGACTGGAAGGATCATATAAACACCCTGATTTATTGCCTGAATATGCCTCTGCCGTAGACTTGGTGTATTTCCTTGTGATTCATAGATTTTTATAACTGAATCGCCCGCCGGATAGAGAAAACTATTTACAAAACCTTGGGCATGTGACTCTCTATCAGTTGACGAATTTACAAGAACTGTTCTCTGCCATATACCAAATGTATCACGAGTTTCATACCTAACAATCTTATTTACTACATTCTGTGTCATCGTGGCACTGTTAACCGGTAGCCTTGCAATAATCATATCAGGGATTGAATCATTTCCTTCAAGTGTAACATACCAGTTATCCGTAGCATGCTGGGTAATACCTCCCCAGTAAGAGTAGTTAAATTTAGGGAAGACTTTACATGGTATATAGTCATTAGCCCCGCCACCGCGCTGGGCATCGCCAACCAACAAGATATATGTCGGCCTTGGATTCCAATAATAGTAAACCCTCTGCATACATTTTCTGATTGAATAGGCGAGGCTGGTATCAGGAAATGTCGAGTAGATAAGATTGACCTCAACCATCTTAACAATAAGGTGGTCGAGTGTATCCCTGAGTCGGCACAATGGATATAATTGATTCGTAAAATTTGCGTGGGTGACTATGAGATAATTGGCACCATTATTAAGTAATGCAGTTGAATCGGTTATTAAATACTGAGCTGGAAGAAAGATCATTATAGATAATAAGAGAAGAATAATTTTCATAAAGACCTCCGTCTTCTACTAAAAGTTTATTCAAAAATTTAACTTTGTCAAGCATAATTGAAACTTCACCAGGTTGCCTTTCTTAAGCCTGGAATCTCGCCCTTTAATGCAAGTTCACGCAGACAGATACGACAGAGGCCGAATTTGCGATAATATCCTCTTGGCCTACCACACCTGCCGCAGCGATTATACCTTCTTGTTGAATACTTTGGCGTTCTCTTCTGTTTAACGACTAAAGATAATTTAGCCATTTCACCTCGATATGTAGGGTCATTTCTTTCTCGCAAAGGGCATACCCAAACCCTCAAGAAGGCTAATAGCATCCTCGTCTTTTTTTGCCGATGTAACAATTGCGATATCCATACCGAATACCCTTTTGACCTTATCATACTCAATCTCGGGAAAGACAGTCTGTTCTGTAAGTCCCAAATTATAACTGCCTCGACCATCGAATGAGTCACGGGAGAATCCTCGGAAATCCCTTATTCTTGGTGCGGCAAAATTTACAAAACGGTCGAAGAATTCATACATTCGTGAACTTCTTAAAGTAACCTTCAAACCAATTATCATACCTTTCCGAATCTTGAAGTTTGAAATTGGACGTTTTGCACGAGTAAAAATTGGCGCCTGGCCGGCAATCTTTGCAAGGTCCTCTTTAACAACTTCCAGTATCTTCGAGTCAGCTACTGCCTCACCAAGGCCAACATTTATAACAATCTTCTTTAATTCAGGCACCTGATGGATATTTTTGTAATCCAATTTTTTCATTAAAGATTTTCTCAAGCTCTCGTCGTAATAAATTTTTAATCGCGGACTATATACTTTATTCAATTATTTCTCCACATATTTTGCAGATTCTAACCCTTCTATTTTCTACCTTTTCCTTCCTTATCTTTGTCTTTTTACCACACTTCGGACAGATGAGAACGAGATTGGAGATATGGACTGGCGCTGGAGTAGTAATGATTCCAGAAGGTTGTGTCCGGGAGCGCGCACGCTGATGTTTCTTTACTAAATTCACACCTTCAATGATCGCCTTTGTTGTTTCTGGCATTACTTCTAAGACTCTACCTCTTCTTCCTTTCTCTTCACCGCTTATAACCTCAACAAGGTCGTTCTTTTTGATATGAAACTTCAATACCATCTTCTTTGCTTCTCTATTCATTTCATCAGGCGTAGGCATTTTTCTATTAAACTACCTCACTCGCCAGGGATATTATCTTTGTAAACCCCTTTTCCCGTAATTCCCTTGCAACTGGGCCAAAAACCCTTGTTCCCTTTGGCTCCCGTGCCTCATTAATCAAGACACACGCATTGTCATCAAATCTTATATATGAACCATCAGATCTACGATACTCTTTCTTTGTTCTCACAATAACTGCCCTTCCCTTATCTCCCTTCTTTATTGGTGCATTTGGTAAGGCATCTTTTATTGTAACATTTATTATGTCACCAATATAACTATACCGTCTACCGGAACTGCCTTGCACATGAATACACATGGCAACCCTGGCACCAGTATTATCGCAAACCGTAAGTCGTGAGAAAATCTGTATCACGATACCTTCCTTATCACCCGCCACCGTTTTAATTTTGAAAGAGGTTTTGTCTCTTCGATCAACACCCTGTCGCCAATCTTATAATCACTCTTTTCACCATGGGCATAAACCTTTGTAGACTTTCTAATATATTTTTTGTAAAATGGATGTCGTGTATAATTCACTATCTCGACAATGACTGTCTTTTGCGGTTTATTACTAATAACGATTCCAACCTTTCTTTTACGCATTCTTTTCTCCTTTCTTCGTCTTCGTTTTCTGAACAGGCTTTCTGACCTCAATTAATTTTCTTATGTGCAATTCGCCTTCTCGTAAAAGTGTTTTGATGCGTGCAATATCTCGACGAAGTGTCCGTAACCTCAAAGGATTCGGTAATTCATGCGACGCCCTTCGCAATCTCAAATTTAATAACTCTCGATTAAACCCGTTTAACAATTCAACGAGTTCTTCCTTAGATTTTTCCTTCAGTTCAAAAACCTTCATACTTGATTCCCGCCTCACGTTTTACGAATCTTGTCTTTATTGGTAATTTACTTGCGGCAAGTCTCAAAAGCTCGTAGGCATCGGATTCATCTATCCCTTCAAGTTCAAATAAAATCCTTCCCGGTTTTACCACACTCACCCAAAATTCAGGTACTCCCTTACCTTTTCCCATTCTTGTTTCTGCAGGCTTCTTTGAAACTGGTTTATCCGGGAATATCCTTACCCACATCTTTGCACCCTTCTTCATTGAATGGGAAATAGCAACCCTTGATGCCTCAAGCTGTCGCGCAGTTATCCAGGCTGGTTCAAGGGCAACTAAACCATACTCGCCAAAGGCAATCGTATTGCCACTTGTTGCCTTGCCCTTGCGGCGACCCCTTTGTTGTTTGCGATATTTTGCCTTCTTCGGTTCAAGCATTATGTCGCATTTCCCTTATAAATCCAAACCTTAACACCTACAGTGCCATAGATTGTAAAGGCAGTAGCCCGAGCGTAATCAATGTCCGCAATAATTGTGTGACGGGGCATGCGACCTTCATGTGCTTCTTCAGTGCGGGCAATTTCCGCACCACCAAGCCTGCCTGCCGTAATCACTTTAATTCCTTTTGCGCCAATCTTCATCCCGGAAATGACCGCCCTTTTCATAGCCCGACGATGCGATATTCTCTGTTCTATCTGTCTTGCAATGTTCTCTGCGACTAAACGCGCATCCAGTTCAGGTATCCTGATTTCTTCAATATTAATTGAGACATCTTTTTTAATTAAACTTTTGATTTCTTCGTTCAACTTTTTTATCTCCTCACCGCCCTTGCCAATTACCTTGCCGGGCTGTGCAGTGTGAATTGAAAGTATCACACGGTTCGATACCCTTCTAATAACAACATCTGATATCATAGCCTCGCCAAGTCGTTCCTCAAGATAACGGCGAATTTTAATATCTTCAGCAAGTAAATGGGGATAGTTCAATTCATCGAACCACTTCGATTTCCAATCTTTTATTATACCCAGTCGAAACCCAATTGGATGTGTCTTTTGGCCCATTATTCTCCTTTCTTCTCTGGTAGTGGTTTATATAAACCAACTATTAAAGTAATATGACAGGTTCTTTTTCTTATCATGTCTGCACTACCACGAAATCCTGGCCGCCATCGCTTCATCTGTGGACCATCCCAGACAAAAGCATCTTTAACAAATAAATCGCTATCTTCAACACGCACGGTTCCTACTTTATTCTTTAAATTTGCAACTGCCGAGTTTAAGGTCTTTAAAACAGTAATCCTCGACCGAGAAGGAAGGAACTGTAAAAGTCCCCTCGCCTTGGGCACGCCCTGCCCTTTTATCAGACGCAACATTCTCCTTATCTTCATTGCTGATGTGCGTTCATATCTTTTAACTGCCTTTGCAATCACTTTTCAAACTCCCGTTCCTTCTCCGCCTTTCGTGTCCCAGAATGCGCACGGAAGGTCCTGGTCGGTGCAAATTCACCAAGTTTATGGCCAACCATCCTTTCTGTAATATAGACAGGTATAAAACGATTGCCATTGTGGACGGCAATCGTAAAGCCGACAAACTCTGGTGAAATTACCGAAGTTCTCGCCCAGGTTTTGATAACCTTCTTCTCCTTGGCTTCAATAAGTTTGGTAACCTTCTTTAACAATTTATGGTCCACATACGGACCCTTCTTTAATGACCTCGACATTACCTTCTCCTTTTTACAATAAATTTATCTGAGACCTTATGAATCTTTCTTGTCTTCTTCCCTTTTGTTAGCCATCCCCATGGCGATGTAGGATGTCTACCACCATGCGACCTGCCCTCACCACCACCTAAGGGATGGTCAATAGGATTCATAGCAACCCCCCGGACACGGGGCCTTATTCCCATATGCCTTGTTCTTCCTGCCTTGCCAATTGATATACTTGAATGAAGTGGATTGGAAACCTTGCCAATTGTGGCGCGGCATTGCAAATCTATTAGCCTTATTTCACCTGAGGGCAGTTTAACATGTGCGTGCTTTCCTTCCTTCGCCAAAATTTGGCACGAAAGTCCAGCACTCCGAACTAGCTCACCGCCCTTTTTGGGAAACAATTCAACATTATGTATTTCAACACCTAATGGAATATTATTCAAGGAAAGACAATTGCCAATTTTTATAGCCACATTCTCACCCGATATAATTGTGTCACTGACCTGTAATCCCTCAGGGCATAGGATATAACGTTTTTCACCATCCTGATATACAAGAAGTGCAATAAGCGCACTGCGATTGGGGTCATATTCGATGGCTTCTACCCTTGCTGGCATATTATCTTTATCTCGTTTAAAGTCTATAATTCTAATAATTTTGCGGTGACCGCCACCGCGATGGCGTGTTGTAATGCGCCCAAAATTATTTCTGCCTCCGCTCTTCTTTTTGGCAAAAATGAGAGATTTCTTCGGCCTTCTTCTGGGAATGGATAATTTAACTACTGTATAAAATCTTCTTGCTGGTGATGTTGGACGATAGGTTTTTATCGTGGTCATACGCCCTCAATCACCTCAATCTTCTGCCCCTCTTTTATAGTTACCCATGCCTTTTTATATCCAGACTTATATCCAACCGAACGCCCCAAACTCCTTGGCTTTCCACGGTAATTTGCCGTCTTCACATCAACTACCTCAACATTGAACAACTTCTCTATCGCTTCTTTTATTTGATGTTTATTCGTGCCCTTTGCCACCTCAAATTGATAACAGTTCATCTCCCTTAACCGATCTGACTTTTCGGTGATAACTGGTCTTTTTATGAGTTTTTCGTAATGCATCTCTGTGCCAGCCTTTCAATTCCTCCTTTGGTCAATAAGAGAAAGTCGGTAGATAAAACATCATAGCAATTTATATCATCCACCCTTTTTAAATAAACCGTCGGGATATTCCTTGTTGCCAATTTCAAATTTTTGTCAATCCCTTCAACACCGATTAAAATCTTCTTATTCGTTAGTTTTATTCTATTTAAAATTTTCGCAACATTTTTTGTCTTTGGTGTTTCAAAATCAAACTTTTCAATAACCCATACCTTCTTTTCTTTTGCCTTGGCACTGAGGGAAGAGACAAGTGCCTTCAGTCTCTTCTTCTTAGGAATTGTGGTTGAATAATCCCTTGGCTTTGGACCAAATACCACACCACCTTTACGCCAGATTGGTGAGCGGATACTCCCGTGTCGCGCCCAGCCAGTGTGCTTCTGTGGCCATGGTTTTCTACCACCACCACTCACCTCGGCCCTCGTCTTCGTCTTTGCAATACCCTTCCGCTGGTTTCTCAGTAAGATAGTAACCGCCTCCCAGAGCAGAGGTTTGTTTATCGCCTGATTAAATATTTCATCGGGAAGCTGTGCTTTACCAATCTCTTCGCCCTGGATATTAAATAACTTTGTTTCCATCATTTTTCTTCCTTGGTAATTATCAGAATACCACTTTTTGAGCCAGGAACAGCACCCTTTACATAGATAATATTCTTCTCTTTCTCAATCTTTACTACACTCAGGTTCTTGACGGTCACCTTCTCATTTCCATAATGGCCGGGCATTGTCTTATTCTTCCAAATCCGTCCTGGTGAAGAACCACTACTTGCTGAACCTGTCCTACGATGGGACATCGAGCCATGTGTTTCTGGACCACCGCTCCAGCCCCATCTTTTCATACCGCCACTGAAACCGCGCCCCTTTGTCAAACCGGTTACCTTCACCTTGTCGCCAACTGTAAAGAGCGACACATCGAGTAAATTGCCAACCTTATATTTGTCCGGATTGTCTACTTGAATCTCGGCAAGCCGTTCAACCGATTCTAAATTTGCCTTCTTTATATGATTCAAGATTGCCTTCGTCAACCTCTTCTTCTTGCCATATCCAATCTGTATTGCCCTATAGCCATCACAATCTTTGGTCTTGATTTGAACAATAGGACAGGGACCAGCCTGAATTAGAGTTACTGGAATGACCTTGCCATCATCTGCGAATACCTGCGACATACCGAGTTTCTTTCCTATGAGCCCGGTCATATAGTCTTTACCTCAACATATACCCCAGCAGGGATTTCGAGTTTATTCAAGGCATCGATAACATCTGGTGTGACATCACTCAATTCGATAAGGCGTTTGTGAATCCGTAATTCAAATTGTTCGCGCGATTTCTTATCAACATGTGGCGAACGCAAAACAGTATATAATGAGCGCTCCGTCGGAAGGGGTACTGGTCCTGAGATATTTATACCAAATCTCTTTGCTGTCTCGACGATCGCCTTTACCGATTGGTCGAGGACCCTATGGTCGTATGATTTCAATCTAATTCTCAATTTATTCATTATTCAACAATCTTTGTTACGACACCAGCACCAACCGTCTTGCCACCCTCACGAATCGCAAAACGCAAACCCTGCTCAATCGCAACCGGCGTAATCAACTCAACCTCCAAATTCGCATTGTCTCCAGGCATCACCATCTCAACACCCTGCGGCAACTTCACCACACCCGTCACATCCGTCGTCCGCATGTAAAACTGCGGCCGATACCCCTCAAAAAACGGCGTATGACGACCACCCTCCTCCTTCTTCAATACATAAACCTCAGCATTAAACCGATGATGCGGATTGATCGTCCCAGTCCGAGCCACTACCATCCCACGATAAACCTCATCCTTCGTCACACCACGCAACAATATCCCAATATTATCCCCAGCCACCGCATTGTCCAGGGTCTTACGAAACATCTCTAAACTCGTCGCAACCGTCGAAAAACGCTTACCAAAACCAACAATCTCAACCTCCTCACCAGGCAATAACTTACCACGCTCCACCCGACCCGTCACCACCGTCCCACGACCCGTAATCGAAAAAATATCCTCAATCGCTAACAAAAAGGGCTTATCCACATCACGCACCGGCGTCGGAATATAACCATCTATCGCCTCCAATAACTGCCACACACACTTATACGCCGGATCATCAACACCACCACCAGCCTGCATCGCCTGCAACGCACTACCCTTTATTATCGGCACCTGCTCCCCAGGAAAATTATACTTCGTCAATAACTCCCGCACCTCTAACTCCACTAAATCCAATATCTCCGGATCCGTCACCAAATCCACCTTGTTGATAAACACCACAATCGCCGGCACATTCACCTGACGCGCTAACAAAATATGCTCCCGCGTCTGCGGCATCGGACCATCAACCGCACTCACCACCAAAACCGCACCATCCATCTGCGCCGCACCCGTAATCATATTCTTAATATAATCCGCATGACCAGGACAATCAATATGCGCATAATGACGCTGGTCCGTCTCATACTCAACATGGGCAATCGCAATCGTCAATATCTTCGTCTCATCCCGACGACCCTGCGACTCCGACGCCTTCGCCACCTCATCATAAGTCATATACCGCACCGCACCCTTCATCTTCAAACTGAGCGCCTTCGTAATCGCCGATGTCAAGACCGTCTTCCCATGGTCAACATGACCAATCGTCCCAATGTTAACATGGGGCTTGGTCCGCTCAAACTTTGCCTTTGCCATAAACATCCTCCTTCAATATAAATCTAATAATTTATATAAACTTTAATTATACATAAAAATTATATAATGTCAATAGTGCGTTTTAAATCGATAAATCAAACCCGCCTTCTGTCTACTATTTAGTGCCTCTGCCCTTATTGTCTAACCATAAACATGCCTCGAATAATTCATTATAACTTGTTGGTGTGTGCTTGCCTGAGGTGATTACCAGAGAATCATGGATACTATTCATTCTAAATTGGTTATCCATTTCCAGATTACTATTTAAGTTCCAGTCTTCTTTACGGGAGATCAGGTAGATTAATTTGTCGTCGAGTTCATACCATTTTGCTAATGGCATTGCAGCCTTGTGTGCGCAGACGGCAATAACCCCACGGAAATTATCAGGGTGTAGGAATAGTGTTATTAATGCCTGCACACCCTGACCTGAAAATCCATAAATAAAGATTTGTGAGGTGTCAACCGAATAATTTTTTATGAGTTTTTCATAGGTATTCATTATATCACTATCATTCAATCTGGTATCTCGTCGATTTTTGCTCCTGTAACATGTGGCAAGTATCCAGTGGAGGCTATCCGCAATAATGATTATTGAATCGAGGTCCTTTGCAATCGCCCCTGTGCAACTGAGAACAATAAGCGCCGGATAATTGGTTGATTTTATTGAATCCCTTGGCATATAGAAACAGTCCGAATCGGCGTCACACACAATTTTGCCCCTTGATTGAGCAAAACCAGAGAGTATTATGCTAACCAATATAATTGAAGCATTTATCATCTTCATTTCATAGCACCTACCACCTGTGTGCCTCTGTCGGAAGGAGGAATCAGTCTATTCCTTATGTCTCCAAAATCTCCTTCGCCTCAGCTTTAAGAAGATATAGATACCGATGAGCACTATAATAAACGGCCAATCGCGATAAAAAGAGAAGATTGAGATGCCGTAATTGGATGCCCAGATCCATGCACCGAGCACAATTAGAAAGATCGCAAATAGCAAACCACAACCCATTTCACCTCCTACCCTTTCACTATCGCCACACTTCCATACTCATTCCTTATCTCAATCTTTGCCTTAGGATCTTTAATGATGCCTTTTAAGTAATTGCGCTTCCTGGTCCCTTCCTTCAGTTCAAATTCGCAATCAATATTACCATATTTCGTTTCGATTTCAATTTCGGCTTCCACATTTTCATCAAGCCTAAGTGTAATGTTGCCGGTCTTTGATTTTATATCAATCCCTTCTATATTTTTATATTCAAGGGAAACATCACCAGAAACGAAATCGCCTTTGAAACTACCGGAGAGCTCTTTGCCATCGATCTCACCGGAGACCGATGAGATTCCGATTTTGCCGTTAACACCCTCAATATCAAGATTCCCTGATACACCTTTAATCTCGATATCAATATTTTTAGGGGCACTAATCGTTATATCGCCGCTTATCGCCTTTATTTCAAGCGTATCATCCGCTTCTCTAATCTTTGCAAAACCTTCTTTATCAATTTGTATATTATCAATATTCTTACCAGTGATAATTATATTGCCACTTATTCCTCTAAACTCAATTCTATTCTTTCGGGGAAATTGCAACTCCTCTTTGGTGGTGAAATGTTTGAAAGGACCGGCAATCGTTGAAGTAATTATCTCGGGTATAATCTCCATTGAATTCCAGAATCTATGATGGGGCCTCCGCCTTCCGGTCTCGCATTCATTGAGGGCTTTCAAGAGTCTTTCCGCTTCGTCGGCATTTATCTTCCCTTCTTCAAGCAATTTGAGTATTCTCAATCGCTCATTCAATATACACCTCCACATATTCACCTTTTTCATCATCAGTAACTTCTGCAAGCATAAACCTGCCGCTGCCCGCAATTTCTTCTATGATTTTATCGATCATCTCAGGAGTAAATTCATCAAGGTATATCTCCTTGCCACTTACATTAACCTTAAAACCTTCAGGTATTAGACCCTTAAATGCCGAACTAATCTTGGAGGCAAGTTTTAGAACACCAATTGGAATATCAACCTTAATCTTTGGCTTATCACGATTTTTATCATATATTCTGATGCGGAAAAATCGCGCCCTCTCTTGCGATTCTTTTAAGGCACCCAATAACCCATTAGCCTCCTCAGGTGTTATCTTCCCCTCAGCAACCATCCTCAATATTTTAATGTGCTCTTCAGACATGGCTACTCCTTTCAATCTCTGGGCTATCTTTTTACGAGGAGCCTAATCAATTCAATCACGCCTACGGCGATTAGAATTGCTGGCCAGTCGTGCTTCCAGTAAATATGTACTATATGAAGATTGGATAGCCAGATAAGAAGTCCAATCCCAATGAGAAGAATGCCAGTGATGATTGAACCATAGTAAAGCCTCATTTTTTCCTCCTCTGTCTTAAAATGGTTATTGCCTCATCAACCGACAATTTACCCTGGGCTAAAGCCTCTATAGGGTCTTTAGTCTCTTCATAGGGTGAAAGTTTGAGGTTTTTCAATAGACTATCAATCTTTGCCTTTATCGTTGGATAGGATATATTGAGAACCTTTTCAATTTCGGTAATCTTTCCCTGGGTTAGTAAGAATACCTTCAAGAACTGATAATCCTCTTCGGATAACCGACAGAATTCACATAGAGACACATCCTTCCTCATCCTCAGGTCACACTTAATGCATCTTAATTCACTTATGACCAGATTTTCCTCACATATAGGACATTTAAAAATTTTAATATTCATAGCCTATTATAATTAAATTTTTTAATTTGTCAAGGACTAAAATAGAATATTTTTAATCTATTACCTTATGCCCAGCTCTTGCGTCAAATTTGCCAATTTATCAAGGCAAATATCTAAGTCCTCTTTTGTATGCCCAATGGATAACGCAAAGCGCAACCGTTCTTTACGCTGTTCAGCAACAATCCCCTCATCAAACAACCTTTTTGTCAGTCTCAATGCCTCCTCGTTATTATTAAGTCGAATTATGATTATTGGCGTGTCGCTATCGGTTTTGAACCCCACCTGCTTGAGCCTCGTAATAAAATATCGGCTTTTACTCCAGAGTTTCTGGTATAGACTCTTATTATGTCTTTCGTCCTTGAGAAATTGGAGCCCGGCAAGATTGACTGCAACCATGAATTGGGGTAAAGGCTCAATTATATCTTCGACATTTTCCTCAATTTTATTTATTAGGTATCTTTTCGCACCAATATAGTAACCGAAACCACCCAAAAATTTACCGAAACCACCAATTTCAATATTTACACTACCATCGTAAAGATTGAATAGGTCAATAAATCCACGGCCATCCCTACCCAGAAGACCAAAGGAATTTATCTCATTGGCAATAATGAAGCACTCATACTGTTTTGAGATTTCTATCAGATTATTTACCGGACCTATATACCCAAGCCACTCATAAAGTCCATCAATTATTATCACCCGTTCGCTTTTGGCACTCAAAAGTTTCTTCAACTGGTCAAGGTCTCTATGGGTATAGTATTCAACATTTCGATGCTGGAGCACAGTCGTAATACTCGGTGAGGTTTCGTAGTCTATAAAAAATGTTGCCTTCGGCTCGAAGATCGAAAATACAGCAACAAATACAGAAATTTCGTTGGGGGATAGAAGTAGGGCATCTATCTTTTTGATTTCAGTCATTGATTTTTTCAATTCATCGAATATTTCGAAATGACCATCGTGAATGGCAATTCCTCGGGCATCAATATTTAATTTTGCTGTTTCTCTCAGATAATCGTTATTTTGTAGATTGAGGCAATTGAAATTTGAAAAGTTCAAATATCGCTTATTTTCAAATACAAAGACAGGTTCGGTCGGTAAAAATTCAAGGGCCTTACCCTTTTCACTGAAAAGATATACCTGATATGGCTTCATGCCACATTCCTCCCACAACACTTCTTATACTTCTTGCCACTGCCGCAAGGGCAAGGGTCATTTCTACCTACCTTTTTTTGCCTTGCAAATAGTGGTTGCTGTTTCTGCGGTTCGCCAGGTTTGACGCTCCCATCAGGTTTATATTCCCTTGTTCTTACAGGTCTTCTTACCATCGGTCCTGGTTGAGCCCGGAAGACGAATGCGGAAATATCACGTGCCGCATCCCTCAATAATTCATCAAACATCTTGAATGATTCCTGTTTATATTCGATTAATGGGTCTTTTTGGGCATATGCCCTCAAATTTATGCCTTCCCGTAATGCATCCAGTGAATAGAGATGGTCACGCCACCGACTATCAATCGTGCTCAATAAGACCAACTTTAACAATTGATTGAAAATCTCTTGACCGAGTTCCTGCTCGCGCCAGTTCAAGCGTTCCCTTGCCTTTTCCAATAGAAAATCGAGGAGCTCTTCCTGTTTGACTTTATATGTCTTCTCCTTTGGAATTGCAACATCCGTGAGAAAGACCATATTAAATTCGCCCTTTATCTCATTCCAGTCCCATTCTTCTGATGGATTTTTAGGGTCGGTATATTTGAGAATGATATCCTCGATTACCTCCTCGAAGTATTTGAATAACATATCCTTTAGATTTTCACCCTTAAGGATTTCGTCTCTTAATTTATATATCACCTCACGCTGTTTATTCATTACATCATCATATTCGAGTAGATGTTTTCTTATCTCAAAATGGTTCTCTTCAACCCTCTTCTGGGCATTGGCAATTGCCTTGGTAACTAATGGGTGGGTAAGGGGTTTGTTATCACCACCACCAAATCGGTCCATGATATCAGCGACTCTGTCTGAGCCGAAGATTCTCATCAAATCGTCTTCCAATGATAAAAAAAATCTCGATGAACCTGGGTCGCCCTGTCTACCACTTCGACCTCTTAACTGGTTATCAATTCGCCGCGACTCGTGCCGCTCTGTGCCAATGATATAAAGACCACAAGGAACATCCTTTAGACACTCATCCTTCTCTTCATGGCTACACTGCGAGCAATCACCACCAAGGCACTTAATACAGCAAGGACGGCAGTTTACAACCCGAGGACCCAATTTAATATCGGTTCCCCTGCCTGCCATGTTCGTTGCAATTGTCACTGAACCGGGTTGTCCAGCACCGGCAACAATAACCGCCTCCCTCTGGTGATGCTTGGCATTTAGGACCTCATGGGCAATACCTCTTCGCTGCAATAGGCGGGATAACACCTCAGAGACCTCAACCGAGGTAGTTCCTACAAGAATCGGCCTCTTCTCTTCATACCATTTCACAATCTCTTCGATTATTGCATTATATTTATCACGCTTTGAACGATAGACCACATCCTCATAGTCAATCCTCCTCACCGACTCTTTCGTTGGTATCTCCATAACATCGAGTTTATAGATTTGCCAGAACTCATTCGCCTCGGTTGCCGCTGTACCCGTCATTCCTGCAAGTTTTTCATACATGCGGAAATAGTTCTGGATGGTGATTGTCGCAAGGGTTTGGGTCTCCTCCTGAACCCTTACACCTTCCTTTGCCTCGAGCGCCTGGTGTAGACCATCAGAAAATCTTCTGCCCGGCATCAACCTTCCCGTAAATTCATCAACGATGACGACCTTGCCTTCCTGGACTACATACTCTACATCCTTTTCAAAGAGAGAATATGCCTTGAGCAATGCCCGTAGATTGCTTAATTGTTCACTCTTTTTGGCATATTCAGCGTATGCCTTCTCTTTTTCGTAGAGCTTCTCCTTGGGTGTCAAATTCTCGTTCTTATCAATCTTTCCGATGGTCTCACTCAAATCTGGTAAGACAAACATTGAAGGATTGTTCGGGGCTATGAATTGTCGTCCCTTTTCTGTTAAATCAATTATATTCGACTTTTCATCAACGACGAAATATAATTCTTCATCAACCTTGCCAAAACTCTTTTCCCTTAAAAATGAAAGTTCGGTCTCTTCGATCAATCTTTTAACACCGCCCTCTTGTTCGAGTTTCAGTAATTGTTTATTTTTGGGGGCGCCGCGACGCGCCTGGAGTAACTTGATTCTTGCCTCTTTTTCATCACCATCTTCAAGAATTTTTTTTGCCTGTTCAACAATTCTATTCACTAAGACTGTCTGGGTAGAATTTAAACGCTGGACAATCGGACGTAACTCATCGAACCCTTTGGTTTCATGTTCAACTGGTCCTGAGATAATGAGTGGTGTGCGTGCCTCGTCTATTAAGATGCTGTCTACTTCATCAACAATTGCATAATAGTGACCTCTTTGGACCTTGTCCTCCAGGTTCCAGACCATGTTATCCCTGAGATAGTCGAAACCGAACTCGTTGTTGGTGCCATAGGTAATGTCACATCGGTATGCCGCCTTCCTTGGCTCCTGCTCCATCCCCTGTTGGAGGACACCAAGAGTTAGACCGAGTGATTCATAGACCGGACCCATCCATTCTCGGTCACGTCGTGCCAGATAATCGTTTACTGTTACGAGGTGGACACCACGACCAGTTAATGCATTTAGATATAGAGGCATGGTTGCTACCAGTGTTTTGCCTTCCCCGGTCTTCATCTCAGCAATCTTCCCTTCATGAAGAACAATTGCGCCAACCAACTGGACATCGAAGGGAATCATATTCCATTCGGTCTCAATCTCAACAACCGGCCACTTCTTTCCCATGAGTCTGCGACAAGTCTCTTTTACCAATGCGAACGCCTCAGGAAGTATGGTATCAATGGATTCGCCCTGGCTCAGACGTCTCTTAAAGTCTTCGGTCGTCTTCAACAGCTCTACTTCCTTCATCTTTTCATAGAATTGGTTTATCTCATCAATCATAGGCCAGAGCATTTTAAGCTCCCGTTCATTCTTGGTGCCAAAGACTTTCTCTAAAATCTTCATCCTACCTTCAGTATTTAATTATATTGAATAAAATGGCAGTGTCAAGATGAAATAAAATTCAAAAAACCTCCCCCTTTCTATCTTGACAAAAGTGATATTTTAAATAAGCTTATTGGTGTAGTATATTTGCCGAGATTTAAAGAAATTATTTAAGAAATAAATAGGTAGTTTTACCTATCTTGAAATAAGGATTTTTCGCTGTTTGTTACCTGGACAATTTGGTTAAAATGTTAAGGAGACAAAAGCCTATGTTTACGATATTTATTGCTGATGACCATACACTGGTTAGACAGGGTTTGCGACGCATTATTGAAGAGAACCCTGATTACAAGGTCATCGGAGAAACCGGGGATGGCCTTGAGATTCTACCTTCACTTCGAAAATTTGTCCCTGATATGATTCTTCTTGATATATCAATGCCCAATCTCAGAGGAATTGAGGCGATTAAGAAGATAAGAAGGATAAATAAGAAAGTAAAAATTCTGGTTCTGACCATGCACAAAAATGAAGACTATGTCTATGAGTGTTTGATTTCCGGTGCCCGGGGGTATATACTAAAAGAGGATGCGGATACAGAATTGATCGCGGCAATCGAATCAATAAGACATGATAAGGTTTATATTTCTACATCATTTACGAGTGATGTTATTAAGAAATTGGTTCAGCAAAGAGGAGGAACAAAGGGCAAATCAGTCTTGGAAGCCTTAACTAATAGAGAACGGGAAATACTTAAATTAATAGCCGAAGGCAAGACAAATAAAAAAATTGCCAATTTATTATCCATAAGTGTTAGAACAGTCGAGCACCACAGATTAAGCATTATGCGAAAGCTGCGTATATCAAATGTCGCAGGTCTTATAAGGTATGCAATAAAAACCAAACTGATAGATATAACTTAAGATATATGAACGACGATAAATATCAGCAAATATTAAGAGAACTTCCTGATATAGTATATAGAATTGACCCGGATGGATATTTTACATTCATAAGCAATTCAGTGCGTATGCTGGGTTATGAACCAGAAGAACTTATTGGAAAACATTTCAGTGAAATAATCCATCCAGAGGATGTTAAGGCCTTTGGCAGATATTATGTCTTACCAAGATATAAGGGTAAGGTTACCGGTGATAAAGGTGCACCTAAATTAATTGATGAGCGGAGAACTGGAGAGAGAAAAACTAAAGACCTTGAGATAAGACTCATCCCCAAAAACCAAACCGTTGAAAAAGTAAGAATTGGTAAAGTAATTGCATTTGGCGATGTAAGTTCTGCTGGACATTATGATACTGATGAAACACAGAAGCACAGAAAATTTCTTGGGACATTAGGTATTATTAGAGACATCACCGAGCGCAAACAGGCTGAAGAGGCATTAAGAAAATCCGAAGAGAAATATCGTAATTTAGTTGAAAATATTAATGAAGTCATTTATACTGTTGACCATAATGGCATTGTCACTTATATAAGTCCGGTAATTGAATCAGTCGGTGGCTATGAACCATCCGAAATCATTGGAAAACCATTTGCCAATTTCATTTTTCCAGAACATCTACCATTTATCAAAAAACGATTTCAAGAATTAATAGCTGGAAAGTTGGAACCAGCCGAATATAAAATTTTAACAAAATCAGGAAACACCCGCTGGGTTCGAACTTTTAGTAAACCTATCTACAAAGAGAACCGTTTAGTTGGTATACAAGGTATCATAACTGACATTGACCAGCACAAGAAAATGGAAGTAAGACTACAATATCAGGCTGATTTACTTCAAAATGTTGGTGACGCAATAATTTCAACTGACCTCAATTTCAATATCCAGGCCTGGAATAGAGCGGCAGAAAAGATGTATGGCTGGACATCTAATGAGGTATTTGGAAAGCCTATCCATAAAGTTACCGAATTAGAGTATCCATATGATAGAATGGATGATGTTATAAAAGGTGTCTTTAAACAAGGATTCTGGAAAGGCGAGATCATCCAGAAACATCGAGACGGAACTACACTCAATGTCCTCGCATCAATTTCTTTGTTAAGAGATAGTTCAGGAAAGCCAATGGGTGTAGTCACAGTTAATCGGGATATTACGAAACGCAAACAGATCGAGGAAAAAATTAGCAAACGCCTTGAAATGGAAAAAGCACTTGCAAGCCTGTCAGAAACATTGGTTAAGACTAAAAATATTAATGTCGCTACGAACAGGGCATTAGCCAAACTTGGAAAAGTGTTCGATGCTGATTGGGTTTGTCTTTTTCAACTAAAAGAAGAAAATACTTGGGATAATACATACGAATGGCATCGTTTCGATGTGCAATCAATAAAAAAAGAATTACAAGGCATATCATCCAATAACTTCCCTTCGTGGATAGACATACTTACTCGTAAACATCCAATTGTTGTCGAAGATATTGATTGAAAAATTGCCTTCTGTGATGGTATTCGAATTTATGAAACATAAGAAATTCAATGTTAACTCACTGGCCGTTGTTCCTCTCTACTTTGAAGATAAGTTTTTTGGTGCCCTCGCCCTATTTAAAACTAAGAAGATATTAAAGTGGCTAAAAGATGACGTTAGCATACTTGAGACGGCAGGAGAAATTATTACTGCAAGTCTAATTAAAGACCGGTATCAAAGAGAGTTATCCAAAGCCTTCAAAGAGGTGGAGTCAGCAAAACAGAAAATAGTAGAACTGGCAAAAAGAACAATTGACGCACAGGAAAAAGAACGTCTCTATCTGGCTTCTGAAATACACGATGACCTGTTACAGAGTCTTGTTGCTGTATTGTATTCACTGCAGACGATTGATGTATTATCTTTGGATAAAATAAAGAGAGATAAGTTGATTGAAACTATAAAATTAGCGATTAACAAGGGGCGCACCTTAATTCAGAGAATAGAGCCAGTCCATAAACCAGAAATAAGTCTAAGCAAGGCAATAAAGAAATCAATTGATTTGCGGTTCCTTGATACTGGTATAAAGGTTAACTTTAGCTTTCCTAAAAAATTTCCTAAAATCAGTTTTGTCTTAGAAACTAATATGCTACGAATCATTCAAGAGGCATTGACTAATGTGCGGAAACATGCTCAAGCAACAAAAATTTCGGTTAATATTGGCGTGCTTGATGAGAAAATCGAAGTTGAAGTTAAAGATAATGGTGTTGGCTTCAACCCGGAATTAATTTTAAAGAGAAAGAGTGGTCATTATGGGCTTCTTACAATGCGTGAAAGGGCTCATCTACTTGGAGGGGAGTTAACTATAATTAGCAGACTCGGCAAGGGAACAGTAGTCAAAGGCGCCTTCCCTATCATGTAACTGTCCACTGTCCACTAACTACTATCTACTTCTATTTAAGTATTTCTACGCATGCCAAATTAGGCATAATGGCAAATTGAATTTAAAATCTTGGATAATATAATTAATTAAATATATGATTACTAATAAAGAAAAGAAGAAAAAGAGGATTCTTGTATGTGATGATGAGGAATCCATAAGACTCTTACTCAATGAAACATTAGGAGATTGGTATGATATTATAGAGGCACAAGATGGTCGGGAAGCAGTCGCGAAGGTTACTAAGGAGCCTTTTGATTTACTTATCATTGATATAAAAATGCCCGGGACCCACGGTCTTGAGGCAATTGAGCGCATTCGAGAGAGAAATAAAACGATTCCGATAGTTATATGTTCGGCATATCGGTTAATGGAAGATGATATTATGGTAAAAACTTCGGATGTTGCGGCATTTATTACCAAACCGATGGACCTTAAGGCTCTAAAAACAAAGATATTCGAATTGCTCGGTGATTAGTTATTTCAGATATTAATAGATATGAATATAAAAGAATAATATGAAAGACAAAAAAGAAAAAACCAAAGGACAACTAATAAAAGAAGTTGCAGAATTACGCAGACAAATTGCGGAACTCAAGAAATTAAGAATTGAGCGCAAGCAGACTGAAGAAGAATTGAGAAAGCACCGTGTGCATCTTGAAGAACAGGTTGAAGAGCGCACTGTGGAGCTCGATCTGGTCTTCAACAACGCAGCCCATGGGATGATAGTAATTGATAAAGATTTTGACCTTGTTCGAATTAATGAAACTTATGCTAAGATGTTTGGCATTGATGTTAAAGAAGCCATCGGCAGAAAATGCTACGATGTATTGAAAATGCCTCATTGTCATACATCTGCTTGTCCGATTACCCGAATTCTTAGTGGTGAAAAACGAGTCGAATTTGACTTTGAAAAAGAGTTAGAAGATGGCAGAAAACTTTTCTGTATTAAAACTGCCGCACCACTTTTTAGCGCCGAAGGAGAGTTAATAAAAATCCTTGAAGATGTCAAGGATATCACCGAGCGTAAGCAAGCAGAGGAAAAGTTAAAACAAATGTTAGTAAATTTAGAGCGTTCCAATAAGGAACTCGAGCAATTTGCCTATATTGCTTCGCATGACTTACAGGAGCCCCTGCGTATGGTCGCAAGTTTCACACAACTTTTGGAAAAACGTTACAAAGGCAAACTCGATGCCGATGCTGATGAATACATAAAATTTGCTGTGGATGGCGCCAACTGTATGCAGAGGCTTATCAATGACCTGTTGACCTATTCTCGGATTGGCACGCGGGAAAAACCGTTTGAGCCTTGTGATTGCCAATCTGTGCTCGGTCAGGTAATAGTCAATCTTAAATCAATGATTGATGAAAACCACGCACTCATTACAAATGATGACCTACCGATTATCGCTGCTGACGAAACACAAATGGTTCAGTTATTTCAAAATCTCATTGGCAATGCCATTAAATTTCGCCGCAAAGAACCCCCTCGTATTCATGTTTCGGTAGCGGAAAAAACAAATGAGTGGCAATTTTCTGTTCGAGATAACGGCATTGGCATAGACCAGCAGTATAAAGAACGTATCTTTGTTATTTTTCAGCGTTTACATAGTAAAGATGAGTTTACCGGAACAGGCATTGGTTTGGCAATCTGCAAAAAAATTGTGGAGCGTCATGGTGGAAAAATATGGGTAGAATCAGAACCTGGCAAAGGCTCGATTTTTTACTTCACAATACCCAAGAGACTGTTTACAGGAATGGCGAAGTGAAATGTCTGTTGCGAACTATCACTGTAATCAATTTTTTAGTTGTGTGGTTGTATGTCTCTTTAGGCATTTAGGTATTTGATGTATGCAGGAGGTAATCTATGAAAATCAAAGAAGTCGTTAAGCCTATTGAAATATTATTAGTCGAAGATAATCCGGGCGATGTGCGCCTTATACAAGAAGCACTTAAAGAGGGCAAGGTGCTTATTAAGATGGATGTTGTTCAGGACGGTGTTGAAGCAATGGCATTTTTGCGAAAAAAGGGCAAATATTCAAAGGCATCGCGTCCCGACTTTATTCTACTTGATTTAAATCTACCCAAGAAAGATGGTCGTGAGGTATTGGCTGAAATAAAATCTGATGATGACTTGAAGAGAATCCCGGTGGTTATTCTAACAATTTCAAGTGATGAGGAAGATATTCTGAAAACCTATAACCTGCATGCAAATTGTTACATTACAAAACCTGTTGACCTGAAGCAGTTCATGAAAATTGTAAAATCTATTGAGGATTTTTGGTTGACTATAGTAAAATTACCACCCAATAATAAAAAATGACCGGTCATCCTATTAAAATTATACTAATTGAAGACAATCCAGGTGATGTCCGGTTGATAAAGGAGATGTTGAACCAGGCAATGCCTGGAAAGTTTGAGATTACCTGCGTTGATAGGCTTGAAAAAGTTGCTAAAATTTTGACTAAAGCAAATATAGATATATTACTTCTCGACCTGGGTCTGCCTGACAGTCAAGGTATTGATACATTTGATAAGGTTAATGCTAAGGCGGTCACATTGCCGATTGTTGTGCTGACTGATTTGCGTGATAATGAGGTCGGTTTATCCGCAGTACAGAAGGGTGCTCAGGACTATTTGATTAAGGGCCAGGTGGATGGCAACCTTCTTTCGCGTGCGATTCATTATGCAATCAAACGCAAGCATATAGAAGAAGAATTGAAGATAAAAGCCCAACTTCTCAATGCGGCTACCGATTCAATCTTTGTCCATGATTTTGATGGAAACTTTATCTATGTAAATGAAGCGGCTTATAAAATACGAGGTTATACCAGAGATGAGTTGATGAGTTTAAATCTACATGAACTTGACCTACCAGAATATGCCAAACTTATTAAGCCTCGAATTAAAGAGCTATTGGAAAAAGGAGCAACTATCTTTGAATCTGCCCATGTCTGTAAAGATAGAACCATTATGCCTATCGAGGTTCATGCCCGTATTATTGAATCTGGTGGGAAAAAATTGGTTCTTAGTATCGTTCATGATATCACCGAACGAAAACAAGCAGAAGAAGCATTGTGCAAAGTTAATCGCGCACTCAAAACACTCAGTGTATGTAATGAAATTTTAGTACGTGCTACTAGTGAATCTGCGTTGTTGAACGACATATGTCAGACTATTATTAAAGTCAGTGGATATCGAATGGTATGGGTCGGTTTTGTTGAGAAAAATAAAAAGAAGACTGTGCGCCCAGTGGCACATGCTGGATATGAAAAAGGGTTTCTTGATGCGGTAACTATGACCTGGGCATATGATAAACAGGGTAGCTGTCCCATAGGCATGGCGCTTCAGACAGGCAAATCTTACATTTCTAAGGATATCAATACTGACCCCAATTCTGCCTCCAGTCGTGAAGAAGCGCTCAAACGCGGTTATGCATCATCAATTGCGATTCCCTTAATGGCCGATAATCAAAGCATTGGAATTTTGAATATCTATGCAGATAAACCAGATGCCTTTGATAAAGAAGAAATTAAACTACTGAGCGAACTTGCTGATGACCTTGCCTATGGTATTATAGCACTACGGATCCGTATTGAACGTAAGGAGGTAGACGAGCAACTTAAAAGAAGTTTTGATAAATTAAAGAGAACACTCGAAGAAACAGTTAATGCACTTTCGTCAGTATTAGCACAACGGGACCCGTATACCGCTGCACACCAGTTACGGGTAACAAAGTTAGCCTGTGCGATTGCCTCTGAAATGGGTTTTTCAAGAGAGGCTATTGACGGCATCCGCATTGCAGGTCTTCTTCATGATATAGGGAAGATATCGGTTCCCGCAGAAATCTTAAGTAAACCTACCAAATTAACCGACGCCGAATTTGCCATAGTCAAAACCCATTCCTTGGTTGGTTATGAAATCTTGAAGAGTATTGAGTTTCCTTGGCCGGTAGCAAAGATTGTCTTACAGCATCACGAAAGACAGAATGGTTCAGGCTATCCAGCGAGTGTAAAGGCTGATGAAATACTTCCGGAGGCACGAATCCTTGCGGTTGCCGATGTCGCTGAGGCAATGTCATCACACCGTCCCTATCGTCCAGCCCGGGGTATGCAAATGACCCTGGAAGAGATTTCGAAAAACCGTGGTATTCTCTATGACCCTGATGCCGTTGATGCATGTCTGAGATTATTCAATGAAAAAGGGTTCAAGTTTGAATAAGGGTATTCGTAAAAAGTGAATCGCAACAAAACAATAAATCCCCTATTCATAGAGGATAATCCTGGTGATGTTCGGTTAATAAAAGAGATTATGACTGGTTTAGATTCAGTAGCCTTCAGTAGGAGGGCATGTTCTATCCCATTATCATTCCTTGCTGCGTTTGTCTCTTATTTTTAAGAAATCTAAGTTTTGCGCTTCGTCTTTCCCATGTTCCATTAAAAGTGACCAAAAATGAAATTAAAATTAGTTTCAAATCAAAAAGAAACCCTGTCTTTCTTATATACAAAAGGTCATATTTAAATTTATGTTTTCTTGGTAAATCCCTGGGCGCATAAATCTGGGCAATGCCAGTGAGCCCGGGTCGAACCATAACCCTCTTTTCGTATCCAGGTATATTATTAATTTTTGTGTTTCTACAATCACCGTTAACCTCTACCTCATCAGGTAAAAGTGCCCTTGGCCCAACAAAACTCATATCACCAATAAAAATGTTCATAAGCTGGGGTAATTCATCGAGTGCCGTCTTTCGTAGAAATCTTCCAACCTTTGTAATGCGCGGGTCATTCTCTGTTGCCTGGGTATTAACTTTTTCATCTAAGGTGGATTCGACCATGGAACGGAATTTAAGAGAGATAAATATCCTGCCATTTTTACCAATTCTACGCTGGCGGATCAAGACCGGAAACCCATCTTCCATTATTATCGCAATCCATATTAATGCCCATAACCACGAAGATAATATTAGACCAAGCCCTGAAAGGACAATATCAAAAGCTCTTTTCGGAAAGGGTTCAATAGATACCAATCCTTTGGAAGATTGAATTTCAATAGTTCTGCCGATAGTGTATGGTTTCGTATAAATGGTCTCATCTGCAGTGGTAATACCTCGAAAAAATCTTTCCATGTAAAATCTTAATCAAGATAAGGTAATCTATAAATTCGTTATTTTACTCGAAATTATCTAAGTATAATTACCTAATGTCGTTTTGCCTTCAAAATTTTTATGAAAATCTCGATGATCTCAGGGTCAAACTGCCTTCCTGAACATTTTTTTAATTTCACTATTGCCTGCTTTTTTGTTTTTGCTTTTCTATAAGGTCTTTCTGAAGTCATGGCATCGTAGGCATCGGCAACGGCAATAATTCTGCCAATTAAAGGTATATTATTTTCAAGAAGACCTTCAGGATAACCTGTGCCATTGTAAGATTCATGATGACTCTTTACCCCTTTCAGAACCTCTTCAAGCTCGGCAAAACCTGATAATATATAATAGCCTCTTAAGGCGTGTTTTTCGATTTCAATCTTTTCCTCTTTAGTTAATGAAGATGATTTCATTAATATTTCCTCATCAATACATATTTTGCCAAAATCATGGAGTAAGGCCGCTGTTTCAAGGACAACCATTTCTCTATCTTTTAGCCCTAACTGCTCGCCGATTTTTAATGAATATTCAGTAACCCTTTGGGTATGACCATCGCGATAAGGAACTTGGCTATCAATCAAAGAGCCTATTTCTCTCAATTCTTTTAACGCCTCTTCGGGTTTGTCATGTAAAATCTTTGCTACCTGACACAAACAATTAATTATCTCATCCAGGTTCAGGCTCTTCATTCTTTATTATATATTATATACATAATACTACACCTGTCAACTATTTAACCGTCAAGGTTTTTGATTGAATCTATCAACTCTTTTACATATCTTAGAAGTTCATCGTATTTTTTCTTAAGTTCAAAATACAATTTTTCATAACCCGCTTTTGCCACTTCTTTTTTCTGTTCTGGCTCTTCTGCCATATTCTTTACTAATATCTCTTCAATTGAAATAATTATATCTCCCGTATCTTTTTTGGATTGTTCTGATTTTGTTTTTTCCACTATTTCTAAAAAACCCTCTTCTTCAAGCCATTTACCGGGGTCTACAAACACCTCAACCTCTTTTTCCTTTAACCAGACTTCTCTGGCCTGTTCTATATCAGCATTTAGCTCTGGATATACCTCCCTTATTGCACCTATGTATTGGCCTGGAAAACTATAGTCATTTTCATTGTATTCAATGAGTTTACATTGCTTATAACACTGCTCAAAATCTTCTTTAATCTTTTCGTCACCCTTCTTATAAAACCCAATAATTGGTGGTGCCTCGATGGCTAATCTCTGGCATAATCTGAAGATAATTTGGTGCGCAAGAAGCTCACGAAGTATATGGATGTTGGCGATTATTATATCTATGTTACCCTTGAATTTACACAACATTTCTAAGGCCTCTGATGTTAAATTAACACCAATTATCCTTTCCCGACTCAGCAAATCGCAAAGCTTCTTTTTTATGGCTTTATCCGGTTCTATTAAAAGTATCATATTCCCTAATTCTTTAAGATAAAAATATTTCGCAACCACAATCAATTATAAAAGTCCTGACAGGTAAACAAAATTTAAGAACACATCACTACCTTAAAAATAAAGAGCCTCAGAGAAAAAATCTCCGCATGGCTCTTCATACTACCCTGCTGTTATTATATATGTAAATTAGAATTCGTCAATAGATATTTATGACCACATTATACTATATAATACCATTCATTTTTACAAAGGCGAATTATCCATTGCCTATTATAATGAGTTGTCCGATAATGAATCTGGAATATAGATGGTTGTCTCAAGCCATTGGCCATTGACTGCACAATGAGCACTAAGGCAATGACAGACCTGACCTTATCCAAGCCCTTTGAGAATAACCAACTTGCCTTTTATCAATTTATTTGAGGAATTTACAATGTAGAAATATACACCCGGCGCGGTTTTTTCAATGTGCCATTTGTATATTTTGCTATCGAGATAACCCGTGCTGAGAATTATTCTGCCACAAATATCAAATATTTTTATTGAGGCATTTTGGGGAAGATTTTTAAAGATTACAGCACCCTGTTGCCGGACAATGATCAATTTTGAATTACTCTTTTGCTGATTTTCATCAACCAACCCCCCTGCTAAGTATTCATACGCACCAATGTCAAATAACCCATCATAAGGCCGATTTTCATATTGCTGATGTTTTACATATTGGTAAACCACATTATGGCTGGGCAAAACTGCTGGCGCCAGGGCAGTCCCGGCATTAATACAGGCAGATGTAGATAAGAGATGGAGGTCTTCGTTAACGAAGTCAACAAATCCAGGCTGGTTGCCCAGCACCGAACCACCGGAATCAATAAAAGTTCCCTGAAAAGCACTGTGGGAAATTACCCAGCCGGGCTTGAGCCAGTTATGCCTCACAACTAAAGTGCCACTAACATCCAGCATTGCCAGTCGGCTGCCGGTTGCTGTAACATAAAAAATATTATTCCGTGCATCACAGGATTCATTATTTGTTGACAGACGAAAAAGTGTAGTATTGCCAGAACGCTTGGAAATGACTGTATTGTTATAAAAATAGAGCACGCCATGTCGGTAATGGGTCGTATCACCACTATCACCACCATAATGGACAATTTGACTATTCCCTTCATCGGTCTGTTCAATTAAGATATTGCCGTAAACGAAGGTCTTGCGATAGGTCGTGTCATTGTAAATTTCTTCATAATCTGAATCCACAAGGTCCAGTTGACGATTGCCATATTCAATCCAGTTATAACGGATAACACAACCACACGATCGGTCTTTAAGATTATTACCATTACAACCAGAACGTAAATTGCCAAAGTGGTTGAACTGGAAGACTATGCCCTGTGCCTCAGTATAATTATTGTGATGGTAGCCACTGCCTTCGATTCCATTATCATAGATATCACATTTTTCAACGGTAATATTCTTTCCTTGATAAGAGACAAAAAAACCATTGCCACAATCGTGGAGTACACAATTACGTAGAGTTATATAATTTCCTTCAACGACATATATCGTGCTTGCGTTGTCCGCATAGGAACGGGGTTGTCCCTGGTCGTCATAGAATGTGTACGGTGTTCGGGCACTCTTGATTTCAAGATTTTCAATAATAATATAATTCGGAATCTGATTCGGAATGCTTGAGCCACCACAGTTGATAATGCCTCTTTCTTCGGACCAGTAGTCAAGTTGCAACCTGGTTACGGCATTCTGGCCATCAATTATCGGCAATACACCTCCTGAATCCGGGACTCCATAAAAAACAATCGGTGCAGATACAGTTCCAGTTCTACCAATCACCCATTTTTCATTATAGGGTGTTGACCGATAATGAATCTTTACCGTATCTCCGGAATTCAATGATTCAAGTGGCACATCACCAATATTGGTATAGGGCATCCCAGGGCCGACCTCATAGGTAAAGGCAAAAATAAAATTAATGACCAGGATGTTAATAATCAAAATTTCTCTTTTTAGTAACCAAATAATTCTCTGAAGTTCCAAAACCCACCTCTAATGAAACCCACAACTCTACCCCCCCCCCAAAGATTTATCCTTTGGCTCGTCTGTGAATTTTATTCCCTTTTCTTTTAGTCTTTGATACTCTAAGTCAACATCATCTACCTCAATCATTACATACGGCGCTCCTTCTTTCTTACCTTTTTTCCCACCAGCCTCAAGACCTATTTCAACACCACAACAATCGAAATTTACATAAGTTGGGCATTCAAATTCTTTTTTAAGACCTAATACTTTTTCGTAAAACTCCGCTGCTCGCTTTATATCTGACACAGGGATTATAACTGCATTGAAGCCCTTAATCATAAGTCCTCCCTTGTTTTTTGATAAAATGTTTCTTCATTTCAAACCTCATTAACTAATGCAACTTTTTTCATAGGTTTAAATTAGCCATTGTCACAAAGCCTGCCTCGTAAAATTCTATATTTTATCGGGGTCAACCCCCGTCCCCAAAACCCAATTTTTTTCAATGCATTCATTGCTTTCATGGTTTATTATACTTATACTCAGAGACAAGTCAAGGACAAATGCGCTTTCGAAAGGTATATAAAGGCATAATTGCGCAGTTGACATGTTGTCCGAACCTGAATATAATACATCCAGCTTGGCACAAATCTGGCACAAGGGGAATTCAGACAAGAATTAAAAAGGCAATAAGTCTCGGAATTTCGGCATTTGCCAGCGTAGCTCAGTTGGTAGAGCAGCGGTTTCGTAAACCGCAGGTCTCCGGTTCGAATCCGGACGCTGGCTTTCTTCCCTTCGGGAAGATAGATTACACAGATTAAAAAATAAGATTACACTGATTTGCGCCCCTGTCATTGCGAGGAACGAAGTGACGAAGCAATCTCATTTTTTTCCTCTTCTAATCACCGTAATCTTACTCGTTTCATCACTGTAATTGTGCGGCGTGGGGTCAAATCTCTACTTTCTACATGCATGAATGTGAAATGCATATTCGATAGTCAGCCTGATGAAAAGAAAAACAATCATAACCGCTTTTCGGTTGATGGCAGTGATAGAACGGGAGATGACGGTGATAAACAGAAAGTATTACACTGATGACACATCAATTGACTTCCCCCAAAAACCTCGTATAATGTAACAAGTGAAAAAACAGGAAATATGAAGGCCGAATTCAACATCTCAACATCTCTATTGACATTGTCTTAAAATAACATATAATGTTACACTATGACAAAGTATCGAACACGAGAAATATCAGAAACGTTGATTGAGTCATTAATCGACATGCCGGTTGTTGTGCTTTCAGGCATGCGGCAGACGGGCAAAAGCACGCTACTGCTGAATGAGCTCAGGCTTAAGAAAAGAAAATACATAAGCTTTGACGATTACAATACTCTTGAGTTAGTTAGGACCAACCCCGAAAGTTTATTAAGTAGCAAACAGCCCATAACGATTGATGAGGTGCAAAAATTACCTGAGATACTGAATGTTATCAAGCAGGCAGTGGACAAAGATCGACAACCGGGAAGATTCATATTAAGTGGCTCAGCCAATTTTCTTCTTTTAAGAAGCGTTGCTGAAAGCCTTGCAGGCAGGGCCGTTTATTTAGCGCTGCATCCCTTTACACGAAGAGAGATTCTTGGTTTTATAAAAGAACGGCCGGCACTGATTCACTTTATGAACAGGGGTGTTTTCCCTCACCGACGGATTAAACCGATAGCTTGGGGAGAAATCGTTAAGGGAGGCATGCCGCCGGTTTGTCTTGGCCAGGTAAAAAATCCAAATATTTGGTTTCGTGGTTTTGAACAGACCTATTTGGAACGGGACATCCGCACTTTAAGCCAGGTGGCTGACCTTATTTCTTTCCGGCATCTCTTACAATTGGTTGCTTTTCGTAATACACAGATCTTGAAACAGAGTGAATTGGCCCGTGATGCCAAATTAAATGTCATGACTACTTCGAGGTATCTTGCGTTAATGGAAGCATCATTTGTAATCAATCGTATGCCACCGCATTTGAAAAATCCGGCCACTCGATTAATTAAAGCACCCAAACTGTATTTATCAGACACAGGACTGGCCGCATATCTTGCAGGTATCAGAGCCCTGAACATAAGCGAACCGTTGCGCGGTGCCCTATTAGAAAGCTATGTTGCCCAAAACTTGGCCGGCATATTTTCGGCTCATGACCCCGAAATAAGAATCACATATTGGAACATCCAGGGCCGATATGAAGTAGATTTTATTATTGAGTTCAGTGGTGATACAATTGCGATTGAAGTTAAAAACAGCACGCGCTGGCGAGAACAAGATTTAACTGGACTCAAGGCCTATTTGAGTAGTAGCCGAAAATGTCGTGCTGGTATTCTTGCTTACATGGGTACCGAAGTCTTGAAAATAACCGATAAGATTTGGGCTGTGCCTATTCATCTTCTGTTGAGTTAGAATGAAAAGCCGAATGCAAAAGAGGGTTAGGCATTGAAACTTGAAACTAATCAGGTATGAGTGAATCAGGGAAATCGGGGACGGTGCCTCTCAATCCGCCACACAGCATGGCGGATTCGGGACACTGAATTTTTCAACCACATCAGAGCTGTGGGAAAAAGTCGTGACAATCATTATCTTCTCATTAAATTGTTGGCGCGGGATTGTCGGTATTTGTTATTAACCCGATAAATTTAGCACTTGACTTCCGAAAAAATCGGACTAAAATAGAATTATGATTAAAAGAAACCTGATAAATGAGGTTAGAAGCCACCTTGGCAGTAAAGAAATTAGTTTTATTGTTGGTCCGAGACAGGCTGGCAAGACAACCTTAATGCTACAGCTCAAAGAGGAATTAGTGAAAAAAGGTGCGCCAACTTTGTTCTTGAATCTCGATATTGAATATGATAAGGAATTTTTTACATCTCAATTAAAATTGATGAATAAGATTGAATTGGAGATTGGCAAAAAGCGCGGGTTTGTTTTTATTGATGAGATACAAAGGAAAGAAAATGCCGGGTTCTTCCTTAAAGGGATTTATGACATGAATACACCCTACAAGTTTATTGTTTCCGGTTCTGGCAGTGTTGAACTGAAAGAAAGGATTCACGAATCACTTGCCGGGAGAAAAAGGATATTTGAGCTTTCTACCTTGTCTTTTGAGGAATTTGTTAACTTCAAAACCGATTACAAATACGCGGGTAAGCTTTCAAGTTTTTACTCGGTTGAAGGCACACGATTATTCGGTTTGTTGGAAGAATTCTTAAACTTTGGTGGTTATCCGCGGATTGCCCTTGAAACTGAATTAACCGAGAAGAAAAAACTCATTAATGAGATCTACCAGAGTTACATTGAGCGAGATATCTCGTACCTCCTCAAGATACATAAAACTGAAGCATTCAGCAGTTTGGTAAAGTTGCTGGCTGTTCAGATAAGTAGATTGGTCAATTACAGTGAATTGTCTTCTACTCTGGGTCTCTCGGTCAAAACTATCAAAGAATATCTTTGGTATCTCGAAAAAACCTTTATTATCAGAAAAGTATCTCCTTTTTTCAGAAACGTGCGCAAGGAAATAACGAAGTCTCCGGTATATTACTTTTATGACCTGGGTTTAAGGAACTTTGCCTTGGGAAATTTTGGCACGCTATCAGAGACGGGTTTTGTTTTCCAGAATTTTATTTACAATTTATTGCGGGAGCAAATCAGCAGCAGTTCAGCAAAAATGTGTTTCTGGAGGACCAAGGATAAAGCTGAAGTTGATTTTGTCGTGGATGCGGGCAAGATTATTATACCGATAGAAGTGAAATACAAACAAATGATAGCACCGGAAATAACCAAAGCCCTGAGGAGTTTCGTAAAGAAATATAAACCCTTAAAGGTTTTTATTGTTAACTTAACACTGGATAAAATCGTCCAGCTGAATAAAACTAAGGCACATTTCATACCATTCTGCAAGATTATGACCAACCCATTATTTGATTGAGCGTTGGTAAAAGAGTCACAAAAATGAACCTAACAAAAAAGAAAAACAATCGTGATCTTCTCGTTAAATTGAATGCAAGGGATTGGAAGTATTTGATATTGGACTTTGCAGCCAATAATTGATTACGCAGATGAAATGGCAGATTACAACACCTGCAGTGTTCGATTACAGTGATTTTCAAAACAAGATTACGGAGATGAAAGGCACATCAAGGCGATATTCGTCATAACCTCAGCACCGATGCTCGAAGCAAAAACGGCGGTAGATGGTATGTAGCAACGAATAATAGAGATAGAAGCAAAAATTAAAAAGAAAATCACGAGAAAAAATCTGGGTTTATATAAATTATAAATCATCAATTACAGCGATAAACGGATCTGATTGACTTTTGAGAATTTTGCAATATAATGTTTCAGAATGCAAAAAGGGGTGCGTATAGCAGTTAACAAGGAGTCATATGTCAAGTAATCTGTTGCTGCAGGAAGTAATTGAAAAGAAGATCTATTTAATCAGAGGGCATAAGGTGATGCTTGATAGAGATTTAGCCAAACTTTATGGTGTTTCTACAAAGCGTATAAATGAACAAGTAAGAAGAAACATTAAAAGATTTCCCGAGGATTTTATGTTTCAACTTACAAAAGCAGAAGATAATTCTTTAAGGTCGCATTTTGCGACCTTAAAAAGGGGACAACACTCCAAGTACTTACCTTACGCATTTACGGAACAAGGAGTAGCAATGTTATCAAGTGTCCTACATAGTGAAAGGGCAATACAAGTTAATATCGCAATTATGCGGGCGTTTGTAAAGTTAAGGCAAATTCTTGCTACCCATAAGGAACTTGCTTATAAATTATCAGAACTCGAAAGAAAGATAGAAAGACATGATACAGAAATCAAAGCAATCTTCGATGCTATCCGGCAGCTTATGACACCGGCAGAAAAACCGAAAAGAAAAATAGGATTTTACAGAGATGAAAAAGAATGAGATTGAAGGCGGTTTTGGTTCATCTATAAAAATTGAAGTTGCAAAATGCGAGAAATTAAATGACCCTTACAAAAAAGAAAAACCATCATTACCGCGTAGCGGTCGATTACGGTGATACAGCAATGCTGTCCGATTACAGAGATAGAAAAACAGATTACAGTATGAACTGCACATCAAAGCAATATTCGTAAAACAATGACTTACTTTACTGAAAAAGACATTGCCGAACGGTATCACAAGTACCGGCCATATATTCATCCAATAATAATCGAGAAGATAAAACGTCTGATCAAATTAGATAAGCCTGTCGATAATGCTTTAGATGTCGGCTGTGGAACCGGACAATCAACCACTGCCTTAAAATCCATCGCTAAAAATATTATCGGAATTGACATTTCTGAGGCTATGCTCTCTCAAACGGTTCCTGACGAATCTACTGAATATCACTGCTGTTCAGCGGAGAAGACTCCATTTTCTGATAATTCATTCAATCTTATAACGGTTGGTCTCTCGATTCACTGGTTTGACCGAAACGCATTTCTCACCGAAGCGAATAGATTGTTGTGTAAACATAGTTGGCTCGTGATTTATAACCACGGTTTCAATTGGAGAATAAAGGATAATCCTGACTTTCGCGAAAAATGGGCACGAATGTTTATAGAAAGATACCCGCAACCATCACAGAAGAACTATCAACCTATTACGAATGAGTATGCTGAAAAATTCGGTTTCGTATTACGTGAATCATTGCAGGATGAGATTGAAGTCGAATCATCACTGGAATGGTTAGTCAATCATATAGCGACATGGAGCCTCGTAATATCTAAAATTCAAGAAGGAAGAGAAACGCTTACCGAAGCCATTAATTGGCTTACAGAAACAATAAAACCATATTTTCAAAAACCGCTAGAAATACTAATTTTTGCAGGTCCGATTTGGTGTCTGCACAAGACTCGAGATCTGCAATCGAAGGGATGCAATACTTGATATGAAAAACGACCAATTGACTTCCCCCAAAAACCTCGTATAATATGTTAGGTTTGATAGAACTATGAAACTAATAATAAGACAGATGAATGAAGATGATGCTCCCATTATGTCGAGAGCCTTTACAGAAATTGGATGGGATAAGCCGATATCACAATATGAAAAATATTTTGCTGAACAGAAGGAAGGAATAAGGATTGTTCTGGTGGCTTTCGCTAACAATTTATTTGCTGGTTATCTCACGATCGTTTGGAAGCCAGATTATGCTTATTTTCGGGAGAATAATATACCGGCAATAGTTGATATGAATGTTCTACCACAATTTCGTAAGAATAAAATTGCCACCAGACTAATGGATAAAGCAGAAAAAATAGTTTCTGAGAGAGCCGACATTATTGGTATTGGTGTTGGTTTATACGACAGTTATGGTCCTGCTCAAAGAATGTATGTATTGCGGGGCTATGTGCCCGATGGATTTGGTGCAACCTATAAAAATGAGTATGTAAAAGGTGGCCAGCAGGTGGTTGCGAATGATTCTTTAATTTTAAATTTTATTAAGAAACTGAAACAGTAGCAAATGAATAAACTCCTTAGAATAATGATGACCTTATTATGGTTAATATCTTTATTGTGGACTAATCTTGTTTTTGCTGAAGCATCACCTATAATAGTAAAGTATGACAGAAGAATTGAACTGGCATGGGCTGTATTTATTCTGACGCCATCAGGTGGTGAATGCCAGAAGTCTTTTATTTATCCATACAGGAAATCTTTTCTGGTTGATTTTCAGAAATTCAAAGAGCATCACGCGGTAAAGATTGCTGAGCAACTCATACAAGGAAAATGGTTCCATTTCCCTTCTGATGTTGTTATTATTCCTCTCTATCATTCAGATCCACCAGAGCTAAAGCAAATTTATGAGTATCCGCTGATGCTTAATTCCCGGATTGAGTCATCTGAGAATGCTCAAAATGAGCGATGCTGCACCTGACAGATAGGCACAAGAATAAGATGTGCCTGAGACAATAATAATCCCGCCACCCCTATTGGTTGTATAGATGCTAACTCCCGGTGCGGCAAAATCAATATAATCACCCCAGTTGGAAAAGTCGGCAATTAAATCATTCTCTTTTGTAGCGGAAACGCCAATGACATTAGGTAATGCTGCAGGATAAAAGGGCAATGAGGTTGCATCATTACCCGCACCAGCGACCAAAACACAATTTGCATTATACGCATACTGCACTGCATTGGCAACTGTGCTTGAATAATCATACGAGCCAAAAGCCATATTGATGATTCTCGCATTGTGGCTGACTGCATAATAGATTGCTTCGCTAATATCAAAGGCAGTTGCCATACCAGTCGCATCAATCACTTTAAGAATCAATAATTTTGTTTTCCAGTCACAACCAGCAATTGCGGAACCATTATTCGCCTCTGCACCAATAACTCCTGCCACCTGTGTGCCGTGACCATTGTCATCAACCGGAAAAGAATCTTCATTCACAAAGTCATAACCTTGAATAATTCGGTTTTTTAAATCAGCATGTGCAGTATCAACACCAGAATCAAGTATCGCCAGAATTAAATTTGAATCACCTGTCGTCGAATCCCAGACCGCAGTGAATAAACATTTACGAATTGCCCATTGGTTTTCGTAGAAAGGATCGGTCGGCGCAAGCGAAAACAGAAAGGGGGACAAGGAGACTTGGAGACAAGGAGATGATTGGATATAATAATGATAATTGGGCTCGGCGTATTCAACTAATGGATTGGATTTGAGATTGGAGATTGTTGATTGGAGATTTTGGGATTTGGGGAGTTTGAGTAAAAAAGTATTAGAGCGGCTGGATTGTTTGAGAATTTGTGCATCTTTTAATGCAGAAATTGATTGAAGAATTTGGTTTCTGCTTATCGGGACACATTTGGTATAAACTTTTAAACTTTTGAAAAACATCAGCAGAAACAAACACTGTGAATATGATTGACTTCGCTCAAAAATCTCATATGACATGTCAGGCGAAAAGGCATGGTGCAAGGTTACAAATATAACTTAATAAGTGAAAAGTGAGTTATAGGTTAATAGGTATTTTGTGGTGATATTTTGCAATGAGACTGCAAATTTGTCTTGACAACACCTCTCGAATATGTTATCATATAGGCGATGGTTAAAGATATCTACATTCATCGGCAGATAGAGGCGGTCATCCGCCGTCTTGTTAAACAGTTCCCAGCCATTGTTTTAACAGATCCTCGGCAGTCCGGGAAATCTACCATGCTTCTAAGAACCTTTGGCAGAACTTACAACATCATCTCCTTTGATGACCCGCTTGTAAGAGAAAGGGCATTTTCTGATCCGGACTTTTTCTTAGAAACTGCTGGACCTAAGGTAATTCTTGATGAAGTCCAATATGTGCCTCAGCTTCTCTCATACATTAAAGTGCTCATTGATAAAAAGAGAAGAGAGCGGGGTCAGCCCCTGAAACTTGAAAGTAATAATGCTAGAAAAGGGTAGGGGTCACTTTGTTTACTTTTGAACGGGCAATGGGTCAGGAGTAAACATTGGACAAAATAATTAACTAACTCGACATTGACAAAGAGCGAGCTTGCAGTTATAATAGTATACTTATATTTTGAAAATTGTTGAAAGATACCTCTCAGCACCTTGGGGGTTTAGTAGTGTCAAGGCAGATAGGCAAAAGAGAAGTAGCAGTGAGTTGAAGAAAAAGAGATTGTGGTTCTATAAGAATTTAAAAAAACTGTTACCAAGAAAGGGGGTGAAGAATTATGAAGAATAGAAACTCTGCAATTTTGCCATTAGCCTTGGTTTTTCTTTGCACATGGCTCTTCTCAAAAGGCGAAGAACGAGAACCGTGTCCTGAGACTGGAACTTCCGCCGACTCAATTATAAAACAGGCTTATGATTGCCATGGGAAATTCCTCGATGCCGACCTATCAATAAGTCACGGTTTTACTGTTTTAAAAGAGCTATTCAACACAACATTTGAAAAAGGAGAAGAAGAAGGCAAAGAAATTCTGGCTATGGCTGATACGGCGTTTATATCCTTAATTTCTCAGAAAGAGGTTCGCCAAGAGTTTAAAAATAAACTGACCGGCGATGGAAAGGCAATCCTTGATACCCTAAAAATTAAAATGGATGCATCTTTGCAAGGCGTGAATGATGTTTATAGTTCGGCCAAGGAACTCGCTAGAGAAATCCCTGATGCGATAAAAAAACTGCCATCGGAACTGAAAGGCTTGCGTGCCAGGAAAATACCCAGCGTCAAAAGTGCACTGGACAGAGCAAAGGCATGGATGGATGAAGTAATAGAGAAATCTCCTGTGGATATTGAGAAGATTAACAGCATTGTACAAGTTGTGCAAGATTTGACTAGCCCGGAAGAGTAATATCGAATTTCTTTCTTAGTTCCGAAAAACAAAAGTGCGAGGTGCAGGCGTTAACTGTTAACCCACTTTTACGGAAAAGTGAAAAAGTAGTTTTCGTTTTAGGTATTTAGCTGCGATATTGACCCGTTAAATAGCTCAATGTTATGAGAGAATTTCTACACAAATGATATTGAAAGAATTAGGATTCGATGGGACGACCGTAAGGAACCTCTATTAGAGGAATCTCTCGGCGCTGGGTCATATATGGAAAGAAAGTTTAGGACTTTCCTAACTCTCGACAGTGGACAGGAAGTTGAAAAAGGCGGGTTCGAAAGAATGGAAAAATCAATAATTGAAAATGGGCAATTTGTTCCAAATCGGCCGAATGGTTCTCTTGACAATTATAAATTATTCATTATAATATAGTGTTGGAGGTATGATGAAGATAATGCTTACTTTCCTTATATTTCTATCATTTAGTCTTGGACTTGTCTTTGATATTCCTGTTGAAAACATAGACTATCATATCGAAAAAGAGCAGGGTTATGACCGAATCTTTGTTAAAAGTGGCAGTCCAATAGACGAGCCCGGCGCGCCAGAGATGCCAACAATTACTTATAACTACTCCCTTCCCCCAAATCAGACAATAAAAGAATTGAGTATCATCGAAGAAAAGTGGGTTGAGATTCCGGGCCATTTTAATATCTATCCGAAGCAAAAATCCGTTTCCATTGAAGATAATCGGGTGTTTACACCACCAAATCCAGTAATCTACAACTCTGAATCACCATTTCCATATTCCGTTATTATCAATCATTTATCCGGCAATTTGAGGGGTTATAGGATTGCCCAATTTTCGGTTGCACCTTTCAGATATTCTCCCAGGGGTGGCAAATTGTGGATTTTAAAAAAGTTAAAGGTCGAGGTTAGAATCACTTCCTGTGAAACAGGCATCAGTCCAAAGCGGCAGTCCCGTCTATCGAAGACCACCTTTGAAAATTTTGTCTCGGCTATTGTCTTGAATAAGTCTCAGGCGCCGCCTTCTTATACAGAGGAGAACCCTGAGGATTTAACCCCGACGGAATTGCCGTCATTATTTGGTCCGCCTGTTGACCTTTTAATAATCACAACCGACCCACAGATTCCGGGTTATGAGAAGTTTGCCCAGTCTAAAAGGTTGTCCGGGTTTAATACGGTAGTAAAGACCTTGTCCTGGATAAGGCAGCACTACAATGGGATTGATGATGCGGAAAGGGTTCGTAATTTCGTAAGGGAAGCGGTCCAGTATTGGGGTGTTAGTTATGTCCTTTTAGGAGGCGATGTCCCAGAAATTCCAACACGATGGATTTGGATGGTGCCACTACTAAATTCCTGGCCAGTCCATATTACAACCGACCTATATTTTTCTGACCTTGATGGGAGCTGGGATTGTGATGGCGACCGTAAATTTGGCGAGATGGAAGACTCTATTGATTTCTATCCGGATGTCTTTGTGGGAAGAATAACTTCAACGAATAGTTACATGGTTCTGGATTATCTCGACAAACTTCGCTCATACCTATTTCCTACAAATTTCACCCATCAGATTAAAACACTATTCGTCTCTTCGCAATTTCATGTTCCCTTGGATGCATACTTTATGGCTGTCCGATTGAGCGGTCACATTCCGCTTTATTTAAATAAATCGTTTATCGACGAGGCAGGACTTCGGGCATTTAGGGATTCCATCTATGCGGGATATGGTCTCATTACAGTTCTTGCGCATGGGGATGTAAATTTGGTCCGTGTTCGCACTTTCCCGAGCAGAGAATATGCAGTGAACCACTTTTTTGATTCATTGACCAATAATACTTATCCGTTGATGGTTGTTATCACCTGTTATTCTAATCCCTTTGAACTCGATTGTCTTGGTGAGCACTGGGTAATGAACCCTTCAGGTGGTGGGGTCGGATATATCGGACCAACGAGTTCAAGTTCAGCATATGACCATGAATGGTATGTAGCTTCCCTATTCGACTACTTGTTCGCCCTTCCCCTTGCCGGCTCACTGGCTTTTTCAAAGATTCCTTATATCCCTGGTTCTCAAACAGATAACTGGCGACGGATGCTCCAATTCTCCATTACCCTTCTTGGTGACCCAACACTCAATCTATGGGATAGTATTCCAAAACAATTTAACTCGGTCGTAATAAATCCGAGGACAATTCAAGTCGGCTTTGACACATTGAGCATCCTTATAAATCCTGCTGTTCCCTGTACTCTCCTCTGCTACAAGGAGAACGAAACATTTATAGAGGATACCTCAATAGGACTCGCGCCCATCACGATTAAGACCAAATCGCCGGGTTATCTTAAGGTGGCTGTTTTCGCCAGTAATTATATTACCTACATTGACTCAGTCTATGTGAAGTCCGCGGCCCCATATCTTACCCTCGGTAATCTCAGGGTTGTTGATTCCTTACAAAATTCAAATGGCATTGTGAATCCTGGTGAGGATATATTTTTATACATTACGCTTAAGAATAATGGTAGTGCACCGGCAACAGGGGTTTTTGCCCGAATTGCCTCGGCTGACAGTTTCATCACCATAATAAGAGATACTGCTTCATACCCTGATATTTATCCTGGAACACCGCAGGCAAATTTGCTTCCCTTCTATTTTAAAGTTTCCAACTCAATATACGATGCCCACCCAATTAAATTCTCGCTGTTATTAAATTATTCAGGCAATGTTGACACCGACAGCTTCCAGTTCATTGCCCATGCACCAAGGCTTCAGCTCTTCACCCAGCGATTTCGAATCACTGGTGGTGATACGATTAGGATTCTACCCTTTTTGTGGAATCAGGGACACGCCTCAGCCGATTCAGTCTTTGCCCGAATAAGTGCCTATCCAGATACGATTCTGGTTCTTGATAGCACCGTGAGTTTTCCGGTGATTGCCGTCAATTCGGTTAGCTCCTCCCTGGCCGACTCGTTCAAGGCATATTTGAATCTTCCCGGGGCTCTGGCGTTTAATATCAGGGTCTATTATCGAAATTGTGAGATTATCAATCAGGATGTTATCCTAAATTCTGTGGCAGGTATCGATTCGGTCTGGGCGTTTGGTATGAAGAATTCTATTGCCCTTGAGTGGTTTCCGGTTACGCATGTTATTGGCTATCGCATCTATCGGTCGGTTAGCCCTAATGGTCCTTATCAATTCTTGAAGAATCATTTTATCCCGATTACCTATTTTGAGGATTTCAATGTTCAGGGTGGGAGCAGTTATTTTTACTATCTTACGGCGGTTGATTCGTCATACAACGAAAGTTCTTCTTCGGATACGATTTGCGGGCGGACAAATCCTGCGATTGCGAATGGCTGGCCAGCTGCTGTCTATGGGTGGACCTTCTCTTCTGCCAATTTTGGTGATATCGATCCGTTCTATCCCGGTCTTGAGATTGTCGTTGGTGGTCGGGATGGCACAATCTATGCCTGGCATTATGATGGCACTCCGGTGCTCCCGGGTAGTAATGGTAAATTATTTGAGACCATAGGTGAAATCTATTCATCACCGGCAATTGGTGATGTGGATGGTGATAGCGCATTGGAGATTGTCTTTGGAGTGCGGGGTAAGTGGTCAGACAATTTTTATTGTATTAATAATCAGGGTATACCGCTTAACAACTGGCCGAGGACCGTCAATTCAGACATTATTTCCTCCCCGGTTTTAGCAGATATTGATGAAGATGGTGATTTAGAAATATTTGCCTGGACTACATCAGCATACCTCTATGCATTTCACCATACGGGTGCCGGGGTCTATTCTTCGGATGGTGTGCTAAAAATATTGTATGGTTCAGCCGTGGGCACACCTGCGATTGGCGACATAAATGATGATGGGGACTTAGAGATTATCTGTTGTGGTGGGAATAACTCCGACTCACTATTTGTCTGGGACCGCTATGGCAACTATCTACCACCGTTCCCAATTCAGATTATGTCCAAGATGCCTTTTTCAGTTGTTGTTGGCGATATAATTGGTGATCGAAATTTAGAAATTGCATTCTATACCGATTCGAGTGATGTCGTCCATTTGATTGATGCAACTGGCCATGTTTTGTGGGAGCACTGTTTCCTATTAGGAGATATCGAGGCAAGTCCCATAATTGCCGATTTGACTGGTGATGGCCGTCCCGAGGTAATCTGTGGTAACAATCTTGAGTTAGTAGCTTATGATTCGCTTGGGAATGTTATCCCGGGGTTCCCGGCAAGTGCTGAGCAGAATTATAAAATGCCCATACTGGCTGATGTTGAAGGCGATAATTCTATGGACATTGTGGTTGGGTCGAGCAACTGGCGCCTCTTTGCACTGCGGAAAGATGCTTCGATAGCGGCGGGCTTCCCAATAATGCTTGATAACGGGGTGGATTGTTCACCGGCGGTTTGTGATATTGACCTTGATGGTAGATTGGAGTTGATGGTTGGCGATAATGGTTACAGATTTTTTGTCTTTGATTTAAATTCTAATTTGTCTGAATGGCCTAAATTCCGCTATGACCAGCACAATACAGGAAAGTATAAATCAGGAATTGGATTAGGAATTATTATTGCCCGTGATAAAGGCAAGACAACCAATTTTAGATTAACCGTTTATCCAAGTCCATTCTCTCGGGTGACACACATTAAATTCCAAATCCCAAATTCCAAATCCCAAATCCAAAAATTTAATTTAAAAATCTACGATGCCTCGGGCAGATTGGTTAGACAATGGGACGATCAGACTATAAGACTGTCAGACAAATTCGTCTGGCAAGGTGATGATGACATGGGTCGCACTGTTCCAGCTGGCGTCTATTTTGTAAGGCTCGAGGATAGCGATAAAAACCTAACCCAGAAGGTTGTAAAAATCGAATAGCCCGGAGCAGGCTATTCACTGGTCACCGATTTATAAAACATCCTTCAGTAATTAGTTCATGTTCGGATAATGCAATCTAAATTAATATTACTACTAATCATATTTTTGGGATTAACTATTCGTATATGGGGTATAAACTTTGGTCTACCCCACATCGAATCCCGACCCGATGAGACAACAATTGTAAAGATTGCCTTAAAATTTGGTCTTGGTGACCTGAACCCCCATTTTTTTCGCTATCCGACGCTTTATATGTATGTCGTGTTTATGTGCTACATCCTTTATTATTTTGGAGGGCTGATTTTTGGACGATATAAAGTTTTGGACGATTTCATAACAGAATCAATTATCGCCCCTAAAAATTTTTATTTGATTGACAGGTTTATCACTATTTTTTTCGGCACACTCACAATCTATGTTGTATACAGAATAGCAGAAAAACTTTTTGATAAAGAAACAGCCATAATATCTTCTCTATTTTTGAGTTTCGCCTATCTGCATGTAAGGGAATCTCATTTTGGTGTTACAGATGTCTTTATGACATTTTTAGTTATTCTTACAATTTTTTATATCTTAAAATCTTATAAAGATAGCACTATAACAAATTACATAAGAGCCGGATTATTCGGCGGATTGGCAATGTCAACGAAGTATAATGCACTCCTGGTTATCGTCCCTATGTTTATCGTTCACCATTTTAATACAGTTAGTAAAAGATCAAAATTCTTAGACAAAAAAGTAATATTTTTTGTTATAATTTTTATAATTGGCTTTTTGATTGGCACACCATTTGCGATACTCGATTTCAAGCAATTTACAAGCGATTTTTTATATGAAATGAAACATCTCAGCAAAGGCCATGATATTATTCTGGGTATTGGCTGGTGGTATCACCTAAGATTCTCTCTTTTTTATGGTTTAGGTTGGACTCTATTTTTCGCCTCGCTTGCCGGTATATCAACGTTCATGATAAAAAGGGATATTAAAAAAACATTCATACTGCTTTCCTTCCCTCTGATCTATTATATCCTCATCGGAAGAGGCTATACCGTGTTTGTGCGCTATGCAATACCATTAATACCATTTCTTTGCATAACGGCCGCAGTATTTGTAAACTATATCACTAATAAAATTTTTTCTAAACATAAAAATTATCTTGCTTGGTCATTAGGAATTTTGATCGTAATACCATCACTAATAAATATAATTCAATTTAATACTCTACTCACCAAAAAAGATAATCGTGTAATTGTCGCTGAATGGATAAAAGAAAATATCCATCAAGGCAGTTCCGTCTGTCAGTTTGGGTCACTCTGGGGAAAGGTTCAAATTTATCCGATAATAAAATCTTTAGAAGAAGATTACGGACAGATTACACAAAAAAGCAAAAAAATCGTTATAAAAAAGACGATTGAGTATATGAGTCAAAATAATATTGAAGGTTATGAATTATGGGAATATAATGAAAAATCGGATAAGTTTATATTCAGGAGCGAAGAGAATCGTGGTTTACCAGAATTTATAATCATTGAAAAATCACCGCTAATTATCTACAGTAAAACACCGGAAAGAATAGCGCAGTTAATAGATTCTACCTATCGTTTAGAAAAAACATTTGAAGTAATTAATATAAAGGCTAAAGAAAATCTCTTTGACCAGCAGGATGCATTTTATCTGCCATTTCATGGATTCAAAGATATTGAAAGGCCTGGCCCGAATATTTATATATATAACAGCACTGACACCTTGACTTATCAAAGAAATTGAATATGATGAGTTATGCAATTTTTGTTGTTGTTATTAAACATTATATATACCGCAGAGTTGAGCGGTGTCATAAGTCCGGCAAGCAGTGCATATTTATTGCGAGCAATTACGCTTGCGGAAGATAATCACGCTGCCTGTTTAATAATCAAACTTGATACACCAGGTGGTCTTGATGAGTCAATGCGTGAAATAACAAAAAAAATTATCAATGCAGAAATACCGATTGTTGTTTATATTGCGCCCAAAGGTGCTCGTGCCGCCTCGGCCGGCGTTTTTATTTTATACTCAAGTCATATTGCGGCAATGGCACCAGGCACCAATATCGGTGCTGCCCATCCGGTTGGTTTAGGTGCAGAAAAGATGGACAGCGTAATGCTCCAAAAGGTAACAAATGACGCAGCTGCTTATCTAAAAGCACTGGCTAAAGAACGTAATAGGAATGTTGATTGGGCAGAGAAGGCGGTAAGGGAAAGTGCTTCCATAGATGCCGAGACCGCATTAAAATTGAATGTTTGTGAAATTATTGCTGAAGATGAAAAAAATTTAATAGATAGGCTCGACGGTCGTATAGTTAAGTTAAAGGATAAAAAAATTGCCTTAAAGGTTGAAGAAGAATTGCCAAAAAAAATTGAAATGACACCACGTGAGAGATTATTACTGTTGCTTACCAATCCTAATATTGCATATATTCTGCTTCTATTAGGCATCTACGGTCTATTCTTTGAATTACAGAATCCGGGTATGATTTTTCCTGGTGTAGTTGGTGGTATATGTTTAATTCTGGGGTTTTATGCATTAAATCTATTGCCTGTAAATTACGCAGGTGTTGCATTAATCGTGTTATCAGCAATTCTATTCATCTTTGAAATCTATATCACATCCCATGGTATTTTGACGATAGGGGGTGTAGTCTCACTAATTGCTGGTTCTTTAATGCTCTTTGAGAGTGATGTGCCATTTTTGCGGGTCTCATGGGAGGTAATTATGATTGTCGTCATCATTATTGTTGCATTTGTTATATTTTTATTGTTCCTGGGCATCCATGCCCAGTTTAAAAAACCAACCACAGGCAAAGAGGGTTTAGTAGGTGAAATTGGTATTGCCAAAACTACTATAGATAATAAAGGTGGAACGATCTTCGTCCATGGTGAATACTGGAATGCCATTAGTGAAAAATTGATAAAAAAGGATAGCAGTGTAAAGGTGATAGCTGTTGAGGGAACGACAGTGCAGGTTGAGGAAATTAGTTGACGATACTGTTTTTATTCGGTATCTTTGAATCCTTTCTCTTTCCTCGAGCAATTTTATTCGAAAGTAGATTCAATCCAGCAACCCTCCATAAAGCAAAATTTGAGCTGGTTACAGGGATTGAGCAGAGATTCAACTTAACTGAATTACGAAGTTATACCATCCACTCACAATTTAAATCGTATAGCTTAGATATAACGAGTTTTGGGAGTAATCTTTATCGCGAAAATATTTTAGACCTTGGTTATGGCTTCGGAATCTTAAAAAATTTGGCATTCGGCTTAGATATCTCTTTACTCAATTACTGGATAAAAGATAATTATAGTCGGTTCAGTTATTCTGTAAAAATAGGGAGTCTATACGAAGTCAAACAACTTGAAATTGGGACCTGGATCAACAATATCAATATGGCAAAATTTTCAGACATAGATTATTTACCACCAAGCTATTCTGCGATATTCAATTATCTTGCAACCGAAACCCTCTCTCTCAATTTCAAAATTAACGGCTTAAAAGATGAATTACCTTTTTTTGATTTGGGGATAGCGTGCACACCGTATAGAATTATTCATATCGCAGCAGGAGTAAATACCGAGCCACTTCTTTTTGAGTATGGCATGATGCTCCATCTTGGCAATTTTATTCTAATCTATTCCGGCAATACCCATCTCCAACTTGGCCAATCACATCTCATCGGCATAAATTTTTCGCCTTGATGCTCTATTTTTTGGTTTTATGTTTGGTAAATGTAGAAATATTCGAAACTGAAGAGCCTCGAAACTTCGAAATAATTTTAAAGGAACTCGAAGAATTAAAAACAAATCCAGTTGATATAAATTCGGCGCGGATGGAAGATTTTATGAAAATTCCTTATCTCACTATGATTGATTGTCTGAAGATTATTGGCTATCGTAATAAATGTGGATTATTCAATGCTGTTCAAGAGTTATTAAAAATACCAGGATTTGACCAAGCACTTTTTGCAAAAATTGAGCCATATATTACAATCAAGGCGAGAACAATTAAATTTGAAAAGGCTTCATTAAGGGCACGCATGGAAAAAACTCTGAGTGAGAATAACTCTGAAGAATACTACACAAATCTAAAAACAGTAGTAAGTGGATATAGCCTATTTTTAGTGACCGAAAAAGATCCATATGAGACCAATTTCTTTGATTATTATTCAGCGGGGATGGTTCTCAAAGACGATAAAAGGAGGTTTGCCTTCGGAAGATATGACCTCGACCTGGGTTCTGGCATGACAATATCATCAATTGGTTCACTATTCGAGTCTATAGACTTTCGGACGTCTGCTAATGAGCGCGGGATAATTCCCCATACAGCCGCAATCGAGAATGGTGGTTTCTTTGGTGCGGCAATTAGTGATTCCCTTTTTTTAAACTATACTCTCTTCTATTCTAACCAGAGGCTCGATGGACGAATAGATTCATCAGGATATGCCCGCTCATTCGATGAATCAGGCGAACATACCGATTCACTCGAATTAAGCCGCAAGGACAGAATTAATGAAGAAATTATTGGATATGATATAAAATACGGCATTTCAAATATTCTTCTTTCAAATCGTTCATATCTTTGTAATTACAGCCCATCATTTATTTGTGATGATTCATCTAAACAGTTTTATGGTAAAGACTTCTGGATTTCAGCGGTTAGTATAAAATATCTTGGTGAAACCTTCATCCTTTTTACTGAAATGGCACGGGGCTTTAAAGGTTATGTAGGCGGGCTTATTGGTTTCAGCAGCATCTTTCCATTCATCGATTTTAATCTGGCAGGTAGCTACTATTCACCTGGCTTCTATTCACCAAAAGGTGTTGAATCAAAAAATGACTACATCGGTTTGAGTTTAGATATTGGCAATCACTCAAAAATTGCAAATCTGGACGCTACCTTAAATGTTGTTAATAGAACTGAAGAGGACTCAAGCCAATACGATTTGAGACTAAATTTCGAAAAGGGTTTAAAATTCCTAAATACGAGATTTCAGATGCGCTGGCGCTTTATAGAAAATCGAAGGGCGCTATCCGGTTCGAGGGTCTTTCTCCATTTTACGCCGTTTAAAATCGTCTATGGCGATTTAAGATTGGAAGAAAGGTATATCTATAGTGATACGCTTGAGAAGGGTATCTTCGGGGGTATCGAACTTGGTTTTGAATTTAAAAAAATTGAAATGAAGTTCAGATATGGATTATTCAGCACTGATTCCTATGCCTCAAGAATCTATGCCTATGAACCAGATTTGCCTGGAATAATTAATAACCGTATGCTCTTCAACAAGGGCAATTATGGTTTTTTATATCTCTCTTTAAGGCCCATTGAAAAAATCTCGATAAGTTTCAAGTATTCTATTTTTAAGAAGAATTTTTGCATTAAACATCTCGGTGCACAACTCGATATTAGATGGTGAAACTGCCCTGTATTCTTTAAAATTTACTCAACCATTTCTTTGCCTGCTCAACCTCTGTGATTTTTTTTCTTGAGTTTAAATAATGAATGTTATTATTCACCATGTTTTTTACAATTCCAATATCATATGACAGCCTTACATCATTTATTATTGGAGGTTTTTTAATGTTTAGTTTTGAAAAATCGAATAATTCAAAGATTGTATCTCTGGTGATTTTATAGGTCAATCCAAAGGGAATGCGGTAGTAATCTGTTTTGACTGCATTCAAATCCTGGTCAGGAAATGGACTTGAAAAATAGGCGCCTTTTTGTTTTATTTCGACAAAACCTTCAAGCATCTTTATATATTTTGCTTGAATTGTATATCGGTTATAAGGCTTATTATACTCGAATTTATACAGTTCAACCGAATAATCCTCGATTTCTTTTGCCACACCATTATAAAAATCCGGGTACTCCTCTTTCAAATATTTGATATACCAGGAACGACGAAGCAATTCCTTATCAATGACAATAAGGTCTTTTCTTATTTCTTTTATCTGCCTTAAATAGATTATTGGTGAATATATATCCCAATAATTACAAATGAGAAGGCTATTCTCAGGAAGCTGTTCAATATGGGCCAAACCAAAATTCAAGCCAAAGGTATTATTGTTAAGGGTGCAAGAACGATAATTAATTAGGACTATCGCCGCAGCAATGGGCAATACCACAAACCATCTAAGTGCCCTCGAAATTGTCTTTAACCCATAAACCGAAACAAGTATCAATGAAACAAGACTAGGAATGTAGTATGGTTCAATATCAGGGATTGCATAGTTTATTGTGTAAAATAGATTGAATAGAAAGATTATAAGCAATAGATGGAATTTAAAGCGGTCATATTTGAATAATTGATAAAAACCGATAACTACAGGAATCGTTAAAATATATAAAAAATCATGCAGGAGGAATAAAACCCCTTCCCTTAAATTTTTTATAATCTCGGGCATAGATAATGAAAACATCCATACCTGATATTGTTTTCCAGTAATATGCCAGATGAGACGCTCAAGATCGTGCACATTTCCCCAGGCAAGCCTTGCCCCGCCAATTGTTCTTGTTATAATATAAAGATATAGTGACAGTCCCAATCCAGCAAATAGAAACCCAATTAATATTTTCTTAAACGATAGACGACAAACGAAAACGATATAAAAAAACACGGGAATGACCAATGAAAAAATAATAATATGATTTGTGAATGAGAGACCTATAAGGTACATGATAATATAAAAAATCCTCTCATTATTCAATTGATATAAAAAATAGAAAATCAATACACAAAATAAGGCAGACAAAGGGTAAACCTCATTAGTTATTGATATACGCCAGATTGTTGGACAAAAGGCAAACAAGACTGCAACAAAAATCGAGATAAACCTATCTTTTAGAATTGTTTGTGTCAGTGAGTAACAGAATATTGCACTGATTGTCGAAAATAATACCGAAAGCAAATTCAGATTTCTAATGGGCTCGCCTGGAAGATGGGCAAAGAAATAAGATATTAAAGTATAAAGTGGATAACCCGTTGGATGGGCAACGCCGAGGGTATAACTTATTGCGGCAAGCTCCCCAGAATCAATTAGATAGACAGTGGGACAGAGAGAAAAGAAATAGATGGATAAAATAACAGCGGCCAATCCTAAAATTGTGATGCGCTGCTTTAGCCTAAATGCGAAATCACTACAATGCATAAAACAGGTGAGCAGGTGAGCAGATTATCAGGATATCAGCGCATCAGTTTCTTAAATGAATGTTTGCGATAACCTGGTCTTCGGATATTCTTCTAATATCCTTTATAATTTATTCCTTTACAAAATTCAATCGCAGATTTGTTATGCGAATCTGGATATCCTTCTTCTCAGGAGGTTCAAGTTTGTTTTCGACAATCTTATAAAGCGCATCAATTGAATCAATGGCAAGCCTTGCATCATCCAAATCCTTCTTTGGTTTCTGCGTTTCTGGGTGGGTTGTAAGTCCAAGATATGCCCATGCCTTACCTTCCAAGGAGTAGATGGTCACAAGAATTAAATCCTTGATCTTCACTGGTTCATCCAATAATTTTGGTTCTTCTTCTTTTCCCTCTTTTTTCTCTTCAGCCATATTTGATTATATCAAAAATTTTTTTAAAGTCAACAATTCTGAGCATTGGACAAAGAGCATAGGGCAAGGTGTTAATATCGTTTAGAATGTTTTATTAGCCATTATTTAGTACAAAAAGCAGCAGGCACGACAGACTGTAAATAGTTGATTTCCCCTGATTCGCTGTCGTAGTTCGCGCATCAATTCATTATTCCAGAGTGAAAAGAAATCACGCTCTAGGCAATTTCCGACAATATAATCCGGACAGGACTCCAATTCACCTGATGGCAAAATGGTTGCAGTGTTCCAGATTGCATGACATTTAGTAGTAAGGAGTAAATAAAATGATTTATCAATATTGTAGTATGCACGCAACTGCTCACCATTGAATTGGGGAAAAATCTTAACATCTATAGATGAATTTTCTTTTAATTTAGACAAAATCTCGCTTGCCATCTCAAAATCGCCTAGCCTGGGTTGCAAGTTATCTGCCCTTCGCCAGTAATTGAGGTCTTTACTAATTGTCTCTGTCAAAAATCTTTGATGGTTTTTTATCGCCTCGGTATCAAGAAATAATGTATGGAAGAATTGTATGCCATCTACCTGAAAATCTCTGGCTATTTTTATCAACTCCTCCATTGCCTTAGGATTTTCAAAATTTATTATAGAATTTATTTTTATCAATGGAATTCTTCGCCTCTGTTTGATTTTATTTATTTCATAGAGTCCAACTAAAATACGGTCAAATGTTCCAACAACACCACGAATTTTATCGTGAATTTCTCGCGGCCCATCTATGGAAATGTCAATTTGATTAACCCCAAATCTTACTATATCTTTTGCATATTCTCTTAAATAAGTGCCATTTGTTGTGACATGAACGAACAGCTTATCCTTTTTTATATAATCTATTAAATTAATAATCTTGGAATAGCAAAAAGGCTCGCCGCCAGAAAAGTGGATGCGAGGATGAAAACCTTTAAATCGGTTGATTATTTTAACCCATTCTTCGAAGGTTAATTCGATTTCCGATTGAAAAAACTTTTCAAAACACATTGAACACCTTAAGTTGCAACGAGCGGTAGGATAGATATTTACTGTCTCCGGTGGAAGTGCCTTGGCGCTAAGCATTCGGCAAAATTTATAACTGAATTGTGCACTCAAACGATTCTTTACTAACCATGGTATTAATAAAGGGTTATCTATGGCAGTCTTTATTTTCTTTTTAATTTGAGCCACTGGAAATGCGCCTTATCGCCCATTTGGCAGTTTCGGAAAGTAATGGATTATTTCCTTTAAAAAACTTCTTCAGGATTGGTAATGCCGCCTTATCACCAATGTTGCCTAATGCAACGAGGCAATTCCTTTTTATTGCAACAAAATTTATCCAGTTTGCGGTAATCTGATTTTTTGCATATTTTTTTCGGTATGTTATTTCATCCATTTCTAATATTTCCAAAATCGGCAGATAGGGGCCAACTACACCAATTTCTGCCTGGGGTTTTTGCGGTTTTACTTTTTGATTGATTGGGCAAATATCCTGACAAGTTGTGCAGCCATAAACCCGATTTTCCCAGATATTGGCAATATCACCAGGTATTACACCAAGCCAGTTAGTGAGTGCCTGAATACATCTTCGTCGGTCAATTACATATGGTCGAATAATTGCCTTTGTAGGGCAGGCATAAATACACTTCTTACAAGTACCACAATCTTGATTTACTGGTTTATCTGGGGACAATTCAATATCCGTAATAATTTCCCCCAGAACAATCCAAGAACCATAAGTTTTATTCATGACAATACTATGCTTGCCATAATATCCTATGCCGCTCCTTATGGCAATGGGCTTTTCCGCAATAGGTCCATTCGAATAGCAGCAAGATTTTGCACTATACTTTTTCTTCAGGAACTGACAAATTTTGTTTAATCGTTTCTTCAATTCGTCATAATAATTTCGCCAGGTATATCGGGCAACAAGACCATAGGGTGGACACGGTAACGGATTATTTAAACCCTCATCGGTTAAATAACAGAGAAAGGCACAAATAATTGATTTTGCTTGAGGTAAAATTGAACGAACATCACAAAATTTCTTAATATCATCGGGCTGCCAATATCTGGTATTCAGGAAAAGACCTTCTTGAACCTGGGTAGTTATTCTATTTGCCGCATCAACAAATGGTTCGGCTGAAGTAATTCTAACCTCAATCCCAAATTCGTGGGCTAGGTCTTTGATTTCTTTTACATCAATCACGAATAACCAATTTGATTAATCCAATCATTAAGGGGGTGGCTTTTTAAATTCTTTCCACAGAATTCCAAGGGGAAAGAAGACCAGATATCCCAGAATAAGAAGAATTGGGGCAAGGGTTATCGAACCACTTGCCAGAAGAGTGAAACCAAGCACTACCAGGATTATGCCAATGGCAAAAAAAATAAGATTCTTATTGGTAAATTTCACATCAATAAAAGCTTCTTCCTTTCTTGCCTTCTTCTCTTTTTGTTCTTTTCTTAATTCTTTCTTCTCCTTTTTTGTCATTATTACCTCCTTTTCAATGGACAACTAAATGCACAGATTTCCTGGATAAACATACATTAGTCATGACCTTATTTTTCCTCAGTTATTTCTTTTAGTTTAATAAATTCACCATCTTTTATCTTATAAATATTATACGCCTCTTTTCCCCTTATCAGATTGAATAGCTGGTCAGGAAGTGTTGCCCGTGTATAGTTTTTAAGCTCTTTCAATTTCCATAATATCTGGAAAAATCTCACCGAAATAAAATCATCTTCCTTTAAACCTTCTCTTCTAAATTCTTGTAATGTTGCAGAGTCAATAGGTGCTGGCGATACAAATATTGAGTTTTCCACATATCGCTCGCCGAGTCTCACAACCTTCTCATTATTAAAGCCTTCAATACCAAGGAGTTTGACATCTTCTAATTGATAATAAGCAATCTGAGGGGCAGTATTAATTATCATATCTGTATCCATTGATAAAAATATCGCCTCGGGTTCTTTCTTCTTTATCCCTTCGAGCTGCCATCTTAAAGTAACTGAATCGGGGTTAAAATTTTCCATTGCCACAATCTCACGATTATTTTTTGTCACCGCATTAGCAAATACCTGTGCGATCGCTTCGTATTTTGGCAGGTCTGGATAAATAACCGCAAACTTTGAAATGCCAAGCTGTGAAATGCTATAATCTACCAATATCTTTACTTGTTTATCACTACTTTGGGCAGAGGTAAAAATAAATGGTATTATTTCAAGTCGTGATTCAAGGGCAGTTGGAAGAATTACTGAAACACCCTTACCATATGCAAAACCACATACACCAAACGCCTCGATTGAGAATATGGGCCCGATAAGAAAATCTACATGCTTTTCTTCTATCAGTTTGGCTGCTGCAGTGATTGCTTCAATTGGGTCCGACTTGGTATCACTGTAATGTATCAAAAATGGCAATCTCTTCTGAAATGTATTCATAATTTCTAACAACTTCTGGCCATAGTTAGCGAATTTACCACTCAAGGGTAATAAAAGACCTGCCTGCCCAGTTGTTTCGCCGAGATCGATGATTCTCCTATGTTCATCTACCTCATAGGTATACACGGTATTCGGAAATCGCCTCGTCAATAGTTCAAAATCACGCTCAGCCTCTTTTTTCTTTCCTTCATTCTCTTCGGCCACGGCAAGTGTATATAGAATATGTTCATCAATGGACTCAGCCATAAAAGTCCTATGTAATTTCTCTAATTGTGTAACTGATAGCTTGGGCAAAGTTTTGAGAATGGTATCAAATGCTAATTTACGCTCTGTTGATTCATCGGTCTGTATATAAAACTTTCCAAGATAAAAAACCGCCTGATAATCATCAGCAAGTTTATAATATGACTCACCAATTATTGCAAAGACATTTATGAGATATGATGAGTTAGGGAATTCTTTAATAAATTTTTCACCCAGCGACACTGCCTTATCGAAAATGTTCAATTTGAAATTGCAGAAAGTAGCAAGATATAAAGCAGGTTCATAGGCATCTGTACCAGGGTAATCATTCACAACCTTTTCAAATTCAACAACCGCCCTTTGATAATCCTTCTGTTTAAAATAGTCGTTCCCATTCTCGTATAGTGTAGCTGCTCTATCAGCTGCAATATACTTTATAAAGGTTGGCTGAAGGCATGCAAGGGTAAATAAGCATATCATTAATATAATTTTTTTCATTGTCCATATAATAATCAAAAATAGGGTTATGTCAACCATAAATATACTTGACTTTTTTTATTAACTGAATAATATTAATCTATTAAGAGGTTTTCATAATTTTTAAAATTTTGTGGGGAACACGGTGCCGGTGTAACTCAGCGGTAGAGTAGCGGTTTTGTAAACCGCAAGTCGCCAGTTCGAATCTGGCCGCCGGCTGTTGTTGTAAAAGAAGTTATTAGTTAAACAACGATTAATGATGCAGGCATCGTAACCATTTGCCATTAGACATCCGTTGGGGCAGGTACCCAAGTGGACAACGGGGGCAGACTGTAAATCTGCTGGCGTAAGCCTTCGGAGGTTCGAATCCTTCCCTGCCCAATCTTGTTTAATTTGTTATCAGGTATTAGTCTTTATAACCATCCTATTATTATCTTAAGAAAATGACCTTTTCGGTTTCTTTATAACCTCCCATATCGCCCACAGGCTCCACGACAAACTGCACAAAATAAATACCAGCAGGTAATTTGTTGCCGAAATCATCGTCACCATGCCAGATGATTTTGTCTGATAGTCTTATCGACTCATAGTCCCATTGTCGAATTAATCTGCCACTTGCGTCGTAAATCTTTAACTGCAATCCGCTATTACCTATCTGATATCTGATATCCAAACGGTTTTTAAATACCGATGGATAAATCTTAAGTATCGGCGCCACATTATCACCAAAATTATTTTCTGCAACCCCAACTAACACATTCGCCTTTTGCAAGCATGAGTAATCACCCCAACCCCAAGCAGTATTATTGCCCCTTACATAATAGTAGTAAGTGCCTTGAGGATGACCTATAAATTGGTAAAGGGTATCAGTGATATTATTAGATATTGTGTTTACTGTCCCGAAGAGGCAGATGGGTTTGATGTCATCAACATAGAAACCGCCGCTTGTTGTAGTACCATCATACATACAACGAAAACGGATGTAGACCGATTTACCAATCCAGTTTGTAAGCGGGTATGCCCTTCTCACCCAGGAGTTTTGAGTTCCGGTAAAGCGCGTCGTATCGAGGTTGAACCATTCTTTTGTATCTTCGGAAACCTCCACAACTGCAACATCATAGTTGTTTTGTAAATTATAATAGCACCAGAAGGTCAGCGAGTCACCTGATTGAACTAAATATGGATGGAGGGTTTGCACTGCATTATTCATATTAATTGTATTACCCGAGAAGAAACTATGGGTTGGTGAATGGGATTGGGCAGTTGAAAGGGTAAAGCCTTGTAAAGTCCATCGTCCTGTCCCTGATTCGAGGCTGTCGGTTGTAATTGAAGGATTTGATAGCTCAACCAATTCCCATCTTATTGGATTGTTGTCGTATGCATTCCTTGGATGCCAGACAACTGTGAAATTAGCAGATACATTACCGATAGGATAAATAGTTGGTGGAGCAACCATACCATCACGGAGGATTACCAGGGAATCGCTGAACCCAGCAAGATATTTTGCTGCCTTAAAGACCTGACGTGAGATGAAATCCAAATCACCAACTGGTTGATAGAAGGTGGTGCCGATTTCTGAACCATAAAATAACGAAGACAGTCCATTGACCCAGTGATTATAGCCATAAACCCAATCACGGAGGTTACCACAGGTTGGATACGGATTGCTGTAAGACTGTCCTGGGGTATATGTGCCACCCCCAATTCTCTGCATGAGTCCTGCCATATAATTTCCCTTTGTTCTATAAAGTGCAGAATCGGGTGTTCCTGTTCCTTTGTAACCCCAGGGCCACATCACCTGTTCTCCGTAACTATGCAAAGAAAACCCTGTGACAATATTATGGTTTCTTATGTAGTTTGCATAGGCACGAACTTCATCGCCTGAAAAACTATAGGCACCACAGAAATCTTGTAAAGAGGGCGTATGGCTCACCTGACCCTCATCAGCGGCACCCCAATAGCCATCTATCTCGCCATTGCAGGCGCCATTATAATTTCGATTGCAATCAGTTCCGATTGAACCGCCAAAAGGCTCACGATTCTTACGCCACGAGAGTTGTCCAGGATAATCGTAGACATAACCATCAACATTTATTAATGGAAAACAGTAAATCTGTGTTGTGTTTATAATTTCGGCGATCTCTGGCACAACACTGTAGGACCTAAGCATTGAATCGGTAAAGAAGAGCACTGCCTGCGGTGTTGCCCATTCACGGGAGTGGTGACAGCCATCGAGGGAAAAGTTTGGTTCAAATTCATTGAGATTGACATTATCAGAAATCTTTATACCATATATCCATCTCCCTTCATAGGTGCGGATGGGTAGTGAATCAAATTTGCAAAGATTGGGATAATTTAAGGCAAGATGTCGGAGTGAATCATTTATCTGGGTATAGGAAAGATATGAACCTCGATATTTCTCCTTTTCGTATGCAAGACTGTAAATTGTTACCTCATAAGGCAAACCTGAGGCAATCACTTTATTTAAGCCATCACGTTCAACCACCAGGTCATACCACTCACCATACCTGCCAGCGGCAATTTCAAGTGGTCCATCCGATATTCTATTTAAGTCCTGCCACGAAGAAACATAAACCCGGACGATCATTTCTTGGGCAAAGACGAAGCTACCAATGATAAGTAATAAGGTGATCTTTTTCATAAATCCTCCTTTTTGTAAAGACCGATAATGAGACTTGAACCCTTTGGTTACTTACCCCATTCTCCATAAAAAATTATATCTAAGATAAATTGTTTGTCAACCTTGATTTATTCATAAAATTGTCTATAATAAATTGATGAAATATTGCAACCCAATTCCAACCGTTGATATTATAATTGAATTATCCAGTGGTATTGTTCTTATTAAGAGAAAAAATCCACCATATGGATGGGCTATTCCCGGTGGTTTTATTGATTATGTAGTATTTACGGCAAAGGGCACACCAAAGGCAAGTGATGATGCCACAGCGATTGCTATTTTCATAGAAAACAATCTACCCGATGAGATAGCGTTTGACCACAGGAAGATATTGGAAGATTATTTTAAGAAACGGTACTAAATATGAAAATTTTACATACTGCCGACATCCATTTAGTTAAAGACAATGAAAAAAGACTTGCTGTCTTAAATTATCTATTACAAAAAGCAAATGAACTTAAAGTTGAGTATTTCATCATTGCGGGAGATTTGTTTGAATCAGATGCCGATGCTACAATTCTTCGTTCCACTATCAAAAAGATCTTTGATACGGCATCAAATAAATTTTTAATAATTCCCGGTAATCATGATGTGAATTCTTTTAATGCCCATTATGATTATGGCGCAAATGTTATCCAAATGACAGAGAGGCCTTTTGGAATTATTGAACTCGATGATTTGATAGTTTGTGGCATACCTTATCATAATAATAAGTTTAGTGAATGCATAAAAAATATTCCTGAAAGCTGCGATATTTTAATCTGCCACGGAACTCTTTATGATAAATCTTTTATAATACAATTACTAGACGAGGAAGAGATAGAGTATATGCCTATCTTCCCACAAAATCTTGAAAATATTGCACGGTATATTGCCCTGGGCCATATCCATTCCAAAAGTTTTTATAAAGAATATAAAAATACAAAAGTTGTTTACCCCGGTTCACCAATCACTTTAAATACAAAGTGCACAGAACCAAGGTGTTTCTTTTACATCGAAATTGATAAAACAAAAATCAAAATAGAGAAGAAAGAAATTACTATTTCACAATACTGGCAAACGAAAAACTTTTTTGTCTTTCCTGGCGTCGAAGAGAAGATTTTACAAGAGATTGAAATCTATTTAAAAAACATCAACAAAGAGAATATTATGCCCAATATAATCATCCAGGGTTTTATTGAAATTGGTGATAAGAATTTTAGTGATAAAATATTCACATTAAAAGAAAATTATAGGAAGGGTTTTTCTGGATTCAATTTAAATACTGATAGAATACAGTCTTGGGATAGAATTATCCAAAATCAGATGGTAAGAAGGTTTGTAGATAAAACTGATGGACTATCTAATGAGGTGCGCATGAAGATTTTCGAAATGATATTTCCGATATTTAGTAAGATAATAAAATGAAAATCAAAGGCATTAACATTGAAGATTACGGTCCGATAAGAAAGTTTAGCCTTTCACCTGGAAACTTTGAACTTATCTTCGGTTTAAACGAGTCTGGAAAAACTGCAATTGTGGAGGCCTTAAGTTATATTCTCTTTAATAAAAGCTCAAAGACATTGCGATATGGTAAGCCAGAGCATATCACTATTGCAATTGAATCGTCTGGTAAGGTCTATAATGTACCGACAAAAAAAATGAGTATCGAATTACCACCGGTCGAAATCGCCGGGCTTCTATATGTTCAGGCATCAGAATCTGCAGTCTACGAAAAAGATGGTGTTGAGCATTTTTGGGATGGATTGAAATTGATACTCAGCCAGGCGAGTAAAAATATTCCATTTGCCGAATTGGGCGAGAAGGTCCTCGATTGTGCCGGATTAATGCCTAAAGAAAAAGAGTGGAAAAGAGAGAAACAGGCACTTATTAATAGCGAAAAAAAGAGAATTGAAGAGTTGAGTAACTACTTTAAAGAGAGCGGCGAGGTAGAAAAGAAGCGCGTTGAACTTAAAAAAATATCCGATGACCATAAAGTCTTGCAAGAAGAAATGGTAAACATAGAGGCCTATAAAAAATATATAAATTTTCGAAGACTTCAGGATTGGTATAACGAGTATATTGATGAAAATAATAATCTGGCTCATTATAATAGATATGAAACACAATTTGGGGAGCAATGGCAAGAACTTGAGGCACAAAAAAGTTCTCAAATCCACAGTGTAGAAATTGTAAAGAGAACGCGCGAGGAAATTGAAAATTTGGAAATAGAATTGAATTCATTAAAAACAAAGGATAAACTCATTGAAGATGCAAATTTCATGTTGTATAAAATGAGTCAAGAAGAAACACAAAAAGAACCATCAATATTTTATTCAGTTTTAACTTTTTTGATTGGATTTGCGACCATAATATTATCGTTAAATTTTAAATTCATTTGGCTATTTGCAATTTCTATTCCTCTTTTTGTTATCAGTATTGTTCTATTACGAGGTTTCCTATATAAGAAGGCGACAATTCGAAAAGATGTTTATCGAAGAGAGATGGAACTTGAGAAGGCAAAATTAATATTTCCCGAGATCGCAAGTCTTGCCTTATTAGAAAATAAGATTGAAACTGTAAAAAGAGAGAAATTAACTAAGGAGACCCTATTGAATGAAAAAATTGAATTAATCAAAAATTTATCAGCAATGCAGAGTATCACAAAGATAGAGGAAGCGATCAACGAATTAAGAAATAAGACAGGTCTTGCTGAGATTTCACAACTTAAAGAAAAGATTGAGGAAAAGGCAAGGATTAAAGCGAGGATTGAGGGGCTTGGCGCAAAAATTGGTGAGACGCTTTTCGAAAAAGACGAAAGTAAATGGCAGAGATTAATAAACAATAAAAAAGTAGAAAAAATAGAAAAAGAACCGGATTTAACCAGGGAAGATGAAATTACTAATAATCTCAGGAGTCTACAGAATAAAATATTCGAGACTGAAAAATATATTACAATTTTTGAAGAAACCATGCGAACAAAGTTTAATGTAACCAACGACTATCAGGCACTTATCGAATATGCCCGATTGGAAAAACAACTAAAAGATTATGAATTAGAGAAAAAGGCGGCATTAATAGCCGCTGAAATCTTTAATCAGATGAGTGATGAATTGGACAATTTCATTCAAAATATTGTAAGTGGTGAGAATAGTTTGAATGATTATTTCCAGATGGTTACTGGGCATTATAAAGAGGTTGTAGTAAAGAATAAGGATTTTTTGGCAATAGATAATAACAGAAAAGAATACCCAAGCAATAAACTCTCAAGTGGGGCTAAGGATCAATTGCTATTATGTTTTAGGATAGCGGCACTAAAAAGAATTTATCCTGAAGGCACCTTTCTCATATTAGATGATGCCTTTATCTTTGCCGACTGGAATCGACGTCGAAGGCTTGCAGAACTTTTAAAAAAATTCATTCAGGATAACAATCAGGTAATTTATCTAACATCGGATGACCACACCCGTGACCTGTTCCAGAGGTGTGGTGCCAAGGTAACTATTATATAGCTAAATGGTAATCGGTTAAATAGGTATTTCGTTCATAACTTTATGAGTGCCTTCTCATAATCGAGGATAACATATTTTTTCCCTTTCCGAATAATCGTATGTCCCTCAGCCTCCAGACGAATTTTCAGATTTTCGATACCGCCAGGATATTTTTCGTTCAATTCGCCACCAGATTTTAAGGTTCGCCAATAGGGAGTAATATTTCTCTTTCCTTCTGCCGCATCTTCCTCCGCGGCATATGCAGAAATCCAGGCAAAAATTCCTGTTGTTATTGGACAACCAATTGTGGCACGGTGTCTTTTGGCAAGTGTTTGTCTTATTTCATTGATGGTAATCAGTTTACCTGCCGGCACTTTTTTCATAATCTCATCCACCTCTTTTGGCGCAGGAATTACAACGGTACCAGTGCCCCATCTCTTGCTCATCTTATCAGTAATTTTTTCAACTTTTGGCAGACCCTTGCTATCTGCTAACTTTTCGCGCCATGATTTTTTTGCCTTCAAATTCACTTCCTTTCTTTAGTTAAAAGTCGAAATATAAATGGGCATACATACATATTAATTATAACTAAATGAAAGTCAAGGGTTATCATGTTAGTACTAACGACTATCTACTGGCTGCCATCTAATTCTTAAAAATTACTATTGACAAATTTTAAATTATGATTATAATCAAGCATAAGGAGGTAATAATGGCAAAGTGTGGTGCCGCAAAAAAGACCAAAAAGAAGAAGACGAAGAAAAAGAGGTAGTTGGTTTGTTAAGGGGGGAGCAATCCCCCCTTCATTATTTTTAGCGATGTAATTAGCGGGCTCTATAATTTTCATTGACAAATAATTGTATCTAAATATAATACATAATGAATCCTGGTCAATTTCGTGAATTGCATGAAAGTTTATTAAAGAATATTGAAGAGATAAAAACCACAATAAAAAAATTAGATCATAACAACTTAAATTTGCCGGAAGTTATAAAAAAAATTGAAAGAACTAAATATTTATTCTATGGTTTAACAAAATCGCTTCTTGACATTGGTAATAATATAATTATAGAAAATGACTTTCGTGAACCTATAAATAATGCCGATATCTTTGTAAGCCTTGCCGAACATGAAATAATTATATTCTCAATCGTTCCCGGTGTTAAAAAAGCAATATTAGGGATGCCCTATATTGGTGGTCGAACTTACTCGGAGCTTCTTCAACTTATTTCAGAAAGTATCGTAGATTTACACAAATGTCTTGACTTTTTTGCATTGTATTTTGGTATTAAAGGGAACCAATTTTAAATTGACGATAATTTACTTTTTATTTGCCTTTCTCTTCGGCACAGCCATTGGTAGTTTCCTAAACGTGTTAATCTATCGTATACCCATAGGAATTTCAATTATCAAACCAGGTTCATTTTGTCCAAAATGCAATAAACCTATAAAATGGTATGAAAATATTCCCATATTCAGTTTTATTTTCTTAAATGGTAAATGCTCTAAATGCAAAGAATCAATCTCTATTCATTACCTAATAGTAGAGGTACTTACCGGGTTTGTTTTTTTATATTTATTTTATAGATATAATCTACGCATTGATTTTTACTTTTATCTTTTCTTCTTTTGTTCTCTAATAGTAACATCGGGTATAGATTTCACTCATCAAATAATTCCTAACATCACTTCTATTCCAGGCATTGTCATTGCTGTTGTTTTTCAGTTAGCCAAAGGAAATTTAGTTCCTGGATTAGTGGGTATGTTTTTTGGAGGCGGACTAATCCTTTTGATCAGGGTTCTGGGTAACTGGGCATATAAAAAAGAGGTTATGGGATTAGGTGATGTATATCTAACAGCAATGATTGGTGGGTTTGTTGGATTCCCTTTTATAATCCCATCAATATTTATTGCGGCATTTGTCGGTTCAATATTTGGTATCATTTATCTTTCCACAACACACCAGAGCCGTGAAAATCCAATTCCATTTGGACCGTTCTTGAGCATTGGGGGAGTGACCATTGTTCTATTTAAAACAGAAATTTTTTATCTCCTCTCAAAGTTTGGGTTTTATTGATAAAAAAGATAAATGAATAGAATCCTCACAATTGTAGGACCTACTGCCGTAGGTAAAACAAGGATTGCCATGGAAATAGCAAAAAAAACTGGTGGAGAAATCATCTCTGCGGACTCAAGGCAAATCTATAAATATCTCAATATCGGAACAGCAAAACCCACAAACCAAGAGCGTCACGAGGTTCCATTCCACCTGATTGATTTTATTGACCCCGATGATAGTTATTCATGTGGGCAGTTTGCCCGTGATGCAGAAATGAAAATAGAAAATATAAAAAAGAGAGGACATGTGCCAATCGTCTGTGGTGGAACTGGTTTATATATCAAGGCACTTTTCAATCCATTTCATAAACTGCCCCAATCTGATAGGAAAATAAAAGGGCAACTAATAAATTTATTAAACACAAAGGGGCTTGCCTATCTTTATCTGCAACTGCTAAAGGTTGACCCATTGTGGGTAGAAAAAATCAAACCAAATGATAAACAAAGAATATTGCGCGGACTTGAAATATATGAAATGACCGGTAAACCTTTAAGTGAGTTCATTAAAAAAGAAAAACCACAACCAAGATATGCGCCATATTACATAGGATTGAATCTACCCCGTGATGCATTGTACTGCAGAATTGATAAACGATTTGACTATATGATTGAAAATGGTCTCGTTGAAGAAATAAAAAACCTGCTAAAGAAAGGTTTTAATCCAAACTCTAATGCCTTAAGAACTATTGGCTATAAAGAAATTGTTGAGTATATCACAGGTAATTTAACATTGGAAGAGGCAATCATAAAGGCAAAGCAACATACCAAGAATTTTGCCAAAAGACAGATTACCTGGTTTAGCAATATCATTGGTATTAAGTGGCATAATCCACAAGTCTTTCTCTCACAATCTTTTCCACAAGTGAAATTTCTTCTTCGATTGTAAGGTTTGTAGTATTGATAACAATGGCATCGGCTGCCTTTTTCAATGGTGAATACTTACGAGTTGAATCATACTCGTCGCGAAATTTTAAATTCTCAATTATCTCATCGAATTCTATTTTAATATTATCTTCGGTCAGCTCTTTTTGCCTACGCTCCGCCCTAATTGCCAGATCTGCATCCATGTAAATTTTTACCTGGGCAAAAGGAAATACCACTGTTGTCATATCCCGACCTTCACAGATAATATTTTTACCGCGGGCAATTGCCCGCTGTTTTTTAACCATCCATTTTCTCACCATTTTTATTGCCGAAATTTGTGAAACCAGGCTATTCACCCCGGGGACTCTGATTTCCTGAGATACATCCCTGCCATCCAGTATCACCTTCAGGTCATCATTATCCTTGACTAAATCAATTGTGGTATTCTTCAATAAATTATGAATCAGTCTTAAATCAATTCTTTCATCACCTCCGGTCTCAAGATATTTTAGGGTAAAGGCACGATACATCGCCCCAGTATCAAGATATAAAAAATTGAGCCTTTTGGCAACTGCCTTTGCTGTGGTACTCTTACCCGAGCCTGCTCGACCATCAATCGCGACAACAAATTCTGTCACTCGATATTCTAATTATTAAAAATGAAATGTCAATCCTGAATTGCAAGACATACTTAAACACTAAATTACCTGGGGAACAGACGAGGCAACATAATCCAAGAAAATCGCGGTATTGACTTTCTATAAAATTTAGATAAAATAGGGCTTAAGGAGGCATGATGAGAAAACTTTTGCTGCTATTGGGGTTGGTCTTACTCTTTGTCGGTTGTCCCAAAACCGAGACAAACGCTGCCAAAATTTATCTTGAAAAAGGTATGTATAAAGAAGCGAAGGAACAGATAATGAGCGGATTAAAAATCTATCCCAAGGACTATGAATTGTATTGTCTCTTGGCAAAGGCAGAGATTGGGTTAGGGAATTCGCTTGATGCAAGTAAGGCATTCATAGAGGCAATCAATATTGATTCGTTAAAGACACTTCAATTCATCTTTAAGGACAAAAACAATACCTCTGTTTATTGGCAGAGCTTCTACAATGCGGCACTCACCCTTACCAGCGAAAAAAAACATAATGATGCACTAAAAAATCTGGTACTGTGCGAGGCGATTGATCCCAAAAATGTCAATATCTATATTCTCGAAGGCCGTATCTACGCTGATATGGGCAATAAAGAAAAGGCAATGCGCGGTTATCAAAAGGCACTTATTTTTGACCCAGAAACCTCCGAGGCTTATTTTCTCATTGCCGTCACCCACTTTGATAATAAATCGTACGATTCAACCCTGGCATATCTCGAAGGTGCAATCAAATATTATCAGAATGAGTATGATAAAGTTAAAAAGGTTGTCTTTCAGAATGTAGATTTTAACAAGGCATTGTGCCATGAGCTGATTGAATTATGGAACCAAAAGAATAACAATGAGTTGGACAAATTGATAAAGGTAAAATTAGGAATTGACGGCGGATTAAATGCCCAGAGTAGAAATATTGAAAGGCTTGCAAAAATAACCGATGGCTTAGCGCGCAGTTATTATTATTCAGGTATTACATCTTATAATCTTAAAAATGATAGCCTTGCGATCAAGAATTTGATGATCAGCCTCGATTATACGCCAAAAGATATAGATGCATTATTTTTTACTGGTGAAATTTTGTTGAGGCAGCAGAAATATAACGAGGCAAAGGATTACTTAACAAAAATTACAGAAATTAATCGCAACGACTTTGCCGCATGGTTTTACCTTGCCGTCTGTTACACCCAGTTAAAGGATTATCGAAAGGCAATTTCGATATATGAAGAAGAGGTCCTTCGAATTGATCCGAAGAGTATCGATGCCATGAACAATCTTGCATTTTGCTACCGAGAAATTGGTAATAATAAAAAAGCACTCGAATATTTGATAAAGGTAGAACAGCTGCAAAGGGAGAAGAAATGAACACCCGTGGCACTGAAATTGTGTTAAATATCCTAATTTTTATTAGTATTCTCGCCCTTCTATTTGTCGTCGGTTATCCCCAATATAAGGAAGCACAACCTTCAAAGGTCAAAATTGGTGTTGATAAGTCGTTCGGCGCACTACCATTTTATGTCGCGAAATTCGATACCACGAGGCGATATTATCAGCTGGAAAAGCTTATTCCTGAGTTCATTGAAATCAATGATAATCCACTAGAGGGAATAAAAAACGGCGCTTACGACATTGCGGCAGTTCCCTGGTATTTGCTAATAATCTCACCGAGTTATGATGGTGATACAGTAAGGGCGTTTAGTTCAGTCGATTTTAAAAGAGTTCCAGATGCCATTGTTATTTCTAAAAAATCGAAAATCAAAAATTTAAAAGGACTGGAAGGCAAAAGATTGGGATATTTAACAAATGATGAATATCTTGTAAATTTGTTTCTCTCCGATTTGGAACAGGAATACAGAATTAAAAAACTTACAAAGGTATTTCTTCAACCCTATGAGCTTACAACTGCGATAATTGAAAATAAGGTTGACGCCCTATACATAGTTGACCCATACCTCAGCTACAGGCTTTATGAAGGTGACACGATACTTGTTGAAGGTCTATTCACAATGTTTAGCAGGCTATCCACGCTACCATACATGGCAATTGTTATGCGTAAGAGTTTTGTCAAAAATAATACAGGAGCAGCGATAAGATTAAAAAATGCAATTGAGGCAACCATTGGATACTTGCAGGTTCACCCTGAGGTTGGTAAGAATACCCTTCTCAAAATTAATGATTGGCCAAGCGAGCCGACACTAATATTATATTTACGAATGCCTGAATATCAAAGATTAAGTCAGGTTGATTTGAAGGCGATAGAAAATCTCCAATCCCTCTTGGTGCGGAAAGGTATCAGCACTTGCGGTATCAAACCTTCAGAATTTTTATTTGAAAAAAGCAATTTTATAAAATAGGCCCGGTCGTGCTAAATGGGGAGCTAGCGGTGCCCTGAACCCCGCACTTAATTTTGAGTTAAAGATTTAATCTAAACAAGGGCAAGGATTTGGTAAATAATGTGGTGCGGGGTGACCCGAAATCCGCTTATGCGGGATTGAACGCTCTACCGAGTCAGCACCCTCAGGGGCCAACAGAAAGGAGCGAGAGGCGATGAGGATTGGGTCTTATGAAGGCACCATCTACAAACCCCGTCAGGTCCGGAAGGAAGCAGCGGTAAGTAGAAAAGGACTAGTCATAAGGGTTCCTGGTCTGAGTCTTTCATCTTACTGTTCCTGAAGGAGCTGACGAAGGGAGTGCACGACCGGATATATATAACAGGAAACTGAAAAAATGGCACACAAAGTTATTTCACTCAAATATCGTCCACAAAATTTCGATGAGATAACTGGGCAGAAGCACATTGTCCTCTCACTAAAAGGTGCAATAAAAAGGGGTGCAATTGGAACTGCTTACCTTTTTGCGGGTCCACGGGGCGTTGGCAAAACAACAACCGCTCGTATCTTCGCCAAAAGTTTAAATTGTATTACCGGACCAACAATCTATCCCTGTCAGGAATGTCAATCGTGTCTTGAAATCACACAAAGTCGTAGTGTTGATGTTGTCGAAATTGATGGTGCCTCAAATCGCGGCATTGACGAGATAAGAAATTTAAGGGAAGGTGTTAGGTATGCACCACTCCATAGCCGTTATAAAGCCTATATTATTGATGAAGTTCATATGCTCACACCGGAGGCATTCAATGCACTTTTGAAAACACTTGAGGAACCACCACCAAGTGTCGTCTTCATATTAGCAACCACTAATCCAACAAAACTTCCGGGAACGATATTATCCCGATGTCAGCGATTTATATTCAAGAGGCTCTCCATAAGTGAAATTAAAGGTAGATTAAATTATGTTGCAGAAAAAGAAGAAATTAAAATAACTAATAACGCCTTACATTATTTAGCATTACGGGCAGATGGAAGTATAAGGGATGGGGAAAGTATCTTAGAACAACTAACCTCCTTTGTTGAAGGCGAAATTACCGAAGATGATGTTTTCAAACTAGTTGGATTTTTAGGGAATGATTTTTATTATAACTTACTAAATAAAATTGTTGCAAAGGATTTAGCCCAGACATTATCAATTATAAATAAAGGAATAGAAGAAGGCGCCGACCCCTTAGAAATTTACCGGGGATTGACCAATTATTTAAGAAAGATTCTTCTAACGAAGGTTGGTTTATCGCAAGAATTCTTAGAATCAACTGATGAAGAACTAAAAATATTGAAAGAGATTGGACTCAGTATAAACGAGGCAACAGATATGCTTGACATCTGTCTGAGATACGAAGAGATGATAAAGAGATCGGTAAATACAAGAATAGCGATTGAACTCCTATTAAGTCAATTAGCGGTTGATTCTCTTTGGACCAATACTAAACAAAAGGATAATCATATCTCATCACCAGAAGATATAAAATCACTGCTCATCTCATCTTTAGAAAACAGAAGTCCAAGATTGACAGGTATTATCCATAAAACGACGATTAAAAAAGAAAAAAAGAATGTCATCATTCAGACTGACAATGAATTCTCAAAGACAGAATTACTCAATAACCACAAGATGCTGGAAGATGTTTTAAAGAAATTATTGGGCGAGGATATTTCATTGGACATTCAGATACCGACCAAGGAAGAGAATAATATAATTCAGACAATAAAAACGCTGTTCGATGGTGAGGAGGTACGATAAATTTTTCTGGAGTAGCAAGGTTAGCCCTGCGTTTTAGTGAAGAAGCAAAATGAAAGATATTTTTAAAGAAGTCCTAAGGATGCAGTCCCAGTTCTTAGAGCAACTCAAGACAATCAGGGTTGAAGGTAGTGCTGGCGGTGGTATGGTTAAGATAGAGATGGATGGACAGCATAACGTCCTTGCAGTAAAAATTGAACCTCAAATCTTTGAAGAAAAAGATGTTTCAATGCTTGAAGACCTCATTGTTGCGGCATTTAACGACGCAAATAAAAAATTGTTAGAGAAAAGTCAAACAACCCTCAAATCAATTACCGGCTTACCAATAGGTCTATAGAAATAAATTCGTTTAATCACAACCAAATTTTAACGAAGGAAATGAACTAAATGCTCTTACGATATTTTAAAATTTTTTTTACAAACCGATGATTGAGCCTATGTGAGGTATTTTTTGCTATTATCTTTCCGATGAGCATTTTTTGTAAAATGAACAAGTCACCAAGTAAATCTAAAACCTTGTGTCGAACCGGCTCATCATCAAATCGTAAAGGCATAGCTGAATAAATCCCTTTTTCTGTAATGCCTATACCATAGGATGGTAGTTTTTTTATCCTCGGGTCATCTTCATCAGTAAATACAAAGGTCCGTGCTGGCGCAATCTCTTTCTCATAAACCTCAGAATTTATGTTCAATTCAATCTTTTGTGTTCCAATAAAAGGGTGCTCTAAATGCATCTCAATAATCAACCCATTGGTGTTAATGGGTAGATACTTGAGAAAATTTCCATCCTCCTCCAAAATTACCTCTTTTTCTATTTTCATAATTTCGTAGTTTGGATTTTTAAATTGTCTCAAATTTTGAAAAAATTCTAAACTTGAGCCATCAAAAAAAGGTAATTCCTTACAATAAAAATTAACACATATCTTAGGAAGGCACAGTCCATAAAGGGTTGAGAGAAAATGTTCGACAACCATTAATTTATCAAATTGAATCGAGTGATTTTTAATTTTAAAACTTCGGGGATTAAAAGGCAATTCTTTTGGCCGTTCACTGTTGAGATGAAGGAAGAAGCACAGATTATTACTTGGTAATATATCGAGATTAGACCACTCACCTGAAAGGGATAATCCAGTGATAGAAATTTTCTCTACCATCTATACAATCGTGCCAGTGCCTTTAAGACCATCTGATGTTTACGTGCAGGAATTCCTGAGTATTTACCATCTTTGGGTAGTGATTTAAATACCCCGGACTTTGCATAGACAATTACACGGTCGCCAATTGTTAAATGGTCACTTATACCAACCTGACCGCATAATATCACATTATCACCAATCACCGTCGAACCAGCAATACCAACCTGCCCCATAATAAGACAATCTTTCCCAACTTTGACATTGTGGGCAATATGAACCAGATTATCAATCTTTGTGCCTTCACCAATTATTGTATAACCGATTGTCCCCCGGTCAATCGTGACATTACTACCAATCTCTACAAAATCTTTAATGATAACACCCCCAATATGTTTTATCCGTCCATAATTTTTTAATTTTATAAACCCGAACCCTTCCTTGCCAATGACCGTGTTGGAATTTATATCTACAAAATTACCAATCATAGTGTTTTTGTATATGACGGTATTATGATGAATTGCACATTTTTTTCCCATAACAACACCTTCATCAATGAAACAATGAGCACCGATATATGTCCCATTACCAATTATTGCATTTCTTTTAATAACACAGTAAGGCTCGATTACGCAATGTTTCGGCAAAGAGACACCCTCTTCAATTATTGATTGAGGTGCAATACTTTTAACTTTTTCTTTTTTCGAAAGACCTTTTAGTAACTTAAACATTGCTTTTTTTGGTTCTTTTACAATAATACAGTTCTTTCCTATTACTTTCTTGGTAGCAATAATAGCCCCGGCTTCTGTTCTATATGAATTATCAAAAAGAAAAGTTAGGTCATATTTTTTGGCATCTTCAGGTGGGAGGATATTTTTTATAACAAAATTCTTGTTGCCATAAATGATGCCCGATACAATCTGTGCAACCTCGGATAGCCTCACAACTTATCCTATTCATAAAAGGGCATATGTCAAGTGCCTGCGAGCTGAGGTTTACCCACATTTATAAAGTTCAAAGTCCTTGACTTTGGGAATAATATGAATAGAATAATAACTGCGGAGGATAAATGATATTAGCGAAGCCGATTGAATATTTTTATTACCAGAAAGAGGCATATTATAAGTGGTTATGCCAACTTGCATGGACAAAAAGGGTTTTGCTTTCTCTCTCGATGGCGGGCATTACAGGAATTTCTGCCCAAATTCGAATTCCCTTACCATTTACACCAGTGCCAATAACCGGCCAAGTTCTGGCAGTTTTACTCAGTGGCATCCTCTTGAGAAGCTTTTACGGTGGTCTGAGCATGGTATTTTATCTAATATTGGGGATTGCTGGTATCCCCTGGTTTTCAGGCGCGCGGGCTGGCCTGGTTGGTCCAACAACTGGTTATATTATTGGCTTTATTCCAGCCGCACTATTTATCGGCCTCACATTCGATAAAAATAGAAATCTTCTAACCCAAATCATTTTGATGATGATTAGTGTCGCCATTATCTATCTATTTGGTGCCTGCCACTTTGCCCTTTTTATGAAGACAACCTTAAAGCAAACCTTATTGATGGCAATCATACCATTCGTTCCTTTTGATATAATCAAGGCGTTCATCGCGGTGGCTATTGCAAATGTCCTACAATCAAGAGATGATTGAAGATTATAAATTTGGTGAAATCAAGATAAATGGTAAAACCTACCGGAGTGATGTTATAGTTTATCCGGACAGGGTCGACGCAACCTGGTGGCGGAAGCAAGGTCACAATCTTGAACTCGATGATATAAAGGTCGTCATTACAGAAAAGCCCGAAGTTATTGTAATCGGCACTGGCGAACCTGGCTTGATGAAGGTTGAAAAGAAAACTATCGAATATCTTGAAAACCTCAATATCGAAACTGTTGTCTTGCCAACGAAAAAGGCATGTGAAGAGTATAATCGAAGAGCAAAAAATGAGAAGATAATCGCCTGTTTCCATCTTACCTGCTAATGGATTTTTTTTTAAAAATTTTATTTATAGGAGTATTAATCATGGTCCAAAATTGTGATTCAAAAGATTATCGAGAATCACCCCATGCTGGTAGTTGGTATCCAGGCAAGGAAAAAGAATTAAAAGATGTAATTCGGCTTTTCCTGCAAAATGCCCGGGTAAAGGTGCATGGTGAAATATATGGATTGATTTCCCCCCATGCTGGCTATATGTATTCAGGACAGATTGCGGCATATAGCTACAAATCAGTAGAGAATAAGGAATTCGACGATGTCATTGTTATCGGCCCAAGCCATCATGTTGGATTCTATGGCGCATCGATTGATACAACGGCGGGGCGCACAACACCCTTAGGAAAGATTGACTATGACCTGGAACTGACGAAAAAAATCATGGAAGAGAATAAAAACATTACCTGTGAACCTCAAACCCATTCTCAGGAACATTCGACCGAGATTCAAATACCATTTTTGCAGATGGTCATTAAAAAATTTAAGCTGGTCGAGATTATTATGGGCACCCAGGATTATAAAACCTGTCAGATGCTTGCGGATGCAATCATTAATGCAACAAAAGATAGAAAGGTGTTGATTGTTGCAAGTTCTGACCTCTCCCATTATCATCCTCAAAAGGACGCTGAGGCACTCGACTATCTGGTTATTGATGCCGTTGCAAAATATAACCCGGAGCTTTTATTTAAAAGATTGGGAACCGATAGCTGTGAGGCATGTGGTGGGGGGCCAATAATTACTGCAATGCTCATTACAAAAAAACTTGGCGCAACAAAGGCAAAGACATTAATCTATGCCACAAGTGGTGACATAACTGGTGACTATTCGCAAGTTGTTGGATATTTATCAGCCGCATTCATGAAAGAGGAAAAAGAAGAGAGGGTCGGCATTGATTTAGGATTTTCTGAGGAAGAGAAGACAAAACTTAGGGAAATTGCAAAAAAGACGATAGAGGCATCGGTCAAAGGTGAGAAATTGCCTGAATTCAAAAATATCTCTGAACGATTGAAGATGCCTTTTGGAATATTTGTTACAATTAATAAGCATGGCAATCTTCGTGGCTGCATCGGACACATCATTGGTGACCAGCCGCTCTATCTCTCCTGTCAGCAGATGGCTCGAGCAGCTGCCCTCGAAGACCCGAGATTTAGACCGGTAACAAAAAGCGAACTACCTGAATTGGAGATTGAGATATCGGTATTGACGCCCCTGGAGCGGGTAGAGGATTTTAAGGGCATTGTCATTGGTCGCGATGGACTTATGATTCGTAAAGGATATAGCAGCGGCCTATTATTGCCCCAGGTTGCAGCCGAATATGGTTGGACCATCGAAGAATTCTTACAGGAAACCTGTCATAAGGCAGGATTGCCAAGTGATGCCTATAAATCGAAAGATGCTGAGATTTATAAGTTTTCGGCAGAGGTATTTTGAGGGGTATAGCGTAGGTCGCAAAGCATCAAGCCCATAAATGAAAAGAAATAGAATATTTATCGACCCCTTTGAAGACTTAGGCTATGCCAAGGTTGACCTTCATCGAGAAAAGAGAAAAGGGTTCCCTGAGGTTGTCTTTTGTGAAGGCAAAACCAAAAAACAAATAATTAAAATAGCATCGAATGTCTTTGAGGCAAGTAATCGGGTATTACTCACGAGGGTTAATAGGGAATCTGCGAGAGGCTTGAAAAACAAGTTTCGTCAGGGCAGGTTTTATAAAGAGGCAAGAATATTCTATGTAGGTAAATTACCAAAAAAGACTGGTCTGATATCGGTCCTCACTGGTGGCACAGCAGATATTCCGATAGCCGAGGAGGCGAGGATAACGGCTGAAGTTATGGGCAGTAAGGTTCAAAGAATCTATGATATCGGGGTTGCTGGCATCCATCGGTTATTATCATTTAGAAAAGAGATTGAATCCTCGAGGGTTTTAATCGTTGTTGCCGGAATGGATGGGGTTCTGCCATCGGTCGTTGGCGGACTATTCTCTAAACCGATTATTGCAGTTCCAACCAGTATTGGATATGGCATGAGTCTGAAAGGAATTACCCCACTTCTAACTATGTTGAATTCATGTGCCCCCGGCGTGGCAGTGGTGAATATTGATAATGGTTTTGGTGCTGGCTACATTGCATCATTAATAAATAAATTTTAACTGAGTCCTCCTCACTTTTTCCTCCCCCTTGATGGGGGAGGATTAAGGTGAGGGTGATAAAAATGTATTTCTCTCTTGACTCTTTTTCAATTTGTTTTAAAATCATGGCGGAGGCCATGATGAAAAAATCTATCAAAATTTTCTATAAAACCCATGATTACATGCATCAGCTAAGAAATTTTATGGATGTCTTACTCACACCGCTCCACAAAAGCCCACTCAAAACTCTGCAATTGATTACCACGACTTTTATTGACACCCGTAAACCAATCTTGTGTGAATTGGCTCGACAATTACCGGTAGCCGCTAAATTCAAAGCTAATTTAAATAGACTCTGGCGTTTCTTTGGCAAAAGTAAATTCACCCTCATGACAACTTACACCGGTATTATTCCCTATTTTTTAGAATGGCTTAAGACCAGAAAATATTTAGAAATTCTGGTTGACTGGACAAAAATCGGTAGCTATTCCGTGCTTTATTTATCGTTGCCTTACAAGAAACGAGCAATTCCCCTATTTTGGCGTGTGGCTGATTATCTTGACGATGAGTCTTGGCAGAATATGATTGAGCAGGAATGTCTAAAAGCATTTATCAGTTTCGTGCCGCAGTATTTACGGTCAAAGATTGTGATTGTTGCGGATCGGGGTTTTGGTAAAGTCGAGTTTTTTAAATTCTTAAAGGAAGCGCAGGTTAATTTTGTAATTCGTGTAAAAGGTGATGTTTGGGTTAAATATGGTAAGTTTTCTGGTTGTTTAAGGCTGGTGGGGTTCAGTAATAGAAAGATTCTGTGGTGGCGCAAGGTTTTTTATCAGAAGAAAGAACGGGAACAGTTGAATTTATTATTAAAATATGAGCGTGACGATTCATTGTATATTGCGACTAATTTATCGAACGCTTCGGTGGTATTAGATATTTATGGGCATCGGATGCGGATTGAAGAGAGTTTTCGTGATTTTAAAAATGAGCATTATTTTTCGTTAAGGAAGGCTGGGTTAAAAGGTGTCGTCAAGATGGAAAAGTTGATTTTAGTAACTGTGATTGCATATATGTTTGTGATTCTCTTTGGCGCAATTAGTGAGGGGATAAAGGAGTTTGTTGATTTAGTTTCGATGGTCAAAAAGGGTAAAAGGAAACTGTTGAGCAGTTTTAAATTGGGTTTAGAATTATTGGATAAGTTGGATTTATCAAGATACCGCTGGCTTTTCCATTTCAAAAAATTATGTCCAATCGTAGATTAAAAAGTGAGGAGGACTCAGAAATTTTAACTATTGACATTTGTTGTATTTTGTATATAATCACTATGCCCTTAAGTATGCGACTCAATAAAATTTCGAGTAGCGAATCATTAGTGAACTGTAATTTAATAATGTCGTTAAATATTTTTAAAGAAAGGAGGTGATAAGCAAAAATAGCGAAAGTGGGTCTTATTGGTAGCCTTATAATAACCAGATATGTGCCCATAAAAATAATAACAGCAAGAAAGGAGAAAAGGTGAAGAGAGTCACAATAATATTTTTAATTTGTCTGGGAATACTTTTGGCATTGCCAATAGATTTCGCTAAGGATGTAACTCCGACAAAAGGGGAAATGATGCCCGAGCCCTCCAGGTCAATGCAGACATCGCATTCAATCATTGTTACTGAAGGTCGTGCCTGGAATACCCTGCTCAGCGCGAATTTCGAAAGCGGTATGCCAGCTGGCTGGACTGTCATTGATGGTAATGGTGACGGTTATATGTGGGTTACCGGGACAACCAGCGATTTGGGAAGCTATCAACCACCAAACTATGGCACTGCCTATGCCTACTATTCAGATGATGACGCAGGCATGACAATAAATTACAACGAAGAATTAATTTCACCGAGTTTGCGCATTCCCTCAGCCGCCGAGAGTTTACGAATTAGCTATGGTTTTGGTTTTCGACTCTACCAAACCGGTGAAAAGTTTCGAGTCAAGATACGTAAATTCAGCGGTGGTAGCTGGACTCCATGGACCGACCTTGTCGTTTATTCCTCGAGTATTAGTGGCACAGCAAATTTCAATTTGACCTCTTATCTGCCAGCAGATTCAGTTCAGTTTGACTGGTTTTTCAGTGACAGCACATCAACAGACCACTGGGGATGGGCATGTGCAACTGACAATGTCAAGGTCGAATACTTCCTACAGGTTGCGCATGATGTTGGGGCGATCGCCATTATGTCGCCGCCAGGTCAAATCGGTTGCAGCGATACTGTGCCCATAACCGGCATCGTTGGCAATGTTGGGCAAAATGCGGAAACCTTCAATGCCTATTTTGTGATTGATAGTGCCGGAACACCAATTTACAATCAGTCCGTTACGGGCATTACCCTTCCGGTTGGTGTCCAAGATACAATTCAATTCCCCAATTGGTATCCACCCCATTACCCTGGTAATTACGGCGTAACCTTCTATGTTGTCCTGTCTGGCGATTTGAATCCTGCTAATGATACCTTACGCAACTCAACCATTGCTAATGCCTGGATCTGGGAGCCACTGCCCGATATGCCTGATATCCGCATGATTCACGCCACGGTCTATAATCCAGACAATGATAGGGTCTATGTAATCGGTGGCACGATTACCGGTCAAACCACCGACCAGCAGAATCAGTGCTGGGAATATGACCCGGTAGCCAATACCTGGAATACCAAGGCAACTATGTTAGTTGCCCGTAGCTGGATTGCGGGTGTTTATAATAGTGGCAAGATCTATGTCCCCTCGGGGTACTTCAGCGGTGGAGGAACCAATAACTTCCAGACTTATGATGTTGCAGGTAACACCTGGGCAAATCTTGCCAATCTACCTCTAAATCGTCTTGCCTATGGAATCGCTTACTGGAATGGCTTTGTCTATGTCGTGGGAGGCTATGACGGGTCTGCCTGGCAGAGTTCGGTACTTGCCTACAGCGTTGCGAACAATGCCTGGTATTCAGCAACAACACTTCCAGCTAATTGTGGGATGAATGCCGTTACCCAGAGGGCAGACACAATCTTTATCGTCGGTGGTTATAATGGCAGTGCTTGTTGGTCTAATCTTTACAAAGGAATAATACAGGACTCGACAACAATCAACTGGACCTCTTCGACAGCACTTCCTGTACCCAACTTCAATAATGGTTGTGGTGCCTCGGGTCAATATGTCCTCACTGTTGGTGGTTTCCTCAATGCCGCAATTGCTACCAATGATGCCTGGGTATATGATGGCACAAGCTGGACCCAATTGCCTGACATACCAGGTGGCGTAAGGGTTAGAAATAACTTTGCTACTGGTGCGGGTCCAACGAGTTTCTATGCCTGTGGTGGTGATAATACAGGCGGTTGGACGGCCTGTAGACTTGCCTACCGACTTGTCTATAGCCCACCTGGCGGTGCTATCTCTGAGGACAAAAGAAACGAAGTGGGTTCATCCATTCGCCTCAGTTTTGCCAATCCAGTAAAGGAACCGAAGATCTCATTCAGCCTTGCAAAGGCAACTGATTGTCGTATTGAACTATTCGACATCACAGGGAGAAAGATTGAGAGGCTATTTGCTGGCCATTTAAATGCTGGTAATCATACCTGCACAATAAAGAGCCCATTGGCTCGTGGCATATACTTCGTCCGCCTTGAAACTGCAGATAAAACGATAACCGGCAAGTTGATACTGGTAAGGTAGGTTAAACCCGGCTCTATTTGTGCCCTGTCCCGCATATATGCGGGACAGGGCTTTTTTATTTCAATCTAAACTTAAATGGCATTATTATCTCAACCCGCACTGTCCGGTCATGCTGATAGCCAGGGGTAAACTCATAATTTCTGAACGCCGCTAACGCTGCCTCATCAAACAATCGGTTATTCGCTGGGTGATAAACCTTTGCCTCAATTATCTTGCCTGTCGTATCAATTATGCCCCAGATGACACACTCACCTTCAATACCTGCTGTTCGCAAAATTTCTGGATATTCAGGTAACGATGTCTTGATCGGTTGTGGTTTTATTGTGACCTGAAAATACTTTACCGGTTCTAAATTTATGACATCTCCTGGCAAACGATGCATTTCATCATAGTCTGATTGCCAATTTGATACTACACTGTCGTCGTCAATATCACCAACATTATCAGCAGGTTTAACGACTGGTGGTAACCGCCTCGGTTGCTGTGGTGGCGCTGGTTCTTGCGGTTCGTCTGTAGAGATAAAATCATCAACGATAAGTTTGTCATTGAGGCAGATCTTCGGTTCGTAAGGCTTAACCTCAATAGTTGGTATCGCAGGAAATGCAATGATTGTAATGGCAAGCGATACCAGCATACTCGAACGAATATATATACCATATAATCGCTTATGGTCTTGCATGGTTCCTCCTTTTCTACTTATAAATACAAAGTTTTTAATAAAATATTTCATTAAAAACCCTGCACATCTAAATTATGGGGCTTTTTTAATCCCTTTACAAATAAGAATTTATGAGTATAATATTTTAATAATGAAGCGGGTAATTATACTTATCCTTGATGGCGTCGGCGTGGGTGAGCTACCAGATGCACAAACCTATAATGATACAGGCAGTAATACATTAGGTAATCTATCCCGGGCCTGCGGTGGTTTGAAGTTACCAGTTTTAGAGAGTTTGGGACTGGGAAATGTAATCAATATTGAAGGTGTAAAAGAAATAGAAACCCCCCTTGGCTCATTTGGTAAAATGGCAGAAAAATCACCAGGTAAAGACTCCACGACCGGCCATTGGGAATTGATGGGTGTTCTTCTCAAAGAACCTTTCCCAACCTACCCTAATGGCTTTCCTGAGGAGATTATTAAGGAATTTGAGACCAGGATAGGTTACAGGGTATTGGGTAATAAACCAGCCTCAGGCACAGAAATCATCAAAGAGCTTGGTAAAGAACATATGTGTAAAAAGATGCCCATTGTGTACACATCGGCTGATAGTGTCTTTCAAATTGCCTGCCATATTGAGGTCTTTCCCCTTGAGCAACAATATAAATTCTGCGAGGTTGCCCGTAAAATTTTAAAAGGTAAACATGGTGTTGCACGGGTGATTGCCCGCCCATTTGCAGGTGCGCCACGAAACTTCTATCGGACTAAAGACCGACATGACTTTTCATTACCGCCGCCCGAACCTACCCTCTTAGATCTTGTGAAAGAAAAAGGCTCTGAAGTGGTCGCCATTGGTAAAATTGACGATCTATTTGGTCACCGTGGATACACAAAATCTAACCACTCAGTAATAAATTCAGAATGCGTCAATCTCGTCATTAAGACAATGGAAGAGTTACTATCTGGGTTAATGGTTGCAAACTTTGTCCAATTTGATATGGATTGGGGTCACCGTAATGATATAGAAGGCTTTAAGAAAGGTCTGATAGAAATTGACGAAGGTATCGGGAGGATCCTTGAGAAGGTTGGCGAAGAGGATCTCCTTTTTATCACTGCTGACCATGGTAACGACCCGACAACGCCTTCGACCGACCATTCACGTGAATATGTCCCAATTCTTTCATGCAATTCAAAGAAGAGAGGTAAAAATTTGGAGACAAGGGAATCATTTGCCGATTTGGCAAAAACTGCTGCAAAATATTTGAACATAGAAGGAATAAAAAATGGCAAGGACTTTCTTGAGACCCTCTAAGGCGCTTATCAAAAGTGTAAAAAGAGCAATTGCTTTTTGCTATGCACCATATTCTAAGATTTTAGTTGGTGCCGGACTCTACTGTGGTAATGGCAATATTTATACTGGTGTAAATATTGAAAACAGTTCATATTCATTAGCAATCTGTGCAGAAAGGGTCGCGCTATTCAAGGCACTCTCCGAAGGTGAAAAGAGGTTCATCTTAATGCTCTTACATTCACCACAGGTTGAATTTATTACGCCCTGTGGTGCCTGCCTTCAGGCTTTGAATGAATTCGCCCCTGATTTGATAATTACGACAATGAACAACCATGAAGAGTTCAAATTTTATCCTTTAAAAACCCTCATTACAAGGCCATTCAAATTATGAAGAAGTTTAATTGTGCATTTGACGATATATTACTATGAATTTTTATATAAGTATTTTAATTCGCGAGTTAAAGAAAGACAAATTTTATGAGCTTGTTAGCCTTTTGGATGGTTTTTCTGCTGTTGTTGAGCAGATTGAAAAGGATATGATTACATGCCGAGCGGATGACCTAAATACCCTCCATTGTCTTTTAAAATTGAAAGATACTTATCCAGAGATACGTATTGGCATTTCTCAATATATTGGGTTGTCTAAAGGACTTACCAAGGTTGCGAAATTTGGTGAAATTTTAACCACCGAAGAGATTGAACAGAAGATAATCGAGAATTTCCAGATCGCCTCCCTTGGTATGCTATCAATTGAGGGTATGAAGACTCAGATTCTTGTCTGCCGTGTTGATGATGGAACAGGCGAAATGAAGTTTCCCAAGAAAAAGGAAAAAATAAACTTTATTCATCGAAAACTTGAAATTGAGTCATTAAAGAATTTCTTAAAAGTTACGAAGGGGATCCTCATTATTGGGCAGACCGGCACCGGCAAAACTACTTTTCTTGAACAATTTATAAACGAGTTTCCGGATAGTGAGTTCTACAAAACAATCTGCCCCCCATACATTCCAAATCGAACATTAAAACCAATTAATGAGATAGTCAACCAAGTGTTAGGGATAGACACCAGCAAAAGTATTGAAGAAAAACATAGCCTTATTGAAAAGAGGTTAAAAACTCTCGATGTTCGGGATATCGCCACTACCTATTTAGCGCTTCTCGATTTTTTGGGGCTTGGTGAAGAGGAATCAATCTTAGAAAAATTGTCATTGAAGACACGCTTTGAAATAATTACGAATAGTATTGCCGAAATTTTAAAAAGAATCTCCTGGCATAAGCCAGTAATAATAATCGTTGAAGATGTAGAGAATATAGATGCCTCGTCAGTCAATTTTATCAAAGAATTGATGAGTAAACTTGGCGATGAAAATATTTATTTCATCTTTTCCTCTTGTCGTTCCCAAACCAGCATATCGGGGCTCAAAGAATTTGAATTGAGGGAAATTGGCAAAAGTTCCCTCGAAGATTTCTTGCAAGAAACAATCGAAGAACGAATAACTTTACCTTCAGCGACTCCATTCCAGGTTAATCAATATCTTTTGCTATATAATGAAGAAAAGGAGGAATATTTCTATACCCAGTATATCGGCAGCGCAGCCATAGGTAGCTTTAGCTTGCCATTTCACGATACAAGAACATTGATTAAACGCCGCGTTGAACTTTTGGACGATAAAAAAGAATTCCTCTTTGCGCTTGCCGTTTTTGGCTTCGAGATAAACCCTTCAGAATTTCCAATAGACCAGAAAAATTATTATCAGTTTGATTATTTTGTTCAGAAAAATTTTTTGAAAAGAGAATTTGATCGATATGTATTTGCCTCCTCCTTGCTACATGATGAAATATACAATCTAATAACAGATAAAGAAGAGCGCCATTTGCGGCTTGCTGATTATTTCCGTCGTCTTGAAGGCTACGAAGAATGTGCCGCATTCCATTACCAGGCGGCTGGCAATCACAAAAAGGCAATAGAATTTTTAGTGAAATCGGCAAAGCTTGCACTTAAAAAGGGTGGGTATGAATCAGGAATAAATTACTATAATCAGGCACTTGAGGCATGTCGGTACCAAAAGGACACTGTTGAATTAGAGGTATTACTTTCTATAAATGAAGGTTTAGCCGACATCTACCGTGCCCTTGGTGATGAAGATAAGGCACTACAATACTACAAGGTTGTTCTCGATAGTTATAAAGAAATTCTAAAGGAATGATTTTTTTCCTGTTCCTGGAATTATCCCAGGATACAATCCCGAGCGATACCATTGATGTCGTTTTCTATGAAGCAAAATATATAACCTATGATATCGAAAAATCCCTTGTAATCCTCACCGATTCTTCATTCATTACATACGGGAATATTAAACTATTTTCTGATAGCGCATACTATTACATTGACAAAAATCAATTAGAGGCTTTTGGTAAGTGCGATTTACAACAAATGGACGATTCAATCAAAGGTGACTATTTTAGATACAATATCGGAACAAAAAAGGCACTAATGAATAACGGAAAGACCCAGATTGAGAAGGGGTTTATTGACGGTAAAAAAATCTATTTAATCAACGAAAACACTGTAAATGCATATTCAGGTAAATATACAACCTGCAGTGATTCACATCCACATTATTACTTCTATGCACCAAAGATGAAGGTCTATCTTGGCGACATGGTCATCGCTCGACCAGTCTATTTATATATTCAGGATGTTCCGGTTGCTGCAGCGCCATTCTGGTTTGTGCCCATTTCTTCAAAAAGAAAATCTGGACTTATACCTTTTCGTGCCGGTAATTCACACATTTTCGGTAAGTATATAAGAGGGTTTGCTTATTATGTGGTCATCTCGGACTACGCAGATATGACACTACAACTCGATGCAATGGAAAAAAAAGGAATGATGCCACAACTTGAAGGGGTATGGAATTTCAGCCCTTTTTCCAATGGGACAATTTTTGTCTCGTATATAAAAGAGATTGATACCAAGAGGGTAAGATATAGCATTGAAGGACGCAATAATTCACCATATTTTCTCTTGGGCTCAAACTTTAATTGCGATGTAAAATACCTGAGTGACAATACCTATCATCAAGCTTATGCAGAAACAACAACCCTCTGGCTGGAAAGGGAAATTACCTCCCAGGCAACATTAAACCGTGACCTTGGCGAAATAAAAAATAGCATTGCATTCGAAAGAAAGGTAGATTTCCTTGATACCACAACCTATGAGAAATTGCCAAACTACACAATCGCAACCCCCTCCAAACTCCTCTTCTCCTTAATAACTTATTCGTTTGCGGGACACATAAGTCGCGACCGGCAAATAGGTCCTCACGCCCAGAGTGAGGTCAGTGGTGCAAATATTCACACTGCACCAACCCTTCAACAAAATGTTCGTAGTATATTTACTGTCTCGCCAAGATTGGACCTCGATTTGGCGGTATATGATAAGGATACAACTGGTGCTAAATTGCCCACACGTTTCGGTTATTCTTTTGGCACAAATATGAATACTAATCTATATCGCATTTTTGACATCGAATTTTTTGGTATCCATAGCATGCTTCATAAGGTTATACCAAATATTTCATATATATATACGCCCGACTTTAACTTTGGTAGATTTCCGAGTGTTGCCGGGATCCCGGGCTATGGCCATTCCCATAGTATAGGATTCAGTGTGAGTCAGGAATTTGAGGCCAAGGTTGGCGAAAAAAAGGAAAAGAAGAACCTGCTAAGACTTGACCTTACAAGTGGTTACAATCTGCTCACTGATACACTGTCTCCTATTATATTTTTTACTAATACACCTTTTAACCCTTTCCCTAAACCTGTGACAAATCTTAGTTCACGAATAGATGGTTCAATTAATCCTTACACATGGGATTATATATATACAATCTCCAATCAAATGACATTAAAAAATGATTTTTTAACCTTCAATTTAAATCAGAGCTATACAATGGGTGGCATCTATCAATTCTGGTTTAACGGCGATATAAAACCAACACAAAAGTGGACAATATCATATGCTGCTCGCTACGATTGGCAGTCAAAAAGACTCGTTGACTATAGCCTCACCTTAAGTCGTGATTTACACTGCTGGGAAGGCGTCTTCAGTTTCAGCCAGCTTGGCAATGATTGGCGCTACGATTTTAAGGTAAGAATAAAAGAAATTCCGGAGGTTACAATCGGAAGAGGACTCTTTGGCTATGTCTTAGAGTAACCTCTATTCAAAGAATTTATCCCGGTTGTCTACTATCTTCTTGGGTGTAAATATGGTCTGGGTTAAACCGCCCAGCCGCATCTGCCTTTCTATTTGAAGAGAACTAATCATTGTTGAATCAAATGGTACAATTGATATGCTATCCACACGAATTATATATCCTGCCCAGTCAGTTATTACCGGTAGCGATATCTGCTTCGTCTGTAATCTTGCACAAGCACCAGCAAATTCCAAGCCATATTGAGTTTTTATCTGATCAATATTTAAATTTTTTATGTTAGTTTGTAATATTATAAGTGTATCCCTGCTCGTAATATCTTCCATCGTTTTCCCGGAGGTTAATTGATTATATATATTCTGTAGATAATCAGCCATCACTTCTTTGTATTTTTCTCTTTCGTATCGCGCCTTGACCATTGGCTTCAGTTCATCAAAATCCTGTTTTTGTTGTGGTATTACAGAATCAACCGCAAAGAGATAATAACCTCCCAAACTACTGAATGGTCCGGCGATCTCATTGATATTCTTGCTGAGTAGAAACTTTGCCAGCCCATCAGTATTACGCAAAGGGAAATTTACCTTTTCTGGATTCATTGGCATGGTCTTACGAACAGGAATTCCTAATTCCTCTGCCGCCACATCAAAGCCACGTTCTTTTACTGCCTCTTTGAAGACTTCAATTTTGTCATAAATATCTTCGATGGTCGCACGGGAAACTTCAATATTTGTCTTTACTCGATAAATCATCCCTTTCTTCACCTTCTTTATTATTTCAAATCCATTAGGACCTTTAAAAATTTCTGAGATTTCTCCGTTTTTTAAATTTTTATAAATATTCGCAACATAGGGTAACAGCTCGATCTCTTCTGAAAACTTTTGCTCAATAATTGAATCATCCGAGACCTCTTCAGCAACCTTAAGAAAATCCTCCCCTTCTTTAATCCGTTCAACAAAATCTTCAATCTTTTCTCTCGCCTCCAGTGTATCGGCAGCCGATGGTCTTCTTTCAAAGAATATATATTTTAAAATTTTCGATGAAGGGAATAAAAAATCTTTTATATTTTTATTATAATAATCGCTTAATTCCTCATCCGTGATTTGGGCTAAGGGACGTGCACGAAAGAGCGGCATGCTGATGAATGAAAAACTATAGATTGTTGTCAGTTTAACAATGGTAACACTGTCCTCGAAGGGCGATACCCAACCCATTGTTGTAATTAGCGAGCGGAGTTTCTCCCTGGGAAGCTCCCGGCGTATCCGGTATTCATATTCCATAAGCCATTGTCTACTCTGTGGAAGACTGAGCAATTCGAGGTATTTTTTATAGTCAAACTCACCCTTTTCGTTCTTCATATGTTCCGACTCATAAATCTCACGAGGTGGATTACTCCTTATTATTGCCCATATCTCGTCATCGGTCGTGCCTAACCTCTCCTTTCTTATCAAATTACCCCAGACTATTTCTTCAATCATTTCACTCCATATTTCATCCCGGGTAATTCCTTTCGTTTCGTTTTCCTTTGACTGAACATATTTAAGGTAATCAGTATATGATACTGGGTTGCCATCTATTTTGGCGATATCGGTCTCCGGTGTCGCCCTTATACCAGTTACATTAAGTCCCCATTCGAAAAATATCAAAAGCGCAAATGCCGCAACAACGATAAATAGAATTAATCTCATGCTCTTCCGAAAAGTTTGCATCATAATTGCCTCCTACCCATTGCCATATGATATTTTACTCAAATCGCTGTGCATGTCAACCCCACCTAAGTGAAGATTAATAGATTTGTGTGGTCTATAAATTTACCCCATTAGAATGTTCGACCCGTAGCAATCTGATACGGGTCTCGGTCTCATCATCGGAAAGATAGATAACATGGGGATTACCAGCATAGTCAAGGCAAATGGTTGGATATTTCCCTTCACCTAAGAAAAGCTTTGCAGACCAGCCCCCTCCTCCATCAGTGGACCTTGTGTAGTAAACATGGTGCCTTAAGGAGTTGAAATACACTCCGGTAATCGTTTAATTCGTTATTAACATTCTAATCACGAGCCAGCCCCACCCAAAGGCGTGGCTTTTTAGTGGGGTAAAAAGCTCACGCTGATACAACCTTATCCTTCGGCATCTTTGGTAATGTAATCAAAAACATCGGCATGACAACCTCCTTTCTCATCATGTAAATTCAACCATTATAATTCTATTCATATAGTCTGCTTTGTCAACTAAAAATGATAATAAAATTCCCTTGGTCTAAGTTCCTTAAACTCCTCTGTTTTATAGGCTATGTGCCTTCTTACATCCACACAAAAATGGCACTTTGAAATATACCCTTCACTCCGTTCTCTATAATTAAACTCTTTTACCCCAATTTCATAAAGTTTTTTTAAGTCGGTCACTAAGGCATTAAGAATCGGCCGTTCATCTAAATCTATTCCTTTAAGTATTGTGCTAAGTTCCCTGGCGTCTCCTAAAGAAATACCACCACAGTATCCACATATATAATTGCCATAATTATCAATATGAATATGCCAATCCCTTGTTAATTCTTCTTTGCACGAAATACCAAAGAATTGTTCAGCGTCATATTTTTTGTATAGATATTCCAATTCATAAACTGCCCTTCCCATAGGTAACAATTCGACATACTGTAAACTATTGCCTGCCTTTCTTAAAAATTTCTGGAAGGACATGGTCCCTCTTATATTGAGGTCTTTGAATAGATGATAAAAAAATTCTTGATATACTATAACATTCCTGCCAAATATCTCGACACATGCACGAATCGCCCTATCAGTTCTATCAAAGGAGACATGTTCAAGGATGAACGGATTAACACTAATTAATATACCATTAAGTCCGGCACCCTTTAATTGCCTAAACTTTTCTTTTGTTGCCTTATCATCAACACACCAAAAACAACTCGTCTCAACAAAGGTTGCTGGAATTTTAAGTTCATAAGCCATTCTTGTAACCCTAAGCAACAAATCGAAATTTAAAAAGGGCTCACCACCCGTAAAATGGAGTCCAAAGTTTATTCCAATTCCATTAGTTCCATAAGGATTTCCCTTGATATTACCTGATAGCTGTGCAAGAATCTTGCGTGCATCTTCTTCCGAAAGCCAGTCTTCCTTCCATTGAGGAGAACACGCATACATGCAGTGTTTACATCCACTTGTGCATTTATATGATAATAGAATTCCCCCAGAAACTGGTGCCTTGACATGTAGCCTATTCATGCATAATATCCTGCATTACTTTCTTCAAGAAAACAGGTCATCATTTTTATGCCAACAATAATTGGAACAAAGAATCTGTATACTTCAGGCACACAGAATCTAACCGTGATGCCTGCTCAAAACACTTGATAGTTTTTTAAATTCTTCTTTCAATACTGGATAGAGTGCACGATAGCGTTCATAGTAGTCAGCATAAATTGATGCTGCCGGCCCGGGTCTTGTGCTGCCGGTTTCTCTGATTGTCCGTTGGCACGCAGCCTCAACATTCTCATAAAAACCGATACCAACTCCCGCTAAAAGTGCTGCGCCATAAGCCGCACTTTCAGTGGTATTCACCTCAATAATTTCTACATTGAATACATCTGCCATTATCTGGCGCCATAGTTGTGAACGTGCCCCACCACCAGAAATACGAACGCGGTCAAATTTGATACCCAGTTCGCACAACAGCCTCAGACTGTCCTTCAGACCATAGGTGACCCCTTCAACCACAGCCCGCGTTAGGTGCGGTTTTGTGTGGCATAGGGAAAGACCGAAGAATACGCCCCGTGCATTTGGATCGGGATATGGTGTTCGCTCGCCGCTGAGGTAAGGAAGAAATAGAAGACCCTCTGAGCCAGGTGGCACAACCGCGGCCGCCGCGGTCAATATATCGTATGCATCGCTTCCAGTTGCTGTCGCCTTCGTCAGTTCGACCTCACATAGCACATCTCGATACCAACGGAAACTCCCTCCAGCCGCAAGCATAACGCCCATGAGATGCCACTTACCAGGAACTGCGTGACAGTAAGCATGCAATCTGCCAGTTTTGTCATAGAGATAACTGTCGGTGACGGCGAATACTACACCTGAAGTGCCGATTGTGACCGACACAATCCCGGAACTTATAATACCGGTTCCAATTGACTGAGCAGCCTGATCACCAGCACCACCAACAACTGGTGTCCCGGCGATGAGACCGGCCTCAGCCGCGGCCTCGGCATTCACATGACTGCTCACTATTGCTGACTCAGTAACTTCGGGCAGCCAGACATGCGGAATCTCAAGGATATCCATAATCTCTACCGACCATTTTCTCCTACCAACATTGAATAAGTTCGTCCCCGATGCATCAGCGACATCGGTTAAAAATGTGCCAGTCAGACGATAACGAACATAGTCTTTGGGAAGCAAAACATGGGCAATTTTGCGATATATCGCTGGTTCATTCTCATGCACCCAGAGAATCTTACCAGCGGTGAATCCCGTCAATGCCGGTTTGCCAGTCTTCCCAAGCAACCGCTCAAAACCAATCTTACTTATTATTTCAGTACACTGTGTTGCAGTGCGCTGGTCGTTCCACATGATACAAGGACGCAGCACTACGCCTTTGTCATCCAGAATCACCAGGCCATGCATTTGACCTGTTAGACCAATTCCCACAATCTCATGAGGACTAATATCAGATTCTAATAATACACATCTGATACTCTTCTTTGTCGCATTCCACCAATCCTCGGGATTCTGCTCTGTCCAACCAGGCCGAGGTGTGTATATCGAATATTCTGTGGTTACACTAGACTGAACATCGCCATTCGAATCAATCAATACTGCCTTACTCCCCGTAGTTCCAATATCTATACCGAGCAGGCACGCTGCCTTCATTTTTTCAAAGGTGGCCATGGAGGTAGGCGGTCAGGAGCTAATGCCCGTGTCCGAATAAGATAACCCTCAAGCCAGCCTCGTGCCGTATCAGGATGATTTACTGCGTAGATAATAGATTCGTGGTCAAGCCCATTTATGCGGTCGTTTGATGCATGAATTGCATCTATGCTTATCCTGAGCGCTATCTCCACGGGCATCCGCTCAGGATTAATATCAATACCAAACCATCCTCGATAGCCGTGCATCTTTAATACATACATTAAGGCATCAAATTGCTCAGGTGATATCACACCGACATTAAGGTCCTGGTCATAGTTACCAAGTGGTTGACTGTTGATGTGCATGTGGGCAAGACGCCCTTCAGAAAGTGGCCAGGAATATGCATACGGGAGGTCTTCATACGCCATCAGTGAATGTCCAATCTCTGGATTCAAGCAGCAAAGGGCATGCCCCTCATTTAGAATCTTTATATTTTTATCGTTCTTGAGCATTGATTCCACTTGGTGGCAGAGTAAAATGCCCTCGGGTGTAGTACCATAAATTATATGACCGCGCGGTTCATAAGGTTTGGGTTCGAATGCTATACGAATGCCAGGCACTCCATCCATAGCCTCAACAAGCCCCATAGCAAAACGTGCACGCATAGTTGCAAAGTCAATACCAAAAGAATTCTCATATCCATCAATCCCAGGCCATACTATAGCAAATTCAGTATCAAGTTCCTTGTTAACCTCAAAGGCATGTTTGGTTAATTTGATTGCCTCTTGTCGAACCCCATCAATTGGATTGGATAATGAACCGAATTCAAATTTCTTGTCCCAGAACAACAATGGCACAACTGTGATAAGTTTTATCCCGGTATCCCTTAGGAATTTTTTCCATAAATCTAAGTTTTCTTCATTCACCTCATTCGGGTAGTGTGCCTCAAGTCCATGCAAACCATAATCATAGAGATTTGCAGCAATGTCGAGTCGCTGTGCAATATCTATATCTGGTCTATACCTCTCATGGAATCTTGAGTTTGAAGACGAAAAAAACCAGATCCCGGCTGAAAATTTGAGTTCAAGTTTAAATGATTTCATATGTTGCATTAACTCCTCTGGTGTGTGGTGTAGTGCTTGAGACCTCAGGTCAAATAATGCCATTAATCCTCCTTAAATGCCTTAGACCATAAAAGGCATGCGAGTATTGCAAGGGCAATATTCAAATAGGTTAGATTCCTTCTCAATTATTACACAATTCTATCCATTGCCATCGTAAAGTCAATATACCTCGCACCCTATGTCTTTGCTAAAATTTTCCTAACTTAAACATCAAATGCACCGAAGGTCCGCCCATCGTCTCATCGCTTATACCACTCAGGTTTGTGCCATAGATATATCGGTAGGAGCCACCCGCATCAATCCGAAAATTCTTGGCAACATTTATTGTTAAATCGAAACCCGGTTCAGTAACAAAAAATACATCATCATACCAGTAAAAATCATCTGGTTTAAGTTTGTAGTATATGCTACCACCACCAATCAATGAGTTCACAGAAAAATGAATCAATCTTCGCGAGCCAAATATAAATTCCAGGATAAATCCACCATAACCAAAATCCATATAATAGTTCCTGGATAGATAATTTGTGTTAACCGTTATTCTATTTGTCAAACCATATCCACCGCCGCCGATCGAGATGATACGGTTGATCGTAATACCACCCCTACCGCCGACCAGACAGGCAAAGTTATCATTCAGTTCTGTGAACTTAATGGTCAGTCCGCCAAAGATACCTCTATGAACCTTGCCCTTAATCAAAACCTCATCCTCTTCCTCTTTTGGCACAATGCGAATATTCATCGGGCAACGACCAAGGTTTGCACCATATGAGATTTGTGAGACCAAAAGAATGAGCATTATGGACTGCATATTACCTCCTTCCTGCACTATATATAATGCAAAAAATATGCCAGGGTTATTTATTGAAATCTTGGCAGATAATCTAACCTATTGCCCAAAAATTGTATTAAACTGCACAAAAATAGTGCTACTGGTAACCAGTAAAAGTCCCTCTTTCATCAAATTTTTGCTTTACGCATTATGAAGAATTTTTATTTTTTATTGACAAAACCCACTCCTTGTCATGATGAAGTCCGCAATATGCGTGGCACTACTATCTTTAGTATCTTCAATTCATTCTCGCTTTATAAACTTATTATTCTAGGGAATTATTCTGAATAGCAAGAGACATTTATCACCTCTTTTTAAATTTTCAACTCTCGTCAAGGAGTTCATTAAGCCCATCGATCTCATAATCGGCAAATTTTCTTCTTTCAATAATCTTCTCTGGCCAGATATACTTGATAATACGAATCACAAGAACCGTTGTCATACCTATTTCTTTAGCACCCCTTAATTCATCACTGCCACCATCACCAACATATAAACATTTATGGGGCGAGACATTCAGGTAATTCGAACAAATTTCGTATATCTCCTTCTCTGGTTTTATATAACCAACATTACAGGAAAAAATTACGCTGTCAAAATATTTTTTTAAGGGTGAATTATCCCAGGTAATAATTTCAGTTACATCAACATTACTGATAAGCCCAATCAATTTGCCTATCGCCCTTAACTTCTCGAGGGTATCAATAGTTAATGGTTCGATATTCTCCAATGCATGTTTAAAACGGTTGATACGACTGTTTACTGTTTCTTTGATGGTTTCTTCAGAAATTTTAGGGTTGATTGCGTGTGCCATTTTTTTAATAATTTCGAACGGATCTCTGATTTTCCCCCGTAACCGGTCTTCAGAGTAAATTAGCAATTGGTCATTCCAGTCCTTTCGTGAAACACCCAAAATTTCCGATGTGGCTCTGCCCGGTGCATTTGTTGATTCCACAGAAGTCAAGGTGTGGAACAAATCAAAAATAATCGCATCAAAATCTTTTAGATTCAATCAGAACCTCACCCAGATTATCCTAAATTTTTCTACATTGTCAAGGCTGTATTTTGTGGTTTTTTTGAAAAAAGTATTTAATAGATTTCATAAAAAATTATTGACATAAGCTAAAAAATAAATAAACTTAATAAATATAATTTCTAAAATAGCTGTTTGATAAATTAGGCAGTTATAATTAGGCTAAAATGGATTAAACAATCCGAAAGGAGGCTCAAATGTCTACAAAAAGAAATCACATTATTAGCATTATTGTTGCCGTGATTCTTTCTTTCATTATGAATAAATCGCATGCGGCTTGGTTAACCTGGGTTAATGCCTCGCCCAGTCAAAAGTCCCTTGCCGCACAGCTCAATATTTCAGTATACTGGACTTTAGATAACGGGTTCTTTGCACAGCTTGATGATGCGCAGATTAAAGACCTGCGAACTAGAGGTTTTCGGACTGAAATGCTGGACGCACAAATCTCCCCTGGTGAATATTTTTTAGTTTTTAAAGTAGGTCTCGGTAAAGATTCTTACCCAAGCATTTATCTCTGGGAGAATGAACATATGCGTTTAGTTCGAATGGATGAATCTAAGGCTCTCGCTGCCAAGGCGTCAGGCTATGAGATGGCACGCCTCCCCGAAGCGCCCCATCCTTTAAAAATTACCGAGCCCACCGGGGATATCGCAGTTCCAGCAATAGACACTACCATTCAACGACTCGTGGGCATGGTTTCACAACCAAATCTGGGCCAAACAATTCTTGACCTTCAGAATTTCAACACCCGCTATACCTACTCACCAAGGTGTGACTCTGCGGCACGATATCTGTATCAGCGATTTGTAAACATGGGTCTCTCAACAACTTACGATGTTTATAGATTGGGTAATGACACATGCTACAATGTTGTTGCTACTTATCCTGGTCAGGTAATACCTGAAAGCATTGTGATTGCCTGCGGCCATTTTGATTCCTATTCTAATCAGCCTTATGTAAGGGCACCAGGTGCTGATGATGATGCCTCCGGTGTAGCGGCAACACTTGAAATAGCCCGGGTTCTCTCTACCGCGCGCTTTAGATGGACAATTAAATACCTCGCCTTCTCAGGCGAAGAACAGTGGATGAAAGGTTCGACACACTGGGTTGATTCCGTGGCGGTGCCACAGAATTTAAAAATTTACGGTGTTTATAACCTCGATATGATTGGATATACTGGCACACCAGACACCAGCCTTCTTTATGTTACACCTAATACACCCTCACGCCCGCTTGCAAACCTTGCCGAGTCTGTAAATGTACAATACAACATCGGTCTTCATGTCTCTAATTATTTAGATGAAGATGCCGCGGGTGACCACACACCATTCTGGCAACGTGGCTTCAAGGCGGTCTTTGTAATTGAAGACTCTGAATATGGAATTTGGAATGGTTCAAACCCGCACTACCACACAACCCATGATACATTAGGAACCTTGAGAATGTCTTTGGTGCGGCGTGCCACCCAACTGGTTGTTGCTTGTCTGGCAACACTTGCCAAGCCCATTATCGGACAAGAATTATCAGAAAATTCAACAAACCTACAAACAACACAATCACTAACCATTAAATCAAATCCGATGAGGCAAAGATGTTTAATAACCTACCCACAACAAACTGATAATAAATATGAATTAAAAATCTTCGATGCAGCCGGTCGTTTAATTAAACAATGGGACTATCAGACAATGAGACTATCAGACCAAATTATCTGGTCTGGTGATGACGATTCTGGCCGTAAACTTCCGGCGGGCGTTTATTTTGTGCGCTTTATCAGCAGAAGATACAAGGCACAAGCAAAGCTAATTGTTCTTGAATAATTTTTGTCAAAATGCAATGTCCGAAGACATTGCATCCAAATGGTTAGAGACCCATGGCCTCGCGAATTAGCACAACCGGTATTGTGCCAAAACTGAGAAGTCTATCATGAAATTCCTTTAGGCAAAATTCTTTGTCCATTTTCTTATAATCTTTTCTCAACTCGAGAATCTGTTTCTTACCTATTAAATAACTCAAAGGCTGTGTTGGCGTATAGGTATATCGAGTAACCTCCTTTTCTGCATGAATCTTCTCTAATTTTGCCTCATTGACTAAAAAGTTAACAGCTTCCGTATAATTCATTGATTTTGTATGAAGTCCAACATCAATTATGACCCTACACGCACGCCAGAGTTGATCTTTTAACTTAAGGAGTTTTGTTCTTGGGTCAGAATAGAATCCTTCATCATACATCATCTCTTCACAATACAATGCCCATCCTTCAGCAAAGACGCTTGACCCAAGCAGACGGCGTAGCTTGCGCCCTACCCGATTTGAAGAAACTATCTGAAGATGGTGACCCGGATAACCTTCATGTAAGGCAGTAACAGGGATGCCGTATATTGAATGTCCTCTCAGCATCTCTTCCTGTTTTTCTCTTGGTAAATCATCCCCAACCAGTGTCACATAGAAAAAACCTTTTTGCTGTTTCTCAAACGGGGCAGGTGACATATATGCTGCGTAAGGTATAGTCGGACGATCAAATGGTGGTGTTGGTATGACTTCCAATTCTTCACCAACAGGAATCGTTACCAATTTCTTCTCTATAATAAATTTTTTTGTGGCAACCATTTCGTTTTTATATGTTTCAAGTAATTCTGATGGCTTTGGATAATGTCCTTTAATATCTTCAACAATTTCCCACCAAGTTTTATTTGGGTCAATTGCCCGGGCAACCTCTCTTAATTCCACCTCGGTCATCTGTTTTGCCTCTTTACCTATCTGGAGTACATCCTCAACATCATAAGGAAGCATATGGTCTTTATCCAATTTGAAGTTGAACAATTCTTTCCCAATGGCAAATTCACCTTTCGACTTAGGTAGATATTTGGTCTTTAAGAATTTATAGTAATTCTCAAACGCTTCGCCTGCCTCTGCATTTGCCTTTTCTAATTTTGACTTCAACTTAGGGACCATTTCACCCAGTTGTGGAACAACTGTTTTGAAGAATACCTGTCCACCTTCGATTACCTCGATTGCCAGTTTGGTAAAGACCCCGGGCGAATCCTTTAAATTCTGTTGACCATCTTCAATTAACCTTGAAATTTGCTTTAGCCGCGACAAAAATGACTCTGCACGCTCTTCGATTGATGCAAATTCACGAATAAATAGAATAAAGAGTGAATAAAGACAGGTCTCTGCATAATAAGAAGGGTTCTTCTCCCAATGACGAATCTCCTCAAATGACTTGATACCCGATTCCAGAGAATTCTTCAATAGTCGCCAATCAATGTATTCATCATTAGTCAATTCATTTTTACTTATCTTCGAAATCCTTGTCAGATATTCTTTATTTCTTTTATTGACTTCCTCAAGAAAATCTCGCTCAACCTTATCCAGTTTATGGTCATACTTGTGAATACCGGAGAAAGTCGCACTCACTGGCGAAGTCTTCCACCAAAATTCTAATATTTCGTCAACCAACCCATCAAATTTTGACATTCAACCTCCTTGGGCATAGAAAACGCTAAAAATTTTAATAACCCACCTCCGATGAAATTAGTCTATCCATTAATAAACGAATGTCAATCGTTGACTTATCTTAAAAAAGGTATATACTAATACCTCTATGATTGACCTGAAATTTTTACGAGAGAATTCCGATATTGTTCGTCAGGCTATAGTAGCTCGTGGCGAGAAAATTAATCTTGATGAAATCCTTACATTCGATAATGTGCGGCGCCAGAATATCATTGCCATCGAGAATTTGAGAAAAGAGCGGAATGAATTATCCGAAAAGGTTGGACAACTTAAAAAACAGGGTAAGGATGCGGAAGAGTTTATGAAAAGGGCAAAGGCAATTGGTGACGAGATAAAAGAAATAGAAAAGAAACAGAAAGAGATTGAGGATAAGTTAAATGAACTTATTCAGTGGTTGCCCAATATTCCACACAAATCCGTGCCCGTAGGTAGAGGAGTCAAATCAAACGAATTCATTCGAGGATTAAAAGAAGCTCCAAAATACGATTTCAAACCACTCCCCCACTGGGACATTTGTGAGGCATTGGATATACTCGATTTAAAGAGGGCACCAAAAATTGCCTCCTCACGATTCATTCTTTATAAAGGCATTGGCGCTGCCCTTGAGCGGGCATTAATAAATTTCTTCCTGGATTTACATACAATCAAGCACAGCTATATCGAGCTTCTCCCCCCTGTTTTAAATCCGCCCGAGTGTCTTTTTGGAACGGGTCAATTACCAAAACTTGAGTCAGAGATGTATAAATGTCGCGACGATGACTTATTTCTTGCACCAACTGCTGAAGTTCCATTAACAAATATTCATCGAGAAGAAATTATTCCTGAAAAGAATTTACCTATCTGTTATGTTGCCTATACCGCATGTTTTCGTCGTGAAGCCGGTTCGTATGGGAAAGAGGTGCGGGGTATCACAAGGGTCCATCAATTTAACAAGGTCGAACTGGTTAAATATGCAACCCCTGAGACAGGCTATGATGAATTTGAAAAGTTATTGAGCGATGCGGAAGAGGCTGTAAAATTGCTCGGACTTCCTTATCGGGTCATGCTTCTCTGCACGGGTGATATGACCTTCGCATCGGCAAAGACATATGACATTGAAGTCTATGCCCCGGGCATGTGTGAATGGCTTGAGGTTTCTTCGGTAAGTTGCTATGAGCAGTATCAGGCACGTCGTGCAATGATCCGCTACCGTAAGTCAACGGGTGGCGTTGATTATGTTTACACAATGAATGGGTCTGGACTTGCAACACCAAGAACTTTTATTGGAATTGTTGAAAATTATCAAACCAAAGATGGTCGGATCAAAGTTCCTGAGGTATTAAAAAAATATCTCGATAATCGTGAATATCTTGAATAGTGATTATCGGCTGCTATTTTGGGTCACAATCTTCCTTTCTGGTTTATTGTTTGTGCCTTGAATGTTCTTAGATTCCCATCCTTGATATAACACCAGGACATTGCCTTCGTATTATTAATACATAAAATTCTTCCCTTTTTATCAATACCAATCACGCCGCACCGACAACCATTTTTTGTAGCATCATCGATCGCCATACGCCCGGCGATTGGCGCAGAATAGCGCGCCATTAACTGAACCGTGTGAAATGCCAATAATAGTTTCATAATCATCTCACCATGCCCAGTAGTTGACGCCCCACCATTTTTATCGGCATAAGTTCCACCACCAATCACCGGTGTATCTCCTATCCTTCCTGGAAGATGTAACGATATGCCACCCGTTGATGTCCCAACAGTTATTAGTCCATCTTTATCTATTGCTACAACACCAACGGTCTCGTAGGACTTTGCAAGCTCACTAAGTTTCTTAAAATAATCACTCTTTAAATTTGCCCTTGTCCGAAGCCAGAACTTTCGCCGTTCTTTTGTCTTTGGATTATAATATCTGATGCCCATTGCGCGGGCGAAACGAATCGCACCCTCACCGCAAAGCAATAAATGGTCCGTCTTTTCCATAATTAACCTTGCTACACTTATTGGGTTCTTTACATTCTTTATCGCCGCCACAGCACCAAATTTGAATTCGCTCGTCATTATTGAAGCATCCATCTCCACCTCTCCTACAAAATTGAATGCCGAACCAGTTCCCGCATTGAAAACCTTCTCATCTTCCAGGACCATGACGGCACGCTCGACTGCATCAAGGCTTGAACCACCACCTTTGAGCATCTCATAACCAAGTTTTACTGCCCTAATTAGGCCATGCTCACGGCGTGCAGGATAATTTATTCCGCCGGCACCGCCATTTGCAATAATTGTTGGATTTATCATCTCTGCCTCGCTATCTTTCCAATCTTTTTAAATGAGCCATCTTTCAATAAAATAAAATAGAGGCCAGCACCTACATCTTGATTGGCCTCGTCTTTGCCGTTCCAGTGTATCTTTTTATTTTGAATAACGCCAAATGGAAATTTCTTAATTTTTCTTCCTGAACATGAAAATATTATTACTGAAGGATGGAGTGAATCCGGATAATCAAGGACAATATCACATTCTTTTTGAAATGGATTGGGATTTGAGTAAGGCACCGCAAAATTTGTTATTGAGACTCTTGTAAAATGACTCGAATTTCCTTTATTACCATACTTATCTTGAGGCAGGACAGCATAAAGATAATCACCCCTTACCTTATTGAATATATAGAGTGTAGTATCTATAAGGTATTGTCGCGCATATCTGCCATTAACAAGCATGGAAATTTTTATATCATCAATATAACAACCACCAAGATTCGAACTAGCATTTGTATGGTATTTGATTTGTAAAGGGTAGTTCCCCGATGGTAAAATTATGCGCCGATTCACCCAACCCTCATTTCTTCCATAATAGACATCTTTAAAAGTGCCATATTCTATGATCAGAGAATCTGCCATCTCCTCCGTATTATAACTTAGGTAGAGACTCAATATACCTAAGGTGCCAATAACCATTGGTTCTTTTGTTTCTATTGAATTTAAAAGATTGCTTCCATTGCCAGAAAAGAATGAATGTTGGCCAGAATGGAAATGTTGTCCAGTTAACACGAAACCATTAAAGTTCCAGAGACTCGAATCCTCACATCCATCTCCAAAAATCAATAATGTATCATTGGCTTCAATTACATGATAAAAAACACTTGCCAGATCAAACGACTTATTCCAGGCTAAGTGAAAATCGTTATTTTCACCGAGTTTATTTACATAAATATTGGTATTTGTTGGTCGAATATCATCTTCATTATAGAACCAATTAAGAAAATTCTGCCATTTAGATTCTGTCCAATCAAGATTATTGTAATAATCAACGAGTTGTTTAAATTGTAGATATACATCGGGAAACCAGATAGTGATACCCGTAATTTTTGAAAAGGCATCCCCCAAATATTTTGCAACAATAATTGTCTTATTGTAGGCCTCGACCAATTTTTGTGTCTTCTCATTACCCATCAGATTATTTAACCCTTTAATAAAATCCCCAAAATCAACATAATCGTCTTCAGGATGTGGTGTATATCCCACAAGGGGAATAGTCTGAACACTTTTTCTCAAATTGATAAGCGCTTGATTTGGTGAATTTACCATCAATTCATTAAATAAATTAATAACACAATTACCAAGTTTATTCAATTCCTCAAGATTAATTGCAGAGATTACAACCGGCACGATATTTACATAATTATTACAGGAAATTTCAACAACCTTCTTGGCAAACTCGACCTCATTGATGCCTGGATTTGCTGTGACCTCCTCAAGTATTTCATCATACGGAAAACCATTTAGTGGCCAGAAGGTTTGGGGCGCCAAAAAAATTTTTGCAAAATCTTTTATTTCGAACCCTGCCTCAATTTGCTGCATAAGACACGCATCGAATGCAAGGAGATTTATTTTTTTTCCGGTAGAGTTATACACGGCGCTAATTGCCCTTTGAAAATCACCATTGGAGATACTCAATTCATTGCCGCTTGACCAGTCGGTTCCGAATGAACGCCCGGGCATCGAAGTCCAACCTGTTCCATGGTCCCATAGAATAATAAAGTATTTTGAAGCCTCGTAACTACGGATGCCCCAATCCAAAAATTCAAAAAGTGTATGCCAGTCACACATATCAATGATGCCCATATCGCCAAGCGAATAGGTAGTATCCTTACTCACAAAAAGCCGCCTCGCACCGATGCCTGGTTTATCAATTTGGACAATAATCGCTACATCATCACTTGAACCAACTTCCATCATCTCAACTAAATCAGAATCAGCATACTGGGCAAGGTCGTTATCTGCGGCCATATACACTAAAACAGTCCACTCTCGAGCAAAAACTACCAGTGGAAATATTAAAAAAAGGAACAATCTATGCACGACTAATTGTATCAAAAAATATTATTTAGTCAATGAGGAATACCTTACCAATAACACACCAAAAAATTGAACTTGACAAAATTTCGTTTTTTGTTATAATTTATTTAGGTCTAAGTATTAGTTAAGGAGGATTTTCTGAAACTTTTATGAATAATCCCAATGGGGGTGCTGTTGCTTTTATGGGAAATACAGTCTACGGGCTATTTGGCGACGAGTGGCAGGGCAACTGGATTTTCCGCTCTCTTTTTCATTATAATATCTGGAATCTTGGCGATGCCTTCAAATCTGTCCAGGGTTGCAAATAATTATTATTTTGGTTCATATAATCAGAATCTGCTCTTCCTCTTGACAAAAATTTGTATTTGGATATAATGGGCTATGCTTTTAATCGGTATTTGTGGCGACTACCTACCTATCTACCTAACTACCTACCTACCATAATTTTAACTGCAATTTTAACTGCTCGGCAGTGCCGGGCAAAGGGGGAACAATGAGAAACATAATAACCATAATAGCAATAAGCCTTTTACCCCTTATTGCCCAGGAAGATTTCTTAAAAGGTGTAAAGGCGCAAGACCTGGAATTGGATAGGATTGAAAAAGTCTCCAGTGGAGATAGTAAAAGAAATTGAAGACGTGGGCTTTGATTACTGGTTTGGAAAAACACTATTTACTGCCTGTTCGCTTGATAGTTCATTAATCGCTGAAATAGTTGGTGATAGAGGGCCAGATAATGGAATTTGGTTAAAAGATGGTAAAACAAAGAAAGAAAAAAGATTCATAAAGGGTGGCTATGATATTAAACTATCTTCAGACACTAAATTCCTTTCCTTCAGTATGTTGATTCCAGCAAAGGAACTTTTTCATGGCAGACAGGTTTGTGAGTATGGTGGTACCTATATTTACAGTATTGAAACTGATGAATTACAACCAGCTCTATCTTTTGGGACTTCCGCATGTTGGTCTCCAAAAGCGAATTATCTGACAGGAAAATATACGGAATCAGAAGGTCTGGGCAAGAATTTTTGGGCACTTTCTATTTTTGACGCTGAAAGTAATGAGACAAAAGTACTTGACCGCACATTGTTCTTTGAGCCATGGAATTTTTCCTGGTCGCCCAATGGTGAAATGCTTGCATATGTTGTTGCTACAAAAGCGTCAGGGCATATTGAATTGTCACCGCTTGCGTCTGAAGTTTTTATTATTAATCGTGACGGCACTGGAAAGACACAGATTACCGATACACCATTACCAGAAATTCTTGTTAAATGGTTGCCCGATGGCAAAAGTATAATGGTGGAAAGATTCAAAGAAATGCCAGACTCTATTACGGGCGGTGGAGACAGAGAATATGTTATATTGAAATTGAAAAGAAGGGGGGTAAAATGAACAGATGCTTGATTTCTTTAAGTGCTCTGGTCGTGTTATTATCGGCTGGTCGGATTCAAGTATGCTTAGACCCCGGACACGGAGGCATTGACCCGGGAACCGTGAACGACTCCTTAGGACCGAATGGTCCCTATGAGAAGGACTTTAATCTTTATATTGCTAATGTCTGTTATGATGATTTAACTTGGGTGCTTAACTATAGTGTCATTATGACACGTACAGGAGACACATACCTTTCGCGTGAAGAGCGCGCAAAAATGGCAAATGGAGAAAAAGTGAACCCATCAACTGGCAGTAAAGATACCTGTGATGTTCTTGTATCCATTCATAACAATGGGGATACAAGTATCACTGCTCGTGGCACTGAGACATGGTTTTGGGATTATGCCGATTCAGTCTTCGCTTATCAGGTAAATACCAAAATGTTCAATTATATCTCAGGGTTTCCCTATGCTTATAATCGTGGGTTAAAGCGAAGAGGATTTGAGGCTATAACAAAGGCAAAATGTCCTGCCTGTGTAACAGAAGGGGCTTTTGTTACGCATAGCGTATCAGCAAATGCCCAGTGGTTTCAATTGAAGGATAATCAAGGTGGATTTAAAGATTTCATGGCTTATGGTATAGATGATGGTATTGACACTTATTATGGATTTGGTCCCAGACCAAAATTTCTAATAATTATACAGTTTGGTTCACAAAGGGCGTCGGTACAATTGGTCTGGGGTTCTTCGCCTGCAAGTGGCGTGACCGGTTACAATGTCTATCGCAGAATTCATCCAAATCATAACTACGAGATGATTGCTGGAAATGTGCCAGATACAACTTATACCGAAAATAATGTAACTCCCGGCATAATTTATTTTTATTATGTAAAGGCACGCCGAAGTAGTGGGCAGGAAAGTATCCGCTCAGATATTGCTATCTGTCAGGTTCCACCATTTTCTTCAAAAAAACTAAAAATCTGCTATATAAGTACATTGGGTGTTCCAGATTCTGCTGCCCAAGAGACACTTACCTATACAATAAATTATGGAAGGAATCTGAATGATTTCTGGCATTATGAGGTTCTTTATGAAACACACGATTCTATCCTTATATCCACAGGTTGCGATGTATCAGAGCATTAGCCAGACAAGACTTGTCTATGTCTGGACTGAGGGTAATTCATCGCCCTATGAGGTTAAAATCCTTCCTGTTTTATCATTCCGTTCAAATCCAATTCCATTATATGTCTTTGACTTAGGTGCAAAATTTCGGCAAACTTTCGGGTTGTGACAAATTTGGCACACCTGAAAATGCTTGATTTTTCAAGACTTTTCGGCAATTGTGGATAATTTTGTGGAAAACCTGTGCCAAAATTGGCACAAAAAATTTAAAAAATCTTAAGATTTCATCACCTTGTATCTGGCACGAAATTTGCATATATATTTTTTTGACGGCTAAAAAAGGTTGAAAAAGTGCTGCGGATAAAAAAAAGATCTTGGAATGAGCAAAGATTAGAAAGGTCAAGGTAAAAAGAGAAAGGAGATGAATTATGAAACGAGAAAGACTAAAGAAACGAGATAAACCAGAAAGACTAAATAGATCCGCAAAATGCGGAATGAAAGGGGGCAAATAAAATGACGGAACTGAAAGAGAAAATCCAACAAGCGGGACTTACTATTAGTGACGGAACAACTGCTTCAGCACCTGGTGGTATATGTGGCGCTTGTATTTGTTGTACGCCTGGTGGTATTCTTGCGCACTAAATATTGATGATAGCGCGCTCTCTAATACCAAATGCAGAGAGCGCGCTTCTGAACAATACTACTTAAATAGCTACCTAAAATAATAAAATATTTTAAAAGAAGTAAAAGGACATTTTCGTTATGCACCCACAACAACGTCCACATAATGATTGACAAAACAAGATAAATGTTTATATTTAAAAGACAGGAAGGAGGTGCATGCCTAATTGTCCAGAGTGTGGGGCACAGATAGAAGGTGGTCAGAAGGTTTGTCCCAATTGTGGTGCTCGATTAACACTTGTTGCCACAGAATTCACTGCCCAGATTGATATTTTAAAAAAGAAAATTGAGCAGGATTCTTTAAATCCAAAATTGTATTTCGAATTGGGTGATTTTTATGAACAGAATGACTATCTCCAGGAGGCACTTATTGAATACCAAAAGGCAATAAGCATAAATGACTCATATTTTGAAGCCAATCTTAAATCAGGCAATGTATGTTTAGAGTTAAAAGAATTTGAAAAGGCAGAAAATTACTTTCGCAAGGCATTGAGCACCGACCCCAACTCAATAGAATCAGCATTGGGTCTTTTGCGGATTTATCACTTTCAAGGGAAAATTGATGTAGCAATCAATTTGGGTGAGAAACTTTCAAAGGCTGACCCAAAAAATCTTAGAATCCATCAAACATTAAAGGACTTATACTTCCAGAAAGGTGAAAAAGAAAAGGCACTAAATGAATTAGAAATATTGTCATCGTTAATGCCACAGGACAAGCAACTCTACAAAGAACTTGCCTACCTCTATAAAGAAAAAAATGAAAATAAAAAAAACCTTCAATGTTATCAAAAGATATTAGAAATTGACCCGGAAGACACAGATGCCCATATAGCGATGGCAATCCACTTTTATAAGAACGGCGATTATAATAAAACCATTGAGTGTCTTAAAGATTTTCCCAAGAAACCGCATCTCTCGCCTGATACAGATTCTATTATTCGTGCGTATCTCGCGCTTGCATATATAAATAATGCAAATCTGACCTATGCAAAAAATTTACTCGAAGAAATAACACCTAATATAAATTTAATTACACTAGAAACTAAAAAAATATTTGCCGAGGTATATTATAGAATTGGCAACCATGACTTTCAAGAAATGAAATCTGACGAGGCAGTTTATTTTCTCGAAAAAGCAACACAATTTTGGCCTGAAAACATCGAATATAGAAAGCAACTTAATGCAACAAAAGGGATATTAAAAAAATTAAAATGGGAAGTTAGAAAAAGGACAATAATAATTATGGCAAGTGCAATCGCGGCAATAGTTATGATAATTGTTGGTTGGAATTTAACACATAATAAGGTGCTAATCCAAATAAATCCACCAGAAGAAGCACAAATATACATTGATGGTAAACAATTAAAAGGAAGGTCAAAAAAAACAGGAGAATTTTTTTCTTCCTCATTATCAATGGGTGCACATAAAATCGTAATTAAAAAAAATGGCTATGAAAGATGGGAAGGAATTGCATCTATTGGTTTTGGGGAAAAGGCAACCGTTGTTGCAAATTTAGTGCCTATTTATGGTTCGCTGAAGGTAAACTCTGAACCGTCCAATGCCCATGTCTACCTTGATGGCAAACATATCGGAGAAACACCATTCACATCCGAAAAGATATTAGCAACTTCACATAGGATTGAAATAGAAATCGAGGGATATAAAAAATGGAACAAGGCTATATCGGTAAATAGGAATGAGACTGTTGACCTGGCTATGATTTATTTAAAAAATCTTATCGGCACTTGGCGTGGTAAAATTGGCGAAGAAGCATACCTATATAAACCAGATTTTACTATGAAGATAAAACAAAAAGAGAACACGCTAACCATTAAATACTTTCATCAGTTAGCTGGCGACCGCTCATATTCTGGTGAAATTAAGGGCAAGGTGTCAAAGAACAAATTTTTTGCTGAGGGAATCATCACCTTCAAATTCCTTAATATTTTCTATTGGGCAAAATCTGACAAAAAATTAACAATGCAGGGAACTATTTCCGAGGATTGGAATAGAATAGAAGGTGCCCAACATATTGAGGGTTTTGGCGACCACAGATGGTGGGTAGTCAGGCAATGAGTCAATTATGGCAATAGGTGACATTGTTATCCAGACAAAATTACAAACCCCACAGATAAAAGGCAAGATAGTGCGCCGGGATAGGCTCCTAAATCTTCTGAAAGAGAATCTTGACAAAAAACTTATATTAATTTGTGCTGACGCTGGATATGGTAAAACAACGCTCCTGGCTCAATTCTGCGCTGAGCTTAAATGTCCTTTTATCTTCTATAATTTGGATGTAGCAGATAACAATTTAATGACCTTCTTTAATTACATTGTCTCTGGTATTCAGCAACTTTACCCTGATTTTGGCCTAAGGACTAAAGGTATTATTTCTCAGACGAGAAATATCGAGATAATCGTCGGCACTTTTATCAATGAATTTGTTGAGACCATAAAAGACGAGTTTTATATAATTCTTGATGATTATCACCATTCCCAATCGAGTAAAGAAATCGCCAATGCCTTGGATTACTTTCTTCGCCATTTGCCAATGAATCTGCACTTTATTATCTCAACACGCTCAACCCCATCTTTAAATTTAGCTTATTATCTAGCGAAACAGGAGTTAGTAGCCATAGAGAAGGTACATCTGCAATTTAATTTAAAAGAAATCCAATTACTTTTAAAAGAGGTCTATGGACTTAAAATTTCTGATGTGGAGGCACAGCGTATTGAAAAACATTCTGAGGGTTGGATAACGGCAATCCAACTGATATTGCAGAAGATCTACTTAATAGGAGAAGAAAAGGCAAAAGAGACATTGAATGGTTATGTCGCCTCGGGCGAAGAAGTATTTAATTATTTCGCCCGTGAGGTCTTTGAGAGCCAGCCGCAAGAAATTCAAGATTTTTTAATGAAAACCTCTATTTTAGAATATTTAAACTCAGCAATCTGTAATCAATTATTAAATATCAAAAAATCATCAAGAACACTCTCCCATTTAGATACCGAACATATCTTTATTACAAGAATAAAGGATAATTACAAGTACCATCCTCTCTTCAGAGAATTTCTCTTTAAAAGACTAACAAATTCTTGCGTTAAAATCCAAATTAAATTATTATATCGAAGGTTAGCGCGCTATTTTGCCCAAATTGGTAATTATTTCAATACCGCCCATTATTTTCTGCTTTCCGAAGATTATGTAAATGCGGCAAAGGCGCTTGAAAGAAGTTTTTGTATTTTGATGGTGCCCGGAAATCTTTATCCATTTCTCACCCTAATTAACTGTATGCCAGCATCAATTTTTGAAAAGCACCCCTACCTTCTTTTAGAAAAAGGTAAAATAATGTCCTTTTTAGGGAGGTGGGAAGAGGCATTGAAAATTCTGTTCACGGTAAAGAAGAACTTTGAAAGACAAAAAGATAGCAAAGGTATTATTGAGACTTTGGCGCAGATTGGATTTGTTTATTTAGTCTTAATGCAGTTAAATAAAGCCCTACTATATGAAAAGAAAGCATATAAACTAATCAACAAACGTAATCAAATACTAAAGGCAAAAATCCTAACTACCTTAGGCAATATTTATCGTGTTTTGGGTAGATACAACAAAGCTGAGAACCTTCTGAAAGAGGTTTTAATGATATCACATAAAACCGGCGATGATGAAATTGAAGAACAGGCACTTGGTGGGCTCGCGCGGGTTTATACTGAAAAAGATGAATTTTATGAGGCGACTGAAATATATTCTACACTACTCAAAAAATATGAACTTAAAAGTCCACAATTGCGCTTTACAAATTTATGCACTAACGCGGCTGCTTTATATATTGAATTAAACAGGTTTGAGAAGGCAGAAGAATTACTTTATTCGGCAGAGAAATTTGCGAAGGCATATAATGACCAAAGGGCAATAATTTATACATTAGGAATCCAGGGTAAACTTTATCTCTATCAGAATGATTATCAAAAAGCCCTTCATTGTTATGAAAAAGTAATTGAATTAAATCGTGAGTTGAAAGAAAAATTAGTAGATTTATATGCCCGCATTGACATTACAGGAACCTATCTGGCGATGAACCAGGTAGAAAAAGCACGATTGGAATTAAAAAGAATTGAAAGTCTAATTCAACCTCAAGTTCCTCCATCAATCTTTATTGATTATTTGGTCATAAAGACTAAAACTGCGGTAAAAGACCTTCATACTGCTGAAAAAAATCTAAATCATGCCTTAAAGATTGCTGAAAAATTCAAATTGTTATATCGTAAGATGGAAATTTTGCACCATTTGAGTGAGCTGTATTTACAAAATGGTAATGATGGGTTGGCCATCAACTATTTAAAAAAATCAATAGCTATTGCAAAAGAGAAGGACTATAATTTCTTTTTTATAAGAATGGCAAAAAGCAATCTCAAAATTTTTGAATATGTCTTAAACAAAGGCATTGAGGTTGATTATTTCTTGTCCATATTAAAAGCAGTTAATACAGAGGAAGTAAAAAATTTGCTAAATAGAACAAGCAGGGTAACTTTATATGACCTTGAGATTCAATTATTTGACAGAATGGAGATAAAAGATGAACGAGGCACAACAATTGAGGTGAATTGGCGGACCAAAAAGATGAGGTCGCTCCTTGCATTTTTATTGATAAATAAATACATGAAGTCGTCGCGTGATGAACTTATCGAAAAACTGTGGCCAGACAAAGGAAGAATAGAAGGAACACATAATCTTCATGAACATATATCCTATTTACGAAAGACCTTAAGTAGCATAATGGGTAACAAATTAAAAGCCAAAGATATTATTCTCTATAAAAATCAATTCTATTTTTTAAACCCCAAACTCATTTTTAAAATTGATGTCTCGGAATTTGAGAGTTTGGTTAAAGAGGCAAAAAAATTTGAATTAATTGATAAAATGAGAACCATTCAATTATACCAGAATGCCTTAGACCTTTATAAAGATGATTTTTGTAAGGAACTTTACGATGATTGGTGTGAAGAAAAGAGGTTGTATTATCGGTCAATCGTCCAGGGAATCAATAAAGAAGTTGGAAAATATTATTATGAACATAAGGATTATCAAAATTGCCTTAAATTTTACAAGCGGGCACTCGAATTCGAACATTGCGATGAAGACGTCCATTTAGGTATAATGCGGGCATTATCAGCCATGGGAGACAGGTTAGGCATGCATAATCAGTATAAAATCTTAAAACGGATATTATCTCAAGAACTTCAGGTTAAACCAACAAAAGAGACCGAAAGGATATATAAGGAACTTGTGGGTTTATTTGAAGAATAAACCACTATAAACTCAAGAAATTTTTGAGAATTTCTCAAGAATATTTATTATAATATATAAAATAATGAAAGGAGGTTTAGAATATGGGCTCTAAACATAGGTTAGGGGTATGGCTGGGAATAATCGTTTTCTCAATTATGCCCGCCTACTCAGTTGATATAGGCTGGGACCCCGAGGTCCCAATCTCTTCAGTTGACGGTGCTGCATCCTATCTATCTTGGACAGCTCAAAGAAGTATTGCAATTGGTCAAGATGGGAGAATCCATGTTGTCTGGCATGATGCCAAAACACCACCCTATCCGGATATCTACTGGGGCATCTGGTATCGTAATTATGACGGTACTGTCTGGTCTCCAGAAACCTGTATTTCTGTGCCTATATACGGTCCATCAGGATACTTATATAATTACACAAATGAAGATGCCTCGATAGCGATTTTAAACCCCACTCAAGTCCATGTGTGGTGGGATGGATTCGACTGGCAGTTTTTCAATGGTTTTGCAATTTATGGGGTATCCCAAGATAATGGGTATACATGGCAATATCCTCAAGACCCCGCAGTCTGGCAATACTGGGCAGCTGAACCGCCGAGCGGCTTCAACTCACTTTGCAGTGATGGTAATAATTATCTTCTCTTTTATGACCAGCAGTGGTATGTTGACCCGCAAAATCCTATTGTGCAGGAGTATAGACTCTTGGGTGGTTTCTCAACCGATGGTGGGTCTTGGTGGGGTAGGGCAAGTTGGCAGGGGTGGAGTACCGAAGATCAATCAGATATGATACCCTGCACAGCATGTGATTCAAATGATACTGGCTATCTTGTCTGGCAGTCCTTAGATAATAGTAATAATGCGATTATAATGTTTGGTATATCCACTGGCTCTTCTGGTGATGAGTCTCTATTGGTTCCTTATCCCGGTGCCGGCTATCGCGGCGATGCATTTATTGAAAGTAATCTCAATGGCCGGCTCTATGTTGTATGGTCCGATTCAAGAAATGGGAACTACGAAATTTACTTTAAAAAATCTCTTGATGGAGGTTCTACATGGAGCCCCGATATGCGATTAACCAATGCCCCAGGCGATTCAAGAGCACCAGCAATAATATTAGGAAACCCGGACAAGATTTATTTAGTATGGATAGACTCAAGGAATGGCAATCCCAAGATTTATTTTAAGTATTCTATCAATGATGGATTGAGCTGGAGTCAGGACACGGTTCTCACAAGTAACACTGCAACTTGCGAACATCCCCATATTATGATTTCGCCGGATAAAATGAGCCTTTATGTTATATGGAATGATTATAGAGATGGGCAACCCGAAATCTATTTCAAAAAAGGAATAGTCCCGATTGGGATATGTGAATCACAACAGGAAACAACGATAAATTCTTTAATAATCACCCCTACCGTATTCAGACAGAAAACCGATATCAGATTACAGATACCAGATAAACAGATGCAAAAGGCAAGCGCCCTAAATCAAGTTATATCCCTGCACATTTATGATATATCAGGTAGAATTGTAAAATCTTTTAATCTGCCAGCCGATATCTGGCATCGGGCATCGGTCATAACCTGGGAAGGCACAGATAATGCAGGTGAACGACTTCGAACAGGGACATATTTTATTCGATTAGAAGCAAATAGCTACACCGAAACAAAAAAGGTTATACTGCTGGAATAATTGCCTTTATTTGCGCAGGAATTTTAGCATCTCATTTACAATCAGGCTTGAATTCTTTGCCGCATAAGAGAGAAATGCGGTAAAGTCAATATCTGCCTTTTCGTTTGCCAGGTCACTCAAACTTCGAATAATGACAAACGGCACTTTATTGATTGTGCATACCTGGGCAACAGCAACGCCTTCCATCTCTACGCAATCAGCGCGAAATGTCTTCTCAAGATATTGTCTCTTTTCTTCACTCGAGATAAACTGGTCACCCGTAACAATCCTGCCGATAATTACTTGAGGGAGATGTCCTGTTTCTTTACAGACTTTTTCTGGTATTGGTTCATATCTTACATTATCCGCTGCCTTCTTTGTAACAACAATCAACAAACTATCGGCTGAAAAACCAATCGTATCAAACGGCACAAACTTATCTGGCCATAGTTGCCCATAATCATGCTGTAAAACTGTCTTTGAAATAACTATATCCCCAATGCCCAAGTGAGAATTTATGCCACCTGCCACACCAGTAAATACAACAGCATCAACATCATATTTTGAGATCAGTATTTCTGCCGTAAGTGTTGCATTTATTTTGCCAACCCCTGCCTTTACGCAGATGCAGGGTACCCCATTAATTGAGCCAGCCGTAAAAATTCTTTGAGCAATGGTATCTACCTTTTCAACTTGCATATTTTCTTCAATCAATACTAATTCTTCATCCATCGCCCCGATAATACCCAGTCTATTTATAGGGCCAAGGGCAATAATCAATATTATAAAAACCATCATTTCTCCTATTTATTATAGATTATAATCTCTAATGGGCCATATGTCAAGATTTTGAGATGCACCGAGCATCTATAAATCTGCCAAAAGCATGCCTGCCTTCCCGATGGGTAGACATGCTGTAATATTGCCTTCCGGAGACACAGCCATTGCGCCGCCAAAACATCTGTCCACATCTTCATCAGCTATATAGTTTGTCATTAATGTTGTAGCCCCGGTGAGCCTCGCCCTTTTAATATATTCAATCTTTTCTTCATTATCCCATCGTTGCTGATTGTATGAACCATCCTCAAATGACCGAGCAAAGGGATGGAGTAGGTAATCAGGTTTCAGTTCTCGCACACGATTAATAAGTTCATCTTTAAATAAATCACCGCATATTAAAAAAACGAATTTACCTAACGATGTCTCAGCAACAGGTATATCCTCCCCATGACAGTAAACCATAGGGTCGGCATTCTTTCCATGCCAGCCTGATGTGATGCGGCGATATTTCAGAATAATTTCACCTTCGGGATTAAAGAGAATTGCCGAATCATAAAGCCTGCGTTCTTCACGTTCAAGCATGCCTATTCCTATATAAAGCCTTTTCTCTTGAGTAACTTTTGAAATGTAGTCGGTAATTCGACCAGGAATTGGTTGACCAAGCAATAAATCACATTCAGGCTCATCACTATTTATGAGACCTGTTAATGCTGCTTCTGGGAAAAGGACAAGTTTAGCCTTTGCATTGGCAGCAAGTATAATAAAATTTATAATCGCGGCAAGATTACATTCAATATCCCTTGTTATATGATTCACAACAAGTGCCGACTTCATTACAAATACAGCCAATTACGCACTTGGCTACTTTCTAATCGTAGCATGATTTAAAATACATTTCAAAGAGTTAATGTTAGCTAACTTCACAGATGAGAGTTTCCTCACCCGACACAATCTGGATTGTGGATTCAATCATGTTATATTTTTCCGAAAGATATTTATTTATTTTAGAAATTAAATCATGCTGATTATCTATGTTTACAGTATTGCGTAATTTTATCCGTGCGGAAAAGACAAACATATCCGGGACAATCGTCCATAGATGGACATTATACAATTGATAAATTTCAGGAAATTTATTCTTTAAATCATCGCCAATTATATCCACATTCAATCCGCGCGGTGCCATCTCTAATAAGATTATCGTTGACTCCTTTAGCACACCCCATGCCCAGTAGAGTATAATAATAGAAATACCGATACTGACCAACGGGTCAATAATATACCAGTCAGTATAAAATATGATTATCGCGGCCGCCACAATTACCACTGAAGATGCGGCATCTCCAACTAAATGATAGAATACGCTCCTGACATTTATATCGGTCTTTTGACTGCCACGAAGAGTGAAAATACTTATGAGGTTCACGACCAATCCAGCAAGGGCAATCAAAAGCATCGGGCGACTGAGAACCTCTCTTGGATGAATTGCCCGCAAAATCGCCTCATATATTATAATTCCAACAATAAGAAGAAGGGTCAGGCCATTGACAAAAGCAGCCAGCACCTCAGCCCGATATAATCCAAAGGTCTTATGATGACATGGTGGCTGACCGGCAATTCTTATGGCAACGAAACTTGTGCCAATAGCAAAACAATGGGTGAACATATGCCCAGCATCACTTATTAATGCCATACTCCTGGTTAAAAAACCACCGACAATCTCAATCAGCATCATTGAGAAAGAGATAATTAGTGAAAGGATGAGTTTCTTTTTTTCCACCGTTCGATACCCAAATAGATGTTCAGTAAAAGGATTTTTGTCGGTCATCGCAATTTACCCCTTGCCAATGATGCAAATATACCTCCAAAACAGAGAACGGCAAAAATTGTAAATGATATCTTTGCACTTATCAAAAAAAGTGGATGATATTCCGGTGTAATCTGGACTCGGCCAATGTAAATACCAAATATGATCATGACGATGCCCATACTCAACATCTGGCCGATGAGTCTCATCGTTGCAAGTGTGCCGGATGCCACACCGTATGACCTCTTCTCAACCGCGCTTATTATCGCATTTGTATTAGGTGAAGAAAAAAAAGCAAATCCAAACCCCAGAATAATAAGATTGACAATAATAAAAGTAAGTGCAGTTTTATTACTTAAAAAAATTAATGAGAAAAGCCCGACAGTTGTTAAACCCATACCAATCGATGAAACCGTTTGGGGCTCAATTTTATCCGAAAGCCTTCCCGCAATTGGCGAAAAAAAAGTCATTATAATTGGCTGTGCAACCAAAATTATGCCGGCCTCTCGCGGGTTGAGCCCCTTTATGTACTGCAAATAAAGACTCAATAGAAAACTGACGGCTGATGTAGCACAATAGTTTATTAATGCGGCAAGATTGGAAAAAATAAAAACCGTATTATTTTTAAAGAGATTTATACTAAGAATTGGACTTGCCATTTGCGATTCCCACTTAATAAATAATAAAATTCCAAGTATTGCGATGAGCACCGAAACGATGCCTGACATCTTTGGTAAAAGTGAAAATCCATACATCAACAGCAAAAGCCCCGATGCATAGACTAAAGACCCGATAAAATCAAATTTCTCACCCTTTGCCGCTGCCCACTCACCCTTCAGTTTCCAAAAAATAACAACAATTATTATCACACCCAATAGCACATTCACTGAAAAAATACTTCGCCAACCAAGATAATGAGTTAGTATCCCACCTAAAAATGGTCCGAGTGAGAGCCCTAGGTATACCCCTGCAACATTTATACCCAATACCTTACCCCTCTCTTCAATGGGAAATACCGAAGTCAGAATTGCCACGCTGGTGCCAAAAAGCATTGCGCTACCAACCCCCTGTAATATTCGAAAGATTATCAGTGTAGTAGTTGAATTCGAAATTGTAATGAGAAAAGAGGCAAAGGTATAGATTGATACCCCATACAAAAAAATTCGCTTTCGACCGTATATATCTGCCGCTCTTCCCAGGGGGACGAGAGACATTGCGGCAGCTAAAAGATACGATGTAGCAACCCAGCCTAATAGTATCGCATTCATTCGAAATTCCTGACCAATTATTGGCAGTGCGATATTGACGGAGGAGCCCATAAATGGCGTGAGGAAAGAACTCAATGTAGTAATGAGTAAAGTAGACCTTTTACTGATATTGTCATCCGTTTGATTTTTCATGCTTCGGTTCAATGATATATAGGGAAATTAAAAAGTCAAGCCTTCACAAAATCGGATTATTTTATGTGTTTGAGACCGTGACCAGTAAACACCGAAACTATAACTTTGTCACTTTTGTTTTGTCCAAGATATTTTTTTAACCCAGCAATCGTTGCTGCCGCAGTCGGTTCTATATAAAAACCTTTTTGAAAAATCTCTTTCAATGCAATTTTAATTTCATCATCACTCACGGCGATTAAGTCACCACCGCTCTTTTTTATTGCCTCGATAATCTGTTTTCCACGTATTGGTTTATTAATGGCGATACCCTCCGCAATTGTATCTTTTTTTTCAACTGTCGGGACTTCGTCTAAATTATCCTTGAACGCCTTAACCAAAGGGGCACAACTAACACTTTGAACCCCAATAATTTTTGGTATTTCATTGATAACTTTATAGTTATAGAGCTCATTAAATCCAATATAAGAACCCAATAAAAGAGTTCCATTGCCTACGGGCAGAATAATTAAATCAGGTGTCTTCCATTGAAGTTGCTCACACACCTCAAATGCAAAGGTCTTTATTCCGTGCATGAAAAATGGATTCCAGTAGTGACTTGCATAATAATCTTTTTCTGCAGCCCTTAGTGCTGCCCTAGCAGTGCTTTCTCTTGAACCAATAATTTTTATCAAATTTGCGCCGTAACTTTCGATTTGTCTCAACTTTGCAGGGCTTGAGTTTGCCGGAACAAAAACATTACATTCAATATTTGCCTTGGCACAATATGCCGCAACTGCACAACCAGCATTACCTGAAGAGTCAATTATTATCTTTTTTATTCCTAATTCTTTAACCTTGCTTATCAAAACCGATGCGCCACGGTCTTTGAAGGAACCGCTTTGCATTAGATGGTCCTGTTTGATTAGAACTGTATAACTATTGAAATCAATTGGTAGTAATGGTGTAAGCCCCTCATCAAAGGTAATTATATTTTTGTCATCATGAATAGGAATTGCCTCACGGTATCGCCACATAGTTGGCTTGCGTAACTTGATTTTGTTCGGCGAAAATTTATACGCAAAATCAATATCAAGCAGCCCACCGCAGCCACATCGCCAGATTTTTTCACTAAGAGAAAATACATTGTGACATACTGTGCATATTAATTTGCCATTATCAAAATTTTTTTGCATGGAAGATTATATTGTGAAAAGACTAAAAATCAAGGCACTAATACCCAAATCCCTCCGCAGTTACCATCAGCATTAATAATGTTCTGGAGTTGATAAACAAAATCATTTACAGCCCATGTCATTATCGTCTTCTTTATTACAATTGACGAACCATATAACCATGAACTCCTCGGGCAGGACTCGAACCTGCAACCCTCCGGTTAACAGCCGGATGCTCCACCATTGAGCTACCGAGGAATCGTAAATTCTTTTTTATTACACCCTCACCTTTGTCCTCTCCCTTCAAGGGAGAGGATAAAAACAGTTCAGCCTCAGGCTGAAGCTACTGAGGATACTTCATTATACTCGAAAAAATTATTTAGTCAAGGAGAATAATAAAATGTTGATAGTCTTGATTTCAACCACATTTTTAGTATAATAGACTATAAAAATAACAAGAAAATTATTTATGATAAAAATACAAAAAGGCGACATAAGGAAATTGTTCATTTTTCTTTTTATTTGTGTTTGTTTATGTTTTGGTTTAGAATATTCGTTGCGGATCAAATCATTGGGCACAGATTTTGCATATCTCATACCAGATTACGAGACCGACCTCTATCTAAATCCAAACCTGCTTGGAGAAAAACTCACTGGTGTATCTTATGAACCCGGCCTAAATATGCCTATGACGTTTCGCATTTTAAGCACGCGGTTTGGCTGGTATGGTCAGTATTGGGGCAACTATAGAAACAACAAGCTGATTGATGCACGACCTATCAATAATACAACAGTGGTCGTGAAAGATCTGTGGATGTTGGATTTGCGTAGAAAATTACCGAAGTTTATTGCAAGTAATATTTGGAATCTTTATAATGATGGTGGCTATTCTGGTTCCTATTTTTATTGGAGTGATGATTACTACGACACAACAAAAACAATCAAATATTTAACAAGGGTAAATAGTTCATATCGTATTGGTAATCATTGGACTGCGATAAATAGGCTGTGCATTGGACCTTACTATTATTATAAGTATGCTCGCCATCTTAGTGATGAACAATCTGTTGATCAATGGTTAATAATCTATTCAGGCAGAATTGGTTTATTCTATCGCAATGTTACTACTAACAATAAATTCGTCACGAGTTATATTGATATAGGTGGTCCTATCTCAACTGCTGATATTGATAATCTCCCATATTCTGTGTTTTCCCATGTGTCAGAAAAGTTTCCGGAGATTGTAATGACACCGTTTGCAAATGCTTTTATTGCAAAATTTGGGTTTGCTAAATCTTTTCCTGTGGATGAAAACGGATGTGTCGTGGCTGGCTGGTATGATAACTTTCTGTTTCAACAAACTGAACAAGCAGATACAAACATAACATTACGAGGAATTAACAATAGGCTTTCATTTCCCATAGCACTTGAATGGATATGTAGTAAACTAACATTTCGTTTTGGCACTAACTTATTATATAATCTAAATTATCGGCGAGAGTGGGATAACGATTCTACATTTGTCAGGGTTAATGAACATACATTGAATTTTGCTTATACTTTTGGTTTTGCCTGGCAGCCGAATGAACATTTCGTAATTGATCTATATAATATTGGTAATCTTGCCCAAGTCAATAACTGGGCGATATATCTGAAGTATTTACCGTGAATAAGCCTGTTTATCTTTATAAATCTGCGCAAGGTTTCATTATAAGTTTCATTTTTTTCAATGTATTAATAGCACAAACATTTGCCTTAAAAAGGCATACAGTTAATCTTGACTTTGGATATAATTACTATGGAAATACGATGGCGATTTCCTTTAAACATAGATTATCTAATAGTTGGTCAGCAGGGATTGGTTTTTCACGCGGGCTTTTTGATTATGTACACAAAGCACACACAAGTATGTTTGGAATTATGTACGAAGGCGATTATGATTTATCAGTTGCACTTCATTTAGAACATTTAATTGATTTTTTTGTATGCTACAATAAAAACACCAAAAAGAATCTAAATTTCTTTGATGAGTTTGGCTATGGTTTAACACATTATTATATTAAGCTCGAGGAATCTATGGTAGAATCAGAAACAGGCTGGGAGTATCGTGGGGCAAAATATTTTACGAATGCGGCTCTTCTTATATTTGCAAATGTCATAGAGGTCCGACCGAAAAATTCAAACACAATTTCTTTTTCCGCTGGTGTAAAATTATATGGTGCCATTCTTGATTCTCATCAGAAGGTAATACTATATTATGAAGATATTCCCTGGCCACTTGAATGGATGCATTCGCTTGGTTTTATGTTATTTGTTTATCCTCAAGCGTATTTCAAGATTGGTGTTTCATTTTGAGAACGGCACTATGTTGTTCAATTGTTTAATATTTGACTTAATTTAGAATATAATACTGTGTAAAACTATTGGTTTTACAGTGAGCCAGGAAGACTCAATAATTTTTTAATCTGTTTATAAATTTCTGGCTTTGGCTCTGGATAATACCAAGTGTAGAAATGGTTATTGTGGTATAGTGGGTCTGTATTTTCATCAAATTCCGTCTTTTTAAATTCTTCTGTGTGAGGAATCGGTGAAAATTCACAGAGATGGGGATGGACACCGAGTTGATAGCACAATTTAATCGCATCTAAAATTTCTTCATGGGATTGGCCTGGCATGCCATATAAGAGATATACGTGGATTGCATTAGATTTAAAACCTACTTCTTTCAGTATTTTTACCGCATTAAGAAATTCTTCGGTTTTTACCTTGCCCCCAGTACTTTTTTGGACCTCAGGATTTACAGTCTCAAGACTTAGATAAATCGTCTTAAAGTTTGCTCGAAACATCATGGAGGCGATATGGTGATTAATAAAACGGCAATGGAGGCCATTTGAACTATGAAGAAGCAAGCCATATTCTTTTTCGATTATTATATTTAAGATTCTAAGCAAGTGCGGATTACACAAAAGTGCATCGTCGAAAAAGGCAATATTTTTAACATGCCTTGATAGATATTCTAATTGTGAAATGACAGTCTGAACTGGCAAGGCATGAAATCGTGGGACAAGAAAATTGGTGGCACAATAAGAACAATTGAACGGGCAACCGTTTGAGGTAAGTATTACACCGTAGTTTAATTTGTGATATACCGAAAAGTCAGGGGGAATTTCTGTATCGTCCTCTACTATTTTTTCAATAAATTTTAATCTTTGAAGTAATTTCGGCAGTCTTTCTTGTGCCTGTCCATCCAGTACAATATCGGCACCCGAATAGTTTTCCGCATGGGCCCTGCATAGTGTTGCATATAGCCCACCCAGTACAATCTTCGTCTTCGGAAATTTTTCTTTCAAAATCCTTATTGTCTCAAACACACCCAAATACCAGTAGGTCATTCCAGATGTGACGAAGATAATATCCGGCCGAGACAAATGATTGAGAATCTCGATAAAAGTCTGTCTGGGCATACCATACCGTTTATATCTTCTGGGAATTTCTTTAAAGATTTTTGGCTTTTCAACCTCCTCAAAAAAATATTTGCCGCGGCCGAATGCATCTGTGCGCGTATTGGTTTTGTAATATGGGCTCAAGCGGTCCATACAGTCAATGAAGTCTATTTCAACCCCATACTTTTTTAGAATGTTGACAACAATCATAAGACCCAGCGGTTTATTCCAGAAATCAAACGCCTTAAAATCATAAACCCAGGGATTCACCAATAAAGCACGCATAATTAATTGTAATTATTCATAATAAAATATCAAGGGCAATAGTAATTCTTAATACCAATCCAATGCCCATTGACTTTTAGTTCTTATTGTGTAAAATTGATTATGGTGAAATAATGTTGGACAGGCATCTGCACGAAGTCGACCCAGAAATATTTAAGGCAATTTATAAAGAAACTGAACGCCAGGCATACGGTCTCGAACTTATCGCCTCAGAAAATTTTGTACCGGAGGCAATTCTCGAGGCAATGGGCTCTGTGCTCACCAATAAGTATGCCGAAGGTTATCCAGGTAAAAGATACTACGGTGGTTGTGAATTCATTGATGTTGCTGAACAGCTGGCAATTGACCGCGCGAAAAAACTCTTTGGTGCTGAACATGCCAATGTTCAACTCCATTCAGGAACCCAGGCGAACATTGCTGCATATCTGGCATTAATCAACCCTGGGGAAACCATCTTCGGTTTAAATCTCTCTCATGGTGGACATCTGTCACATGGCCATCCCGTAAACTTCTCAGG
>Ga0315310_10000020_pt1 | contig 120247 bp, 129 predicted proteins | sample TDP5_MG_FD_203630 | JGI IMG/M metagenome (GOLD analysis project Ga0315310, IMG submission 203630) | Freshwater sediment microbial communities from Lake Towuti, South Sulawesi, Indonesia - TDP5 | ecosystem: Environmental > Aquatic > Freshwater > Lake > Sediment | place: Indonesia: South...
TCTGAAGGCCACCCAGACATCGGTCTTCTCTTGCATGTGCTTCAGGTCGTAGATTGTGAAGATGTGCAGGATTCTGTCCCTGTCTAGAAAATCGAAGAACCTCTGTTCACTCTCTTTGTCAAGAGGACCGACTCGCACGGGGGCTTTCATTATTTTTCGCCGCTGCAACTGGATGATGGCACAAATCAAATCTATGAGCAGATATATGAACCTTTAACTAAACAGATTCTTCCCGCTATAAACATCAGGTTTAAATCAACCAAGCCATAATTCTAGACTGGCTCAGCTGGGAGAGAAGGGCCCGTGAAATGAGGCCTATGCGAGGTCTCGTTCGGGAAGCGTAGCCAGGACAACGCGTCGGCCCTCTATGGTATGAAGCCTACCAAGGAAAGCCGAAGATCCTGGGTTCAAATCCCAGCGGGCCCGCCAAAATTATTAAGCGAATCCTGTATATTCCAGTTTACACGCTTCTTTCTTGATGAGAGTTGAGGTCCAAGTGCACTTGTCTTCTCGAAGACGATGACATGAAGAGGTGGTTTGACAATCTAGGCGCCAGCTCCATGGTCACAGCAATGGTTTACCTGAGAACCCTCGGCCTTTACTGTGAACTGAACAAAAACGACCCTAAGGCTATTCTCAAGGATGCTGGGACCAAGGCTTTCAGGGACGGCTTCATAGACTTCGTCAGGAGCCTTGAGAAGGAGGGTAAGGCTGGCTCCTACGTAGTGCGGTTCAAGAAGGTTCTGCATTCTTGGCTGGCCTTCAACGGCTTGAATGTTAGGTTTAAGGTAAACATTGCAGGCGAGTATGACACACCCATGACAGCTGATGAGAGGGTTCCTAGCAAAGAAGAGCTCGACAGGATCCTGAGGAAGGCCACTCCTAGGGCGAGGGTTTCAACTGTCCTCATAGGCTTCTCCGGTTTGAGGCCTGAAAGTCTCGGAAATTACGACGGAACGGACGAATTGAGAATCGGAGACTTCGTTGAAGCCGAGATAACAGACGACGGACTGGAAGTTCCGCAGACGCCGACCATGCTTGTGGTGAGAAGAGGACTGAGCAAAGCGAGACACTAATACTTCACCTTCGTTCCAGAATAGGCACTAACCTACGTAAACGAGCACCTAGTGGAAAGGACAAAACAAGGCGAAAACCTTGACAAGAAGACGCCGCTTTTAGGATTAGATCCTAGAGGACAGAGAAAGAACAAGTTCCTCAGAACTAACCTTGTAACGAGAGACGTGAAGGAAGCCATTAAGAAGGCTGGCTTCAGTTGGAGGCCTTACATGCTGAGGGCCTGTTTCGACACGAACATGATCATAGCTGAGTCGAAAGGCAAGATCAGCCATCCCTACTTGTAGTTCCTGATGGGGCACAAAGGCGATATAGAGGCAAGGTACTCAACGAACAAGGGCGTACTGCCACCCGACATGTTAGACGGTATGCGCAAATGCTACAGGGAATACGAGCCCTTCCTCAGCATGTTGGCGCAACCATTAGAGCAAACGAGCGTTATCAGAGAGGCTAAGATTGAGGCTTTGAAGAGCATAGCTAAGAGCCTTCTCGCGGCATAGACCTGGTCGAGGTCAAGATTGCGAAGGAGAAGGAGCTGGGAAGAGAACTTGACAAGGAGGAAGAGATATAAAGGTTGAGGTAGAACCCGGACCCGCAAAAGATAGTTCGAGAAAACGAGCTGGAGGAGCATCTAGCGGAGGGGTGGCAGTTTGTCTCAGTCCTGCCCTCCAAAAGAATATTGATAAGGAAAGAGTTCTAACTCTAATGTTGTTTAGCCCTCTTCCTCAAGCCAAAATCCTGAGCATTCCAAGCCATTCTATATCGCGAACCAACTTGTTGTTAAGGGGCAATTGATCCAAACATCCTAGCAAGGCTCGCTACGCAGTCTCTCTCCTTCCGTTTAGCAGATTTCTTTTCCGTAGACAGTTGTCTACCGAGGCTTTTCATCTTTCTTCGCCTTTCTGCCTGAGTTCCAGCGTTTCCAGATTTTTGTATTGTCCAAAAGTGCAATATAACAAAGGAAGACTAGGCTTTCTGTTCTAAGCCTTAGAGCACGAGCGACAGCAGAAAAGTCTGACGAACGCCGTTCGTCAAAAGCAAAAATATCAGGTATGCCAGCGATCACACCGACAGCAGAAGCTGGACTTAGAAGAAGAGTTCGCTTCACGCCGTGAAGCGAAAGCAGGACCCTTAAAGCAGATGTTTCAAAGTCCTTAAGCGGGAGCTCCTCACTCGCACCAAACCTTGCTGCGGGAGACTTGCTCTTAAATGGAAGTCTTGTAGGCAAAATTCCCCGATTTCGCTTGTCCAGTATTAGCTTCTTTTTCAATTCTATGCTGGTGAATTGGCTGTTGCCTGTTCCACGACGTTGGTCCAAGGGGTTTCTTTGGCGTAGCAGTACTTGGTAAGAGCGATCTTCAAGCCATCTATGTGCTAAGTCAATTCTGCAGCTTTCCTAGAATGAAACTTTCATTCCTAATTTTTGGGATTCGCTTTCACCCGGTTTTTCGAGGAGCTTTGAGAGTTGTTCAATTTTTTTTTCTTTCTTTTTGTAGATTTCGGCCTCTCTTGACTTTATCAACGAGTTTATGATGCCTATTAGGGGTCTAATTAGCCTTGAGCTTATGTGGTAGTCTACTATCTCGTGTCTGAGGGTTTGTAAAGCTGTATCCTCACCATACTCATAGATATATACGACTCCGTTTTTGACTTCTCCGGAGATGGTCCCTAACTGGTTAGGCTTCCAAACAACTCCGGCTAAGCCGGTGATCTCCAGTAGGTTTTTCAGAAACGGTTGAAAAACGGCAGTTGTGTCATCTTTCTGTTTTTTCTTGAGAGGGCTGTGAATTAATTCATAACATCGTGATACAAATGAAAGAGGAGGAACAGAATAGGGTAAAGTGAATGTATTGCATGGGTGCACGGGTTAAAGTGAGAATGCTCTAATTTTTTTTCACGTGGATGCGAAGATAGCTAATATAAGAGGGGGAACAGAATATTCTGCACCTATCGATAGAGGAGGGCTTGAAGCATGCCTAAAGTCGGTATAGGTATTGTTGGGTTAGACCATTGGTACTGGGCATTGGGCTGTGCTTACAATATCGCCATCAATCCTGATGCAGAGCTGATAGCAATCGCACATCTGGATGAGGGGGAAGCGAAAAGAGTATCCACAATATACGGAGCCAAGACCTATTACACCGATTATCATAGACTTTTGGAGAATCCCAAGATCGACAGCATTGTAGTTACCACAACAACTAGAATGCACTCTAGGGTTGCCATGGCAGCAGCTAAAGCAGGAAAAGATGTGCTAGTCGGCAAGCCTATAGCTCGAACACTCAAAGACGCAGATCAGATCATAGAGGCGTCCGAAAAGGCGGGCACTAAGCTGATGGCTATGGCTGCTGGGCCTCTTCCAGGAGACCCTGTGAAAAAGCTTATAGACGAAGGCGCGATAGGCAAGCCGTTCGCGGCTCACTTTTCATTGTGGGCTATACCACCGTTGCGTGCACCCGGAATTGACGAGCCTGGTTGGTTCATACTTCCCCAAGAAGCCGCTGGGGGTGCTTTCATTGATCATGCGATATATGACGTAGCTCTGCTACGAGGCTATTTTGGCAGCGAGGTGGACAGAGTTTATGCTGAGATGGGTAAGTTCATTCACAAGACGTATAGGGTTGAGGATCACGGCGTTGCTATCCTAAGATTTAGAGACGGTTCCGTGGCGACAGTTGAATCATCCTTCACTGCGGCAGTACAATCCCACGGTCGGAGAATAGTTGTGGGAACAGACGGTGAGATAGAAACGGAGCGTAATATGATATCTGTTTGGGGTAGAAAGGAACCCTACAGACAGAAGACGTTTGTCGAAACGATTCCACCAGAGCCCGTGTTCTCAAGGACTTACGTTGAGATTCCTGTGCCTACTCCCCCGTTCGCTTCGGGATATAAACCTACAATAGACGAATTCGTGGCCTGCATAAGAGAGGATAGAGAGCCCGCTACAACAGGTAAGGATGCTCGGGCAGTACTGGAAATATGCCTGGCGGCTTACGGATCAATCAAAGAGGGGAGGCCTGTCAAACTTCCGTTGGAAATCCAAGTGGACGTACCAGCGATTCTGAGGAGTTTGTAGATTCTGTGCTATTCACACAAGGGTGGCAGTTAAGGGACATGCCGTGAAGAACGCATGTTATCTCACGAAGCCCGTTTCCCGGCTCTTACAGTCTTCCTGATGCAGCATTCGACATATTCCAATCATGCGCTATCACTCGAACGCCTCATATCTTAAAATTACTTCGGCATCAATGGCATCCTTAACTGAATTCCTATCTTAGAAGAAGCAGAACAAGGAAAAAGCTAACTAGACAATTGATCTCCCTGTTTTTCTATCGAATAAATGCATCTTATCCTTATTGAATGTTACCCACACCTTTTCGCCTATCTGAAATTCTGAGTCTGGCGGTGTTTTTGCTTTGATCAAGTTCTCCCCCACCTTTAGACTAGTTATGATCTCTGATCCTAACGGCTCTACTACATAGACATTTGCCTCGATGGATTCCGGTGACTTGCCCTTTCTATCAAGCATTATATCCTCAGGTCTGACACCTAACATAAGTTCTGAACTCGTAGCCTTGGCCTTTACTATCCTTCTAACATCATCAGAAACCGCAAATGTGAAAATACCCGCGTCTAACTGAGCGTTTTTCCTCTCTACAAAACTGCAATCAACAAAGTTCATGGGAGGACTGCCTATGAAACCACCAACAAATGTGTTTATGGGTTGAACATATATATCATCAGGAGAGCCTATCTGCTGCAACTCACCATCGTTCATCACCGCAATTCTATCAGCCATACTCATTCCTTCTGCTTGGTCATGAGTAACAAAGATCGTTGTTATCCCCAACTCCTTCTGAAGCCTCTTCAATTCCGCTCTCATATAAACTCTAAGCTTTGCATCAAGATTGCTCAAAGGCTCGTCCATTAGAAAGACTTTGGGTTCCCTGATGATTGCTCTTCCCAGTGCCACTCTTTGTTTCTCGCCCCCGCTAAGATGACCCGGCCTGCGGTCTAGCAGATGACCAATTTTCAAGAGCTCCGCGGTCTCCTTAACACGTTTCGCAATCTCTTCCTTAGGATGCTTTCTCAACTTCAAAGGTAAGGCAATGTTGTCAAAAACCTTCATGTGCGGATACAGCGCGTAGCTCTGGAAAACCATAGCAACATCTCTATCTTTTGGGGGAATAGCAACCACTGATCTGTCTCCTATGTGTATATCTCCCTTGTCAGGCGTCTCCAAACCAGCAATACATCTGAGGACCGTAGTTTTTCCGCACCCAGATGGACCTAACAAAACCATGAGTTCTTCATCCTTAATTTCGATGCTTAGATCATTGACGGCGATAACATTGCCATATCTCTTTGTCAGATTCTTGATTCTAACTCCAGCCAATTCTACACATAATCATCGGAACCGCTATAGCCAACTTCCTATATGGTCTAGTCACAATAGCAGGCGTAGGCTAGATCATCCCCATTTTTTGTAGTTGGTTGTCCTTGGTTGTCCAGCTTCTAGAGACAGAAAGGCGCTCCTTGAAGCTGCATAGTAAACTGTGTCAAAGAAGTTCCTGATAATCGCAACTATCAGAATAAATAGGCATTCTTCTGATATGCACAGTTATCCGAAACATGGTCTCTGGTATCTGATCGAAGGAGATTGCGCCTTAATCAGTGTTATTTGCATGAAGTTGAATAGTGGTGGAATCGGTACGAGAACTTGATTGGATACGATCCAATTCGAGTAACCACTTGCGCAGACCTTCACACACGTCACTAAGTACTGGTTCCATGGTTACAATGTTCTTAACAAGTTTCCAGATGTTATACTTGGAATCCGCTCCGTCTTGCACCCATTGAAAGCCTGGGATTTCAGACAGCTCCTTTATCATCTTGGTGAACTTGTTTCCCAGCGCCTTTCTCAGTGTATTCAGACGAATATCAATGGCAACTTCAGTTGGCTCCTTGTCCAAGTTCAGGCGGAGAACTCCCTTGTGGCGCTCTATGTTCAGATACTTTACCCGTCCATGAACTGTCACACTTATTGTGCCTTTACCTGATAGTTCTTGGAAAAGATCAAGGAGCATCCTAGTGAATCCCGTGCTCAGCTTCTCTATTTCCTCGGTTGGAGGTCGAATAATGTCGAATGGGAGCCTAGACGCTTTGCCTTCATGAAGATCCGATAGTCCTTTAAGGAGTAATCCAGCAGTGTTTTTGTCTATGGAGAACTTGCAGTTTTCCACATATTCTTCGTTCTGAGTCTTGAACAAGCGTAGGCATTGACCATCGGTTACAGCGTAATAGGGGGCCGAAAGGGTCTCGGCGTATGTCTTCGCCTGTTTTCTAACCTCATCATCCCATACTAGATATCCTCGATCCGTTCTCTTCTTGACTTCGATGACTAAGATATTATTGGGGGACCCGTTTATCTCAGCTTTGATAACCAGATCAGCTCCTCCAGTGCCAGCTGGTGCCTCTGGCTCGATATGGCTATACCTTATTGAGCCAAACCGTCTCTTAAAGTCCATGCTGTTTATCAGAAACCTATAGAGTTCGAATTGGATCACTGCTTCTTTCGTTTCATTGAACTGTTTCTTCAACTTGATAGCACTATATTCCATCTCATCAACACTCATCTTATTAAATATTTGAATGCGTATCTTCTCAGTCTTGTTTGCTGGTGCAAAAAATGCTGTTTCATTCTGTTATTGGGGAATATCGGAACCTCTTGAGATGTCATCTTCCCTTCGGTGATCTCAAACACTGAAGATAAATGTTGCATTAGTGCGAGTAGCTTAGTCGGTTCACAGAGTAGGAATCAAGCACCTCATATTCGAACCTTGAAGCGAGTAAAAAGAGGATTCACTTAATTCTTTTAGTGCAAATTCCAGCGGACCCGCCATTCAATTGTATGCATATTGAAAATTGTTCATCAATCTGTACACTCACAAACCTCACCTAATGATCTTTCTGTTTGAGGGAACTTATAACCTCAATCCAGCAATTATTTTATGGTGTTGAGGAAGCTTGAAAACTTTAGACGCGAAGCTTGTTCCCGTTTTAGAGCAGAAGTATGGTCCTAAATGGTGGCCTGTGCATTACCCCGAAGAAACTTCTAAAGACCAGTTCAAACACCTCATCATGACTGTTCTTTCCCAGAACACCAGTGAGGCCAACTGTATCCGAGCCTACAACGGATTAACGACCAAGTTTGAGGTCAAACCGGAGGTTCTGGCGCACGCGAGGGAGGCGGACATTAGGGAGGCTATTAGGAGCGGCGGACTCTACAATGTCAAGGCGAAAAGAATCAAAGAGTTGTCGAAGGCTGTTCTAGAAAAGTTCGGAGGCGACCTTGCTCCGATCCTTGCGCTTTCAAAGAAGGAGGCTAGAGAGAGGTTTATGGAACTGCCGGGAATCGGACCCAAAACCGCGGACGTGCTGCTTGCAAGTCGCCACGGCTATAGTCAAGTCTTCGTTGTTGATACGCATATGGACAGAATTGCTAAGAGACTTGGCTTAGTTAAGCCAGATGCGAAGTACGAGGAGATTCAGGTGGCTTTGAAAAATTTTATACCTTGGGGCAAAGGCGAAAGGGTTGGCGGCTTATTCTGGCTTCTGGCTAAATATACATGCAGAGCGCAAAATCCGAGATGTGTCGAATGCCCTATTATTGACATTTGCGATTTTGCGCAGAAAAAACGAAGACAAAGAAGGCGAAGTGGATCTTAAAACTGCCGACTATGTCTTTTCTTTGACCGCTTTCGCTAACGTTTGACCCAGTTTTCTAGCGTGTCGCGGAGCCTTTGTGTCTTTTGGTGGGAGGTTCCCCGACGGTCGCCACTTCGCGAATAGAATGGACTTGAGGGAGGAGACAAAGGAGATATGCTGAGAAAAGATTCGAGACCACCAATCTCAATTGGAAGAGGAGAAAAGAAGGAAGCTTGAAGAGATATATGGGGAAACCTCGAGAAATCTGTATTAGCACGCATGGATCACTTTGCGGTGTCACTGGATCTATGGATTGTCAAGCAAAGGTTGAAGTATACAAATGTCGGGATTTAAGCCGCATATTAGAGTTGTTCGATAATCATTGCGACGAACGGTTTGCTTACTTGGCGGACACGCAGCTTTTTAAGGTTTTTAGCGGCTTGGAGTCTGCTGAAATCTTTGAAGCCAAGGTGAACGGTGCAACTGTGGGTTGCGTCTATGCGATGCGGTATATGCACAGATGCGGATGGCTCGGAGGTCTTCTTGTTCACAGGAAGTTTAGGCGGAAAGGTATAGGAAGGAAGCTATTGGAAAAGGCATTGGGCTGGTTCGACGTCACTAGAGTTTATGCCTTTGTAGAACCAGAAAACATAGCTGCCAGAAAACTTTTCGAAAGCATGGGCTTCAACGTTTTGTATAGAAGGCTCAACTTCAAGATCCAGGCTTCTTCTGCTGGAATGTTGAACGAGGATAAAGGCGTAGACTACGAGTTTCGTTGGAGTAAACTGGCTAGGACTATGGGGTTTGAGGAGAGAGGAGGCGTCGTGAATCTAGGTTACTATCCACTGAAACTAACTGAAGACTTATTTGATGACCTGAGGAGTAAAGGGAGGGTTTTGAGGTCTGGAAACGCCGTAGCGATCGTGGAAAACTCATATGTGGTAGACATTGATGCATACACTTTCATATTTAACGATCACATCCTCAACAAAATACGCCTTCCCGTAAGAAAGGAGATAGTTGAAGTCAACCCATTCTACACCAAACATGACATAGACGATCTAGCCAGATTACTAAGGAACTTGGCACATAAGGACCTGATGATATGGACATACGTGGGAGACCATGTAGCAACCAGATTGCCATTAAGGGGAACTCTTGGAGCGTTGGTGTTTGAATTGTGTAAAAATAAACAAACCTCACATTAGGTTCTAGAAGGATTAGTGGATTTCCATCCATTGAGAAGTAAAACTTGAGTTTCCTAAAATCTCCCAGTTTCGAATCCCTGGTCCGCCAATCACAGAGAGATGTATTGCAGCATTAGTGCACAGCGAGGAGATTTGGGTGAGTTATTAGCTAGATTTTTAAGGGGTCCGGTTGTTTATCTTTTGAGTTTCCCCTTGCTGTTGTCGGTGAGAATCATGTGTATATTGGGCAGGGATAAACTGTTTGACCTGATTGAAAGGTACAAGTGCATCTATCCGTTCGACATGAGCCTCTTGGATGGTGACAGCTATGTCTTGACGGTGAAGGATGAGATGACGCTTCAGTACCTCGAACATAGGAACCTCATATCCAAAGAGGTTGTCTTCACGCCTCCAGATTATGTCGCCCACTTGACGGCCAAGAGCAGATACGGCAGGGCGGGTCTATCATTTCTGAATGCCGCCAAGGTTCATAGCGGCTTCGTCGGTAGACTTGCGCTGGAGCTGGTCAACCTAAGCAACTCGAGGACTCCGATAACCATTAAGAGAGGTGACCCCCTGCTACACATAGAATTCATCACGAGGATAGGCAAGCCGTCCCCCTACACAGGCGAGTACCAGTTTCAATACATGTCAGATGAAGAGATTCAAGTATACCTACCGATCTTGAGAGGCGTTTTTGGCAACTACGAGGAATTAGCGAGGATCTGGTTCAAGAGCAAGCCCCTGAGAGAATAGGCAATTTTGAAAGGCGCGGGAAAAACGAAGATTTAAATATTTGCGCTCTCTGTATGCTGAGAGGAATGGAACTATGAAGGCACGAAACTACCGCGAAGTCAAGGGCATGCCTTACACGAGAAACAAGTACATACACGGAGTTCCCCCATCAAAGATCACGAAGTTCACAATGGGGGAGGCTTCAAGCAGCTACGCCTATCAGCTCTCTCTCATTTCAGAGAAGAGAGTCCAAGTCCGCCATAATGCCCTAGAGGCGGCACGAGTCGCGGTAAACCGTCACCTTCAAGAAAAATTGGGAAACAGCTTCTTCATGCGCGTTCTTCTTCTTCCCCATGTTGTGTTGCGTGAGAACAAGATGATCTTTGGAGCCCACGCTGACAGGCTGCAGGATGGTATGCAAAAGGCTTTTGGCAAGCCCATTGGGAGAGCAGCTCGCGTGGAGCCGAACCAGCCTGTGATAATGGTCCAAGTCAACGAGGACGGAGTGGAAGTAGCCAAAGAAGCCTTAAAGCGTGGAGAAGCCAAACTGCCGACACCATGTAGAATAGTCATCGAAGAATTGACAAGTCAAGTCTCTCGGTGAGAGTTGTTGCCAGCGCAAAAAGGAAAATATGTATTGTGGTTTGACGAGATCGGCGTGAAAGATGTGCCCCTAGTTGGCGGAAAAAGCGCCAGCCTAGGAGAGATGACACAGAGAACAGGGGTTCCTGTCCCCTACGGCTTCGCGACAACCGCAGAAGCCTACCGGTACTACCTAAGGGCGAACAAGCTCGATGAGAAGATGGGCGAGATTCTAAAGGAGATCAAAGATCCAAACGACACCAGAACGCTACAGAGCGTAGGTGCAAGGATTAGAAAGATGGTTGCTACGGCAAAGATGCCTCCAGATCTTGGGAAGGAGATTGTAAAGGCTTACAGGTTACTTGCCAAGAAGATAGGTGAAAACGATCCCTTCGTTGCGGTCCGCAGTTCAGCCACAGCCGAGGACCTGCCGGATGCGAGCTTTGCTGGCCAGCAGGAAACATATCTGAATGTTCACACCGATGAACAGGTTGTTGATAAAGTAAAGGAATGTTTTTCCAGTCTTTTCACAGACAGAGCAATATTCTACAGGATTCAAAAGGGCTTCGATCACATGTCCGTTGCTCTCAGCACGGCTGTCCAATTGATGGTCTACAGCAAGGCCAGCGGGGTCATCTTCACCTTGGATGTTGCCAACGGAGATCGAACCGTTGTTCTAGTAGAGGCTGGGTGGGGTCTCGGTGAGTTCATCGTCCAAGGAACGATTACCCCTGATGAGTATTATGTGAGGAAGACTGATCTCGCCATCGTAAGGAAGAATGTTCCGAAGAAGACGATCCAGCTCGTAAGACTTCATTCAGGAGGAACAGAAAGGAGGCCTGTGCCGGGTGACCTTCAAGACAAGCAGATACTAACAGACGAGCAGATCAAGGAGCTAGCTAAATATGCCATAATCGTAGAGGACCACTACGAGAAACCTATGGACCTTGAATGGGCCCTAGACGAAAGGACAAACCAGCTCTTCATACTCCAAGCACGACCAGAAACTGTCTGGGCGATGAAGAAAGAGGAGGTAAAACCGGAGAAGCCTTTGACCACGACCCAGAGAAAAGTTCTTGTACAAGGGCTTCCAGCATCTCCAGGGCTTGCCATAGGTAAGGTTCACATAATACCGACGGTAGATAAGATCAACGAGTTCCAGAAAGGAGAAGTACTCGTTACAGAGATGACGGCTCCAGACTGGGTTCCAGCCATGAGGAAGGCAGCAGCCATCATTACAAACTCGGGAGGCATGACCTGTCACGCCGCCATAGTCTCACGAGAACTCGGAATACCATGCATTGTCGGAACGGCGTCACGAGGGAAGCCAGCAACAGAATCTGTCCCCGACGAGACTATGGTGACTGTCGATGCGAAACTGGGCGTCGTCTACGAAGGAATATTGGAAGAGGCCGCCGAGAAGAAGGAAGTGGCAGCTGCTGCAATGGTAGTGGCGGAGTCTTATATGGTGACAGGCACGAAGATCTACGTAAATCTTGGCGAACCTGAGATCGCAGAAAGGGTCGCAGCCTTACCGGCTGATGGTGTAGGGCTGCTTCGGCAAGAGTTTGTGTGGACCAGTGAGATTGGTGAACATCCACTTTACCTCATCGAGACCGGGCACCCTGAAAAGGTTGTTGATGGATTGGCTGAAGCCTTCCGGAAGATCTGTGCAGCCTTCTATCCTAGACCAGTTGTCATGCGTTTCAGCGACTTCAAGTCATCCGAATACAGAGAACTCAAAGGCGGAGAAAAGTACGAACCTATGGAACCCTCGGCTCTGATGGGTTGGAGGGGCGCTTCAAGGTACTACGACCCGAAGTACGTCGAAGCGTTCAGACTTGAGGTACGAGCAGCGAAGAAGGTTCGAGATGAGTTCGGCCTCAAGAACCTTTGGGTGATGGTTCCCTTCTGCAGAAGAGTTGAAGAGATGGAGAGGATCAATAGGATCTTTGAGGAAGAAGGACTAAAAAGAGGCCCAGAGTTCAAGGTTTGGCTCATGGCTGAGATACCTAGCAACTGCATCATCGCCGACAAGTTCAACCAGTATGTAGACGGCTATAGCATCGGAAGTAACGACCTAACTATGACTATCCTTGGATGCGATCGAGACAACGAAACCGTCGCTCATCTTTTCGACGAACGAGACCTCGCGGTTAAACGTGCGATAAGGCTGCTCATACGACTTGCACACCGTGACGGAAAGACGGTGAGCATATGCGGTCAAGCACCGAGTGTTTACCCAGAGTTCACAGAGTTCCTTGTTCGAAGCGGAATCGACAGCATATCCGTCAATCCAGATGTAGTCGCGTCAACCCGAAAACTAGTCGCCACGGTAGAACAACGGATTGTCCTCGACAAGACAACAGGCAAAGGGATGCGAGACGACCCAGACCTCGATATCCCTCTCGAAGAAACCTAACAACTGAGCCAAAGACCGTTAAGATGATTGAACAGCCGTTTGTGAAGTATCAACCGAAGCACCAACATCAATTTTTTTGCTTTCTCTAATTTACTGCTCATTGAAATCACAGTCCTTCAGTGGCTAATGGGAAAAGCCTTTAAACCTCTATCCACAGCCCTAGATTGGAGTGGACCATCCTATGTCCTTATATAGGCGTTACCTGCTGGATTGCGGTCACGAAATCCTTTCTGTCACCTCTCTAGAAGTCAAAAGCCGCGCTTACTGCCACATCTGTAGAAAGTATGGCAAGGTCCTTAAGGAGCTAAAATAAGTGACTAGCTTTTCCGACTGGTTTTCCTAGTTTATCTCAGTGCAAGGCATGTTTGAGAAGAGGATGTCCGTGCTCTGTTAGTGTTTGGAGTGCCTCAAGTATGTCAAGTCCCCTTTGCGTTAGCTCATATTTGGGTCTGTTTCCATCAAGTCCAACAGCCTTTACGAGTCCTTGTGAATCCAAGAATTCAAGATGCTTTTTCGTCTCACCCAAAGACAGGTTGGCTTTCCGTCCTATGTTGATAATGTCTGACTGTTTTGAAACCACTCGTATCAAATCCAGATAGATTTCAAGTCTTGAACGGTTTCTCATCTCTTGTCGACACTAAATGTGAAGTTTAAGTCTATATAGCAGTTATGGATTTCAGGTCCATCCCTAGAGCCTACGCGTCCGGTAAACACGCTGCGTTACCAAACAAATGTATTTTATCATGCCAAGCTAGTTAGGGAAAAGGCATCGCGAAGTCGTTGTGCAGACCTTGAAAAATCTTTAAGTGGAACCGCGGCTCAGCTTTTAAACGGAAGGCTAACTGATCACATTTTTCAGCGTGTTCAAAATGAAAAAAAATCTGTTCGAACTTGAGGAGAAACGGCTCAAAGAAGAAATACAGAAACGCGGAGCCAAGAGGGTTCTAGTTCAGCTGCCTGAAGGACTGAGACCTGATGGTCCCCGACTAGCCACCATCGTAGAGGATGCCGGCGCTATAGCCATAGTCTCAGGCGATCCATGTTATGGCGCTTGTGATCTACCTATCTGCGAGACCCAATCCCTCGCCGTCGATCTCATAGTCCATTACGGGCATACTCGGATGATGAGAGACATAGAGACTCCGCTATCTGTTATTTACATGGAAGCAAGATCTAAGGTCAATGTTAAGGCCGCAGTAGAGAAAGCTGTCGACCGTCTACAATTATGGAACAAAATCGGATTATTGTCAACTGTCCAACACATACATGCGCTTAATAAGGTAAAGAAGATTCTCGAAGGCGCTGGGAAAACTGTGTACATAGGCGACGCAGGGAACACAAAATATCCAGGACAAGTCTTGGGCTGCGACTACAGCAACGCAAAATTGATCGCCGGGAAGGTTGAGGCTTTTCTTTTTGTTGGAGGCGGAAGATTCCACGCCTTAGGGCTGTCACTCGCAACGATGAAGCCCACCATAGTTGCCGACCCCTTTGAGAAGACAGCATACTCTATAGAGACAGATGTGCAGAAGATTCTGAAAAGGCGGTGGGCAGAAATCAGCCGAGCGAAGGAAGCTGGAAACTTCGGCGTGTTAATCGGGTTGAAGCCGGGCCAAAGAAATCTTGAAGTCGCAGTAAGAATTAAGGAAGATCTGGAAAAAAACTGGAAGAAAGCTGTACTGCTGGCTATGCGAGAAATAACTCCTACGACGCTTTCGCAGTTCCCAACTTTGGAAGCATATGTGAACACGGCTTGCCCAAGAGTAGCCCTAGACGAGCCTTTGGTCTTCACTAAACCTGTGCTCACAGTGAAGGAGGCTTATGTGATGATTGGTAAGATGAGATGGGAAGACCTCCTAAGAGAGGGGATTATCTAAAACAAGACTCAAGCAAGCATCTTCACGGTCTGGATTGGCTTTGATGAGGAAGAAGCAGCTCGAGATCGTCCTTTCGCAAATCGCTCCAAGCCCTAAGCCGAGACTGAAGTGGGAAGGATATACTTTGGATGCCAAGAGCGCAGCACGAATGGCGTATGTGGCTGGGGTGACAAATAACAATGTCCGGGGAAAGAGGGTTGTCGACCTTGGTTGCGGGTCAGGAATTCTAGCCATCGCAGCTTCGCTGTTGGGGGCTAGCTCGGTGGTCGGCGTCGATATCGATAGCGCGGCTGTAAAAACCGCTAGAGCGAATGTTGAGAAGATTGGCGCCAATGTCGACCTAGTTACTGGAGACATAGAATGCATTAGAGGACGTTTCGACACAATTTTGATGAACCCGCCCTTTGGAACCTGGAAGCAAGGAGCAGATGTACAGTTCCTGAAGAAAGCGTTGGCAATCTCGGATGTTGTTTATTCTCTGCATAAGAGAAGCGAATCAGTACGTGATTTCCTGAGGCAGAGAATACCAGAGCTTAAGGGGAGAATAGACCAAGTCTACGAGATAGAGATCCTCATCCGCCGAACCTTCAAATTCCACAAGAAGAGGATATACCCAGTTAAGGCAGATCTTTACAGAGTTCTTAGGACTAATAAGTTCTAGGAAAGCATAAAAGAACAGGTTCATGATCCTCAATGATTTGACTTTGTTTTTTTCTTGACAGCAAAGCTAATATGGGAGCTTCTGTTCGTTTCTTTACGGTTTGGCTTCAGGCTGGGCAGAGACAGATGTGTCGTTTATGAGTAAGGATAGAAGAAGCGGCCAGTTTGTAGTTCCCGGAGAGAAATTAGGCGTTATCGAAGAGTTCATTCCAGACTCGGGAACGTATGTGGACGATGGAGCCATACACTCCAAAAGCGTTGGATACGTCTTGATGGACTTGGCCAGCAAGAAGGTCTCAGTCTATCCTGCCGCACGCAACCTGAACGTTCCTACGATTGGTAGCACGGTTGTAGGAAACGCCATAAACGTGCATAGTTCGCTGGCAGTCATTAGGATGAAGAAAGTGGGGAAGAAGTTCATCTCAGGGTTCTTTTCAGGGATGGTTCACGTTTCAGATGTCAGCTTCAGGTACACGGAAAACATATTCGATGCCATGAAAGTCGGAGACATCGTTCGCGCCAAGGTCATAAGCGACAGAAACAAGACATATCACCTTTCAACCAAAGAAGAAAACCTCGGCGTCGTCTACGCTTTCTGTTCGCGATGTGGAAGCCTCTTGTCAAGCAAGGGCAGAGAACTAGAGTGTGGGACATGTGGCAATATTGAGAGGCGGAAGACAGCATCGGATTACGGCACAGGAACATTATGAGGGGAAAGATGGTTTGCGGCTAAAAGTCCTTAAAAGAACACCTGAAGAAATGAAGATAGAGGTTGAGGGCGAAGGGCACATATTTTGTAACCTTCTGGAATCAGTTCTCTTGGAAGACGAGGATGTCGAGTTTGCCAGCTATGACATAACCCACCCATTGATCTCTAAGCCGGTGGTCTCAGTCCGTACGAAGAAGGGAAAGAAACCTGAAGAAGCGTTGAAGGGGGCTGTCGAAAAGATCCTTCAAAGAGGTAAAGAACTTAGCGAGGGGTTCGACAAAGCCCTGAAAGAATGGCAAGGATAGGCACTGAGAAAGTTATCTACAGATATGCCTAGGCTTAACCCAGTTTTAGCCCTACGGCGGCCCCTGCTATGAAGCTTCCGACGAAGGGGAGACTAGCTATCACTGCTGTTATGATGCCTGATGCTTGACCCGCAATTCCCATCAGTCTCCCGATCATCTCTGCCAGTTCGTTGTAGTTTATGCTGATGACGCCTTCGTACCCCAGATAGATGAGTACAAACGCCAACACCCCAGCAAAGACAGCCACGATCTTTGCCAGTTTCTTGAACGCATAGCCGACGACGAAGCCTAAGATTCCACCAACGCCTAACTGGTAAGCGATCGGGGTCAAGACCTCACTCACAGATTCACCCCCTCAACCTCTGATCAAGCAGCGTCTGCGCAATGAGGTCTACCATGATTCTATTAAACCTTATCATGGGTCACATTCAGCTTAACTAAAATGGTTCGCAGAAGAAGAGCGAACAAATCGTCCTCCTTATTCTCCTCTTCAATAATGGAAAGCGTCTCGTCCAAAGACATAGCTCCAGCAAGCCAAGCGTATACGATTAGAGACTCAGCAGCATCGGCCTGTTTGTGGCGGTCTGTTCTAGAAGGCAGAAGCTTACGCAGGTTAGCTTTTCTGAGGGCTGAGGCAAGTGTCGAGCTATTCATCCTTTTGCCTATAGGCTTTCCCATCTTCCTAGACAGAGCTAAGGAATAGATGAAATTGACGTAAGCGTCGCCCAAGCTGGCTAACTCGTGGTCAGCCAATATTTCTACTATGCTTTGATACTTAGAGATAATGGGAGATTCTTTCATTTCTGTGCGACGGGTCTTAGGAGACATGAAAGACAGCCTCTGACAAGAAAGCTTTGCGTCTCGTGTTGGGATAAGCTTTTTCATAGGCGAGTGTCTATAAGAAGCAGTAGCAGAAAGTGTGGTTTCCCAAGCCTTTTGGCGAATATCCCCCAAGGGCTGCCAGAGAGTGACATGGATTGAGGCGGACGATTATACTGAGAGTGAACCGCGACGAGCCCGAGATTGATAAGGTACGAGTGGCCGCTGACATAATCCGTAGCGGCGGCCTCGTAGCCTTCCCAACCGAGACGGTCTACGGCTTGGGCGCGGATGCCTTAAACCCGGAAGCGGTTGCGCGAATCTATTCTGCCAAGAAGAGGCCCTTAGACAACCCAATCATAGTGCATGTGGCTAGTAGAGACGAACTGTACAGAATAGCTGAAGAGGTTCCAAAGGATGCCGAGAGACTAATAGACGCTTTCTGGCCTGGTCCCTTGACCTTGGTTTTGAAGGCTTCAAGGATCGTGCCGAAGGCTACGACAGGAGGATTGGACACCGTGGCTGTAAGAATGCCAGACTTTAAGGTTGCGTTGGCTCTGATCAGAGAGTCTGGAGTACCGATTGCCGCGCCGAGTGCCAACTTGGCAGGACGGCCTAGCCCGACCTCAGCTGAACATGTGAGACAGGACCTAGAGGGCAGGATTGACCTGATACTGGACGCTGGCCCGACGAGGGTAGGTGTGGAGTCCACAGTCCTGGACTTGACCACAGATCCGCCTCAAGTCTTAAGACCTGGCGGAGTGCCATATGAGGAGCTGAAAGATATGCTCGGTCTGGTTGCGTTGCATCCTGTTGCGGTAGCTGAAGTTGAGATCCCGCTTGCTCAAGCCCGTTCTCCAGGTATGAAGCATAGGCATTATGCGCCGAACGCGAGAGTTGTTCTAGTTGAAGGAAAATTGGCCGCCACCATCGTAAAGGTGCAAGAATTAGCGGATTATCATATGAAGGAGGGGGAAAAGGTGGGTATCTTAGCCACGGACCAGACGGCATCCCGCTACAAGTCGGATGTGGTCAAGTCTCTTGGGGACAGAGACAATTTGGCTACAGCAGCAAGCAATCTCTTTAGGTTGCTTCGGGAATTCGATGAGGAGAGAGTTGACATAATCGTTGCCGAGGGCGTACCCACAAGAGGCCTAGGTCTCGCCATAATGAATAGGCTCAGGAAAGCGTCTGGCTATAATATAGTCAAAGCATACTAGCTAGGGCAGGTTATTCCAGGTCTTCCCCTTCTTCCTCAGTGTCCTCTATGCCTTTATCTGTAATCCGGAAACGGGTGGGAACCTCGGGTAGATATGGGCTGTCAATCACCCTAGCGACTCTGACACCTTTGCTTCCTTTCCGGAAGAAAACCCTATGCGTGCAAGCGTGAGCCATAATGTTTCCCCCAGCAGGCCTGTTTGGGTCGCCGAAGAAGGCTGCAGGATCAGCTTGAACTTGGTTCGTTACGACTACGGCGAGGTTGTAGGCCTCGGAAAGCCTGACAATCTTATGGAGGTACTGGTTTAGTCTCTGCTGCCGTTCCGAAAGGTTTTCGCGTCCAAGGTATTCGCCTCTGAAATGGCTGATCATGCTGTCGATGACAACGAGCTTGATGTTGTTTTCTGGGCAGAGTGTAAAGAGCCTATCTATTAGGAGGCATTGGTGGCTGCTGTTGTAGGCTCTTGCGACGAGCACATTGTTGGCAACGGCTTGAGGGTCTAACCCCTTTGCAGAAGCGATTTGGTAGACCCGTTCAGGCATGAAGGTACCCTCGGTGTCGATGAATGCTACATTTCCTCCTAGTCCGCCTTGCTCAAGGGGAAGCTGTACGGTAACAGATAGCATCAGGCAGAGTTGGGTTTTCCCTGAACCGTATTCTCCTATGAGTTCAGTTAGGGCTTGGGTTTCGATGCCGCCGCCTAAAATCTCGTCGAGTTTCCTGCTGCCCGTCGTGCACCTCTTCATCGATTTCCTTTTCTCATAAAATTCTTGAGCCGTCCTAAACTCAGACGTAACCATTTGCCTGGCAGCTTCTTGGATCTTGAGGATTGTATTGAAGCCCAAGTTTGTCTTCTCCATGATCTCGCGTGGAGGTGTAACGGCCACTGCTTCAACTGTTGTGTAGCCTGCGGATCTTAGCTTTGACGCTGTGGTTGAGCCGACTCCATCTATTGACTCAAGATCATCCAACATCTAATCATACGTCCATTCAATGTCTTTGGACGAGATGGCCTCCCAACAATCCCGGCATATTGGGAGGCGTCTCCCCCTGTACATGATATAGAGGGCTATGTCAGTGTTTCCGCATTTTCCGTTCCAAGGGTTTAGACAGGTCTCCTTCTTCAACACGAGTAGGTCAGTCAAGTTTAGCTCTGACTCATCAGCCTCTAGTGTGAGCCTGCTCTTCTTCCTCATCGATCTTCCTCTCTCGTCCGCTTAGAGCTCTGCCCAATAATATTTAAGATATCAGTGAAGACAAAGGGAGGGGGAGGATACTCTACGCTCAGCTATTTTGTTGGTGAGGTTTTTCCGGACCTTGTTTTGACGCGCCTTAATCTTTGGAAGAATTCGAGTAGGCTCTTGACAACTTCATTCTCAAGGTTTATCTGGTAGGTCTTGGGTGTGTAAGAATACTCTTTCACCCAACCCAACTCAAGGAGGACTTCAAGATGGCCTTCGACTGAGGGTGTTCGCAACCCAGTAGCTTTCACAAGAGCGTACTTTGTGAACGTTTCTTGAGGGTTTAAAGCCAGATGGAGCAGAACTCTGAATTTGCTTCCTCCACCGAGCCCCCGCTCAAGTTCTCCCCAAATGCTCCATTCCCTAACCTTCATTCAAATCCTGCCCAGCCTTTCCATAAGTTTGCCAAGGAATTTCTCTAAGTCTACGAGAGACGCTCCAGAGATTCCTAGTTCGGTTAGCGACTTCATGTCGATTATTGCTCTGTGAACTAGATCTTGCACACACTCCTCAAACTTTTCCACAGGCTTGACGTTGAACTCCTCGCAGACGACCTCGTAGCTCTTCCGGACGTCTCGGAGTCCAACATAGGCCGACCTGCTGGCTCTAAGGCTACGTACAAACGCCAAGAGGACCATCCTGCCGTTCTCGTCGAGGTTCATTATGTCCTCCGAGGTTATAGTTGGGTTTGTTTCGCTATAGACTTTCCTGACATGGTCTGGCAGAATTCTATTGTACCCTTGGTTCTCAGCTAGATTGCCCGAATAATATAGAAGGTCTAGTCCGACTCGTATGTCGCCGTTGACTGGTGGACTGGCTGTTATGTCGCTCACAAGGTTCAGGGTGTCTTCTTCGACCACGCCTGGGAGGAAGGCTTCTTGCACACGGTCTTCTAATATGTCTCTGACCTGTGTGCTCGTATATCTTGGGAATTCTATTATACCCATTCCGAGGGTGGATCGTTCTCCAGGTTCAAGACGCTCATGCCATTTAAGAGACCTCGCAATAAATATTTCGCCGATGATTGGAGACGGTTCGCCAGGATGCATCTCTGTAACACGGGTAAGGTCGTAGATGATGTGTTCTTTTGGGTTTGTTTGGATGAAGTAGTCTATCTCGTCAAATGAGACTATGAGGTATAGTTCCTCGTTTCCTAGGTATTCAACAAGCTGTCTGATCATCTCCTCAGGGCTTAGGCTCCTCGTCGCTATCTCAGGAGCCACCTTTCTGACGAGGTTCCCGTAAAGAACGTAACGAGCAGTCCCATCCACCTTGCAGTTGACGTAGGCATGTCTCAGGCTGATTCCTTCCTTCTCCGCATACTCTGTTATCCTTTCGCCAAATCTTATTGTTGTGCATGTTTTCCCACTTCCCGTGTCTCCGATGACCTGCGTGAACCGAGGATAAGCTTTCCTGACTTCTTTAATCATGTTGCTATAGATAGAGTAAAGAAGGCTCATCTGCTGGTCTCTATGGGGAAGCCTGCTGGGAATATAGTATGGGGAGAGCCTGTTTCTATCTCTGAAGATCGAACTGCTGAGCAAGGAGACCGACCTAAGTTGCTAGATAGTATTAAGCCTCGGTCCTATAAAGATATCAACTTGCCAAGGCATTTTCGATATGACTTGGGGCATCGTGGGTGGGGGAGAACCGATGTAACCGCATATAAAGAAAAAGAGATTAGGGCATTTTTTCAAGCGGTTTCACGTTGATAGCTGATGGTATAGTCAAAGGTTTAGGTCTATCGACTGGTGCTGCCCATCGAACTGCGTTCTCGATTACTTTGAGAACGTTTGGATCGTGGTAGATGGGGAAGGTCTCATGCCCAGGTCGGAAGTAGAATATTTTTCCCATGCCCCTGTAGAAGCAGCAGCCGCTACGGAAGACTTCGCCTCCAGGAAACCAACTAATGAAGATGATCTCGTCCGGAGCTGGGATGTCAAAATACTCTCCATACATTTCAGTGTGTTCAATCTCGAAATGGTCACCTATGCCCTCAGCGATCGGATGCCCGGGCGCAACAACCCACAAACGCTCTTTCTCGCCTGCTTCCCGCCACCTGAGGCTGCAATTTGTGCCCATAAGTCGTCTGAAGATTTTTGAGTAATGCGCAGAATGGAGAACAATCAGCCCCATGCCTCCGCCCATTATTCTGTGATAAACTTTGTCGACGACAGTGTCACTCACCTTGTCATGAGCCATATGCCCCCACCAGACAAGCACATCAGTGTTGTTAAGGGTCTTGTCGGTTAGACCGTGCTCAGGCTCTTCCAGAGTTGCAGTTCGAACCTCAAAGCCTGGTCGGCCTCGTAGATACTTGGCTATTGCGCCATGGATTCCGTTTGGGTATATCTCAGCGATCTTCGGGTTTCTGGTTTCATGTAGGTACTCGTTCCAGACCGTGACTCGGATTGGAGTCCTCATTTTTCACACATCCTCATCTCAAGTTTGGCTCACTAGAAAATAACCCTTTCCGTAAAGAGAAATGTGGTCTTCTAATGGCAGTTTCTAAATGGTTGAGGCTTCACAAAGGACACTTTTTTTAAGTATGAATGAGCGTGTTTTCAGAAAAACAAAGGAAACATCGTCGATCAAAGACTTGGTCTGAGCGTCGTGTTCCAGGGGCTCATATCTTGGCTGCAAAGATAATATGTAGTTAGACGACATGCTTACCCGCTGGTGTGAATATGTTAAGGAAAACAAGGGATTGACAAGATATGGTTTCCATCCATATTGAAAAATCGACTTGTAAAACCATTAGGCGGAATGGGAAAGACACACCAGAAGGTATAAATTCTGCCTGTTCGTAGCATTGGCTTAGCTTTAGGGTGCCGTGTCAAAGTGGCATACAAATATTTGGCGAGGGCTTGGAGGAAACCTGAATCCTCCTATGTCCATGACTTGATGCAGGAAAGGGTTATTCTATGGCGGAAGCAGCCTGTAACATTCAGGGTTGATAAGCCTACACGGTTGGATAGAGCCCGCAGGCTAGGGTACAAGGGCAAGCCTGGGTATGTTGTTGTCCGTGTCCGTGTGAGGACAGGCGGTCTCAGGAAACAGCGACCAAGGGCTGGTAGAAGACAGAAGCGTATGGGAGTTGCCAAGTATAAGCCCGCGAAAAGCATAAGGCTGATCGCTGAAGAACGGGCTGCAAGAAGGTTTCCAAACCTCGAAGTCCTCAACTCCTACTGGGTCTGGCAGGACGGACGGCACAAGTGGTTCGAGGTCATACTTGTAGACAGAACCCTCCTGCCTGAACTGAACCTTGGGAAGGGCAGAGGGCGGGTCTTCAGAGGCCTAACTAGCGCCGGAAGAAAAGTGCGGGGCTTGGTTTCTTAGCTCTTTTCTTTCCTGAGTAGCAATTGGGTCCCAATACGGTCCATAGATTCTTGGGAATGTAGATCGACCTGTATGCATGGTTTCTGCTCTAAGAAGTTGTTAAAAGATTATGGAAGGTAGATGAGAGCTGCCACAACGCATCCGTAGCTGTCTTCTGGCACGTCTAAAGTTTCAATTCTAAATTTTACTTCGCCAAGCTCAATTCCTCGAATCTTCGCCATTTCGTTGATCCTGTTCTTCAGCTTTTTTTTCGTTGTCGCCTGGTTCATTATTCCATATGCCTCAGCCACAACGCCGTAACTGCCTTTCTTCTCGACGGCCCATGCCAGACCGGTGCTTATGGTCTCCCCGGTTCCTTCTGCCTTTGATATGACGGCGTATGTAATGGTTCCTGCGGGTATAGGCTTTATCTTTGTCTCCTTGCAGTTTGGCGGGATGATCGAGCTAACCTTGACTAGGTTGCACTGGGCTATTCCAGCGTTCCTCAAGGCGAGATCGAAAGTGTTAAGCCTCGAAGCTTTGCTGACCGCTTTACCGCCAGTTACAAAGAAAGCCTTCGGTATCAAGTTGCTCACCACAGTTGTTTGATCGTTCGTCTCCTAAGGCATTTCAGAATATTAGTCTTACGGTGGCTTTCGATAACTATATCTCTGATCGTTTAATAGTCATCTTTGGGGCGAGGAACTATATGAGCCTTCAGCCATTTGTAAAGCGAAAAAGTAAAAAAGGGAGAGGAAAGGGCTTCAGCAAAGGTGAGCTCAGACAGGCAGGCTTGAGTTTCAGGGATGCATTAAAGCGTGGAATCCCAATTGACATGAGAAGGCGAAGCAAGCACGATCAAAACGTAAAGGTTCTGATAGAATACATCAAACAAGGCTCAGAGAAGGCTCAGTGACCAATCATGCTTAAATCTTGAACAGAGAAGATATTGGGAGAAACTGGCTGTCCCATAGAAGATGTGTGACTCACTTGGCAAGGAACCTAATAGCCTATTTAGAGCTGAGCTTTCTAGCGCATGCAACAGAGGACTCGGACAAAGTTCTGAAAGCAGCCCGGAACCTTTTCCCAACCGACTGCTTGGATCAGATATTTTTTAGCAAGAATACTCTTAAGGGCGAGTACGGAAACCCCATAACGTTCTACAAGACTCAAATAAAAAATCCTGAGCTGGCGGAGGCACTCCTAAGAAACATCTCTTCAAACCTAACGATGTTGGACAGGGAGACTCTGCTTCAAGAGCTCAGAATGCGTACAAAGAAGGGGACCTTGTACCTTAGGATTGATAAGCAAGCCGCCTTCATGGGCAAACACAAGCTTGGTAGGGCCGACCCGATACACTTACGCATAAGGTTTAGGACCTCGAGAATTGAAGACATTGAAGAAACATGCCGGATGATCGGGATGTTGCCATGAAGTTCTTGACGGACCTGCATCTCTGCCCTCGCATTGGGAGAATAGATCAAGCAAAAAAGTTGATTGAAAAGTCCTCTGAACTTGGGTATAACGCGATGGGAATATCTTTTGATCTGCGAGTTATGCAGAGAGAGGTCCAGGAACTAAGAGACGCCTGTAACACCTTTGATGTCGATCTTGTCACAAGAGCTAACCTTACGCCCATAAATACTGTTGGTCTGCTTAAGAATTTGAGTAATCTGCGTAGGAAATTCGAGGTCATAGCCGTGGTATGCTCCTCGAAGGCAGTTGCCAGGCAAGCCGCTAAGGACAGGAGGGTTGACATTCTTTCTTTTCCCTCAACCGATACCAGAAAGCGTTTCTTCGATTCAGCTGAGGCTGAGCTCGCTTCAAGGGGGACGGCTTCAGTCGAGATCGACATAGCGCCTTTACTTTGCTTGCAGGGCTCCCAAAGAATCCGCCTTCTTTCCTACCTTAGAAAGGAGACCCGCGTAGCCAGTAAATACGATGTGCCAATAATCCTTTCAAGCGGAGCCGACAACGCAAACCTACTGAGGACGCCAGAGGAGTATGCATATCTCTCCTACCTTTTCGGTCTCGACTTTCCCGATGCAATGCGAGGGTTTTCAGAGAACCCTCAATCGATAGTCAATCGGAACAGGAAAAGATTGAACTCAAGCTACATTGCCCCAGGCGTCTACCTGGTCAGGAGGGGAAAAGACTGCCCCGACGTATGAGACAGCGTTACATCGCAGTCAGGGTCGAAAGCGACCAAATGGTTGAGGAGAGAGATTTCTACGACGCCATCTGGGCGAGCATCCTAAGATTGTTTGGTGAATATGGTGCAAGCCAGACTGAGTTCGGCCTTGTGGAGTTCAATCCGAAGAAGAGCCAAGCCATACTGCGATGTTCCCACAAGGCACTAGACTTGGTAAAGGCCTCGACAGTTGCCGTGACAGAGATAGGAAACGGAAAGGCAACCGTCCATGTGCTACTGGTTTCCGGGACACTGAAGTCTCTAAGGAGGAAACTGCTAGGTCGGAGAAAGGGCTAATTGCATGATGTCTTTTCTTTAAGGCTTTTATAGATGTGGCTCGTCTTTCATGTCGGTGTGAAACCCGAATTTGAAACCCCCAGACAGAGACCTCGAAGCATTCTTCTTTACCCTCTTCAAGTTGGCGGAGCTTGGTGCGCGCAGCAGAACCATAAAGATTTCAACAAAGTTCCTTGCCGAAAAATTGGGGCTTTCCCAACAGACTGTCTCACGTCGGCTCATTGATCTTGAGCTGAAGGGCTGGATTCAGCGGACCGCCACGAGAGATGGTAGCCTCGTCAAGATCTCCGGTCAGGGAGATGCTCAGTTGAGGAAGGTGCATTCTCGTTTAAGCGGCATATTTGAGGAGAAACAGCCACTTTCCATAACTATTGAGGGCACTGTCTTCAGCGGGCTTGGAGAAGGTCGCTATTACGTGACCCGTGAGCCTTATAGGAAACAGTTCATAGAGAGGCTAGGCTTTGATCCCTATCCCGGAACCCTGAACCTGAAGATAAGCAGTGAATATGACGCCGAAATGCGGGAGGAACTGGAGACATACCCCGGTATAGAGATCGATGGGTTCAAGAATGAGCACAGGACTTATGGATCTGTAAAATGCTTCCGCGCCATGATAAACAACAGGGAAGAGGGAGCCCTCGTTATGGCTCTTAGAACTCACTATGATAGGTCAGTGATCGAGCTTATCGCACCAACGTATCTGCGTAGCCGCCTAAAACTAAAAGATGGAAACAAGGTAAAGGTTGAAGTGTACCTGAGAAAGCCCTGATACGGATTTCTATTGCCTTTTTTTCGTTAACTGGATTAGTCGTTTGTCCTTGGTTAACGAGGAGACGGAGATCAAGCTAGTGACCTCCATCTTCATCAGGGTTCTATTAAATTCGGAGAGTCCTATCTCCCTATAGAAGGCTTTCAAGGCATCAAAGAGTTCCACGTCAGTAAGGGACCCCTTCTCCTGCAGAATTTCGATGATAGTTGTGTAGATGGGATGAACCTTCCATGTGTTTCCAGGCATTTCGTCTTCTTTCCTTCATACGTTTTCAGGCAACAAGCGGTGTTGGCTTCTGTACCCTTCTAATCTGTCCCATGAAGTTTTTGTACCAGTTCTCCATGTCCGGCGATATGCTCGGTCCGACTTTCTTAAAAGCCTCTTGGAAATCCTCCAAAGCCACTTCTTTGGAGTTGATGTCTCTGCGGAGGGCTATCATGGCCGCTTCTCTGCACACGGACTGTACGTCGGCACCAGAGTAACCCTTAGTCATGCGCGCCAGTTCTACGAGGTTAACATCCTTCGCAAGAGGCATATCCTTCGTGTGTATCTTGAAAATCTGCTGCCTGCCTTCTTCGTTGGGTTCTGGAACATAGATCAGCCGGTCAAACCTTCCCGGTCTCAGAACAGCTGTGTCGACGATGTCCGGCCTGTTCGAAGCAGCAAGGACAACCACATCTTGAAGGTCAGCGATCCCGTCAATCTCGGTCAGTAATTGGCTGATGACTCGGTCGGTTACCCCGCTGTCGCCGTATCCCAAACCTCTTCTGGGCACGAGGGAGTCTATCTCGTCGAAGAACACGATGGCCGGGGATGACATCCTCGCCTTTCTGAAGACTTCCCTGATCGCCTTCTCAGATTCCCCCACCCATTTTGAGAAGACTTCGGGACCCTTGATCGATATAAAGTTGGCTTCACTCTCCGTCGCCACTGCCCGTGCAAGTAGTGTCTTACCGCAACCGGGTGGACCGAACAGGAGAATTCCCTTCGGAGGCTTAATGCCCATTCTGGCAAAGACTTCAGCGTTCTTTATAGGCCACTCAACTGATTCCCTTAGGTTCTGCTTCACATCTTCTAGGTCGCCAACCTCGTCCCAGTGAACCGTGGGAACTTCGATGGCAACCTCCCTCATAGCGGTTGGTGTGATCTCCTTGAAGGCGTTCATGAAGTCTTCCATAGTGACCTCCATCTTTTCCAAAACAGTTGGCGGGATCCTCTCCTCTTCAAGATCAATCTCAGGCAGGTAACGGCGCAGAGCCTTCATAGCTGTTTCGCGGCTTAAGGCTGCTATGTCAGCGGGGGTATATCCGTGGGTCATGTCGGCCAGCCTCTTGAGGTCAACATTCTGGGCTAGAGGCATTCCTCTAGTGTGAATCTGAACAACCTCGTGTCTTCCTTGCCTGTCAGGGATACCGATTTCTATCTCGCGGTCGAATCTGCCCGGCCTTCTTAGAGCCGGGTCGAGAGCGTTTGGCCTGTTAGTTGCGCCGATGACGATGACGTTGCCCCTGCCAGTCAGACCGTCAAGCAGCGCCAGCAATTGGGCGACTACTCTTCTCTCCACTTCGCCTGTGACTTCTTCTCTTTTTGGGGCTATGGCATCAAGTTCATCTATGAAGATGATGGCCGGAGCGCTCTTTTCAGCTTGCTGGAAGATCTCTCGAAGCCTAGCCTCTGACTCCCCATAGAACTTGCTCATAATCTCTGGACCATTTATTGAGAAGAAGTTCGCCTCCGACTCGTTAGCCACGGCTCGTGCAAGCAACGTCTTCCCACATCCGGGTGGACCGTGCAGCAAAACACCTTTCGGGGGATCTATCCCAAGCCTCTGGAAGATCTCGGGGTGCCGCATTGGTAGCTCAACCATCTCTCTTAGCCGTTGAATTTCCTCCCTAAGACCGCCTATGTCTTCATACGTTGTGCGCGGTAAGCCTTTAGCTTCAGGAGCAGGCTCAGCAAGGATTTGCAGCTTTGTGTCGTAAGTCAATCTTACAATCCCGTGTGGACGTGACTTGGTCACTGTGAACTGGACAGGGTGGCCCAGCATCATTACAAGCGTGGTGTCGCCTTCAATGAAGGTTCTTTCCATAAGCCTGTTCTTCACGAAGTTTGTGAAGTCGTCATCTACATTCAGGCGCATGTCAATAGGCGCAAGGACAATGCCTGCGGCGTCTTTAACATCGGCTCGTCTGACGATTATGTATTCGTTTATCGAGACGCCTGCATTCTTGCGGGTGAACCCGTCTATCCTTATGACTCCTCGATTCTGATCTTCAGAGTAGGCTGGCCAAGCAATAGCAGATGTCTTTCTCTTGCCAACAATCTCAATAACATCACCTGCTGAGACCTGAAGCTTCTCCATGGTTGACTGGTCGATCCTTGCGATTCCGCGGGCAACATCTCTTTGCTTTGCATCGCCCACCCTAAGCTGAGCCTCTTTCACCCTAGTCACCATCACCCGATAAATACATGCCTTATAGAACAGAGCTAGCAATTCCTATATAAACATAGTGAACCTTAGACCCTTCTGACCATTAGGGTTTGAAAATCACTGATTTCTTCTATTTTTCTAAGGCTGGACTCAACCTCATCTATTCCGCCTGCTTTGTCCTCCGGAATTAATATGTGTGCGATGATGGCTATAAGCCCGAAGGCTATTGGTTCTTCCTCGAACTGGTAGACAGAAGCATATAGCGGAAGGCTTTTCTCGATCTGCCTCTTCAGCACTTCACGGTTGACATCAATGTCTGAAGGAAAAATCTTTAACGAAACTAGGACCCTGGCCAACAGTAGCCCTCCTTTAGTGGCTTTAAAGGAATTCTTCACCTATTTTAGAGTTATGCTTTGACACAATCCTAGATTGTCAATCTATCGGTCTATGTAAATCATCGAATCTCTAACTGAACATCGTCTATGAAATAGACCATCTCGGTCTCCCACAGCAACCCACAGTTCCTCGCTCGAACCCGTGTTAACAATCGTCTCATGACTGTATTCCTTCCAGCCTGCAACTTCGTTGGCGGACCCAACAACCGTGAAATCTTCCTCGCTCTCAGGGCTACGGACTCCGGCATAAGCAACTACTGCAGCGATGGTGTTGAAGCTCTCTTGTTCACTATAAAACTGGAAAGAGACCTTGACTTGAACTTGCGAATCCCTCTTGGCGCCGATCTTTCTCTCTATCCATATTGTTCCATCGTCTTGGCTTCCATCGATGAACAGTCTTATAGAGTACTGGCCAGATTTGGCGGCACTAGTTACGCGCGATATATTCCATTCAACGGAGTGGCTGGGGTTATTGGGGTCTATAGGGACATCGGCGTCTGCAACCCAGTCGCTGAGGCCACCCTCAAAGTCTTCATTCACCTTTAAAGGGCTGAGATATATGTATGAGTACCACGCGCCTAAGACGCCCAACACGATGATCGCAGAGAGAATGAGGTATATGGTCTTTGTGCTCAATATGCATCCTCTTTGCCCATGTCAGCTTGAATATTAGTTTAGTATTGTAGAAGATATTACTACGGTTTAGAACAGTTCATTCAAGACCTGTTCGAGAGTTGAAACAACCTGATCATCACAAGATTTAAACCACATGCAGGCAAACTTTACTGCGCAGAGGCCTCCAATCAGAAATGCCTGAGTTTAACATTATAGGTAAAGTGTCATTAAGCTATGATTACCGAAGAGACAGATATCCTGGTTATCGGGGCTGGGCCGGCTGGACTCATCACAGCGCGTGAAGCATCTCGAAAAGGAGCTATGGTAACAGTTTGGGAGGAGCACACAGAAATTGGGCGTCCTTGCCATTGCGCCGGGCTATTGAGCCTGAAAGGGCTGGAAAGTATAGGTGTCACTGGTCACAGGTCTTTTGTCCAGAACAAGGTTAAAGGCGCACGCTTCTTCTCGCCTTCGGGGCTGTCGTTCACGGTTGAAAGGGATAAAGTCGTGGCCTGTGCCGTCGATCGCAGATCTTTTGACCTATTCTTGGGGCAGCAAGCAATAGAAGCTGGTGCCCAGATAAGGTTGAACTCGAGAGTCCAAGCCATAGAACACATTAACGCAAGTGTAATTGTCTATGGGGATAAAGAATCAACTGAAACTAAAATCGTCGTAGACGCCGAGGGAGTATCCTCATCGGTAGTAAAGGCCCTAGGGTTGAAGCCGTTAGACCAATCGGGACTGTTACCGGGGTTTCAATCTGACCTAAAGGGTGTGGAAGTGGACCCAGATTATGTTGAGATTCATACTGGTGAAAGGATAGCGCCGGGTTTTTTCGCGTGGGTAATCCCATTAAGCGAAGATTCAGCCAGAGTCGGCTTAGCTTGCAAAGAAGCAGACACTAGAGAACGCCTTGAAAGATTCGTCAGGGACCGTTTCGAAGATAAGAGCAATCCAGAATGGGCTTCAATACGTTCAGGTCGGATAGTAACGTGTGGACCTATCGAGAAGACTTACAATAATAGTCTCTTAGTTGTGGGAGACGCTGCTGGGCAGACCAAACCCACTACAGGAGGAGGCGTCATATTGGGAGGCGTCTGCGCTTCGATCGCGGGCGAGGTTGCGGCTGAAGCTATTAGACAAGAAGATTTTACTATAGGGTTTCTACAGAGGTATGAGAGTCGTTGGAAAGAAAGGCTAGGCAAAGAGTTCAAAACAGGTCTGATGGCACGGAAGATCATGAACAGTCTCTCAGACAGGGCGATCGATAGGATCTTCAAGGTTGTCATCGACGAGAACCTTCAAGGCTTGTTGTCTGCAGAGGGAGACATAGATTTCCAAAGCGGTGTCCTGTTAAAAATGCTTAGTAGAAAGGAGATTCTTCGAATTCTGCCGTCATTCTTAAGGGCTTTGTCTCCCTTCGGTTAAAGGAAGGCTTAGGATCTCCGTGACTCAGCTTCTTGGCGAGGTATGTGTCTGTTTTTGACCCTTTTCTGAAACCTTGCTTCTCTAACATTGAAACATATCTTTCGATCGTTCTCGTTGTCAGTGTCCTAATCCCTAACCACCGAGCAGCAGATTTGGATGCCCGAAACGTAGCCCTTAACTCCTTTCCGTCTAAGGGCAGTGGGGCCCAGAGAAAGAGCGCACCTTTTGTATGGTTGAAAAAATTTTGTTGTACGCGAAGGAAATATGTTCTAGTGGCAATCTTGGCAGAAAGAGTAAGGTCACTAGCAGAGAAGCGGTAAAGATCATCTAGATTTGGGTTGACGGTGTAATACCATGTTTTTCTGCTGATGCTGATCCATCCGCATATCATAATATGGGTCTTGATAGGAGCTTTCTGAGTTCTAGGGATCGACATGGTCTGAACCTTCGATTCAATCTCAGCCCGGCTGATCGTCGTCTCCATCTCATAGACATCAAAGGCTTTCTCAAAACCGCAGCTTCTATAGGTAAGCCCAGATGGGCCTTCGTACTGCTCAGGACGAACCAACATCAACCCCACTTTCCTATTCTCAGCTAATTTCTCCGCTTCCTTTACTAGGGCTGTGGCAGCTCCTTTTCTCCGGTAGGCCTTGTGAATCATCAGGACATCGAGATAGAGAAAATCGCCTAATGGCTGTTCGTCGCTGAAAATTAAATCTAAATGTCCAACAACCCTCCTGTCAAACTCAGCGACAAGAGGAACTATGCCCAGTTGGTCGATGTCGTCCCAATACCGGGCAAGCGCTGAATGGTCCATCCAAGGTCCTCCGTGCATAGTTCGCTCCCAAGGGCTCAATTCATTGTATGAGGCTGTATCACCACGACCCTTGATAGAGAAATGGTGCCAGGTCTCCACAGCAGAGCAGTTGACCTCTACTAGAGCGTCAATGTCGTCCCTTGTTCCAAGCCTGACTTTAATTATCACTAGGTCCCCCTATCAACTCTTGGGACTAGCTAAATAAGGTTTGGATTTACGTCAGCCTCCTCCTGTTTCAGATATTACCCTAGAGCCTTAACTCAGACGTTCTTTTGGCAGCTTGGAAAAGCATTAATCCAATTTATGGAATAAAAGTAGCCAGCAGCGTGACGATAAACATGAACGCCAAGAAGATGAGTTTTCCGCCGGATGATGTTAGAATTGAGGTCTTCACATTAGGCGATGAAGATGATATAGTTAGACTCTGGAACAAGGTTGCTGAAAGCGAAAAGGACATCTGCAATCTCACCGTCGAGGCGTTCAAGAGCGAAGTCATAGATAACCCTAACTTTGACCCGGATGGCGCCTTTCTGGCTTATTCCGGAGAGACTCTGGTAGGATTTTGCCTCGTGACTATCAGGAGAGAACCTTTCAGGGCACGAAGTCTCGAAGAGTTTCCGGCTTTCATCTCTGCGATAATGGTTCATCCTTCTTACCGTAGACGAGGGATTGCGTCTATGCTGATCTCAGAGGCTGTTGAATACGCCAGAATTCGGGGTAAACGTGAGATACGCACAGGTTTCGACAACCCCATCCCTCTCTTCATCGGCATAGATGTCGACAAGCAAGGTATCCTGAACTTTTTCCATGAGATGGGCTTTGAGGAAGAGGTAGAGATAGTTATGAGACTTTCGCTTTCAGAATTCGAAAAGGAGGAAGAGATCAAACAACTCCGAAAGAGGGTTGAGAATTTAGGCGTTTTGGTTATGTCCATCGAGAAGCAGGATGTTCAGGGGATGCTCGAACTTCTAAGGGAGCAAGCTGTCTGGTGGTATGAACCTATGGTCAAGGACATCGAGTCCGGAAGGTTGGACATGACGAATGTTTTCTTAGCCAAAGAAGGCGAAAGAACAATCGGGTTTGTCAGGGTAGACAAGATTGGCGAGAACGGTGAGGTCTGGGGAATACTGACTAGTCCCGACAAACGATGTAAAGGCATAGGAACATTGTTATTGTTTTCTGCCATCAATAAGCTGAAGAAAGACGGCGTAAAAATTGTTGACCTCACGACCGGCAACGCCAACTTCCCTGCCCAGAGGATTTATGGTAAGGCGGGTTTCACTAAAACGGGCGCCTTCGCCATGTTCAGAAAGCAGCTATAGCTGCTGAAGAAAGGCATATATAAGGAAGATTCGGGATATTATGGAGTCTAATCTGAGGTTGCGGTGTTGAGCGAAACTAGGAATGTCGTCATGCCAATGTGCACATCATGCAACAGGATAATTTCTCCGAGAACAGAGGCATCTAAGTTCCCATGTCCAAACTGCGGAGAGATCACAATCTGGCGATGCTTAAAATGCCGAGAGTTCAGTCGACCATACAAATGCCCAAAATGCGGCTTTACGGGTCCCTAGGGGAATTTAGGGGACCTTACTTCCGTTTTCTGAACAGCATAACATCTTCGTAGGTACATACATATTCAAAGCCAGCCTCTATCATTTTACTCGCTTCCTCTATGGTTTTGGCCGTTGCTGAATGGTACTCGTCGCCTTCAAACTGGACAAGCTGCGTGTAAATCAACGTCGTCTTAATGTCTCTGTGTCCAAGCACCTTCATGACATGAAGTATGTCCTTTGTGCGGTGATACTCCATTGTTGCTTTCCAGTGTCTGAACGTATGGAAAGATATTCTTTTAAGCCTTGGATTCTGAAGTTTGAAAGCCATCCTCAAGCGATACTTTCTGAAGATTCTTCCGTAGTTTCTAGGGTTTTGTCCTCCAAAGATTAAGTCGCCTTGTTTCGGCATTATGTTAAACATAGCCATCAAGGTTGAGCTGATTTTGAACATTCAGACATCAACTTCAGGTAAGGCAGGGAAGGGAAGTTATCGAGAACTCCAAGAATCTTCTTTCTCATAGGATTTGACACTATTGCCAGATATGCTGAGAACCCTTCTGGTTCTGTTCTCATTAGATAGGACGAATTTCAGAGCTAACCTCGCGTTGCTGAGCGTTCCTCCCCCAAATGGTTTCATGATAATCGTGCCAATGTTTTTCTCCCGACATAAGCGTAAAAACTCCTCGGCTGGTTGTCGAGAAAGATAGTTGTACTGGATCATCACAGTCTCGAAGATATTTTCTTTAACTATTTTCTCTAGGAAGAGAATATTGTGGCTTGTTATCCCAATGTGGTCCGCCTTACCTGAGTCCAGAGCAACATACATAGCCTCCAAAGCCCCCTCTGGCGCCTTTATCCTTTCCCATCCTTCTGGCGTGACAAGATGGAGCTGGTAAATACTTACGTGATCCGTTCTAAGATTCTTCAGACTTGTTTCGAGGTCTGCCAGGGCAGCCTCCTTCGTCAAGGAGAAAGGTTGAGTCCTTGTCGTGAGGATCACACTATTTCTCACATCCTTCAAGGCTTTTCCGATTCTCTCCTCACTGACCCCATAATCCCTAGAAGTATCATAAAAATCGACGCCTAGATCATAACATCGACGAATAACTTTAATGGCCTCATCTTCAGGAACCCCCGTAATGGGAATACCTCCAAATCCAAGCGGTTTAACTTTGAGACCTGTTCTGCCTAGAACTCTCTCTTTCAAAGCATTTTTCGCTCCAATAGGTTATTTATCATAGCCAAAAGTTAAAACTTTTGTTATGAAACCAAACTCTTCAGTGCTTGGAAAATCAGCTTCATCAATAATTGTTGTTCCTCTCCAAAGATCAAGAGTCCCTATGATTGAGACTGCTGTTGAGCATCCAGCCATTATAAGTCCTCTACGGCTAATAGCACCCAAACAGTCTAGCCATGCAGACTTTCCTTTGCCCCACGTTGCTAAAACCCGACGATAAGGTACTTATGTCATGGAAAATGGATGTTCAAGTTCTTCCGTTAAGATATGTTAATGGAATGCCGACGAATCTGCTGCGAGCGCGCTTCTGTTAATTGAGGATATCGGAATACGAATTGGAAGGTAAAGCTTGCGACAAAGGGTGTGCACGAGCCATTTTCTGGTTTTCTTTCAATTTGGCAGCATCCGTTTTCAAGCCCTTAGGCTAGGTTCTACTCTGAACTCTTTCAATACTTCTTACCAATAGAGATTATGCCTGACTTTCTGCGGTCAATAGCAAACGTGTTGCCTCTAACATACCTCAGCAACGGCTTGAGAGACGCTATGATCTACGGCAACCCCGCGAGCGCCTTAAACAACTCCCTCATCATCTTGGCAATAGCAGTCATTCTTATAGTTGTAGCTTCTATCTTGACCAAGTGGAGGGAGGAATAGACTGATGTTGTCAAAGATTCCGAAAGAGCATAACCGCAAGCGAGCTTTTGAAGCGTTAGCGCTTTACGTGATTTTTGGCATCCCTTGGTTTCCGATAACATACCTAGGATATCTGGAGACCCTTCAAGCAATAATCTTGACCGCGATTCTTCATAATGGGTATTTCCTGGGCGTCTCCATAGTTTGGACGCGCAAAGTTTGGAAAGAGGATTTGTCGGTGCTGGGTTGGACAAGGCACGAATGGAAGAGGAACCTACTCGCAGGTTTCCTTGTGTTCTTGGTCAACACTGGGATTAGTAGGCTATACTCAATGGTTGCCGCCCACCTAGGCCTTATCCCGAAGCATTTCCCACCGCCAGATATCCCAACATCCATCCTAATAGTCTTCGCTGGTTTAATATCAGCTCCTATAGCAGAAGAAACTTTCTTCAGGGGATTTATCCAGGTGAAACTGACCCAAGCGACATCTGCACCTCTTGGAATCATCATAACTTCGGCTTTGTTTGGCGTGAGTCACATAGTGTGGGGAGTTTCACAAGTATTTAGAACTTTCATAACTGCGCTGATCTGGGGATACGCATTTCATAAAACCAAGAGCATTTTCACGACTGGAGTAGCTCACGGACTGAATAATTTGATAGGCCTCATTTTGCCCCCATGATGCCTTCATACTTATAAGTACGTTGTCACCGGTTTTGAGGTGAACAAAGAGGTGGATCGCGAAAAAGAGGTTTTTGCAGTTCTAACGGCACTAACTGTTCTTGCATTCTTTGAGAACCTTTGGTTAGTGCCTTGGTCGCCGTTGATGGTGATATTCGCATTTCTCGCTATATTGATTCCTCTTAAATATAGGAGTAGGGAAGAACCGGGATTGAAGCCACTCAAGGGAGTGAAAATCGTTGTTTTTGGCTTTGTCATCGCTCTTGCTACGCACGTAGTGACTCTTACGGTTTATCCTTTAGTACTGGGAAGCCTTGGCTTGAGGGGAAATATCCAGTACGACTATTGGGCGGCCAACGATAGATGGTTTGAGTACATGACACAGAAGTTCGGTGTAGAGGTTTGGTTTACATGGTTGATGCTTTTCATGGCCGTGTGGGCGCCATTAGGAGAGGAGCTCCTCTATAGAGGATACGCTTTCAACACCCTTCTAGAGAAAAGGTCTTTCACTACGGCGAGCACCATATCGTCAATATACTTCGGAGCGAGGCACATCCTTCACCTAACCTTATCCATGCCAACAACCCCCATCGTTTCCGGTCTATCTTATGGCGTACTTGTGATCCCATTCGGATACATCTTAACGCCAATTATCGGACAAATCGACACTTTTGAATTAAGAAGCGAGTCTGTGGGAAATATATCGACGCGCCGAAATAATAAGGAAGAGACAGAAAAAAGTTAATTGCTCCACAAAGCGATACAAGAAACATTATTTAATAGCGTGGTGTTCAATATTACTAGAACGTTTATTGTTGCTGAAATGAGGATTCGGATTGCACGGCGATGAGTGAGGCTGAAAAAAGCTTTAAGATGCGTCCCGTCTACTGGATGCTCCTAATCCTAGCAGTTGCTGTTATTTTCGTTGTTTTTCTTAGCCGTGAAATCGTGGTTTTCTGGCTTAACCTCTCAGAATTCGGGGATCTCTTCATCAGACCCATATACTTCGGCCTGCTAGGTGGACTCGTCCTCGCAACCTTTGCCCTGTTCAGGGTGGACTTCAAAAACAGGAGATCCATAACATGGTGGGCCATCAATCTTGTAATCAAGATGATCCGTTCAAGAGGAATCGCAGAAAAAGTCTCCCCGGTATGGATTGACTTCGAAAGTTTCAAGCTGCATCCCTTGAAGTTTGTCGTTTGGCAAGTTACCAAGGTCTTGGCTGGGATGGTCTTCTTCACTAACGTGATGTTCGGCATGGCCGTGGACGCGGTTATACTGGGTTGGAAGCCGGGGATCGAGATGTTGCCCAGGATCTTTAGCCTTCCCTTCGTGACTCCTCCCGCGGATGTGGCTTACGCAGAAGCAAACGTCTTTCCTCTAATCCCAGTCTTAACTCTCTTGATTCCGCCGTTGCTCCGCTTCTTGTGGATACGCCTTGTACTTCTGGTCGCAGTAACCCAGATTATCCGCATAGTCATGCCTTTCGTCGCAGCTCATCTCTGGGGTTTAGAGATGCCAGGCCTAAGAAGGTTTACGCCGACTATACAAGCATTAGCTGCGGTCTTCCTCTCATGGTTTATGTTCAACAGCTTCTTCACCTCCTTCATTGATTACAACACCAAGTACCCGATTTTGGGGCTTGCTACTGCCAGTGTTGCTTTAACAGTCTTTGCTCTCCTAGATAGGAAGAAAGGCGGAGTAGGAGTGCATCTAGGTTTCCGACGCCGCCAAGTGTACCTCCGCCTAGGCGTTCTAGTCATGATAGGCTTAGCCATCGGTTCCGTGGTGGTGCTCAACAACAGCATCGCAGACGTGAGGAAGCTGGAGATGCTTGGTCCGTATAACTCTCAACTCATTTCTGTGAACAGATACCTCGCCGAGCTCGACAAGGTAGAGGAAGCCCCGTACGAGTTCGGTTTAACATCTATTCCTCCTGGTCAGATCGACGGCTACGTTACGCAACACAAGGAGATCCTAGAAAAGGTGCGCTTGTGGGATCAGCAGGGCTCATTTGATAAGCTTCGGCCGGAGATAGGTTTGATACCCTATGTAGATTTCGCGGAAGCGGATATCCTGCGTTTTAACGGTACCCTCTACTGGAGTGCTTCGATGGATCTCATTCTGCCTCAAACCGTTCGACCGGAGGATCGATGGTATGCCACCCACTTCGTGTACACACATGTTCCGACGGGCTTCCTCATGCTTGACGCTCACAAGGGAAGAATCGTTGATGCAGCTAAGTTCTTTCCGCAGAGGAGAATCTACTATGGTGAAGGAGGGCTCTTCCAAGAGACTTGGGTTGCGTATCCTGTCGGAAGAACTGTTAGCAGTGAAGTTGGAGGATACTTCTACGATGGCAAGGGCGGAGTAGATATCTCTCCACCCCTAAGCTGGATTTTCGAACCTAACTTTCTCCTTTCTTATCCCACCACGACAATGCGTGTTCTCAGGTACAGAGACATCTACGACCGCATGCGGCTGCTCTTCCCCTACTTCACATATGAGTTTGGTGAAGCACATGTGGACATGTGGCCAGTGACAGACGGTAAACAAACCTTCTGGGCGATGCCCCTCATCGTGTTTCTAGACGCCAGAAACGTGCCGTGGAGTGATGGGGATCCTTTAGGGAGGCTCGTTGGCTACGCTTTGATAGATGTTTACCATGGGGATATCCAGTTGATCATCCTAGGAGACGACTATTTCAGCCAACTATTCAAGAAGGTTTACGATGAATACGTTTCCACGGAAGTACCGGAATGGCTGAAGCCTCAACTGAGATATCCTGAAGAGCTCTTTGAGTGGAGGATTGCCATGTACAACTTTTTCCATGTCACCGATCCTGCAACCTTCATCGCAGCCAAGGAATTCTATATTGTGCCTGAGGGTCTCGACATCTATTACATCATAGCCCAGCCTCACGGCTTCGAGGAACTAGAGTTTATAGGGCTCTTATCGCTTGAGCTACGGGGAGCACTGGGAGAAAACCTTGGCGGGTACATGGTGGTTAGAAACGATTACCCTCACAATGGCGAGATGGTTTTTTACAAGGTGCCTCTAGAGACAGAGAACAAGCTTTTGGGTCCGACCGCCATAAATGAAGCATTAGATAGGAACCCAGACTTCGCCACATTGAAGACTCTTCTGCGGAGTCCCCGCGTAGGGAATCAAATCTTCTACAGGATTGGCGACTACGATGTGTTCTTCATACCGGTCTACACGGCGCCTGGAGGCGGTGTTGTCACTCAGCTCGGAACCATCGCAACTGTGGGGGCTGACTTCGCGGGCGAATATTATGTGGGTTTAGGCTCCACGGTTGAAGAGAGCTTCCGAGCGTTCCTAGCCAAGATCGCCGGGGTCGAAGTTCCTCCGCCAGCGCCTGAACTAAGTGAAGAGGAGAGGATCGCTAGACTGGTTGAGGTGCTTGAGGAAGCAGGTCTGACCGTGCTCACGCCTACGGCTATCAGCCCAGACGTTTCATTCCTTGAGGGAAGCGTTAGATACGTCTCTGAGGAGGATTGGATCAACGTCCAGCCGATTCTTAACGAGTTCTTGGAATTATGCGATTCTTACCAGGCCTCAAGGGTTTTCATGTGGAGGACGGAGGGAAAGGTGAACATTGGAATCCTAGTACGCGTTGAGGACGTTCTTGAACTCCATTACATAATAGTTGAGCTTGCTTAGGAGGCATAACTCATGAGACGGAAAGAAGGGAAGTCAGATGAGCTTCTAAGAAACGTGCTATCGATAGTAAGCATAGCCGTTGTAGCTTTACTCTTAATCGTACTCTTTAAACTCAAGGGAGGAATCTTGGGCATGGTTCTCGGAACCATTGCGGTTGCAGCATTGATCTACTGGTTGCTGGAGACAAAGAAAATCTTTAAGGAGCAAAAAGCCCCTGCTTCAGAGGAACACGAGTGGTTCTATGACCTCATCGAGGAAGAAGAAAACATAACCTTTGTAGCGAAAGTACCTGGTCCAGCCAGAGAGGTAAAAGCAAAAATTGTCGGCGATATGTTAGAAATAAAGGGAGGAGGAAACTTTCTGCAAAGGGTACAAATGCCAAAAGGCACAAGACTGCAAGACAAGTCGTACGTCAGCGGTGTTCTACACCTAAAACTCCAGAAAACAGCAACACCCAACAACAAGATACCTTCCAAATAAGAGAAGGCCACCTTTTAGCGCGGAAAGCATAATATTTTTTCTATTGCTTTAATGCTTTTGCAGTCGTTCTAACTTTTTCCTTCACAATCTGCTTTCCCTCTTGAATTCAACGCTAACTAGCCACTCTTCCTATAGCTGCGCCTATCAGAATGATCACGCTCATTTATTTAACAAGAAGCTCTCTTACTAGGCATTATGGGGCTAACTGAGAAAGAGAGGCTGCTTTTATTACAAAAGATGGGAGAGATTTCAAGGCTAACGACCGAGATACTTGACATCGAAAACGATCTAGGTCAGACCACGGAGATTAAGAAAAGGATAAACGGATTTGCGCGCCAGTAATATCGGATTCAGCTTGGGACACAAATAAACGCGGTCTACGTCGTCGACGCGAACACGGGCAAAAAGCAGCAGAAATTAACCTATACGGATAACTTTAGTTTTCACTATCAAGGATATATAGAGATAACTGTTATGATTTGAGGAGTGAGTTTAATGAAGCATGTATGCCCTAAATGTCATATGAGAAAGAAAAAAAGACTATACCGCAGACATGTAAGAACTTGCGGTGGTAGTAGTAGGAGATAGTTATGTCTAACATATCAGTCCGTTGTGCATATTGTGGTCAGATGACAAAGCTAAAACACAGCAGTTCTTCATTCAGAAGATAGACGAATCATTAGAAGGCATCTCGCCACCATAGACGAGCTGCTAGCTAGCGCGCTCAGAACTATTTCCAGTAGCTCATTTCTGAAATAGTCTTTTGATTATCTCAGACGGCAATCTGGTTTTCATAACTGACTCTACTAGGCTGGTAAGTAACGTATTCTCCGGAATATCCTTCCAGACTTCTAACAACTAAGCCCACTACCAAGAGTAAGACAGAAATTCTAGATAGAGATAATTATACTCCTTCACGAATTGGTTTTTTCTACTCATCTCGCAGCAAATCACGATTTAGTAGCCACCCAAGAAGAACAGTATCGATTCAGCATTGAGAGTCAGATAGGAGTATTCTAGCGACTGGAATGTGGTACCTGGTACTATTAGAGGATTTCTTGTAACCTTCAGGGCAACAACTGCAGACTTGATAAAGGGTTGGGGACAGCTCGCGTAGAAGCTCTACCGGGAAGAGCATGCCCCCTAGGAACTGGAAGAGCTAGTTCAATGTACTTTGCATGACCCATGCGTGTCTTGTTGTCTGTCCACATAGGCCTATGGTTTCATATCTGAGTCGGTCAGAGATTGAGCTGTTCTGTATCATCGACGCGACGATGCAGTCGCCAGAGCTCCCTTCTTTGTAGATCTCGGACGGCGAATCTGATGGGCGCGCTTCTGGAGGGGTAAAGGGTCCTCTTAACCAGTGTGTCAAGGCCCTCAAAGGGGTTGATGAGATAGCGGATAAAATCCAGATACGTCTCAACATGGTTCGTAAGGCGCTCCACAGACTGTGCGACCACTCCCTCGTGGCTCTCAGGTAGTCCCGCGACAAAGAAACAGGCTGGTTTATCTTCAACTGGAAACTCCAACCTGACCAGCTGGAAGGCTCTATCCTAAAACAAAAGCGACGTGTCCTAGAAAAATTGGAAACCCGAGAGCTGAGATATTCGTGAATTACAAAATAGCATAAGGGATGTGGCAGATAGAAGGGTTTAAAATCAAACAGAAAATGAGGAAAAAGAGCTTCTGGTTTGACAATTGCGAGCTATTTTTTAGTACCTTCTATACGATCTTCTATCACCAAAGTCTGATCTTGGTGGTCTTCTCTTTGCCCAACATTCTCGGCAGTATACTGGCCTACTCGGGTCAGGTTTGAAAGGAACTTCGCATTCCTGGCCGCAATCGGCGCAAACTGCCTTGAACATTTCGCGCGACGCCATACTAACTTTCACTCTCCTTACTTTTTAACGGCAAGAACAAAGCTTAGTTTTGAAAAGCTCTTGATTCTCGCTGAAAAGAAAGCTGAGACCGCCTCCCTATTAAACTTGCCTATCCGCAGCTGCTGCAAAGCAGAGAACTATTATTTGGTCTAAAAATTAAGGAGTTCTTTGGTTCAGGAAGCGGGATAAATGTCTTTCTAGCGACGATCAGTTTTAGAACGCAATTCTGGGCGTCCATGTTTCGCGCTCGTGTCTCAGAAACTTCGCAAGCAACAAAGCTTCCTTGTTAATCAAGGTTTCAATGGTCTGTCTTTTGCCCACAAGTGGTCAAGGTTCTTCACCTTCATCTCTTAGAAACTTGGGGAAGAAAAATTCTAAAGGTCTTAGTTATAAGCGACAGTGCGCATAATTGTTATGGGATAGTCTCTGATTTGTTGTCTGGGCTAGACGCTATAATGGGTCTAAGAATCGTTGAAAAACTTAGAAAGGTAGGAGCTGTCTCTAGAGACAAAGCTGTAACACCTGAGGCGGCTAATCTAAACTCACAGGAGATCGGATGGCTACAATATCTAGCTGGCTTTCTTTCAACCATAAAAAAGACAAAAGACGGACGATACTATATTTAAGAGATTGCGAAGACTCTGAATTTTATCTTCAGAGAAGCGTAGTGCGCGTTATCAGTTATGGAACCGAATTCTTGGTATCCATGTTTCTTTCTCGTTTCTGAGAAAATTCGCAAATATTAAAGTCTTTTCACTGACCAGAGTTTCAATAGCCTGTCCATATCAGTATGTAAAGCGAATATCAGAGCCATTGCCATGCATGATATATGCAAAAACATAAAGGCAGATACTGCACAATAGTGCAGGTTTATAGAGGTCTAATTCAAATGAAATGTCCAGAATGTAGAAAAGAGGTAAAAACTCCTATAAAGGAATGGGATTTAAACCCTAAAGTCCATGTCAAGATGTACGAACACCGTGGTTAGAAGTTTCGTGAGCACATAAAGAAATAAACCAAACAAAGGGGAATGTTACTTTTTTAAAGCACAATAGTAAAGAAACAAAGGCTATGAGATTTCACCTATTGTCCTTTTAAGAGAGAACGCGCGTTTTCAATGAAAATAGAAGCTCTCTCTTCTGAAACACCAATTGTTTTTGCTATTCTCTCAGGACTAGAAGCCGCTAGTTCATTAACGTCCTTAATGCCTGCTTTCATTAGCTTCTCTGACAGCTTTTGACCGATACCTTTCACCTTAGCAAGGTCCAAAGTGGCCTCAGGGGCTGTGGCTTCAGCTTTTTGCTTTCTACCTTCTGGAAAGGTTTTCGTCGTGTCAATGCTTAGATATATTTTGAGAGTTTCTACATTTTCGTCGTGTTTGGTTGATCTTCTGACGTCGATCGGTATTCCCATCTTCAATGCTTGTATAAAGCTTAAACCTTTTTCTTTCAATTCCTCTCGGCTGAAACCTTTTCCTCTTCTTGATTTTCTTTTCCTCTTAACAATCGCCTGAATACTCATTATTCGTCATCAATAGATAATTATCAATACGTTCAAATTTAAGGTTTGGTGATCTGGAAAGATCCAAATCCTCACTGGCTAAAAGTTCATTCAAACAATCTAATAAGTGGATCATCTAGCATGAAGGGAAGTTTGTAATTGAGTTCAACATCGGACGAGACCGAAAAACCTGAGCAGGTGTTTTAACATATCTCTCTTGGACCTTTATCAGCTTTTGGAACTATTTGTCATTTTATTAAGCGAGCAAGCGTGGCGTTATATGGGATTGCGGGTTGAACCACCCACCAATGAAATAAAGAAAGATTTTGTAAAAGCGCGGTTCATCGTCTTTTGCTTCAGGTCTAGCTAGAACTATTGCGTAGAATAGTTTGTGTTGAAACCCATATTTTTCAATATGACCCCATAGGTTCTTGCCTACACATGATAGTCTCGTAGGTCAGCTGCTCTAGAACCTAAGATTAAAGATTCAAGATAATAGGGTGTCGTTCTATCTGATCCAGAGTTCTCTTCTTAATAAGTCGTGAACCGCTGCTCGGATGGCTGCGCTTCGGCTGGGATACATGTTCGTCCTAATGAGGTCGTCGAGCCCTTCAAGGTAAGCTTCAGGAAGCAGAACCGTTACGAGCTTCAGTTTCACCGCACCCCAATATATATGATATTTTATTTATTACGTATAAAACTTGAGTTTAAAAGAGTTTACTGTAAATTGAAAAAGCATATTTAAAGAAAGTACCAACGGAAGTGAAGTTTATAAGGAGAGGGACTTTCGAGATGAAAGAGTTCGATCGAAAAACCTTTGCAGAGACTGCATATGTGCGCGTGCTCAAGAGCTCCAAAGAGTATATCTGAGATTCCAGCTTTTCTTGACTTGGAATGTATGAATTCAACTGCTCTTTGTGTAATCTCTTAATGATTGTGCAAACATCAACGCTTTCTCGACGAAACTTTTGAGGAAAGCATGGTTAGTCCTCATGGAGTACAACTTTTGACGTATTTCGTATGCTTCCTCCAAAAGGACTCTCTTGTGGAAAGTCTTGAATTTCCCTTAGAAAGGTTTCGACGATTTCTTCTTTCCTGAACTTTAGGATTCCTTTTGTAAAGAGTCTTCGAGGGAGCTTGAGCATCATGTATTGGGTTTGGGATTAGGGTTGATGCACAACGCAAGATACTGATTTAATGCCAGGTTCCTCTATAATCCTCGGTCATGACGTGAACCAGTTCTTTAATTTAACGTGTTAGATCAACATTCGCTTTATCTTCTTAAAGAAGCTTATCCACATCTCCCATGTAAGTCTGCCAGTTTAGGTATTTTGCCTGCTCAGGTGATAAGAGGTTACGATAGAAGGCATATTTGATGTTTTCAGCTCGTCTTTGGCTTCCCCAATATAACGCAGACCCCAACCTTTACGGTAATCGTCCATTATCACCATGGCGTATGCGTCTCCAAGGTTTTCCTAGGCCCGCCTATATTATTGAAATTGAAAAAAGAGAACAAAGTCATAAAACATGCGTTTTAACTACTCTATTTTTGCGATGTTTTTTCCGATTGAGATTGAGAGCGAACCACTAAGCGTGTTATGTAGCCTACGACATTGTTCCTAAGTTTCGTTGAAGGAATCTTCGCCAAAGACGCGATCACCTTCTTGTTCTCTTCAAAGTCCGTCGTAAACTTGTCGGGATACCTCCTCAAGAGTTCACGGGCGGCCCTCTTCACTTTTTCTGAACGTACATTACCCAAGGGCATTCATCCTTTTTCCTTTTAACTGACGCTTGGTAGCAGTATTAATCTTCTGTATTCTTGTACGCTCTTATTGTGTATCGTTACGCAGAAGATTTGGAAATGGCCGTAAGAAAAGTTTTAAGCAGATAGATACAACGAACAAACGAATTCTTTCTTTTTTCCTGTCACTATACGAGTTGAGAACGTGTGTGTTGTAACATTTAGACGTGAACACCAATTGTTCTAGAACCATTAATCATAATAGGCATACAGCTTACTTGTGTGCGTTCATAATTATGTAGGGTGAAGAGTGAGGTAATGCCTAGAGATCCTGTGTGCGGCATGGTTCTGGACGAAAAGGCATCTAGATTCAAGATTAAGTATGAAGGAGAAACATATTGTTTCTGCAGCGTGAAATGCAAGAAGAGGTTCAAAAGGAATCCTAGGAAATTTGTAAAGTAGGTCGATTTCTGCCTCATTAATTTACGATGAAGAGGGGTTTGAAATGTGAAATCACACATGTTGGCATGCTCAGAAATGGACGTCAGTCTTGGCATGTGTTGTCAAATGATGTTAGATTATTTATTTTTTATCCAATGAGCATTAGAATCTTTCATTTGACAGGGCAAATAAAGGATTCTTCTGGCTGCTTTAATAATTCAATTCTTAAGGTGAGTTTTTTCATTACAAATAGATCGCTCATAAAAGAATTGAAAATACTCGTTTGAGATAAAAATCTTTTCGACAAGTCAAGACAATGCCATTTCAATATTTCCTAGACCTACCAGTATGGCAATAAATGATGGCTTTTCCCACGATATATTATGTAACACTACAGGCCAAATGAGAAGCTGAATGACCCCTGCCCCCAGAGGCTGATATCGCAGCAAAATAAGGTGTCAGCCAAATAGTAGTCCCGGAGCATCACCATAAGCTATCATCCTAAACTTATCCTTTTTTGATCCCTTTCCACCAACAGCTTTGAAAATGATGTGCCGTCTTCTGCAGTAATTATGGCACCAGCATAACAATAACAATTCTTTTTAACTGCTTCACATAAGCCGTAGCAAACACTCCTGCCCCTTATCAAAAGAGGTGCTTTGATAGATGCCTTACTATGTTTACATCCTTCTCTGTGAAGATGGCAGCTATTACACTGGATACGGCACGGATGTAAAATATCGGTTTGAACAGCATAAGAAGGGTCGAGGCGCCAGATACACAAGGATGCATAAGCCTGAAAAGATTGTTTACATAGAGGAGTTCGATAGCCGCAGCAAGGCTATTAAAAGAGAGCAGGTAATCAAATCGCTTAGTCACAGCCAGAAAAAACGATTGGTAAATCTCGAATGAACTATAAGTTTAACCTTTTTTTGCAATAAGATATGGTAGTTTTTAGGTTGTTGATACATCAGTTCTCTTCGTACTGCTTGGGGTGCTTAGTTGGTTAATGATTTTTTTAGTACTCGCTCTCTTCTTCCTCCTTCTCTTGGCCGCCAGCCTTCCCCTCTCTGGGTTTAGAAGCAGCGATAACGTCGTCGATCCTCAGAATCATGGATGCAGATTCTGTGGCGGATTTTATCGCCTGTTCCTTAACGCTTAAAGGTTCCAAAACGCCCTTTTCATACATATCAGCAACTTTACCTGTGAAAACGTCAACACCCATCAAGTGTCCTTTAGGTTTCTCGTGGGCTGTTCTTAAAGCAACTGTGATGTCGATTTGTTCTAAACCAGCATTCTCAGCTAGTGTCTTGGGAATTGTCTCCAAGGATTCCGCATAGGCCTCGACTGCCAGTTGTTCTCTCCCGCCAACCTTAACTGCGTAGTTGCGGAGTTCCTTAGCCGCCTCAGCTTCTGGGGCTCCGCCTCCCGCAACGACCTTGTTCTTCTCGATCACATCAGCTACAACCGACAAAGCATCGTGCATAGAACGTTCAGCTTCATTCACCATCCTCTCCAGACCTGCACGGATCAGGATTGAAACAGACTTCGGATCCTTGCATCCTTGAATGAAGACCATTCTGTCGTCGCCGATCTTCTTTTCTTCAACAAGCTCAGCATAGCCTAGGTCTTCCAGCCTTAAATCGTCAAGGTTTGTTACGATTCTTCCACCAGTAGCCCTTGAAAGCTTCTCCATGTCGGATTCCTTTGCACGCCGAACAGCCAAGATGCCTTCCTTCGCTAAGAAGTGTTGAGCCATGTCGTCTATGCCCTTCTGACAGACCACAACGTTAGCACCAGCCTTCTTAATCTTCTCAACCATCCCCTTGAGCATGTTGGTTTCTTGGTCTAGGAACGCCTTCATTTGAGATGGGTCTCGTATTCTGATCTCGGCACTAACCTCAGTTTTTTCAACTTCCAACGCTACATTTACAAGGGCAATTTGAGCCTTTTCCACACGTTTAGGCATACTTGAGTGAATGACTTCCTTGTCTAATACTATGCCACTTACAAGCTCGGTGTCACGAAGGCTTTTACCCTCCTTCTTTACAATCTGAATGTTATCAATGTCAGCCACCATCTGATCTCCACGTTTTTCAGATATTTGCTTCACAGCGTCCACAGCGATATCAGCAAAGTGTTCCTTCGCGGCGCCCACAGCTTTGCTTCCCATCGATGTTATCGCAACCTTCTTCATCGTCTCTCCGTCGTCTAAATCCACGGTTATACCTATCTTATCTAGGACTTCCACAGCTCTCTGGGCTGCTTTTCTGTACCCGTTGACGATCACTGTTGGATGAATATTTTGATCCAACAGTTCTTCAGCTTTTTTCAGGAGTTCTCCCGCTAGAACAACCGCGGTTGTGGTTCCATCACCAACCATGTCGTCTTGAGTTTTGGCTACTTCAACAATCATCTTTGCCGCTGGGTGTTGAACATCAATCTCGCCAAGGATTGCTGCGCCGTCGTTTGTTATGGTTATATCGCCCAGGCTGTCTACTAGCATTTTGTCCATGCCACGTGGTCCAAGTGTTGTTCTGACAGCTTCAGCGATTACTTTGGCTGCCATGATATTATTTCTTTGTGCCTCCTTTCCTCTACTTCGCGATGTTCCTTCCCGCAAAATAACTACAGGTTGCCCAGCTTGAGTTTGTGTTAAGTATGCCATAGTTATCCACTGTCTTCTAATTTGATTAACGGGGATCTTGCATTAATTAGTGTTATGCTGCATTTTAAGGTTTGGAATAGGAATACTCATGGAGACGGAGTTTAAGGCTAATGACTTCATAGAGTTTCAGTACCTTCGCATCGAAATCAAATTGTTAGAGGGATTTTATAATCTATGAATTTTTAGTATTTAAAAGCGAGGGTACCCACTATATTACTAATATGACCAATGAGGAAGTTAGTTATGTCTAGTGAGCCGGAAATTATATTCGTTGGTAGAAAACCGCCGATGCGTTATGTTTTGGGGATCATTACGGGTTTCAGTGGATCAAATGTTAAAGAAGTTACGTTGAAGGCGAGAGGGCAAGCAATAAACACCGCCGTTGACGCAGCTGAAATAACCAGACATAGATTCATGAAAGAACTCAGTGTGAGCAAAATCAGCATAGGAACGGAAGAGATGCCGCCAAGAGAAGGCGAAAGCAGAAACAGAAACATATCAACGATCGAAATCACCTTGACACGACAATGACGGGAAAATGGTCAAATGCGATATAAATCAGAGAGTAGACGAGGGCGACCAAACGGAAGGTATCGTTCACAAGCAGATATTCAGCTTATGGAGTATCTTGCTAAAGTTTCAATGAAATATGGGGTTGATTCAAACAAATTTTTTAATAGTTTTCTTAAGGCTTATCAAGACCGAAAATCTAAGTGTGGAAAACTATTGATTGAACGCCGCACGAGAGAACAGGACTGCGCAATCTTTCTTATGACCAGAGATTGGGAAGTTGTCGGGCAATTTCGCATGCCTGAATACCTCCTTAAAGAAAAAACAAATGCGCTCAAAGAATTTACTTGTAGACTGTCGACTATGAGAACCCTAGCACAAGAGGCTAAATCTAAAAGCCGTAAGATTAGAGATTTAATAACTGGAATGAAACACCTTAACATAAATGCGCGAGTTCTCGAAGTATCACAACCAATACAAATCACAACCAGATCTGGCTTCTACACTAACGTGGCAAACGCACTAATTGCCGACGAAACAGGAACTATCAAGCTAAGTCTATTGGGGGCTCAGATAAAAGAGGTTTCTGTTCATGCCACCATCCAAATCGAGAACGCACATGTCGCTTGGTTTAGAGGTGAACGCCAGTTGAGAATCGGAAAACACGGAAAAATAAGCGTTGCCCCACATCAAGATACATAGGTCAGGAAGCGAATGAAACGCAAGAAAAGTAAGAAAAGACTGAGAAGAGAGAGGAGAAGAGTTAACCGAAGAAAATAATACCAGATCCTCTTTCTTTTCAAGTTATCCCATAAAAGTAAATGAGCTTCTTGAAAATGTATCCAACAAAAAAGATAGGCGGATAATCACAGAAAATAAAAGAACAGGCATTACATTGGATTTACGTAACCGTTGGTGATGTTCTAATGATGTTGGGAGAAAGGATTTGGTGCTTCTATCAAGAAAATATTTAGTGGAGCGTTGAAGATTGAGCGAAGTTCAGCTGAGAGTTCTGGATTCTAGACAGAGAGATGTGGCAAGAGGAATCGCTAGAATAGACCAGAGAACAATGCAAAAGTTAGGGGTTTCATCCGGAGACGTGATAGAGATTCTCGGAAAGAAAAAGACGCCAGCGATCGCCTGACCAGCGTACTCTGAAGACCAGGATCCAAGCGTTATGCGAATCGATAGGTTCTTACGTAAAAATGCCAGCGGATCAATAAACGATTACGTTGTAGTTCGCAAGGCTGAAGTTAAAAATGCTATGAGTATAGTGCTTGCTCAGAAGAATTACGCTTTCATTTTTATGAGGAATCTTTATCTGATTCTCATAATACAATGATGCTCACGGTGATAGACATGTCAAGAGGAAAACAACCAGTAAAGAAGACTGAGGAACCTGAGGAAGAAGAAGGAGAAGAGGAAGAAGAGTGGGAAGAGGAAGAGGTTGAAGAGGAAGGAGAAGAGGAATAGGAGTAAGCAGAGGAAGCAGAAGCAGAAGAGGCTTCGGAGAAGAAGTGGAAGAGGGTAGAGCCCTCAACATGAACTGCTGAAAGAACCCTCTCTTTAAGTCCTTTTTTTGACCTTTAAAGAATACAGTCCAATACAGAATAGATATGGTTTGACGAGATTCGAAAGAAATGAAGAATTTTACTATGAAGACGGTCGAAAGAGAATTACGAGAACTAGAATCAATCTTACTCCCCCAAAGACTGGAAAATGGCATACACCTGAAGCAACCAAAGAACTAGTATAAAATAAGGAACACTTAAAGTCTTGAAGTGGGCATTATTATCACAAATGTGAAAGGAGGAAGATGCCCTGTGAGTTATGGGAGAAGATATGGTTATGGTGGGGGTTTTAAGCCTTGCCCCGTTGAGATGGGAAAGGAATACGAAGTGGACATAACTGAAACGAGCCGCCAAGGAGAAGGCATAGCCAGAATCCAAGGCTTCGTAATATTCGTTGCCAACGCGAAGCCTAGAGACCATGTGAAAATAAGGATCACGAGGATAGGCCGTAGAGCCGCAAATGCTGAAATAGTGAAATAAAAACTTTTAACTGTTTCTACACATCGATGTCGGTTCTCAGGAGTCCATCCCTTCACTGCAGTACTCATCTTCTTGCTGAAAGCCCTATGTCTTAACAGGCTCTTCAACCACCTCAACTCACGAGAAGGAACATAACTCGTAGGCAACCAGCTCATCCTCGTAAGATGTGCAAGAAGCTCACTATCAATCTGGTCCGTCTTCACATTCACACAATCATGTCTTGGTATCTATCTTTCATCTTCCTTCATATTATCGAAGAAAGTCAAAGATTTGTCGACAATGGGAAGTGTGAAATAGTTAACGAAAAGAAAAAATGTTGGCAGGTTGACTTTAAATTGATGCCATTCTTCTAGGTTACTTTCTTCTCTTGTGCCAGTTGACGCATATGCTTCTTGAAACAATCTGGACAAACAGTGAGAGGTATTGTCTCCCCTGAACCATCCTCAATTCTGATTCTCATCACACAACGATCTCAGCTCCATATCATCCTATTGTGTAGTATTCCAAACACTTCACAGGCTACTAAAAATACTATAGATAAGAGAACTGGTGATTTACTCATAGCCTTGTTTCGATGAGATTAATGCGTCGTTGATGGCAAGTTGGCGCGTATTCTAGCATTATGTTCCTATAACGCCGACCACTGGAAATTTCATGCCAAAAATCGTTTGTTAGCTACGTTAATATGCGTGGTCGTTCACTGTAGCATTGGCAGTCAGGATTTGGCAAATGAAAGGTCGGACGCTATAAAACGTTTGGTCGTTCTCAGTTTCTATAATCCGACTGGGCGAGACTTGGTGGGGAAAGCAGTATTGAGAAGACAGTCGGGGAGCACGCGAAATGCGCAAACCGTATTGGGTAGGTAGGGGAAGAATTCGTGGTAGGCGAAACCCGTACAAACATGTCAGGGTTCTCGAATACCTTGCCATACTAGCTGTAAGTAACAGTATTGATGCAAACGAGTTTTTTGACAGTATTGTGGAAGCTTGGAAGGAAGATGAGTCACAATGCAAACAGCTAACGGTTAGGTGCCGAGAGAGGACAAGAGACTCAGCGATCTTTTTGTTCATCGCCGCTCACAACACTATAGCCCAATTTCCCATACCGACTCTTATCTTACAAGGAGATAAGAGTCAGCTTGATCCTTACGTGAAAACCCTTGCCGCGAGAGCTCCGTCGATCGAAGAGGTTGCGAAGCCCAAGATCCGGGATTTGAGAGTTGGAATGAAGAAGGTTAACCTGAGGGTTAAGGTGCTTGAGATTCCAGAGCCGAATGTGGTCTACACAAGGTCCCGGATAGAAGCTCGCGTGGCAAACGTACTTGTAGGGGACGAAACTGGAACAATAAGAATGAGCCTATGGAATGAGCAGGTCAGCATGGTTTCTAAGGACGACGTAATTGAGATCGAAAACGGCGAAGCAGCTAATTACAGAGGCGAACTACAGCTAAGAATCGGGAGAACTGGAAGCCTAAGCGTTATCAAAAGAACCTAGCTCGAAAAGAGACGCCTAAGCCCACATCATGCGATAACCATTTGCTATGCACAGTTATAAGTAAATCACTGAATGTGGTGCGTTACGCGCGTCAGTAGGTATCAGAAAATGTTCCGGGAACGTATGTATGCAAGGATGATTGTTAGGGCTTTTCTGTACTTTGGGATCACTATTTTTCTAATCTTTTTAACCTCCTAGTCGCACTACGGTTCTTTATCTTCTTTTAGCTAGCTATTAAGTAGTGACTGCGTCATTTCGAGCTGCGTGCGCTTTAGATTCTGATAAGAAAAACTAAGTCTCTAACGTAAACTTTTCTTTCCTTCGTGTGGTGACGCCTAGATGACAAAGCTGGTCTTTCATGGTCAGTGACCTTCACTACTTTGTTAAAGTGTCTTTGAGGACATTTCACCGCTATAACCTTCTTGTCTTCGCTGATCCACACTATCTTGGCTTTATGGCCCTCAGGGCATCTGTAGAAATCTCCTACGCTTGGCACCGTTCTCGTCATCCTTCTTCCATGATTTACTAATGTGGAGAGTGACTTCTTCCCCATTTAACTAAGTTAACCATCTAAAAGATACGGAATGGATAGTCTTAAAGAGGTGTCTTGTTATTGTGTCAAGGTTATTTCGATCGTTGATATGTTCCTGCTTTTACTTTCGCCTTCTCTTGGCGGCATCTCTTCCGTTCCTATGCTGATTTTGCTCACATTCAGTTCTTTCATGAACTTATGCCTGGCTATTTCGGCTGCGTCAACGGCGGTGTTTATTGCCTGTCCCCTCGCTTTCAAAGTGATTTCCTTAACGTTTGGTTCAGCGAAACTCGTAATGACCGCTAAGACATAACTCATCGGCGGTTTACTCCCAACGAATATGATTTTTGGCTCACTAGACACGACTCTGACTTCCCAACCAGTCACTTTGATAATACAGCAGACGGCTCCGCTTTTAAGTCTTCGCCAGCTGCTCTTCGCATTCGGTTGATGCATCAGATTGCTCTGGTTCTTTTCTTGGGGTGGCAGATTATTCCTTTAGCTCGTTCTTCAGTTGCTCGGTCTTCTCGGATAGGAACTCAACAATCTTCTTGTTGTCAAAGTGCGCTAGAGGTTTACCGCATTTGGGGCATCGAAAAACGTGTTCTATTGCTTCTTCAAAGGGAAGGCGTCTACAACCAAGCGTGTAACAACTGTAAAAGGTGTGGTTCTTTTCGTAGTCCAGTCTTATCTCAAGCTTTTCAAGAACGTGTTTCTTTTGGTTTGTCAAGAAGCCATCGATCTGGTCTGGCTGGAGCTTCCAACGAAAAATGAACCATCCTGTGTTTTTATCTCGGGTTCTCTGCAGGGCTACGAGGGAATGATCATAAAGCTTGTATAGGATCTTGCGAACCGTGTTCAGTTTGACGCCGCTTTTAGCTGTAATTTCCATGTCTGCAGTTTCGTCTACATGGCTGAGTACCTCAACTATTTTGACGGCCTCTTCACCACCCAGAACTCTTGCCACTTTCATTACAGTATCATGGTTCACAAGGTTTTGTTGCCAGCTCCTCCAACCTGTCTTTACCAGTTTCACCCGGATTTTGGGTGCTTCGGCCACCCATTCTAGGAGTGTCCAGAAACGTCTTTCGCCTTTCAGCTTTTCCGGCGGTACGCCTGCTTCCACACACCATCTCATATAGCCTTTCTCAACCCTCTTTTGGAGTTCGCCTGTGCTTTCCACTTCTGCCACACTGAATCCTCTATCCTTCAAGTATCTATGTAAGCCAGATAGAATGTGTCCAGAAAGAGCATGTGCCACTTTGAAATGCGTTTCCCCATCAGCCTGCATCACATCAACGATCTCTTCAGCGATTTTGACAGCGTCATCCAGATACCGTTTATTCTCGAAATCTGGGGGCTGAAAGGATGAAGACGCGATCCTGCGTTCCATATATTCGTGGTCTGGGAGTTTTAGGGCCCCAATCACTACACCTAAGATTAAGTCTCCCCACCCAGCACCATCTATCAAAATCTCGTTTCCCGACATAAGCAAATCCAAGTCCAAGACCTAAACTGCCGGAATTCCAGCTAGTACGTTCCCATTTCAATCATGTTCGCTGCTTTAGTAAATAATTGGGAACAAATCTGAAAAACCTTTCCTTTCTGCATTTGCAGCTTCATTCAACACTAGAAGAAAAGATGAGTAGTTAGCTGGGGAAGGCATTGTTTCAATTTTTCCTAGCAACAAAAATCAATGAATAAACTTCTGGCTCCGACTATTCCTCTTCTTCCTCTGCCTCGCCTTCTTCTGCCGTTTCCTAGTCTTCCAACTCATCCTTTTCAGTTTCCCACAATGAACCTCAGATCACTTGTTCAGTTATGGTATTTAGCGCGCTTCTGATAATTAAATATGCGGAAAGTGTTAAAGAGATTTAAGAAAAACCTGGGCGGTAGAGTACATTGAGTCCAAAAAACCTGAAGCTGATAGAGGCAAAGAAGAAGTATGACAGGTACAATGTCAGCTCTGAAGTGAGAGAGTTTATCGTAACGAACTATATTCACTGCTCCATCTACACAGAGCTCTATGAGAATAAAATCAAGCAATGTGACAGATGCAGCAAGCTGTTTAAAATTGGTGATCCCGTCTGTCTCATGGAACACTATAAGAACAAAGAACACTTGTATCGAAGCTGCTACGACAAGATGTTCGTAAGTGTCCTTGACTCCGATGAACAGGAGGATGTTCTCAATAGTTGGTATTAAGGGGGTTAAGATTCTCTCTGGTTTTTCAAAGATGTGGGGTTATGGATTGACTTCTATCTAAGAAAAGAGTTGTTTCTATAAAGTCTTTTTATTAATTAGCGCGTGACAGTTTTTTACCTTGTTGATTGTGATGGTGTTTCATAGTCATCAGATCTAAACATTGCGAGCATGAGGTAGAAATGAGAAGAACGAGATGTAAAAGAACGATTATCCGCTTAATTCGGGTTCTAAATGAGTGGAATAGCTTGTGTTTGGTCCTCACTTAGGAACCTTAAGTAAAACCTCTACACCTCTACTGAAAAGAACCTTTCTATCTTTTTGTTAGCTGAACGAGCCGCTTACCCTTTGCCAACGAAGAGACGGATATTAGATTGGTGACTTCCATCTTCATCAAGGTTCTGTTGAGATCGTCGAATCTCATCTCCTTATAGAAAGCTTTCAGAGCCTCAAAAAGCTCGGTGTCAGCCAAGGATCCTTTTTTCTCCAGGGTCTCAACTACTATCAAGTGTATGGGTTGAACCTTCCATGTTTTCACTGGCATTCTATCATCTTCCTTAACTCTTCGTAAGGGTTTGAAAGTGAACGTTGTGAGAAACCCAACTTCTCTTTTGAAGGGTTCCTGTGTTCTTTCTTGGCGGAAGACTAACTCATCAACTTTTCACGGTTTCGAGACTACAACCCTTCTGAAAAGTCAACCCTTAAGAACATTGTTCACTCATAAATGAAATCACTCTGTGGGGATCGTTCTCAATATCGACCTATTCGTAGTATATCAGTTGTTCTTCTTCTAGTTTCTCGTGAAGCTTTTCGACAGCTCGGTTTACATCTTCTTCCTTGTTTGCTCCGGTGCAGACGAGTTTTCCGCTTCTGAAGATCAGGATCACTACTTTCGGATCATCCATACGGTAGATCAAACCTGGAAACTGTTCTGGTTCATACATAGTTCTTTCGAGCTTGTAGGCGGTTTTCTCTAGATCGATCATTCCCCACAGGTTAGCTGAGGCGACGATGTTCACGATTTCTACCTCAGGTTTCTTCATGATCACTATTCCGCTCTTCTTTAGTTCCCTTACGATCTTGAAAACCGCTGTCTTTGCTTCCCTCTCTGATTTCGCTCCTGTGCAGACCATCCTGCCAGAGCTGAATATCAAAGTAGCCGTCTTGGGTTTTCTCAGTCTAAACACCAGTCCAGGAAACCGTTTTGGACGGTACTCCACGCCTGGGTAAACCTTCACCACAGCGTTTAAGTCAATATTCTGGTTCAACGTCGCAGAGGCAACCACATTCTCAATCCTTACCGCAGCGTTCACCTTGGGCATTCACCCGTCTCTCCACAAAATAACCCTTTCATCCCGGCAGAATAAACATAGACAGTCCTCATAAATAAACAAACGTCAGATTTCTAGGTATCCTTCTGCTCTCAACCATTCTACCTGATTTCTCTTGTAACGCAAGATGATGTCGCCTCTTTCCTCAAATTGGAAGTCCCAAGGTGAAACAAGAACAACGTCGCCTCGCCTTACCCACGCCCGTCTCTTCATCTTTCCGCGGATTCTGCAGAGACGCGTGGGCCATCCTGACATCTCCCCATGACCCTGTCGAAACCAAGCAGCTCCTCCGCTACGCCGAGAACATCCGTCGCCTTAGGCAACACCTTCGGGTTAAGCTCTTTTTCGCTGGTTACCTTCCTTCTACCCAAACCGAGACCTCTTCGCTCATCATGGAAAGCTACAACCAAAATTTCTTTATTCAAAAAAAGGGAGCATAAAAGAATGGGTTATTAGAGATTCAATCACCTTAGGCTTCTAGAAAAACTTTGATTACTTACATTCCTCTTTCTTCTCTTCACAAGATTTTGCTTCTTTCTTCTTTTCACCTCCTAGACTTATCTTCCCGCGCACAGATTCACCGCCAATAGGTCCTAACACACAGTGGCACAAGTTTTCTTAAACGTTCCGTTTCAGAAAAATGGCATCAGCCTTTAGGTAGTAAGCCTTCCTCAGCCTTTTCTGCTGGTCATATCAGCGATCTTCTGCAACTATTCCTAAATATTAGTATTCTGCGCAGATTTTTCAATCCGCTAGCTAGCTAAACTTCAGATTCTGATGAGAAAAACCACGTTTTTATGATAAATTTCTCTATTCTTCACTACTTTGCTTAAGTGTTTTCTAGGGCATTTAACCGCTACAACCTTCTTGTCTTCGCTGATCCACACTACTCTGGCTATGTGGCCTTCAGGGCATTTATGGATGTCTCCGACCTTAAACTCCATTCTCTATGTCACCAATGCAATACTGTGCTACCTAGATCAGTCGTTTTGTGTTCTTCTTTCACGATTTCAGCTGTAGCGTAGGGTCCTCCAACTTGCGCGTGCATCACCATTGAATGTGTTGTGCTAACTGTCTTCTAGCAATTGAACAGAAAACAAGGATGTCCTGCTCATCTGGTCCAGAGTTCTCGTTTTAGGAGGTCTCGGACTGCGGCTCGTATGGTTGCGCTTCTGCTTGGGTACATGTTCTGTCGCACGAGTTCGTCGAGCCCTTCGAGGTATGCTTCGGGAAGCAGGACTGTTACGAGCTTCATACTATTCACGCCTCATAATATCAACGCGCTGCTTTTAATCTCTTTCAGAATATTTTTTCTCAACAAAGCTATAATTCAGGACTACGTTAATCGGCGTTATCGGAATAATATATTTAGTTCTTGAATGTTTTACCTTAGTTGAGGGATTGAATTGGGCATGGGTAAAGGCTCAAAGAAGAAGCCTATGACCAAGAAGGAAAGAAAGGAGAAAAGAAAGAGTCGAAAGGAGAAACGCTCCAAACGGTAGCTGGATGCGCGCGCTAGAATCCAGATCAGTATCCATTCAAACTGCAGAAGTTCCTCCAGATTACTCGCATAGGATAAGGGCTAGCTAGTTACAGTAATATTATTGATAGTGAATAATGTTTAGTGGAGATTAGAGTATGCCTTCATTGAAGAAAAAGAATATTAAAAAGAAGAAAAAACACTTAAAGAAAATTGGGAAATAACGCAGATTTCGTTTAGGAAGCAAAAGTCAACAACCCGAACCAAAGATGATAACCAGCTTTGGTTACACATCTGCCAGATTCTGATAACCTCAATTAACAGAAGCGCGCTCGGAACAGATTCGTCGGCATCCCATTAACATATCTTAACAGAAGCATTTCATGTTCAAACATACGAAGCTTAAGAGGGAAAAGGCGACTTACGCGCGTATTTTTCTAAAGTTTTTTATTCAGGATTCGATCTATCCAGTGTTGCACCTTTCGAGATGATGAGATATGGTTCGTGAGAGAGATCTCTCCGTTGCCGCTATACACTGGATCTGCAAGAAAGCTGGGGCAGAAAGGGTTAGTGAATCAGCTTCCCTTGAGTTAGCTCGAGTTCTCGAAGAAGTCGGAGCCAAAATCGCTAAAGATGCCATAGAATACATGATGCATGCACGAAGAAGAACACTAAAGGCAAGAGATATCGAGATAGCAGCCAAGAAAATCTCCGAGACACCAAGGCTCTAACCTGATATGTGAGGAGTGTCGTCTTGTCCGAAGGAAAAGCCGTGACTGTTGGATGGGTTTCTCTAAGCAGGTCAGGCAAGAGTCTGAGCATAAGGACCCTGAATCAAACCTTCTTCGTGCCCCTACGTGACTTATATCAAGTCCTAGACCGGAAAAAAGACCGTGCCGAAGCAAAACAGTGGGTTGAACAAGGAGAATAACCGCTCTTCCGATAATCCCATTAACGGAAGGCATTCCGAACCTGTATATTTGGGCTTGTTCATATCGGTCGATGCATTTTTCTATGAATTGAAAGTTTGGGCTAATTTAGCTCACAAGATAATAAGCTAGCATTAACTAATTGATATTTTTGCTAGCAACAAGAGAGAAGTTAAACGACCTTGACCGCTCAAAAGAGACCTTATGGTAGAAGCGGTATGGAACCATATTCTCTGCCATGGGCAGACGGAGCTTCCACATGGTCTGCAATGTGAGCTCTATACTACTTCAGCATCTCTGACACGTTGTATACGCATTCTCCTTTCTTCCTCTTCTCTCTCCCATCTTTCTTTCAGTCTATCTAATGCTTTCAGAAACCTTTCTGTCTGTTCTGCTTTTCTTTTTTCCAGTTTCTGCCAAGCTATTCTTGTATAAGGCCAATCTGGATGCCCGTTTTCATCCCGATATTCCTTTTCTAACCATCTTCTCAAGGGCTCTTTGGTTGTGGAGACTTGGTGTAAAGTCAAGGCCATTTTTGGCTTGATATGTTTTTTGCAGAAATAACCCCCGCAATAAGGACATTTCTTCAGTTTATCCCTCTCGTTACAGAGATGATAATTGCACATATTCTTGGCCAGTTTGGTCTTTCTTTTCAATTCGATTCTACTTTTTCTTCTTTTAGTTCTATCAATTTGTTGCTTATGTGAAAGTAACCAAGAAATCGATTGAATTTTATCACGAGTTATGTGAAAGTCTACATCATGACCAATATACAGCATGTGTACAGTTTCATGGAACGCCGTCTCTTCGATTTCTTCTATTGTCATTAATTTGAGACGGGATCGAGATATGCATATCAAACCGATGTCAGGATGTGCATGGGCTATTTCACTACTACTATGAGGACATTTTCCATCCCCAATCTCAACTTTCGGTGGATAATCTAAGATTTCAGAAGCTTCTAAAACACTTTCTTTAAACCTTTGTTCTTTAGCCTTCGTTAACCTGTCTTCAAAATCTCCCATCTCTCACACTCTATGAAACAGATAGTGTCTACTTCCTTTAATCTAGATTTGATTTTTCCTAAATAAATCAGAAAGAACCTATGATCTCAAAACAAGAAAATAAAAAAATAGGGGATTTGCGGGAGATATCTCCATCTATCTTCATAAATGCGGCTTCACAGGACCTTAGAAGTTTTTTTGCGAATTACCTACGAAGAAGGCAGCTGGAATTTCTTCTGAATGGCGATAAGTTACAGGAAAAAAAGAAATGAACCCAAATAGTTTCTAAAGGTGTTCAATTAAAGCAAGGGCAAAAAACCTAGCTTCCCAACAGAGAGAAGGCTTGCGAGGTCAGCTTATCAAGGTATAAGTCAGCCTTTGTTTCTAATCCATCTTTTCTTGAGACTGGGGCTAAAGAGGCTTTGCTTGTGCCAGCGCTGGTTATTCGGTCTGCAGGTTTTGGCGGCATCTCAGCCGTCGGTCTCTCTTGCTTAGGAGCCGGTACTATGGCTAGTTCTATTTCGACTTCGTCTACCGGTTCCCCTGCCGCTCTCCAACCTTCCAAGGTTCTTTGAGCAGCAAGTTCCATCTCATGTTCTTCGGACCCGTTTTTCCTTTCCCACATGACCTATATCACCTTTTGACTCTCTTACCTTGAGAAGAAGAAGTTCTTCTTCTGGTCCTACTGACTGACTCTCCTTAAGAGGTCGAACTCCCTTACTGAGGACTACTCTGGCGAGATCCTGAGAGTGAAGGTTTAAGTACTCCTTTACATCCATCAGCCTGTTCATTTCTTAGGCCACCACATCTTAAGTGATATTTCTTTCTAAACATTCTTTCTAATTTCAAATCAGTAGTAATCCTAGTATTTCAAGGTTTTCTAGCTAAAAAAGGAACTATTATCCATAAAAGGGAAAAGTCACTTTATTTTTTGCCTTTATGCAACAAAAGTTAGATAAATCCTAGATAACGCCAATGTTGTTGATTAGTGCCTTTCCCTGGGCTGAAAGATTTCTGGCAAGTGAGATATGTCAGGAAAATTTCTTCAATATGCGTACTGTGTCTGATGCTTTGCTTAGTAATAGCCTATAAATCATCATAGAATTAAGTGTATGAACTTAAAGCCCTATGTTATCCATTCTCTTCTCCTTCGAGGGTTTTCCTCTTTCCCTTATCCACCCATAAACTGTTCTGGGAAAATATCTTGGTCGCAGCTGGCTTCACCGACCATGTTAAGCACAGCTTTCATGTTCAGCATACTTGTCCCCACCGGGGTGCCTGAGATTGAGAATCCGCTGACGTTTGTGCGTTTGATGTTGAGGTTTTAAAGATGTAAACACATCCTGTAGGGCGCCAGAACGCTAACGGTTTCTAAGGGGTTTTCTAGGATGCGAACAGAAAGCAATTAATGTTTGAAAGGCGGCAATTTCGGCGAGAGGGTTCAGGGTTCTGCGATGCCCACTAGTACACTTAAATAGCTTAGATTCCCAATCTCCTCTAGGGCAATGTAGGTGAAGGAATGATGAAGTGCAAGAACTGCGGGGTCGAGCTGGCTGAAGATGCGAAGTTCTGTTCAAACTGCGGAGCCTATGTAGGTAAAACAGTAATGGAAGAGTTCAGAGTCTCATCAGACAACCTCATCAGGGAAGTCAACAGACTACTTCGCGAAGGAAACATCACAAGGTTGATAGTCAAGGACGAGAAGGGTAAAATCTTACTAGAGATACCTGCTTGGGTAGGGATTGTGGGCGCTGTATTGGCGCCGTGGCTTGCAGCCTTGGGTGCAATAGCAGCTTTCGCGACGGACTGTACTATCAGCATTGTTAGGCAAGAGCAGTAGAAGAGGCACGCGTCACAGGCATGGATGGAGATATCGAGCGATCTACTGCCAATGATTCTGCTTCCGAGTGAAAGGCAAAACTTGCGTTTCAGAGCATTCTAACCAACAGAAGAAGGGAGTTCCCAACTCGCGAGGGTTATGAGTGTGAAGCTCGATGAAGTCTCAAGATCATCTACCCTGTTTTCAGGGCGGTCGCCATTCCCATTAAGAGAAAGTGATTAATAGCTTAAGAGGCGGTAATTCTGACAGAGAGGGGTTCCAAAGTGAGGATATTGAGTGTGGCGGCTCACTCGGATGATAATCAGATCGGATGTGGAGGAATATTATCGCAGTTAGTTGCGAGGGGTGATGAGGTAAAAGCTGTCTTCACTTCTAGATACGAGAAGGAATCGATTCCTTCGTCTCTGAGCGTATTGGGAATCAGCGACTTCGAAGTGCTAGACCTAGAGTTTGAAAGGCAGCATAGGCAGCCGGAAATCCTGATAAAAAGGGTTGATGAAGTCTTTGAAGCCTTCAAACCTGAGATCGTCTTTACCCATTGGCCAGAAGGTGACCTGATGATCGATCACTCAGTCACTGGTCAAGCCGTGAGGGATGTAAGCGTTGCATATGGACTAGGTTGGCAGGGTCGAATCTATTTCTTCGAGATAAATCAGTGTTGCCAGGGATTTCAACCAGACATCTATATTCACGTCGACAAGGAACATTGGAGCAAGAAACTCAACTCCATCAAGGCCTTAAGTACATACACACGAAGACACAGGGAATTGATGATTGAGGCGGCAGACGCCAAAGGAAGGATGAGGGGACTTGAGTGCGGCGTAGATTATGCGGAGTGCCTTGCACGTTTCTCACCGAGACCCTTCTCCATCTCTATTCTTTAGAGTCACCTATTCCTCGGAAAAAGGGAAAGGGGGAAAGCAAGTGTACGGCATGACAGTGGAGGTGCGAGAATGGGGATATTTGGCAAGTTTCTTAGGAAAAAGAAGAAAGAGGAGCCTGCTGAAAAGCCGGTGACTCCAGGCCCAGCACTTTCCCCACTGGCTCAATTTGCGCTTGGAGCGTGCCACTCCAAAGGCTCCATACTAATCCAGATGAGCCAGACTGCTGAATTAGTAGATGAGCTCAAAGACGCGTTGCAGATCGAATACTTAGGCCTCGACCTCCAACAGACCTTCAGCCACGCTCAGAGCGGACTTACCCTGAAGTGCCCCAAGTGCGGACAATTCAGCGAGAAGGCAGTCCCGCTTCTGTACCTTACTGGCAAGGGCCAGTTGGAGGACGCTTTTTTCGGAGGCACAAACGTTGAGGCATTGGCAAGGGGTGTCTGTCCCATCTGTGGAGGAAGCACTGTTGAGGCAACGTTTGACCCAGCGAAGATTATTTCACGTTATCGGGCGATGAGGACCTCGATCCTTGAAGCAGCAGTAGAACCAGAATTGACCCCAGTCTGTGCAGGGCTAAGGTTTCAATCAAGTCTCGACGTCTCGCCCGATGAAACCATGATCTGTTTTGTTGCGCCTAGAGAAGGCGGCACAGGAGCAATTGTAGCCTATGAAGCAGGCACAACCAATCAGATGTGGTCACTTTCGGTATCGTCTACCCAATCATGTAGATGCGTGTTCGTTGAGCCGAAGCGAGTTCTGATCCTAAGCAAGGAGGGCAAGGACCGAACAGCCATTCGCCTGGTGAATGCAAGAGACGGCTCGATCGTCGCAGAGTCGGAGGGACCCAAGGCATACTTCTCACGCGGCGCGGCTGATGCCAAGACAGGATTCTTCGTGACTGAAAGTTCCTACGATACATTGCTGATGGTAAAAGCCGCCGGCAACGAACTTGACTGGGCAACGTATAAATGCGGGCAGATATACGGCCGAGGCCCCAAGATTGGACCAGACGGCAAATGCTACGTGATAGTTCATTATCACCTGTACCGTGTCGATGGTGGAGGCATGAATAGAATTATGAAAGGAGACAACTGCATCTGTTTCGATCCGGCTGGAAAAGTATATTGCGGAGGAGGCTATCCTGACCGATCTGGCGAGTCAGCGTTGCACATCGCCGATATTCAGAGCGGAATAGTCACCGAGATACCATACGGAACAGAACCAATCGACCAGATTTCTTTGGCAGGACCTGGGCGCCTGCTTCTCGCAAGCATTGTAGACGAACGATATGTAAGTCGATATCCAAACGCAACGGTCACCTTGTTCTCGCTTCCGGAACAGAGGAAAATCTGGAGCCTTGAGATCAGCGATCTAAAGCCTTGGCGAGACCCCATATTGGTGTCCGTGCCGAGCGAAGATTGGGCGCTCATTCAGACGGGGTCTCTTCTAAAGAAGATATCCCTCCAAGACGGGAAGAACCTAGGCGTAATTCCTAATAGAACGCAAGATTATGTGGAAGCGCGGTGTCTAACTTCGAGGAAAGCTGTATATATTACCCGGAATCCTGTTGGAGCGTATCGGCAACGCGGACTAGGTATGATCGAGTGTTATAGAGCATAACCAAAGGTGCCACGAGAAGGCCACATTTAAACCTCTCTTCCCTTCTTCCTGAAAGCTTTCTTCGATGTACGTTTTTCCTATTAGTACAGAAAACGCGTTCTATCATCCTTATATTGCGCACGTTGCATTATGGTGATCCAGTGGAGGATTGCTTTTGCATCGTTCTAAGAGCACATTTCTCATCATCTTCCTAACTGTCCTAGTTACACTGGAAGGCTTCTCGTTAGTAGGACTTCAGAGCGAATACAATGAGCTGAACCGGAGATGGTCTGTCCATGAAACCCTTTACACCCAACTGAATGCCTCCTATAATTACCTGAACGAAAGCTTTCAGACTTTAGCGTCAGAATATGTTGGGCTGCGGAGCGACTATGAAAATCTGACGCAAACCTACATGGGTCTTAGGTTTCAGTATGAACAGACAGCCAGAAACTATGAAGATTTGCGTGACGCATACTCCGAACTACGAAGAGAATATCAGATTGAGAAGACACTGAGAATAGGCAACAGTCTAGAGTCCTACTATGATTTTGTCAGAGATGAGGAAGGGTTCATGGGGAAATGGTACGGCGATCAGAGAGACATAAACTTCTGTGCCAAACTGGCTCTGCACGATCTTGGGCGTAACTCCTGGCCTTCGCTTGAGGATAAATACTATGAGAAGATTGGGAACCATAGTTATGTAACGGCCAGAAATAAGATTGATGATGTAATCGGTCTCGTAGAGGTTCGCGCATATGACTCTGTCACTGAAAAGATCAAGAAACTACTACGATTCTTGTGTGATCATCTCCACTATGAGCTGGAGGTCAACAATGTCTACTTGGCTCCTACTGAGACTCTAGCGTTCAAGTCGGGAGACTGACGATTTCACGACCTTGGGAGCGACCCTTTTCGAGTCTGTGGGGATAGATGCTGCCGTGGGATTCTTCGTGAACGAGAAAGATGAGCATCACTGCATGGTTCTCGTCCACCTAGAAGACCTAGGGGGCTACAGGTTCTGGAAATATGACGATCTAACAGGCAAGGGTCTTGAAGAAGGGAGATGGATAGTGATAGAACCGCAGTACACAATAGAAAACCAAGGAGACGGCTGGATTCATCAATGGCAGCTGCTTTACACTGCTCCAATAGAATAAATTAAAAACGCTGGTTTGCCTTCGAACCAAGTTTCTTTACATCTCAGTAAGACAGCCCTATCCAACGTAACCATTCTCAGGTTCCATGAAGGGAATCTGAGTCTGCAAAGTCGACATGGACGCGAGCCCAAAAAGCGCCAAAAGACACATGAAACCAAAGCGAAGGAATGCATAACATCTATATAGAACGCCTAGTACACCATACGCGCAAAGTGAGGTGTCACTGTGAAGTACCGAAGATTTGGTGAGCTCGATTGGAAGGTGTCGGCGTTGGGATTTGGAACGATGAGGCTTCCAGTGATCGGCGAAGACCCAGCTAATGTGGATGAAGACGAAGCGATCCGGATGATAAGGTACGCCGTCGACAACGGCGTCAATTACATCGACAGTGCATATCCATACCACCGTGGAAACAGCGAGGTTGTGCTTGGGAAGGCCCTTGAAGGCGGTTACCGCGAGAAGGTGAGGGTGGCGACGAAGATGCCTACATGGCTTGTCAAATCCCATGAGGACATGGACAGGTTTCTAGACGAACAGCTGAGAAGACTCAAAACAGATTGCATAGACTTCTACCTTTTACACTCTCTTGATAAGAGCAGATGGCGCAGTCTTCTGGACTTAAAGGTTTTTGATTGGGCGGAGAAGGCCCTTGCAGACGGAAGGATCCAGCGGCTGGGCTTCAGCTTCCACGACACGTATGAAGTTTTCAAGGAGATAGTCGATGGCTATGACAAGTGGACACTTTGCCAGATACAGTATAACTATGTTGACATAGACAACCAGGCCGGTACCAAAGGCCTGAAGTATGCCGCTTCTAAAGGCTTGGCAATGGTGATCATGGAGCCAATAGCCGGCGGCATGCTTGCGGTCAACCCGCCAAAGGCGGTCCAAGATATCTGGGATGAGGCTAAGATCAAAAGAACGCCAGCAGAGTGGGCTCTTCAATGGGTTTGGAACCACCCGGAGGTCTCTGTCGTCCTAAGCGGGATGAGTAGCATGCAGCAAGTGATCGAGAATGTTGAAAGCGCCAATCGCTCAGGTCCAGGCACGCTTACGGAGAAGGAGCAGGATTTCATCTCTAAGGTACGTCAGAGGTATTTCGAGTATGGCTTCATCGGCTGCACGGGTTGTGAATACTGCATGCCGTGCCCTGAAGGTGTGGGGATACCCGAAATATTCAAGTTTTACAATGAGTTCTCGAGAAAAAGGGGAGATCAAGAAGCCCAAAAGAATGTTGTAAAAGAATATAGCTTGGTTATTGCACCCGAGAATGGAGCTAAGAAATGCGCCAAGTGTAGAAGCTGCGAAGAGCTATGCCCCCAGCACTTGCCAATTAGCAACCTACTCCGTGAAGCAACATGGATCTTTGAAAGGGATCGATAGCGCCAATATTAGCTGCCATTTTAGAAATGACAGCAATCATGGTAGACAATGCTGTAAGAACCTACGACGAAGGCATGTTCCTTCGACATCTCTGGCTAATCTTTATGAAAGCTACGAAGTTCTCTGAGCTCATCTCGTAAGGTAAGTCTCCTTCGGAGCTGAGCATAAAACCCCCACCTACACTGCCTACTCGGAGTCTGTCCATAACGTGCTCTTTGAGTTCTTCAAGGGTCATGAAGCCAATATGCTTACTAAGCCCTCCTTGCAAGCAAAGGTGGTCTCCATACTTCTCCTTCAAGGTTTTGAGATCCATGTTGTCAGATGGCCCTATGGGGTTGAGCACATCAAGCTTGGCCTTGACTAGTAATGGGACTATGGAGTTGATGTTTCCGTGGCTGTGCATGTCGACAAAGGCTCCATGCCTATGAGCTAGGTCAATTGCCCTTTTATGCCACGGAAGGATTAGCTCCTCGTAGAGCTTCGGGTTCATGAATGTCCCCCTGTTGTAACCCATATCGTCAACCCATCCTATCATCATAGCTCCGCGCTCCAAAAGGTTCTTCTCAGCCCTTAAGTTGAACTCGCCAAGCTTGGCTAGAAGCTTCTCGAAGAACCGCCTGTTTAGGTAGACATCTTTAAGAATAGTATGAAGAGGTCCTCTGAGGAAATACCATACACCTGAAAAGAAACCGTTTATGTCACACTTTGGGAAGAATCCCCTCTCTCTAACATATCTTAACGCCTTTTCCAGTCCCTCATACCTTTCGGGGTTATCAGGGTCGGGGAGCTCAAGCGCGTCCAAATCTTCCTCGCAATCGACTGGATATTTCACGTACTCCCTGACCCACACATTCTCAGCTGTTCTCCTACGCCAAACAGCGCCCGTTTCCCATTCCGTCAAACACCATTTAGGCTCAACCGTTACAGTCTTAGTCACTCTGAACGCACCATTGCCCACGCTTACGATGTAGTTGTCTAGAAAATCCGCCTCCCGCAACATCGGTTCAAGGCTGGCATACGCATCTGCAACCATTCTGTTAGCAAGTACTCCGGCCTCGCTCTTTTTCTCCCAACAGTCACCTTCCATGAAAGGCATAAATTTGGACTTAGCCATGTCATTTGTGAACCCTATAATCTGAGGTACAATAGCAGGGTCCTCATGAAGTACGGCTGCTAACACGCACTCAGACCTGTTGATCCTCAGCCACCACTTCTAGATTTGTAAGTTCGATCCTGCTCCTTCTAGCCATGTCCGCATACATTGTCTGAGCGCACTCCACCAGAAGTATTAGAGATACTTTCAGCGAGTTGCCCTCATATCGGTTCCGCCATCTGTGACTGGCAAGTCGAAAATGATTGCATGGCTTCTTCCGTTGTCGCCAATCGAACGAACGTTGTCGGTCAATTTTGTCTTAACCATTGTTTTCGCCATTTCCACCACTTCCAGTACTCTTTAGATGACTTAGGCAATAAGGACTGTGTATGATAAGCTGAAAAAAGTCCTGCTAGTCCAAACCCCTTCCGCGTCTTTCACTCATGGTCTTCCTTATGGCTGACCCGACCTGTTTTACCGAGGTTCCCAGATAGTTTCTTGGGTTAAGGGCTTCATCAACCTCCTCCTCGCTTAGAAGGCTACTAACAGCCCCTTCACGTAAGAGGGAGTCTTTGAAGGAAGTTTTATCGACCGTGCTTTTGATCGTCAGTCTTCGAACGAGTTCATGTGCTTCCTGGCGGCTCATCCCCTTCCTCGCGAGGGCCATCATGACCGCCTCTGACATCGTCTGACCCTCGGTCAATATCAGGTTTCTCTCCATCCTCTCCTCATCAACCCTGAGATTCGAGATTATGCTTATCGTCAGATGTAACATGTAGTCAGTGAGTATGCAAGCCTCGGGCAGTATAAACCTCTCAGAAGAGGACTGGGTCAAATCCCTCTCATGCCATGTTGGGATGTTCTCCAACGCAGGAACCACTAAGCCTCGCACAATCTTCGCTAGTCCGCAGATTCTTTCACAGAGCTCAGGGTTGCGTTTGTGAGGCATTGTTGAACTGCCTACCTGCCTTTTCTCTTCGAAAGGCTCAAAAACCTCAGCGATCTCTGTTCTCTGGAGTTCCCTAATCTCTGTCGCGAACTTGTCCAAGGTGCAAGCTATCAGAGCCAATGCGCAGACCAACTCGGCGTGACGGTCTCTCTGAACGATCTGCGTGGAAACCTCGTCTGCTTCTATACCTAGCTTCTCCATGGTGAGCTCTTGGATTTTCAAGGCGTTAGGACCGAGACCTGCCTGTGTTCCCACAGCGCCGCTCATCTTGCCTACTATTAGCCTTTTCTTGCACTCATTTAGCCTTTGAATGTGCCTTGAGATTTCTCTCATCCAAACCGACAGTTTCAGCCCGAATGTTATGGGCAAGGCATGCTGCCCATGAGTTCTACCTATCATGATCGTATTTTTGTAACGACGGGCTGCCTTGATGAGCACGAATTCCAAATCGTCTAGCTTGCGTCTTATGATATCCACAGCGTCCTTGAGTTGCAAGGCTCTAGCAGTGTCCACGGTGTCGTAGCTTGTCGCCCCCAGGTGGATGTAAGCCCCGCTTGGTCCACAGACTTCTGCAAAGGCTTTCACAACCGACATTATGTCATGCTTGATTTCCTTCTCAATCTCTTTTACTCGGCTGAGTTTCACATGTTTTGTTGAAGCCATCTTGCCGATTCTCTCAGCATCCTCGCGTGGTATGTTCCCAACCTGTGCATGAGCCCAAGCGAGAGCGGCTTCTACGTTCAGCAGTTTCTGAAGATAGTTCTCTTCGTCAAAAACTTGAAGCATCTCAGATGTTCCATACCGGCCAGTATCTATGGGAAGGGTATCAATGGGAAGGATGGACAATCGTCATCTCCTCGAAACTAACTGCAATGCAAACATTAAGCAAATATCTTTTGCCAACTATTTAACAGTAAAGGCATTAGATAAGCAAAAGAAAGCACAAGGTGTTAGAAGGAGTTTCCAGAGCAGGCCTTCTGAAGCGGAAAATAGGCAAAAAAAGAACGTTCTTGCCGAGGAGAGACATCGATGAAGAGGACGGCGATCGTGTTCTCATCAAGATACCTAGCTCACAACACTAGGGCTGGTCATCCTGAGTCGCCGCGAAGACTAGAGGCCATAATGGAAGGGATCAGGCAAAGCGGGCTTCTTGAAAGTGGGAATTGCTCGGTGATCGAGCCTAGACCAGCAGTCCTTAAAGAGCTCGAACTTGTGCACGATTCGGGATACATCAGTCACGTCAGAGACTTATCCGAGTCAGGCGGCGGAATCCTCGATGAAGAAACGGAAACAATGGCTTCTCGAGAAAGCTTCGAGGTTGCCCAATTGGCAGCTGGCGGCGTAATTGAAGCCGTGGACAAGGTCATGGCTGGGAAATTCCGAAATGCTTTCGTTCTTGCCAGGCCTCCAAGCCATCACGCCGGCCCAGGATACGCTTTAGGTTTTTGCATATTCAACAATGCTGCAATAGGTGCTGCGCATCTTCTTCAGAACCACAGCCTAGATCGTGTCCTCATTTTAGATATAGACACGCATCATGGCAATGGAACTCAAGAGGTCTTCTATGGAACTGATGAGGTCCTTTACGTAAGCCTTCATGAGGACCCAACAGAGTTTCCGCAGACAGGTTTCATCGACGAGACTGGTGAAGGTCAAGGTTTGGGCTACACCGTGAACATTCCTTTCCCCTTTCGAACGGGAGATCCGGCTTATTGGAAGGCTGTGAAAACCATTGCGGTGCCAATAATGAGACAGTTTGACCCTGAGTTTATCCTTTTGTCCGCTGGATTTGACGGTTATTATAGAGATTATGTGGGAGAGTTATCTTTGTCCGCCCACATCTATCCCAAAGTCTTCAAAACGATCCTTGACTTAGCGCATCGTCTCTGCCAAGACAGGTTGGTGGCTATTCTTGAGGGCGGCTATAAGCCTTGGTTCCTCAGAAAGATCGTTCCAGTAGTCATTGCTAAGATGGCTAAGTTCAACATCAAAATACGAGACAAACGTCCTTCATTAGACTTGAACGCAGAAAGGGAGGCAGAAAGAGTTATACAAGAAGCCAGAAGGATTCAGTCCAATTTTTGGACGCTGTGAATATGAGATGAAGATAGCTGCTTTGGCTACTCGATGACTTCAATGGCATTCTCAGGACATTCTGTTTCACAAACTCTGCATACTAGGCACTCGTCAGCCTTCACAGGGGCAGACTTACCATCTTTCACTTCAAACACTCCAACGGGACACACATCTACACACGTTCCGCAGCCAGTGCATTTGTCAAGATTGACCTTTATTTCAACCAACCGTTAGTCACCTTCTTGAGATTCAATGTGATGCCTTTCCAGAAATAAAAGTTTTTTGGGAGCCAACTCAATACGAAAAGTGAACTAGATCATCATCCTCATCAATCCCTCCCTCTCTTAGAAGTCGCATAAACAAAACTGAGAGCTATAAGGTATGTTTTGAGAGCATCTTCCGTGAGAGTCTCAGATATTCCCTTCTCTCTTCCATGAGATGCTGACTGATCTCTTCCAGCTTCTCAGAAGTTCTTTCCAGCTTCTCGATAATCAAAGTTAGAGTCTTCTCGTGTTGTGTTAGAGTCAGGATTAAAAGGTCAATGTAGCTAAGTGGACTTGCGTGGTCAAGATCGTTTCTTTCGCGAAGCCAGAAATCTCTACCTCTTTACGAGACATAGGTTTCTCGCTGAGCGTATCTAAACTTATTGTAACCCACTGCTGACCAACTGTTGTGACACTATTGTCTAGTGATTTCTTGTGTTTCTATTGCTGCCTAAAGATGGCTGCGTTCGCCAGCCATAATGTAGTATTAACGAACATATCATTTCTGACAATACTCCATCATCAGAAAAGATGCCTTTGTCACGTTCCGGGTTTGGGGAGACACTATCCGATTCTAGGTTCGCAAGAAGTAGCTGCTTTTCATCGGTGAACAGAAAAACAAGAGGTAGCTGAAAACTATTCTCTTCTACCTTGCATGTATATCTGAGTTCACTTAACACATGTTGGCTGGTGGACCCTTCGGGTGTTATGATTTTCACTCTGACGGAACGATCAGCTAATTCATCAAACATGCGGTTGAATGATCTGTATAGGATAATCAGTCCATCCTCATTTGTGACTAGAAGAACGGACCGCTTTGCCTTAGACAGCATTTGTCGAATCTTTCTCAGGATCTCCTCCCTGCCCTCAATGATCCATATTGTATTTCGCTTAGGCTTTTTCTCAATCTTCGGTCTTTTGAGGATCTCCTCCAGGGATGCGGTGACTGAAAGAAGATTGTCGACCATATTCTGGTACGAGTGGAGGTAGGATTTGAGGGCAGTTCGACGCGGAGTTGGAGTGAATTTTCTCGGTTCTTCAGGGATCTCAAAGACGAGACCTATGTCGATCAGTTTCTTTAAGACGCTATAGACTTTTGTTCTCGGGACACCACTTGTCATGCTTAAGGTTCTCGCGTTGGCAGAGCCCTCCCCAAGTAGGGAAACATATAGTTTCGCTTCATATTCAGACAGCCCTAGGCATTCGCAAAGCTTCTGCCATGTATGGTCTGATAGCAAGCGGTCGTTTCCCCACATCGCTTCCCCTAAAGCATCGAGGCAGAAACCACCTCGGTTCAACCCTTAAATGTGACATAATATAAGCCTAGTGTAACTACTCTGCGAGAGTTTATGGTGACCAGTTCTCCGGATCCCATTCGCCCGCAGCATTCCTTAAATAGAAAAGCCAAGCACATTTCTGAGTCCCACTGTGGCACTAAGGGTCTCTTCTACAGAGTATATCAGATTTCGGCAGAATTCGAATTCCGAATACGACTATGAAGACTAAAAAAGAACGAAGCTTAAGCCAGCCTTTCAGCGTATCTCCTCTCGCAATCTCAAAAGTATCTCTGCTATTGTATTTTCAGCCTGCTCTTTTATGCGGTTGTATTCGTCCAACAATCTGCGACGTGCTTCGGCTGACATCTCCCTACGTCGGAAACGCACTTCAACTCTTTCGATGTCTTTTGTCAGAGTCTCAATCTCTGTCTCAGCTGTTTCGAGCTGCCTCATCCTCTCCGAGTAACGGCTGCCTGCTGCTGCTATTTCAGTTCTGTGTCCTTCCAGTTCTCTCTGCAACCGCGAGATACGCCCATCCAGCGAACTCTTCTGAAGCTTGTACCTTCGTCTAGAGAGTTTTCCCTTCTGAACGCGTTGTTCAAGAGATTCCAGCTCCGACTCTAGCCTTCTTCTTTCTTCGTACTTGTCGACAAACGTTCTTACAATTTCAGAGGAGATAGGCATAACAACAACTACTTCTGGCTTGGATGTTTTTCTCATGAAGAACACGCCGCCCAAAATGACCGCTATTGTTCCCACCCAAAGGGTTGGTCTGAAGGAGGCCCAAAGAATAAGGTAACGATACTCTATGTTGATGTCTTTTTCATAGAACTGTGTCACGTACTTCTCTTCAAACTTGATCTTTACTAGAAAGCCTTCCCTCTCTATGCGATACAGAGTTTTTGATGAAGTCTGGAACTCCGCTCCTTCTGGTAGAACTACTGTAACCGTAGAATTCCCTAGGACCCACTTGTCAGGTCTGGCGAGACTGACATTCAGTATGTAGTCTTGCCACCCTCTTTGAGCAACGTATTTCGATAGCGGTAGCCTGTAAATGATTAATAGCTTTACTTTCTGATTGGCCAACAAGGTTCCCCGAAGCGGTACTTTTGCCTCAGTATAGTCCACTCGATCCACGATGGTCACCTTTTCCAGAGCACCATAAACATCCTGTGCGGAGACATCTGTGGCATTCGGAGGCAGGACAAAGGACATTTTAGTTAGGAAACTCTCTGCTTTGGCGGTCACATGATAGAGATCAGTTACGAGAAGGTCTCCTAATCCATCCAGCTTTACCTCTCTTTCCCATCTATCAACTTCCACCAGCAAGAAGTTAGCCGCGGTGAAATCAACCCAAGATGAAACATTTGAATAAGTTGCTAGAGGAGCCTCTTCGATGTAAAGAACTAGACGCGAGTCCAAGGTCCTATTTGAGAATCCTGGAGAAGTCCCATTTAAGCTGGCTCCATTTGGAAGCACGACTGTCACGTTACAGAATTTGGCTTCCATCATCAAGCTTGGGTATGCGGGAAAATCAGCGTGTAAGAGCGTTCGATTCGCGCTTGTCAACCCAGAAAATACGAAAACTGCGGTGAAATCGTATAGGCCACCATCGCTAACGTCAATCGGTCGAGCGAATGATATGTTCATCCACAAGAATCCCCCATTTGAAGAAGTACCCAGCACAGTCTGCAACCTTCCCTCAGCATCGTGCGCAGAATAGTAAGCCAAGGCATGTTGGAATTGGGATGGGAGACCTATTTGAAATCCTTCTAAGGGCCTGACATTCCTGGCGGCATCGGACGATAGAGTCACGCTGTCGTTTACTACGATTGCTCCACCATCTTCGATCTCGATGGTGCGGTTCACCTTGATGTCAGGATAGTCAGAAACCCTCTGAGCCTTGACAAACTTCGGACCTACAGAGATAGAGAACAAGAGCAATATTCCCATTAGTACATACAGTGAATACAACCCCGATTTTCTGCTGCTCAAATGTGTCAACCTCTGGAGCCTTAGATTACCTGTTTTGAGAAGTATGTTAACCTTTACTCTTTTAAATCTATATCTAGAGCAGTGTAAGTGCTGCATAAAGGCTGACTATCATTTCCAGATCTGGAGACTACCGGGCCTTACCTTTTTCCTTTAGAGTCCTGCTTGCCTAATGTAATAGTCGTCCTTCTTCTTCGGTCCGAAGCTCCTTACGCCCTTCTTTCTCAACTGTTTCCTAAGCCTTTCAGCATACTCGGGGGTGAGCTCTCTTTTGCGTTCCAAATAGTCAATTATCTCTTCTGCTTGTTTTCTGTTGTCGCATCTCCGAAGAAAATCAACAACGTCAGGATCATAGCCCTCAAACTGTTTGGAAGCCAATTTTTCTGCCACGTCACGATCGGACCTGATTGAGGCAATCGATATCCTATTCGTTTTGCCCTCCATTTCTCGGGCTAAGTGAGGAAACATCTTTTTGAATTGTTTCTTGTCTATGTCCATGTTTCCAGCCTTTACCTCATGTTTTCTGTTAGGACTAACATCCTAATATCTTGAACGGTCAATTCATATGGACCTTGCGTCCTTTCCGTATGACTCGACCTCTCTAAAAAGATATCGCTTGCTGATCCCCACATTTATCTTGTCCCAAGGCAGGGACTCATCAATGTTCCTTCCGCACGTATAACTCTCCAGCAGCACCTTACACTCTTTCAATGATCGACGCCACGCTCCCAACCCACCGCCATAACGGGCTACGAGTTCAATGACTTTTCCAATCTTCCGATCGCCAAGGCTAAGAAAGGCTTGAATCTGAGTATGACGAGGGTCCAAGCTGTCTATGACGAATCGATTGTCGCCCTTAAGTCGTTTCTCCAATAGTTTCAGACTCTGGCGGGCATAGGTTACCGAAGGAGTCCTTTCCCATTGAAAAGGTGTATGAGGTTTAGGGATCAAAGGGTTTATGCTCAGATGGATGGCATTTTGGCCGTATCCAATTTCTGCGATCTTCTTCGATAGATCTGCAATGGCTTTGACATCATCAGCGTTTTCTCCGGGAAGGCCGATCAAGAAGTACAGTTTCAGACGATTGACGCCGTGGCTTAGAAGAATCTTAGCAGCATCAATTAAGGCTGCCTCGTCCATCTTCTTGTTTATGATCTCCTGCGTATTAGGTGAAGCAGCATCTGGTGCAATGGTGACCGTCCTCTGTTTTCCCTTGACCAACAGATCGGCTAGGTGTTCGGTCACGCTTTCTGGACGAATAGAAGGGATAACGAGCTCAAGTCCTCGGGAAACTATGAACTCGCAAGCATCCTCAAGAAAGGGATAATCAAATATGCTTGCTCCGATAAGTGAAACCCTTCTAACGGGCGTGTAACTTATTCCTTCTTCGATTATGCCTTCGATCTTTCTGAGGCTCCTTTCACGTTTAGGCAGGCTTATGTGTCGAAGAAGACAGAAACGGCAGGATCGACTACAACCCCTAACTGTCTCAACAGCGAAAGCTTTCCCAAAAACAGTCATGTAAGGACTATGTTCGTCAACGAGAGGAATCTGTTGAGCCAAGGGATGCAGCGCCTCGTCAAGGTCTCGAACCCAGACCCTCTTAGTTGGGTTTGAGATTCGCGGCACGTATACTCCTTCAAGGTCTACGAACTCGTCAACACGCTTCTGGGGGTTTGGGGTGGCTTTTATCTGATCGATCAGCTGATCGAGAACAGGCTCAGCTTCGCCTATAACGAAGAGATCGACATAATCGGCGAGGGGCTCCGGGTTTGCCGTGGCGCATGGTCCACCAGCTATTACTAACGGATCTCCGGACGTCCGATTTTCACTTCTTGGCGGGATGCCAGATTCCAGCAGTATCCTCATTAAATTCGGATAGTCTTCCTCATACTGCAACGTGAAAGCCACGACGTCGAATTTCTTCAGGGGTTGATTGGACTCAAGACTTTTCAAAGGCTCCATCAGGGTGGGAATAAAGAACCTCTCACAAACAACATCTTCACGCGCATTAAGCAACGCATAAAGCAGTCTGACTGTCAGTCCACTCATACCCGCTCGGTAAACATTTGGGTAGCAGAGCGCAATTCTGAGATCTACCTTTCTCCAATTTTTTCTAACCACATTTAGCTCATCAATGAACACAGTCCTGCCCCACTGCTGAGAATAAGGCTTTGATACGTAACGTCACCATTAAACCTAACTGTGACGAATACTACAAGACAATTACTACAACCGATTTTCAGCCTGTAGTTTCAGCTTTGGCTTCGATAACGGGCTCAAGCTTCTTTTCGGGTTCCACAAGAGGTCTAGTTATCAGCTTGGATTTCCTTATGCCGACATGGCGTAATGGTGTTATCTTTTTCGCTTCGTTGTATATCTCGGATGCGATCTTGCCCAGCACAGCCTCTTGCACAAACTGGTCGAAGGTCAGGGCGTCTGCTTTCTGTCGGATTATCTTTTCCATCACTGAGCGTATCTCTTTTTCTTGGGAAGTCTTTATCCGGTTCAATGTGAAGGCACATGCGGAAACCCTAAGCTTGTATCCGTCTTTAGTTGTAACAGCTACGATGCCATCTATCCGTGTCGTTCTTCTTCTAACGAGGCTTCTTAAGTAATCCCTTGAGTATTCATGCCCTTTGAATATGGTTGAGGCTTGCTTCGCATCTACATCAATGACTTGCAAGAATATCTTCAGATATTGGTGAGCAAAATCTTCCGTTACATCATAGAGTGTGGATTCGACAACTCTGCCCATGATCTTTTGCGGGTCATCAGTTGGTATAGATCCTATCTTGACTCTCCCAAAGTATTCAGGCGCCACAACAGCATACCATTTTTTGCTGCGCCATTTGTCCTTAACGCGGCCTTTTGACACTCTGCAACACCACTGTGGACCCAGATAATTCACAAAGCTGGAGTATTAAAACGTTTGGTGGTCAAAACTGATGAGAATCCTATCTCGCTGCATATTTATATCTGTCATCCAGAATTTATGTTGAAAGCCTTGGAGTTCCCGGACATGATCGATGTGAAACTCATCAGGACCAATCCGGAGTTTGTAAGTCAAAATCTGCAGAGAAGAAATGATCCTGAGAAGGTAAAGCTTCTAGACGAGTTTATAGAGGCTGACAAGATTTGGAGGTCGCTGCAGACAGAGATAAATGAGCGGAGACGGGAACGAAACGAGCTCAGTACTAAGATCGCTGGATTGAAGAAGCAAGGCTCAGACGTAAGCCATCTTTTGGTCGAAGCTGAGCAGGTTCAAGAAAGAATAAAAGAGCTAAACATTCAAGTCACAGAATACGAGCAGAAATCCAAGTATCTACTCATGCGAATACCAAACCTTATTCACGAATCTGTTCCCTATGGGCAAGACGAGAATGACAATGTGGAGATCAGACGCTGGGGGATTCCGCCTAAGTTCGACTTCGAGCCAAAGAACCATATCGAAATCGCCTTGAACCTCGACTTGATTGACGAGGACAGGGCCAATAAGGTTGCGGGAACAGGTTTCTACTATCTGAAAGACGAGCTAGTATTGCTAGATTTCGCGATCCAACGATTTGCCATAGATGTTATGATGCAACGAGGCTACGCCTTGATTGAACCACCCTTCATGCTGCGAAGAGAACCCTATGAGGGGGTTACAGACCTCTCAGACTTCGAGACCGTCATGTACAAGACAGAGAATGAGGACCTTTACCTGATAGCCACAAGCGAACATCCAATGGCAGCAATGTATATGAATGAGACATTGAGCAAGGATGACCTTCCAATCAGGCTTGTGGGAATCAGCACCAATTTTAGAAAAGAGGTTGGGGCTCATGGCAAATATACGAAGGGACTTTTCAGGATGCACCAGTTCAACAAGGTTGAACAGTTCATCTTTTGTTTGCCGGAGCAAGGTTGGAGCCTTCATGAGGAACTACAGCAAAACGCTGAGGAACTCTATCAGAAGATAGGCTTACACCACCGCGTGGTAAATGTCTGCACCGGAGACATTGGAACCGTCGCCGCCAAGAAATACGACGTGGAGATATGGATGGCTGATGGGAACTTTCGGGAAGTAGGCTCGAACTCCAATTGTACTGACTATCAAGCGCGCAGGCTTAACATAAAGTACAGAGAAGGCCTTGGAAAACCGCCTAAAGGCTTTATTCACACCTTGAACAGTACTGCCTTGGCTACAAGCCGCACAATGATGGCTATACTTGAGCAATATCAGCAAAAAGACGGATCGGTCATCGTGCCGGAAGCTTTGAGACCATATATGAATAGCATTGCAAAGTTTGAAAGAAAGTAGATTCATCAGAAGGTGGTTTGGCTTGACGCCTGACGTAGTAGGCATAGGTGAGGTTTTGATCGATTTTGTCGCCACTGAACCTGTCTCATACTTAGAAGCTGCTACATTTCTAAAATGTTTCGGCGGAGCTCCGATGAACACTCTAGTCGGAGTAGCCAGATTGGGTTCGAGCTCTGGCGCCATAGCGGCGGTGGGAGACGATCCCTTTGGTCAATTTCTTGTTAAGGAGTTGACCAAGAATGGCGTAGATACGTCACGCGTTAAGGTGAAGAGAGGCATGCTGACCACCTTAGCATTCGTCGCTAATGAACCCGAGACTGGCGAACGGTCCTTCATCTTCTATCGGAAGCCATTAGTCAGCGGAACTTCGGACAATGCACTCCAAATCGAAGATGTGGACCTTGAGTACATTTCCAATGCACGTATTCTTCACGTATCAGGTTTCTCCCTATCCCAAAACCCCTCAAGAAAAGCTGTGCTGACAGCGATTAGACATGCAAGAAAAGCGGGGGTAAAGGTCTCCTTCGATCCGACATTGAGGATTGATGTCTGGAATTCCGAAAGATCAATAAGAAGGCTTTATAGCCAAGTACTTAGACTATCCGACGTAGCGACATTCTCACGTGAGGAAGCAGCATTCATATTTGGAACAGACAATCCTGAGAAAGCGGCCAGAACCGCTCTAAAATCCGGTACTGGAATTATCGGCATAAAACTCGGCGCCGATGGGGCTTTACTTGAGACGAAGGAGGGGCAAAAGATAAGCGTACCTGCCTTTCCAGTGAAAGTTGTCGACACAACGGGTGCAGGGGACGGATGGAACGCTGGGCTACTTGTTGGTCTACTCAAAGGCTGGGATCTGGAGACATCGGTCTTAGTGGCAAATGCCGTGGGGGCATTGATTGTAACGAAGCGGGGGGCCATAACAGCATTGCCCTATAAGAGTGAACTAGATCAGTTCCTTAAAGAACACGGTATTAACCTTAAGATTTAAGAAGCACGCTAAGTTTAGAATTAGTTGCAGAAAAAGTCAACATCCCTGATCTAATGAAGGGTGAAGATAAGCCTCAATGAAGATGCTTAGAAGTTGAGAATGGCTAAGGGAGAACTGATGAATAAGCCCAAGGCAAGTTTGGTCGTTGTCCTCGTCGTTCTGCTTTTCTCTATCACTCAAAATGCTACTCCCATAGGTGCAGCATTGAGCCCAGCTAAGGCCGCTTCCTCCGCTAATCAAGTTCCAGATCCGCTTTTTCCCGCAGCTTACGACACGGCTAGGTATAATGTAACCTTGTGGATAAGGGATTGGAAAGGAAGGGCCAATTTCACAGATGTGAACGTCACGATATTCGACTTGGAAAGGAGAATCTCCACTAGCAATCTATCTATCAATGAGACCGGACATATTGATATGAGGTTCCTCTACGCTGGTTCCTATATTGTTGCAGTTCAGAAGGATAACCGGACCGTGGGGTGTCAGGAGATAGATGTCACAAAGAACCAGACTCACGTGATAAGGACCTGGGCTTACGACTTAAACATGACCCTTGTTGACGAGAACGGAAAACCTTTGGCAAACCACACGGTCACCCTTTATGACCAGATGGTTTTCAAGGCCCCGAACTACACTATGATGGCAGATGCTGTTGGACGTCGTCAAAACTACACAGTGGTCACTGATTGGGTTGGCATACCCTTTGCTCAAACGGAAACAAACAAGAATGGGACTTTAAGCTTTGCTGATGTATGGAACGGAACCTACAGACTGGGAATTGTGGGCAAGGAGATGTGGGTTGAGGAGTACATCCTTGGGGAGCATGTCTTGACTCGCCGCGAACCTGCTGTCGGCGAGTACATACTCGATCTTCAAAATCCAGCCAACATAACCTTGAAACTTACTAGAGTTGACTTGAGACTCCGTTTCGTTTCGGAATCCGGCGTCTCGGTCAGAAACGCGACAATCTACATTCGTAACATGCAAGACCATCTGTTTTTCAAAGAACTGACGAACAAGACAGGCTTTGTTGAGAAGAAGAACGTTTACGTCATTGATGGGTTGTACAATGTCACAGCACAACATGATAATAGGACGCTCGGTCACGAGATAATTAAAGTCTCAAAGACAGAGGTCTTCACAGTCAAATGTTGGGCGTACAATCTGACAGTCAGATGCGTCGATCAGGATTACCAGCCCCTATCCAACTACGTAGTGTTCCTTTACGACCAAGTCATCTTCTATTCGCCTACCAACATCACCACTGTGAGAAATCAGACCGGATTGATGGTCAACTGGACCAGAACGAATGTAAATGGCACGGCATATTTCAAAGACATCTGGAACGGAACTTACTGGATTAGAGTCATGGGCAGTGAGGAGGTCGGGGAACAGATTCTAAGCTTACAAGAACAACGGTTCATTACCATTGTGTGTAACAAGACGTACATGACAATGGGATTCGAAACCCTATCCGGTGAACCCCTTACCGAAGCGACGGTTACCGTTTTTGATGATGCCGGCAACCTGGTTTTCCGAGACCGCACAGATGAAAATGGCTTTGTCCTTCGCAAGGGCTTGCGCTCCGGCAACTACACGGTTAATGTGGAGTGGATGGGGACCCAGGTCTGGTCTGGCATTGTGAACATTTACAGAGACAGATACAGGATAATGAGATGCTCAGTTTATAGACTTACGATTTATTGTGTCGATACTTTCGGAAACATCCTACCTAAGGCGGATTTGACTCTTGAAAAGATGATAACTCGTTGGGAAAAATACGTGATTCTATACTCGGAAACGGATGAAAGGGGCAGCATATCACTGCTCTTGCCTTATGGCTCTTATGAAGTCTCGTGTACGTATGGGATCTATGCAGGTTCATTACTCGTCGACCTAAATGATGATCGAACAGTGACTCTCAATTGTAATGTGAGGAGTGTTCTCTGGGCTTCAATGGTTGCAGTGGCACTGCCCTTGGCCGTCTTTTCACTGCTCTTAGAGCGAAGGAGGCTAAGGACACCGTTAGAGATCAGAAGATATAAGAACATGCTGTTTGAGCTGGAATCTATGTACAAGAACGGTCTAGTGGAGTACAGAATTTACCGTAAACTAAGAGAGGAATATGAGGCGAAGCTCATTGAGCTGGGAGGTCGTGAGATGAGATGAAGCCCCTCAAAGCAACGCTTCTTTCGTTGATTCTTATTCTTTCTGTTTATCTATGTGCCATACCCGCCCATTGTGCAGAAAGTCAGCTACAGACCAAAGAAGTTCCTTTGTGGCTGCTAATCCATTTCAGAGATTACAGAACTGACATGCCCGTTTCAAACATATCAGTAAGTTTTGCAGTCTACACTGATTGGGGATTGAAGACCGTAGACTTCACTCAAACCAACGCAACAGGCATAATCCAATTCTATTTAGGAAAGGTTAGGAAAGGGACATTCTTTGACTATAAAGCGCTTCAAGAGATAGAATTCTCACACAACTACACACTAATCAAAATTCAGAACATATTTGTCGAGGATGAAAGCTGGTCTACGACAAGTTATCGTGCTGAATACGTTCCAAACTTCACGATACATAGAGGATTACAGGTTGATTTAGACTACAAGGATTTGGGGAACCGGCATCTCATAGAGGGGAATGTCTGGATTCTTGAAGGCAGACTTGTCAGAGTCTTGGATAGCAACCCCGTCACCGGAGAGAAAGAGAACCTGTATATGGCGCCGGCGATCAAGACAAACATAGAGAGCAACGTAAGCAGGTACGAAAGCATCTACCTCTTCCCCCTCGACTATGAATTAACTATATTTCACAAGGTTAAGACTTGGGAGGAATATGAAAATAGGAGGCTAATGCGGAAAGAAGAACTGGTTTCACCGTTTACAGTCAAAGTTGACAATAAAACTGTCTTAGTTAATTGGATGTCCCATGCCGCAGAGGAATACATCAATCGCCAAACATATGAAATGGACAAAGAGATGGATTGGTTGAGCTCTGCTGGTTATCCCCTCGACCGAGAGAACGAGGAATACCAAGCGATAAAAAGCTTGTTGACTCGGGTCTCGGGGCTCTATAAGAAAGGGGAGTGTTCCTCGGCTCTTGGTGGCGCAAAAATATCTGAGGAGAAACTGTCCGGACTCAAGAGATGGATCTCAAACCTTAAAATCTTGGCAATATTGACCACAGCTGGCATAAGCCTTTTCGCATATGGACTTGCTTCACTCCTTTCCAGCTTCGTCTTCGAGGAACCGTCCGAAAACAGGATTCGACTTGTAAGTAAGGTTCTGACCTTTTCTCTGATCATGTTGATGTTCTCTCTCTCTCATCCATCACTGAAGATATCTTTTGCATACGTCATCGGTAGCAGAAGCATAGACCTGCCTTTTTCTCTTATAGGGTGCTTTATAATCGGAGGGTTGACCTATTTCGTCATCCAGCTGTTAACAATACGAAAGAAGACTATGGCGGATCTTTCAGTTCAGCTGGGCGTTAGAAGTCTAAAAAGGAGACGGTCCCGAACCATGTTGACTTTGATCACCATCACAATAATGGTTTCTTCTGCGATAGTCTTTGTAAACATAACCATGAACCGGTCAACAAGAATCAAGGGCCAATGGGAAGGCACAAACATTGTTGGCGTCTTAGTAAAGCCGAACAGCTACTCCGCCCCACTCAGTGAATATGATGTAAACTGGACCAGAGCCCAGATATGGTGTAAAGACTTGGCTTACACAGAGGGGATCAGGTTTAATGAGACCATTAGCAGGTTCTTCGTGCAACGAATAGGCTTTCTCATCATGGGTGAAGCCATGACCCAAGTGAACATAATCGGCATAGACCCCTTGTACATGGAGAAATACTATAATCTCTCTGGACGTGTCACAGGCTTCTGGCAAGACTTCATAAGGGGGAAACCTGTTGCCATTGTTCCAACAACCTTTGGCATCCTAGCCAATGAAAAGATCACTCTGGCCGTCAGAGAGATCTTGACGACCTTCGGAACTGGGCCTCCAATAATAATAGACAAAGATTTAGGTGAATTTCGTGTCGTTGGTACCTTCGATCCACAAACATCCTTCGTTGATCTAGTGAAGATAGACAAAACCCCCCTATTCAACCGTCCATCGAACCTCGTGCTTGTCCCATTGAAATCAATAATAAGCCCGACTATGACTATCTCCGAAGTGACGATTCTAATGAAAAAAGGATATGAACCGATGGAGGTGGGTGAGGAGCTAGCATATACATTGGCCTCGGCCACGGTGGCAAACAAAGAGGGCGTGGCTCATAGGATCGAGTGGTCGTTTGAATTGTCAATCACTGGATTAATACCTTACATGCCGCCACTTGTAATAGCGGGCTTGATGATGTATGCTACTATGGTCTCAGTTTACGAAGAGAGGAAAAGAGAGTTTTCAACGTTGGCAACCCTTGGGCTTGACCCTAAAAACACATTCCAAGTATTCCTGGTTGAAGCTCTGCTGCTTGGACTGATGGGTACTTTCATCGGTTTTTTTGGGAGCTACCTTCTCGCGGCCCTCTTGCAGTTGCTAACCAGTTTTATAGGTGTACAAGGTGCCCCCACTTTGCCATTTTCGTCTGCACATTGGTCGATGCCCGCTATCCTTGTTGCACTCTTGACTGGTGTGGTTATGGTATTCTTAGGAGGTTACATTCCTGCTGTCCGAACACAAGGTATAAGTCTAATGGGCAGGGTAAAGAAACGGTATCTCGTAGGCGAGCTGATATCCGAAGGAAACATCACCACTTTTACTCTCCCCATAAGAGAGACTGTTCAGAACGGTGAAATGCTATATACTTACGTGAGGGAGACTATCGGGAAGTTCAGGCAATCCCTCATCGATTCCCACTCAATCAAGGGAGAGATGTACAGGGACGGCTCATTCAAAGTTTCATTCTATGCCGTTGGTGAAGGTTCAGTGACCGTACCATGTGAGATAAAGGGAATTAGGGAAGGCGAAATGCTGATACCGATAATAGAGTTCCCTACAAGCTATCAGAACTACAGCCGGATCAGAGAAATACTTCGAGACCTTGAAGAATATATGATCGGCTTCTCGGCATGGAAGGAGCTGCAGCTGAAGATGCAGATCGTTCGTGAGGCACCGAAGAAAAGCAAGACCATAGAGCAAATCTTAACCGAGATAGAATACGTCATCAGCCAGATCAAAGACTGCAATAAGAAACTCAAGATACTGGACGGTCAGAGAGGAAAGCTTTCTGAAGAAGTCTACAATGAATTCAAACAGAAATATGTCGAAATGATTGATGAAAAGTCGAAGAACCTGAGATCCATGACAATCAACCTAGAACCCTATCACAAAGAGCTCTATGAGGAGATCAACAAGATATCTGTTGAGGTTGAAAGGATCACCACCGCCTACAACCTTGGCGAGATCACCGAAGAAGAATATGTAAAGAGTTGCGGACCGCTACAAGCAAGACTGACCACGCTTAAAGGAAAGGTAAATGAACTCGAGGAGATCTTTGAGTTTCTCAAGAAGCCCTCAAGAATCGCTTAGGTATACATGGAACGAACCGGTCACAGTACGCCCGTCCTGTTGATTACTTGGTGATTTTTGTTATTCGCTGAACTTCTGGGTCGGTGAACACGTCTTTCTCATCAACGCTCATGCTGGAGAACTCAGAGACTATGGCGCCCTCATCTCCTGATTGGAACCAGTGCTTAGTTCTAGGCGGTAGTGTATATTGGTCCCCGGGCTTTAGTACAACTTCGTGTTGTGCAGAATAATATTTCTCTCTTCCCCTAGGCGGACTAACATGAGGCTTAGTCGTCTTTTCGCCGGGGACAAAGAGGTAGACTACACCCCAACGACAACGGAAAGTCTCCTGCTTACCCGGCTTGCCATCGATATCTGGATGGAAATGCTCTGGGCAAGTTTGATGAGGAAAAAGAATTAGCTCCTTGGCACAGTACCGTTCGTTATTAACGTAAACAACCAGTTGAAGCCCAATACGGCTCAGGTCTCCTAAGCCGAAATCGGCCACCTCTATGGACTTCTCTTCTTGAGGGGTTAAGGTTATTCCTGCTTTCCCCAGATACTCAACAGCCCTCTTTTGTGCCTCTTCACATTGTTTTCTGGTTATCATGGTTTTCAACCAACAATTTCAAACGTAAAAAGGTCTAGGTCAGCGTCCTTATAAGACTTTCCCGGATTTTATTGAAGGGACTGAAATAGCATTCTTTCAATAAGGGATTGGGGGTTCAACATATGCTAAGTTCTCTATATGCTCCTACCGGACGAGAAAAGGATTAGCCCATGCTTTTCTGCCTTGTTGATCTATGGCTTCCAAACGCATGTACTGGTAATCGAACTTGGCCTTGATATCCATAAGTCTTAGTCCTTTCTTGTCAAAGGTTACCTCTAACATGATGTTTCCTCCGGTGAGGAATATTTTCGTCAAACCTTTCTTCTCAACTTTCTCCAAGTTCTGAAGTTCAGCTCCTAGATATCGTCTGACACCCTGTTCTTTCCACATCTCTATCAATTTTATGAGCTGGCTCAATTCTATGCTCAATCCAGTGCCATTTCGTGAGACAATGTTGACCCGGGCTACTGGCGTCATTTCGACATGGATTGAGCTTTCTGACATCTCTAACCTGCTTATTGCGGGTCCCATGGATGAGTAGAAACACCCGGATTTCAGAGAGTCCATAACGGCTTTTTGGTTCATTTCAGACGCCTTAATCCATACCCAGCCTCCGTCCGTATCGATTGGTGGTCTAGAATATCTGTGAGCGTCGTCGACTGCAAAACCCCACGTTTTGATGCCCGATGATATGAGGTCGTCCCAATGCACAGTGGAGTATCCCTTCGCGACCTCTACTTCACAACCGGTATTGTAGATTTCCACCCCGACATAACGGCTGAGTGCTGTAAGGTCCTCATGAACGAGTCCTGACCAGTAGGGGTGCGCTATTATCGCCACACCTCCAGCGGCATTGACTTCGTCAATCACCTCTTGAGGACTTGCCAAGTTAATTATGGCTGGGTCGTCAACTCCTAAGGCTACTATATGATAGTCTCCTCCTAGCTGAGTTTTCCCCTTTGATATCTCAACACCGGGCATGAACATCATGTCCGGACGGTCGCCGTATCCAGTGGTTATTTTGTTATGGTCGGTTATGATCACGAGATGGTATCCCCGCGATAGGTAATGCTGAGCTACCTCTTTAGGGTCCAGCATTCCATCGGAAGCTCTGCTATGACAGTGTAACGATGATTTTATCCAGGTATTGTCCACATTGAACTTGAGCACACGATCAACTCCAACCTATTTGACCCTTTCTCATTTCTATCTTGCCTTCTAAATCTTTCCAGCTCATTCATGCTTTAAGTCTGATGGTCGCATCCCACTGCCGTAAAATTAGCCGCCTTATTGCGAAAAGGCCCTGCTAGAACCAGAGTTTCAAGAATGCCTGCAGACTATTTTGTCTTGAAGACTTTTCTCCAATCTGGGAAGGTCTGCCATGACCTTTGTATTATTAGTAGTCTCAGTTGGGAAAATAGACTAAGACTCTTCCAGGTTTTGCTCTAGCCTCGCCTTTCTCGGTGTCAGCATATCTGAAGGCTGCTTCAAGGTCCTCTGCCGATCTTATGGTGAACTTTGTTTTAGATACTATGCGTCGTATTTTTTGATTGAATTCCTGATTCTTAAGTAGATCGAGGACATCATGATAATGCCTTATTGTGCTTCGGACTGAACCTATGAGTGTTAAGCCTTTATTTACTATCTTGTTTAACTCGACTGGCACTTCGCCTGATGAGAGCCCGAGTAATACGCATCTCCCACCTGGACGCAACATGTCGATGGCCTCTCCTATGGTGGTTCTGTGGCTTCCGCCTCCTACAGCTTCAAACACAACGTCGAAAGTATCTTCCATGTTCTTCATCTTCTCTTTCTCTGTGATCGAATTCACTGTGGACGCGAAGTCCAGTGCGAGAGAGAGCTTTTCGTCGATAATTCCGACCAAGTGAAGATTGTCTTTGGGTATGCCTCCGACATGGGAAGCCATCAAGGCAACCATGTACCCGATTGGGCCGTCACCTATGACCGAGATATTCTCGTAGGGTTTTGCTTCTGAGGTGTTAAAGGCGTTAAAAGCTATTGACAAGGGCTCGGTCAATGCGGCCAACTCCAATTCGACCCCGCGCGGGATAGGTATCACTCTTTGGCTGGGATAGTGAAAATATGTCCTAGCTAATCCATCCACCGTTGCCCCCATGTACTGTGAGTTCTGACAGTAGTTTTCACCTATTTTCTTGCACGCGACACATTTTCCGCATGGAATCATAGGATTAACAACGACGTGTGTTCCAGCTTTCAGCTTCACATCCGCACTGGCTTTGACGACCTCCGCGACCCCTTCATGGAGGAGGCACATTGGAAGACGCTCTGCAAGTTTCCATTTTTCCTTCTCCCCTCTGAAATAGAGCATTTCGCTACCACATATTCCGGCTACAACCGGTTTCAAGAGCACGTAGCCCTCAGGGATGGATGTAATGGTTCTTTTCTTGATAACGAATCTAAAAGGCTCGACAAGCGTAAACTCCTTTGCAACAAACTTGTTCATAGATGGTCCTCAGTTCTTCTGATTTCTGCATCTCATCTCAGTAACGGCTCTCCTTATCTTATGTATTTCTGAAGCAATATTCACGAGTTGTCCGTGAACCTAAGCAGTGAGCTTACTGTAATGTGTGTCTGATGTTTCTTCATTGATACACATTGTTCTGTAGAGAGTTCAGTTTACAGGTAAAAGGCTTTGTTACCACTGCAATGATTAGGGGTAGACAGTAGTCTAAGAGCTGATATTCTAGTCCTACGGAAAGGAAGATGTTTGATTAGTTATCTCTACTCGAAGAATACTTTCGCTTCCTCGTACAACTTCTTATCGACAGTTTTAGTTTTCCCTGTCGCTTTGGAAAGTGGGACTGGGACGATCTCGCCGGCTCTTAGCGCAACCATGTATCCAAATTTCCCTTCTTTCACTAGGTCAACTGCTGCCAATCCAAGTCTTGCCGAAACGAGACGGTCTAGAACCGTCGGCGACCCTCCTCTGATCGTATGGGCGGGGGCAACAGCTCTGGTCTCGACCCCTGTCAGTCTGCTGATTTCTTTCGCGAGAAAGTCTCCTATGCCACCTAGGCTTACGTGCCCAAACGCATCGACGCTTGTATTTTTGGTCACGGGACCCTCATAATCCTTGATCAAGGCACCCTCAGCCACCACTATCACGACGGACTTCGGTCCCCTCTTCTCGGTCCTCTCCTTTACGAACTTTACCAAATCCTTAAGGCTAAAGGGTTCTTCTGGGATGAGTATCAGATCTGCGCCTGCGGCCAGCCCAGAATAAAGAGCGATCCATCCCGCATGTCTTCCCATAATTTCGACTATGAAGACGCGATCATGCGACTCCGATGTGTCCTTAATGTTCTCAATCAGGTGCATCGCATTGTTTACAGCAGTGTCAAAGCCTATAGTGAACTCGGTTTCGGGTACATCATAGTCGATTGTTTTGGGTATTCCCACTACATTGAGGCCGGCTTCGCTGAGTGCAGCAGCCACGCCTAAAGTATCGTCCCCACCGATGGCGATGAGCGCACCGAGACCTAACTCCTTAAAATTCTGGGCTGCTTTCTTTACTCCGTCAGGCATTTTCGTTGGGTTTGTTCGAGAAGTCTTAATAACGGTTCCACCTCTCCGAATTGTGTCTTTGACGTCGTCATACCTTAACTTCATTGTGTCGCGTTCCAAGAGGCCAGCCCAGCCATATTTGATTCCCACAACTTCGAAGCCATATTTTTCGCATTTTTTAACTATGGCTCTTATAACAGAATTCAGTCCCGGTGCGTCTCCTCCTCCTGTGAGAACTCCTACCTTCAAAGATACTTCCACCTTAGATCCAGATTTTCCCATAGTTATAAGAGGTCTTTGGAGAAAAGTCTTTCGCTTCTAGTACTGTCCTGTCTTCTAAAGTTCTTCTGCCGAGATTCTGTCGGAAAGAACGGTCACAAATCTCATCCAGTTCTCTTACTATTCGTTACACAGGCTTGGATGAACCCATCAAACAAAGGGTTTGGCCTTAGAGGCCTGGATGTAAATTCAGGGTGGAACTGGCTACCGATGAAGAAGGGATGTTCAGGAAGTTCACCTACCTGCATTATCCTGTTGTCTGTTGTCATGCCTGAGAAGACAAACCCATTTTCCTCTAAAACCCCAACATACTCGGGGTTTATCTCGTACCTATGTCTAAACCTTTCCGTAACCTCTTCTAGGTGATACAGCTTGTAAGCTAGTGTGCTCCTTTTGATTTTGACGGGTTGCGCTCCCAATCGCATCGTTGCTCCATACTTGGATTTCCTTAAGATCTCTTTCTGTTCTGGGAGAAGATCGATCACAGGGTATGGTGTTTCCGGGTCGATCTCTGCACTGTGGGCACTTTCCAGCCCGCAAATGTTTCTGGCGAACTCTACGACAGCCAGCTGGAGACCAAGACAAAGGCCTAGGTACGGAATCCTGTTCTCCCTGGCATACTTTATCGACTTTATCTTGCCTTCTACTCCTGTTGCGCCGAAACCTCCGGGCACGATTATGCCGTCAACGTTCTTGAGGATTGAGAGGTTTTCGTCTTTCTCCTCAAAGAGTTTCGAGTCAATCCAATTGATGAGGGGTTTTCTGTAGTTGTGCCAAGCCGCATGTTTTATGGCCTCTATCACAGAAACGTAGGAATCTGGAAGCTGAAATCTGCCTATGTCGAAGTATTTCCCAACTATGCCTATTTTCACGTTCTCTTTTATGGCCTCAACCTTTTCGATAAATACGCTCCATTCTTCACTAGCCGGACTTTGCCGTTTCATTCTAAACTTGCTTAGGATTTTATCCCCAAACTTCTCACGTTCGAAAACGAGGGGTACCTTGTATATGTTCTCAATCTCGGGGTCCGATATTACGTCGTCTTCATTTACATTACAGAAAAGGGCGATCTTTCTTTTCCTAACATCATCTAGGTAGGTATCTGATCTTCCAATGATGAAGTCGGGTTGGATGCCAAAGTTTCTGAGTTCACGAACGGAGTGTTGAACTGCTTTTGTCTTCATTTCGCCCAGGCTCTTCGGTATGGGCAGATAGGCTACGTGAACGTAGAGAACTTTCTCTTTTTCAAGTTTCATCTGTCGTGCCGCTTCTAGAAAAAGGATGTTCTCGTAGTCGCCTACCGTTCCCCCGACCTCTACTAATAGGAAATCTGCCTTGGACTCCCTCGCCACGTCTTTTATCCTCTTCTTTATCTCGTCGGTCACGTGAGGTATGGGCTGAACAGTCTGGCCCAGATACTTCCCTTCTCTCTCCTTCTTTATGACCTCATAATAGACCTGTCCTGTGGTGATGTTATGGCTCCTTAAGATGTTTGTATCGAGGAATCTTTCATAGTGTCCCAGATCCTGATCGATTTCCCCGCCGTCCTCAGTAACCCAGACCTCGCCATGCTCTGTAGGCCTCAGCGTGCCAGCGTCAAAGTTGATGTATGGGTCAATCTTGCAGGCACTTACCCTGAAATCTCGAAACTGGAGCATCTTACCGATAGAAGAGGTGACAATCCCTTTGCCCAGACCAGAGATGACTCCGCCAGTGATAAAGATAAACTTGGTCTGCATAACCTTTATTTCTTTGTCGGGTTAATAAAAATTTCCATCTCTATTTTGACATGCGAAGTTGCTTCAGACAGATCGCCGCGCAAAGACGAGTTGGGTTTGGAAAGGCAAACTTAAATAGTTCCAGCTTTATCTTTCCCGTGACAGTCGACCTATGGAGTAACTGTGATGAGCTCTAGTAGAAGACGGAGAAGACAGGAAGGTGCTCCCATGCCGGCTGCGGGCGCTGGGCTGCTCAGGTTCTTCGAAGAAGACACGCCTGGGATGCGAGTCAAACCCGAAATGGTCATAGTATTGGCAGTGGCGCTAATAATCGCTTGCATAATCGCACAATTCACAATCTAGGACCAGAACAACGTATTACCAGGAATCCGGATTCCACAGCCTTCTAAGGCTAGGTTAGGCGTTCTTAAATGAACTTGTGAATGCCAGTTTTGGCCTTTTCATCCTAGATTGTGACCTTATTCTTTTTCTGTCTTCGTCTATATGTGTAGTATATAGGAGCCCCAATCGCTATGAATGGTGCCGCGACAATTGCTAAGGCGATCAGCCCTTGAACGACTAGGAACACTCCCCACAATCCCGCCTCGATCGGCTTTGCCCAGTTCATTTCTGGCATAGAAATCCAACGTTCTGGTTCGCCCAGTAACACAACAATGGTTGCCATGTCAACTCGTGATTCTATGTATCTGATCTGACCTATGAGGTATTCTATCTCGCCTCGTACTCGGTTCAGCTCGGCCTCAACCTTTAGCACATCCTCCACGGTCTTGCACATTCCAAGTATCTCCGTGAGCCTTTGCTCCTGTTTTTGGGAATTGCTTAGGCGAGCTGAGAGGTCAACATACTGTTCAATCACGTCCTCGCCCTTCACCTCTTTGCTCTTTACCTCGCCAAGATTCTCAACGGCTTGGATGGCGGTGTAGAAACCCTCTTGGGGAACGCGTATCGTTACCAGTCCTGTCTTTCTCCCTCCCTCTTTTGAAGTTGTGATTCCGGTCACATTTCCTCCTAGATTCAGGGCTATTCCTTGTATGCTGTCTATCGCTAGGTCAACATTGTTGACCTCAAGGCTTAGTTGTGCTGTGTAAACCATCATTCTCTCTATAGTCTCTAAACGAGAGTACGTAAGTGCTTGAGCAGCAGGTTTTGCTGTCTGATCAGGAGCATTCACAGCTGCAGACCAACTTGAAGAAGCGCTTTCGGAACTAGGTCCCAATCCCCCAAGAAATCCTCTCATGCTTGTGCCCGTCGAGTAAAATGCTAGTCCCAGAATGAAACTTGCGACAAATACCCCTATCATGAAAACAGTAATTATGAAGAGAAGTGTCCTCTTTGAAAGCTGTAGCATTCTTCCTTCTCCCCTTACATTACTTCTTAACATTCAACCCCAGCCATATAAGTCTAGACTTTAGAACAATCATCAACATGTTGCGCTGCTTCTCTGTACAAAAGCAGCTGGAAGATCTCAATCAAAAGAAATGTGACCTCATTGCTAGGTAGGCAGCATTCTCCTTGCTGGACCGATCAACATTACATATCTCTACTCGATGTATATTGCTGGCCTGTAAGGTTTCGCCGCTGAAGCTCTCCCTCTAGGGTCGTATCTTCTAGGGTCCTCTTCATCATAGATGGAGACTTCTGCGTTGAATTCTTTTCCTAGGAAACCTTTGGCTTCAATCATAAAGGTTTTCTCGTCCAGTCTCCCAGCCTCGAGTCTCCGTTTTTTCTGGTCCTCTGGGACAGCGTTGACTTCTAGGATTGTCTTGCCTACGAACTCCGCTAGGCTCTTTGCCTTCTTCTTAAGTTCAGGGTCTCCCATTAGGTTTTTCATGACTTCTCGCATCTCGACTTTTCCGGAGAGGGCTTTCCTCAGGATTTCTAGATAGGCTTTCCACTTCCACTCGTCAGCCACGTAATAGGAGATTCTCTTCGGCGTTATCTTGGTAGCCTTAATGACGTTTGCTGTGTCTTCGATCAAGTGTCTCATCAGTTCTTCGGCTTCTTCTGCCTTAATGTCTAATTTTGAGCTGTCATAGGAGGGCCACTCTGCCCCTGAGACGAGTCCATCGTTTCCGAGAACGTGCCAGAGCTCTTCACTCAGATAAGGTGTGAAAGGTGCGAGCAAGCGGACCCAGACATCAGCTACTTCCTTCAGGACTTTCGGGTTGGGGCTGTCAGTTCGCCTCAGATACCATCGTATGTCGTTCCAGACCTCAAAGACCGAAATCTCAGCAGCTGTCCTGGTTTTCAGCATCTCGATCGCGCGTGTAATTGTTCTAATTTTGTTCTGAACCGCGGAAACAAGCCAGCGGTCCACGGTCTTGGGTCTAGTTTCTACGTGAATTTCAGCAATTTGGTCTACATATCTGTACAGAGCCTTAAGCTTTACGTCTATGCTTTTCGCGTTCTCTTCGCGCCAGTCAGGGTCTTCCATGTCCTCCGAACCCAAGACTAACGTCAGCCTAGTTACGTCAGCCCCGAAACGGTCAACCGCATACCTTAACGGCAGGAAGTTACCCTTAGACTTCGACATCTTTTCGCCCTCGATGGTCAACATGCCATTAACGCCAATGCCTTGAGGCCAATGCTTCTTTGGGAACAGGGCTGTATGTTGGAAGATGAAGAACGATAGATGATTTGGGACGAGCTCTTTGGCCGATATCCTTAAATCAACAGGGTACCAGTAGGCAAATTCCTCTCTCATCTCCCGCATGACCGAAGGTTTTAAGCTTAAACTCTTTGCTATCTTTGTTGGGCTTCCTTTTCCGAAAAAGACGTAATCGAAGACTTCATTGGTAAGCTGCTGTGGATTGATGCCATATTGACGGATATGCTTGATGATCGTGTAGAAAGCCATGTAAATTGTTGAGTCACTCAGTGTCTCAACAATCCATCCTGGACTCCACGGCAAAGGCGTCCCGAGCCCTGTTCTGCGGGCGCACGCCCAATCATGAAGCCAGTCGATCTTGTCGTGGAAGTAGGCTCTGGCGCTGTCGGGAAAGATTTTGGCGCCTTCAATAGATTCGTGGGCTAATCGTTTCCATTCGGGGTCGGAATAACGTAGGAACCATTGGTCAGAAAGGATCTTGACGATGCATCTAGTCGTGCATCTGCATACGACTTTTTGGGGAAGATCGTACATCGAGTCCGCTATGTTAGCTTTCCTGAAGTCTTCTATGAGCTCAGCTTTGACTTCCTGAACTTGCCTGCCAGCATACTTTCCCGTTATTGGCTTCAAGATGCCAGTGTGAAACTCCTTCCGATATATGATTGAGGTTGCCTCGTCCACTCTAGGGTCAAACTGGTCCCTGACCCCCATCAGCTCAACAATCTCGACAGCCGGATGATCACCGAAACCTTCAACGCTGATCAAAGAGATTGGCTTAATCTCTTTCACGACCTCAGGCTCAATGCCGAACTTCTTCAAATCTTCAGCCTTTTCTACCAGATCCCTAATGGCTATCCAGTCAGCTGGCGCATGGGCTGGCACGCTGTAGACCACGCCTGTTGATGAGTCTGGGTCCACAAACCATCCTGGCAGTATAGGAAGCTTCCTTTTGCCTACTGGATCGACGAAGTATTTGCCTATCAGCTCCGCTCCCTTAAACTCTCGCAGCACCTTAACCTTTTTCAACTGCTCGGAGAGCTTTAGGGTTGCTTCCTTGCTTATGATCCATTTTTCTTCGTTGACTTTCGCCTCGACGTATGTCGCCTCAGGGTTTATGAACATGTTTGTGACGCCATAGATCGTCTCAGGTCTGAAGGTTGCTGCAGGCAGGAAGGCGCCGTCAAACTGGAATTTCAACAGAGTATACTCTTCGGGCGAGACGCCTTCGCCTTCAAGTCGGTCATGATCGCCTGTAGGGCTCTGGCAATGTGGACACCAGACCACAGGGTGGGTCCCTATTGCGACGTATCCTTTATCACGTAAAGTTTCATATTGCCACTCGATGAAACGGCTGTAAGTAGGTTCAAGGTCTGTTGTATGGAACTCTCTTCTCCAGTCGATTGAGAACCCTATTCTTTTTGCCGCCTCTCTACCTTCACGCGTATAGTGATTGGCCATGTACACTGGATCAGCAAACTTTTCCAGATCCTCCCCTGGAACGCCGTCAACCTCCCTAAGCGCCCTAATGATTTCCTTGTCTCCCCTCTCAATACGGAGGGCGGCACCAACAATCGGCTCCCCAGTCCAATGCCAAGCCCAAGGAAAAAGCGTGTTGTACCCATTCATCCGCATGAAGCGGGCGTAAACGTCAATGCGTGTTGCTGTGAACCCGTGCCCGATATGCAATGGACCGTTCATATACGGGTATGGGAAAGTGATGAAAAACTTCTTCAGTTTGGGGTCGGGGTCGGCTTCGAAGATACGGGCCTTCTCCCACTCTTGCCTCCATTTTTCTTCAATCTTCTTCCAATCAACTGACATGAATTTCACCCTTCACCTTTCATGCGTATGACCATTTTAGCCCTTTCCAAAGCTTTGGATGCTCCTTCAACGCGGGTCCCTCCACCTTGGGCGAACTCCGGTCTACCGCTTCCGCCGCCACCTAGCTCTGCTGCTGCCTCTCGGGCGATCTCCTGGGCGTCAACCCCCTTTTCCCGGGCTTCTCTACCCACCATGGCGATGAGTCTCGCATCCTTATTTACCCGGATAAAGACGACCACGACCTTCGGATCGTGTTTCACCAACTCGTCTGAAACCTTGATCAGTAAGTCAACATCAACATCCTTAGCATCAACGATCTTTGAGACAAGCTTCAAACCCGATACCTGTTCTGCGGTCAAGAGGTGCTTCTCTGCCATGTACTTGGCAAGTATTTCAGCTAGGTGTTCCCTGTTACGGCGCAGTTCCTTCCATTCAGAAACTATTCGTTCCAGTGTTTTCTCAACTTTGTCGGTCTGAACTTCAAGCAGCTCTGCAACCTTGAGTACTTTAGCTTCGATCTCCTGGATAGAGTTAACTGCCGAGCTGCCAGCTGCAAATACTAACCTTTCAACTCCATCCTGGATTCTCTCAGTTCGTATTACCTTAATAAGCCCGACCTCGCCAGTCAATCTGCAATGGGTGCCGCCACAGGCCTCAACTTCCCAATTCTCTGTCTTCACGACGCGTATCTCGCGGCCAGGGACAACGCCGCCCTGGTAGAGCCTGAAACCGTACAGTCTTTCAGCCTCTTCTCTGGGCATCCAGAAAGTCTCGATGGGTAAATTCCTCATGACCACCTCGTTAGCCAGCCTTTCAATCTTGCCAACCTCTTCGGTGGTCAACCGCTTGGGATGGGAAATGTCAAGCCGAGTTCTATCCACGTCTTTTTGTGCTCCGGACTGCCAGACATGTTCGCCGAGTATACGCCTAGCTGCGCCCATGACTATGTGCGTGGCTGAATGGTTCCTCATGAGGCTGATCCGTCTTTCCCAGTCGATAAAGCCTCTTACCTCATCCCCTTCTTTAGGAACAGGGCCTTCAACAAAATGGACTATGACCCCGCCAGCCTTCTGTACATCGGTGACCCGCGATCTCTTTCCATCAAATTCAAAATAGCCATGGTCTGGAGGCTGGCCTCCACCTTCGGGATAGAAGGCCGTATTGTCTAGAACAATACAGTTGTCTGAGACGCATAGAACCTTCGCCTTGAATTCTGAGATGTAAGCATCCTCATAATAAAGCCTACGGGTGTCAGTCAATCCTGCGGAGACTCCCTCGAAGTCCTTGATGCCTTCGGTCGAAGCTGGCTTTAGCGTTATTGGAGCAGAGATGTGTCTCTCTGCAACGTAACTGTAGAAGTTCTCAGGCACTTTCACCTCTGCGCCTTCATCCTCCGCCATCTCGCTGACAACCTCAGGTGTAAGTCCATGAGAATCATAGAGCTCCACAAGTTTCTCTATTGGAATCTCAGAAATCGCTTCAGTCTTCCCTTCTTGAACGATTCTTTTCACTAATCCTCGCCCTCTCTGGATGGTCTGCCTATACTTTTCCTCCTCCGCGGAGAGAAGACTCAGGATCTCGTCGCGCATCTCCATGAGATGAGGAAAGTCTTTTGACCATCTGGATATCTGCATGTCTATTATATCTGACAGTCTGTCCTCGATTGAGAGGTTCTTTAGAAGCCTGTAGGTTCTTCTGATCATCAGTCGCGTGAGATATCCCTCTCGCACGTTCGAGGGAACCACCCCTTCGGCAAGGAGAAACCCTATGCATTTGGTATGATCCACTATAGCGAAAACATTTACGACTGGGTTCACTAGGCGGTAAAGCTCTTCTACGTCCACGCCTATCTTACGGGATACTTTCCTCCAGTTCTCAATCAGGCTTGAAGTCTTAGAGACTTCGATCAGCCCTGAAACCCGTGAAACCTCAGCTAGCAGCCTTTTCTCTGGGAGGTCTACCCCTGCCATGTCTAAGATCCTGCCAAACAGGTCCTCGTAAATCGATTCAAAACCACTGATCGAGCCTTGGGATAGCCACGTAAACCTTTCTATGCCGTAACCTGTGTCAACTGTTCTAATGGGCAACTCAATGAACTCGCCATCCACCACCTTGTACTTCATGAAGACCAATGTGGCAACTTCGAGACCTCGGACTATGCTCTCGACGTCTGGCCCTGCGTTCCCGCCTCCTGACCACGTCCCCTCTTTGTAGATTACCTCTTCGGATTTGACACCGAGGTCTTTCGTTATGAACTCGTGATGGTAACGTACAGTCTCGTCTTTCCAGTACACCTCCTTATCCGGATAGTTGAACGCATGGTGACCACCCATCTCGAAGACTGTGCCGTACCGTCCAAAGGTCGGTCCGACGCTGTCTATGTCCGGAAACCTGACACAAGGCTGGCTTATGACGAGAGGGTTTGCTGGAGGAGGAACCATGCCCTCAGTAACGTAGGGCTGAAAATCAATTATACTAGCGTTTGTAAAGTAAATGTCATCTCTCCATCGGGCTACAATGGGATAAGGCCTTATCCGTTGATGTCCTCTTTTCTCAAAGAAGGACAGAAAAGCCTCCCTCATCTCCTCTAGCCTATAGGATTTCCGGGTTGGAGGGTTGCCGATAAAGGTGTAATCGGCACACCCGTGGACTGTAGATTCACCGCACAGTTTCTGGTCTGGATTTTGCGTCCAAAAATATTCCCTGCAACTGGGGCAGAACTTCCGAACGTAGCCATACTCATCGAAGAACGGTAGATGATACTCCTCCTCAGGAAAACGCATCAATCTTCATCTCCGGCAAAGGATAACAGATGCGCCTGCAAATACAGAGATTAACACTTCAAGCATATTTAAACCTGAACGTGCCTCACATGAATACGGACAAGGACAGGATGGCTTCGAAAGAGAAAAGGAAGTTTTCCCGTCCTGCCTACCCAAAGAGGGCTCCGAGACCTTCCAAGGCTTCCTCTTCGGTCTTCTCTTCCTTCTTCTCTTCTTTCTTTGGTTCAGCTGCCTGTGTAGCTGCCTGTGCGACTGGCGTAGTAGGCGCTACGGGTGACGGAGCAGGTATGAAAGCCGGTGCGGATTTGATGGCTTCTCCGATATCAATCTCTGAAAGGGCGGCTACGAGGGCTTTTACTCTTGTAGGATCAGCTTTGATATCAGCAGCCTCGAGGACTCTTGTCACGTTGTCTTCACTGATCGGCTTGCCGGCCTTATGCAAAAGCATAGCCGCATAAACATACTCCATCAATTATTCACCTTTCTTTTCTAGCATTGACGTAGCTTGCTATCAACCTTTCGAACATGGCGAATCCTATACTTAAATCTGTCGGAAAACCTGTGCGTATAGCTGCATATGCACACAAGAGGTGATAGGCCTCTTTCATTGAGGTTTTAGTGAGCCTTTATATAGAAGACGTTTCTCCAATTGTGTTGTAACTGAAAGAGCTGGTCATCTTGGGTTTAGGGTCGTTCCTAAGTTCGTCTTCCCGCTTGCTTAGGCTTGCAAAGAAGCCGGGGGGAAAGGAGCTTTGGTTAACTATTAAAATATGTTCAGTCGGGATCACTGGCATTGGGTTTGTAGGTTACATCGTGAAGATCCTTTCAACCTTTATAGCGAGCAGTTTCCCCGTTTAGGTGGCTAGAGGAGATGGGCACGAAAGAGCCGTCAACCATAGTTTTTGCCGTTAGGACTACAGTTGGACAGGAGAGAAACGTGTCTAACCTAATCACTGGCAGGGCTGAAGCGAACAACATACCGATAAAAGCGATACTCGTGCCTGAGGCATTGAAAGGCTACATATTCATCGAGGCTGATGGACCTCATATAGTTGAGGAAGCGATCACGGGCATTAAACACGTCAGGTCAAGGGTTCCCGGCGTAGTCTCGTTCTCAGAAGTTCAAAAATATATTGTAGTGAAACCCACGATTGAGGAGCTTGATGTTGACGACCTTGTAGAGGTTATCGGGGGACCTTTTAAGGGTATGAAGGCAAAAATAACAGGAATAGACAGGACCAAAGAGGAGGTAACCATAGAGCTTCTAGAAGCGACCTTTACTTTGCCCGTCACAGTCCACGCTGACTATGTGAAAGTTGTTCAGAAAAAAGGCCTAAGACAAGAGGAGAAGTAACTTGCCCGAGAAAAAAGTCGTCGAAGCCCTTGTAAGTGGCGGACAAGCAACCGCAGGTCCACCACTCGGACCATCTCTGGGACCTTTAGGCGTTAATGTCCTTGTGATCGTGAATAAGATCAATGAGGAAACAAAAAGCTACGCCGGCATGAAGGTACCTGTCAAGATCATTGTAGATACCGATACGAAAGAGTTCGAGGTGACGGTTGGAATACCGACAACCGCGGCCCTGATTGTTAAGGAAGCGGGAATACAGAAGGGGTCTGGAAAGCCAAACACGGAGAAAATAGGAAACCTGTCTCTTGACCAGACTGTAAAAATAGCTGAGGTTAAGAGACGTTCTTTACTGTCTAGGAGCCTGAAGGCTGCTGTGAAAGAGGTGGTTGGAACCTGCGTCAGCATGGGTGTGACGATTGACCAGAAAGACCCAAAGGCAGTCCTCCAAGAGATTGGCGAAGGAAAATACGATAGGGAGCTAGAGGAGAAAAGGACTGGACAATAACATTTTTATCAATGAGTTATCAAATTCTCGTAACTTGGGACCTAGAAATGTCTGTAGAAGCAAAAAACCTCAAGGCTGCTCTCAGAGAACTTAGGGAGAAATCTGGAAAAAGGAATTTCAACCAATCCATAGAGTTAATCATCAACCTCCGAGACATTGACATGAAGAAACCGGAGGGAAAGATACAAGAGAACATAGAGCTCCCACACTCGCTGGGCAAAAAGGTCAACATAGGCGTCTTTGCGAGCGGCGATATGGCTCTTAGGGCGAGAAAAGGCGGCGCTGACCTTGTTCTTGAGGGTCCAGAGATCGAAAGTCTCGCTAACGACAAGAAGAGGCAGAGGAAGATGGCTGACACAATTGACTCTTTCATCGCAGCAGCCCCGTTAATGCCTGTTGTGGGTAGAGTCTTTGGCGCAATTTTGGGTCCTAGAGGAAAGATGCCAGTGCCAGTGGCTCCGACCGCGAATATAGAGGTAGAGATTGAAAGGCATAGGAGGATCATCCTTGTTAGGACTCGTGGTCAACCGATTCTTCAGTGCCGGGTTGGCGCAGAGAGCATGCCGGATGACGAGATCGTCGACAACGTTCAAGCTGTGTTAAACAGAATCAGGGGGAAACTTAAGAGGGGGGTCAAAAGCATAGGTTCAGTCTACGTTAAGTCGACTATGGGGACTCCGATGAAAGTGAATATTGAGGGGTAGAAGAGTTGCAGCGCCAGGTGATACTTGAGAAAGCTGAGAAGGTCAGAGAATTAAGAGACATGGTCCAAAAATATCAAGCTTTGGGTATCGCTAGCTTATATAAGGTTAGAGCTTCTCAGCTCCAAGAGCTTAGGAAAAAGCTGGAAGGGGTCGCCCAAGTTCGCGTTGTTAAGAATGCGGTGGTTGAAAGAGCGGTCTCAGGATTCGAGGGAAAGCCAAACATAGACAGGCTGATGGAACACCTCAAAGGCCCAAACCTCCTTGTTTTCACGAACCTTAACCCTTTTACACTCGCTCTTCTCCTTGAGAAGAGCAAGGTGAAGGCCTTTGCAAAGGCAGGGGATGTGGCAACCGAAGATGTAGTTGTCCCTGGGGGGAATACAGGGCTCTCGCCGGGACCGATCATCAGTCAACTTGGCTCAGTCGGCATACCGACCCGTATTGAGTCAGGAAGCGTCTGGGTGAACCGAGACACCGTGGTTGTCAGAAAGGGGGAAGTGATCTCTGAAAGTCTTGCTCCCATTCTTTCAAAGCTGGGCATGAGAGCTATGGAGATGGGTCTGTCACTCAAGGCTGTCTATGATGCTGGGGCAATAATACCCGAAGAAGAGCTGAAGCTAGACCTAGACGGGTACAGGCAGAATGTAGCTGAAGCCTACATAGAAGCGTTTAGGCTATCATTGAATGCGATGTTTCCAATGGTTGATAACATATCGACGTTAGTCAAGATAGCCTACAAAGAAGCATACAACCTAGCCATCAACGCAAGCCTGCCTTCCCCTGACATTATCGGAGACCTACTGAAGAAAGCCTATCTTAAAGCTGTGGCATTGTCATCCAAGATCTCCGCGTGATAACGGCAATATCAGATGTTATGTAAGTAATGGAAATCACGTAGTGAAGACATTTTTCCTCCTGTCAGAAATGGAGTGGTCAGGTAATCATCAAGACCATTAGAAAGCCAGATCCATACATATTTCCCCAGTAACAATATGTCTTTTTGTTAGGACACCGTCTATACTAGCCTACTTTGTCATTGTAGAGATGGGAAACTGGAAGATGACATATTCACCATTAAGGTCATATTCTCTCTGTTTGCACATCAATCTTTCGTAGTAGGCTTAGAAGCCTCTCTTTGTCAGCGCCTCTTATCCCTTTCCAGTCCAGAACAGCCTTTTTCACGGGCTCCACGGTCTTAAAGATGCATTGCCTCAACATCTCTTCATCTAACTCTCCAATCACAAACTTGGGTATCATATGGCCAAAAGCAGTCTCGGAGCTTAATGCCCTTTTTGTAAACCTCATGCCGTAATGGGGTCCACCGATTCCCAGGACGGCAGAATATGATTTTTCGCTGGTCAAGGCATCCATTGTTCCTCTCGCTACTGCTTGGGCAGCCCTAGTGTCTTTCCATTGTTTGGGAGAGCTTCCGAGTTCCACAAACATTGTTGGAACATTCAAAGATGGCCCGTGGTGCGTGCATTCATAGGAGACTTGGTAATCTAGCCTCATGTCTTCTTGAGTCTCCTTCATGGCTTTCAGAGCCTCTTTCATTGAGCTTGCCGGGGCGATAGATACGGTTCTTGTTAGACCGCCTAGAGATGCCTCTCCAAGGTTTCCCGGGGTGTGGACAGACAATGTCGGGGTTCCGCTTCTGCTACTATGCCTCGAAAGGAATATTAACAGTCTTAGAGGCGAAGGATAAGCCACAGACTGAGTGTTCACAAGTTCCTGTTCTATGTAGAATAGCTTCACGGTCTCTTCGTTGTCAAGCTTTCTAAGATAGACAGGGTTTTCACAAAACCTTTCAGAAGTCTTTTGGAAGTCATGGTTTATCAAAAGTTGGCTGGCAATATTCATGCTAGCGGTATCCATCTTCGATACTACAAGAAGGTTCATAGGACTTTCCTCCAGTTCGGAATATTGCTGATTATAATCTCAATCTAACCCTAGATGCCGATATTAGACTACTTATTGAAATGGTGATGATCAGCTTCTATCATCAATCATGTGCATAGTAGATAATTACTGGTTTCTAAGCCTTGTTCCAACGTCTCGTGACCAAAAACTGGGGTTAAGCCTCAGCCAGCGTCTCTGTGCTCCTTACGCCAGCTATCTCGTTGATATGGCCCGTTATATTCCTAAGTTCCTTGTAATCCTGGACTTCAACAAATATGGCAATGTCGAACCTTCCGTAAGTGAAGTATGCCTTTCGAACTCCCCTGACTGCCTTCACCTCTTTTAGGATCGCATCCGCTTTTGTCGGCACAACCTTCAACAACACGCATGCGTTAAGCATTTTTCCAGTCCTCCATCTAGTGTTCGATCTCCACAAGGGTTTCCGTAAATACAACGCCAACCATCTTCCCTATCCTGAGCGCTGCTGACCCTAGATCACGAGGGTCCGTGTCTCCCATGTCAACTACGACGTCGTATCTGCCCAACACAGGGAAGACCCTTTCGACGCCTTTAATCTGCCGGATCATCTTTACAACATCCTCGAACTTCCCGCCAGACGTTCTAATTAACACACATGCTGAAACCAATAGGCATCCCTCACGCAATAATAGCAGTTATCATAATATATTCCTTACTTTTCCAGAGAAGCCTAATCCTTGGGTCCCTTATTACGGTTAGCCTGTTCAGATAAGAAGGGGGTCACTGCCTTGCTGGTAAATGATAAATCCACAAGCCACCATTCAAAGATGTAGTGAAACTCTATGAAGGCAGCTGTCTGGTATGGGGGCGAAGACATAAGGATTGAGGACATCCCTAAACCGCGGATAGAAAGTTCCGAGGTCCTTGTACGGGTCAGATCGGTCGGAATATGCGGCTCTGATCTACATGCGTTTGAAGGAATTTCCAAAAGGAGGAAACCACCACTTATTATGGGTCATGAATTCTCAGGCGAGGTGGAGGAGACCGGTAGAGGTGTTAAGGATCTAGGGATTGGCGACAGAGTTGTCGTAGACCCAGTAATACGTTGTGGCAAGTGCGAACAATGCGTACGCGGCCGAGGAAATATCTGCCGTAACCTAACGCTTCTGGGACTACACAAGAGCGGAGCCTTCGCTGAATACGTCCCAGTCCCGGTAAAAAACTGCTATAGACTGTCTGAAGGCGTGTCCTTCGAGGAGGGAAGCATGGTTGAACCTCTCGCCGTTGCTGTTCACGCGGTGAACAGGACACCAATCAAACTTGGCGATAGGGTTGCCATAATTGGCGCGGGGATCATCGGGTTGACGGTTCTTCTAGTAGCCAAAGCCGCAGGAGCGGGCAACGTCTCTGTTGTGGATATACTTGACTATAGGCTTGAATTCGCTAAGAACTTCGGTGCTGATCTCGCAATAAACTCGAAAACCGAAGACATGGAAAAGAGGGTCAAGGAAGTGACTGATGGAAATGGTGCAGATGTAGTTTTAGAGGCTGTGGGTCTCGAGGCTACAGTACGGGATGCAATGAGGGTGCTTGGAAGGGGCGGAAGGCTGACGATTCTAGGCAACCTTGAACAAACTATGAGACTTGATGTAATGGATGCAGTCGTCAAAGAGTTTGACATCAAAGGGTCGTACTGCTATGACATTGATGACTTCAAAAGGGCTTTGAACCTGATCGAGGACGGAAGAGTAGATGTGAAAACCTTGATAACGAACGTTCTTCCCTTAAACGAAGCAAAAACGGGCTTCAAACTACTGCATGAAAAGCTAGGTAAAGTCCTGAAAGTCTTACTGAAACCATGAAGAGAACTAGCGGCGTCACGCAAAGTCCTCCTCATATCCGTAAAGTGAAGTACTCTGCAACAAACTGTGCACCTTTCACTGCCATATTGAGTATGGTCTTTGCTATATCGGCATGTATGGCAGATGAGCTCGAAAGAGGGCCTTTGACATGATAACTGAGACACTCAGAGAAGACTGGATGATATGCTTTTAAGGCTTAAAGCGATACATAGTCCAGGCGGTTTGACATGTTTAAGTCAGGTCACGCCTCAATCTGGCTGTCAAGGAAGATAGAGAAAGAGATCCTCAGCGAATGTAAGCTGCATGCTGACGCTGTTGTCGCAACTGTCGCTGAAATGAGAAAGGTTGTCATTTCCTTCTGCGAGGGAAACTTAGAGAGCGCAAAAAAAGATTTCAAACTGGTTTTCAATCAAGAACGCGATGCCGACGACTTGAAACGCGAAATACTGGACAAACTTTCCAGAGGGCCCTTTCACCCGATAACCAGAGAGGATGTTATTAGGGTAGTACTAACAGCTGACGACGTAGCTGCCAACGCCAAGTCAGCTGCAAGGAAGATCAGCGCTTCGTCAGCCACGGATCTTCCAGAAAGAATCAAAGATGGGCTGAAGGGTCTTGCAGACATGGATGTCAAAATAGCTGTAAAGATGAGAGACGCCTTCGTGAAACTTCTCGATGATCCTGAAGCCGCTATAGAGGTTACGCACGAAGTGGAAAGGATGGAAGAAGAGATAGATGAATATCGTGTCGCTTTGATAGAGAATATTCTAGAATACGGCGACAAAGTCAAAAGCATAGCAACATGGTTAATGTTGAAAGAATCAGTGGAAAACATGGAGAACATCGCTGACCGTTCTGAGGACGTAGCAGATGTCATTAGGAGCATAGCCATCCTGCGATAGCGGATAACCATTTTACCACCGCCATCCTCGACATTTGATCCAGAAGGAAGGAATTGACCGCTTGGATGCAAGTACTACATTGCTGGCTTGCGGACTTGGCTTGTCTTTTTATATGGCTTGGAACCTTGGCGCGAATGACGCTGCATCTCCTACCGATTGTGCTGTTGGTTCAGGGGTGATCTCTCCTAGAAGAGCTATCATTCTGTTTGCATTTTTCTCCGCAGTAGGAGCAATGGCTCAAGGCTTCATGAACATAAAAACTATCGGTACGGGCATAGTGCCAGATATCGATGTTTTGGGAGGCTTGACGATAACCCTTTCAGCTTGCTTGTGGGTCACTTTTTGCACGTGGAAAGGACTTGAGATATCAAACACATACTCAGTTATTGGAAGCGTTATTGGTTACGGTTTGATTGTTCATGGGCCGATGGAATCGATGATCGATATGTTCGTAAGATTGACTGTCTCTTGGATCGTTTCGCCCTTATTCTCTATGTTGCTGTCCATATTTCTTTACGTTCTCATCAATAGGGTTTTCCGCAATATCTTGAACAACGAAAGGTTCGTTAGGGCTCTTTCTTTCTTTCTAATCGGAGCTCTTTGCTTCTCTGCCTATTCCTTTGGCGCTAACGACGTAGGAAACTCTACTGGAGTCTACGTGACAGTTGCCCAGAGAATAGGAAATATCCCCAGCTCCACTGCCGTGTTCCTACTAGCCATGTTCGGATCTGTGGGCATAGCTTTAGGCGGCTTGACATGGGGTTATAGGGTCATAGAAACTGTTGCCTACAAAATCATACGTCTGGATGTGGTTTCGGGATTTGCAGCTGAGCTCGCAAACGGTCTGGTGGTCTATCTATTTGTAACCCTGCCATATATTTACTCGGGCTTCGGCCTACCGATCTCAACATCCATATCTAGTGTCGGAGCTATTATCGGAGCTGGCCTAGCAAAAGACCGAAGAGCCATCAACAAGTCCGTGATAGCCCGTCTAGTTTTGACATGGGGGTTAACCGTTCCTTGCACAGCGATTATGAGCATGCTTCTTTACAGGATAGCTTCCTTGGTCGTTCAGATAGTTTAGGGCTTCAAAGGCACTGGTGAAGGAAACAGAAAGGGTACTATAGAAGATTGTCAGGACGTTTTTTCTAGAGTGACCTCTGATCGTCATCTTAGATACACACTAGATTCCGGCGCAACCTTTAAATAAAAACGAACATCTTCCTAGTTAGTCTGAGAAGCCAACTCGAAGGTCAGCTCAATGTCTACTGAATTCAGACACATCATCCGGATGATAGGAAATGACTTGGATGGTACAAGAAACGTAGCGTACGCTCTCACCAAAATAAGAGGGGTAGACATTCGACTGGCAAATGCTATCATAAAGAAGGCCGGCATACCGCTGGAAAAACGGTTGGGTTTCCTCTCCGATATTGAAATCCGAAAGATAGAGGAGATTGTAAGAAACCTTGAGAATTACGACTTACCATCTTGGCTTCTCAATCGACGTAAGGACCTGGAAACAGGCAAAGACCTTCACATTACTACGTCAGACTTGGATCTTCAAACAAAAACTGATATTGAAAGAAAAAAGACATTGAGATCTTGGCAGGGCTACCGCCACTCGTATGGACTTAGGGTCCGAGGCCAGAGAACCAGAACTACAGGCAGGAAAGGGAAGGCTGTTAGTGTAAGGAAGAAGAGAGAGGTGAAGTCGGCTGGGGGACCCTAAGAAACAGAAGAAGAAATATGTACCTCCTAGATTTCCGTGGAGATCAGACATCCTAGAGAGCGAACTTAGACTAATCGGTGAATATGGCTTGAGGAATAAGAGGGAACTTTGGCGCCACAGGACAATGCTCTCAAAATTTCGAGGCATGGCTAGGTCTCTGCGAAGCAGGTCAGTCTCTGAAAGAGCAGAAGTAGAGGCTCAGATTCTTGGAAGATTGAAGCGTCTCGGCATCTTGTCCGAAGATGCTGTTCTTGATAATGTTCTAGATTTGACGATGGAGTCTATTCTAGACCGCAGGCTCCAAACATTGGTCCTCAAGAAAGGTTTGGCTAAGACCATCTATCAAGCTCGACAGTTAATATCCCATGGGCATATAGCCGTAGGCGAAAGGAAAGTCTTCTCTCCGAGTTATCTCGTTCTAAAAGAGGAAGAGGATAATATCGCTTACTCGACGACGAGCCCTTTGTCTAACATAGAGCATCCTATCAGGGAATCAATGGAAGCTGGTGTCAGCGGAGGAAGGGCAAATGAGTAAGAAGGAAGAAAAATGGGGAGTTGTGCACATTTTCAGCTCATATAATAACACAATCGTCCACGTAACAGACCTCAGCGGAGCCGAAACAATCGCAAAAGCCTGCGGAGGTATGTTCGTGAAGGCAGACAGGCTAGAATCCTCACCTTATGCCGCAATGAGAGCTGCCTCGCATGTGGCCAGCATTGCCCAAGACAAGGGAATAACGGCCATACATATAAAAGTCAGGGCTCCGGGTGGGTCCGGTGCAAGGACTCCAGGTCCGGGCGCACAGGCTGCAATTAGAGCTCTTGCACGAGCCGGGTTCAAGACTATAGGACGAATAGAGGAAGTCACTCCACTGCCACACGATGGGACTAGGCGGAAAGGTGGACGAAGGGGACGCAGAGTCTAGACAACTATCTTGACAAGTTCGTAACATGCTTATTCTAAGTTCACCGTCTGAGGGAAAGGTTGAAATAGGGCTCTTTTCTCCTTTTGAAAAAAGAAGACTAAGAGAATGCCAGCTCCTATGATGAGGACCTAAGTCATGAACCTTCGTATCCTTGAAAAGACAGAGAATTCAATCCGTTTCTTGGTGGAGGGTGTAAGCACCCCCTTAGCCAATACCATTCGCAAGATAATGCTCGCCGAAGTTCCTTGCATGGCCATACACGATGTTGTAGTGATCGAGAACTCCTCCGTCCTACATGACGAAATCCTAGCCCTAAGGCTTGGGCTCGTCCCGCTAAAGACGAATCTTGATTCTTACAATCTCCCGGAAGAATGTAGCTGCAAAAGTGAACTTGGCTGTCATCTTTGCCGCACAGTTCTGACCGTGGACACCCTCGCTAAAGATGAAGTAAGAATCGTCTACTCTGGAGATATGGTTCCGGAAGACCCTAACATAGCCCCAGTTAGCGATAAGATTCCCATTGTGAAATTGGCTCCAAGCCAAAGAGTGAGACTGGAAGCATACGCCAAGCTTGGTAAAGGAAAAGTCCATGCAAAGTGGCAACCTGTCTCTGCTTGCGCGTATCGCTACATGCCAGTGATCAAGATACGTTCCACCAACTGTGACAAGTGTGGGAACTGCGTAGACATATGCCCAAGAAAAGTCTTAGCGAAGAATGGAAACAAGATTACAGTGGCGAACCTGATTGACTGTACTCTATGTGAAGATTGCGTCGAGGCTTGTAGTAAAGAACCGCCGGCCATAACGGTAAGCCCCGACGAGAGCTCCTTTATTTTCTATGTGGAATCTACAGGCGTTCTCCAAGTTGAACGCGTAGTATCCGAGGCTTTCAAGATATATGAGAAGAAGTATTCTGATTTTATGAACAATCTTGCGGGGATTGGGGATGAACCCGAGAAAACAGTCTAAGAGCACTAACCCGAATCTCACCAATCTGATATTCTTGCTGAGGAAAAAGTCAAGGGAAAGCGAGGTTTCTATATGGCAAGATACGGCTGAAAGGTTATCCAAGCCCAGAAGAACACGAATATCTGTAAACGTGAGCAGGATAGGTCGTTACACAAAGGAAGGTGATGATGTTCTAGTTCCAGGTAAGGTTCTAGGCGCGGGTCTAATAAGACATCCAGTGAGGGTTGCAGCACTTAGCTTTTCTGATCAGGCACGGTCCAAGATACTTGGAGCTAAGGGGAAATGCTTAACAATCCCTGAGCTTATGGAATTGAACCCTAAAGGTGCTCACGTCAAGATAATAAGGTGAGACCATTGACAGAGGCTGAGAGCGAACAAACAATCATGATTGATGCGAAGGGTCTAATCTTAGGAAGAATGGCAAGTGTAGTGGCCAAGAGACTGCTGGAAGGCGAAAATATCGTGATAGTAAACGCTGAGGAAGCCGTCATTTCTGGGAAAAGACTAAGCATCATCGGAGAGTCTAAGAAGTTTCTAGAAGTAGGTCATTTCAGGAAAGGTCCATTGCATCCTAGAAGGCCTGATACCATTGTCAAAAGGGTTGTTCGAGGCATGCTTCCACGAAGGAAGCCTAGAGGTGAAAAAGCCTTGAAAAGGCTTAAGGTCTACATCGGAGTGCCTGAAGAACTGAGAGACAAGAAGAAAGAGACCATTCTTGAGGTTGACGCTAGACATTTAAGAGGGCCATACATTAAAGTCTCAGAACTGGCCCGTAACATTGGCTGGAAGGAGTAAGTATATCATATGTCAAGCTCAAAGAAAGTAATTATCGTAAGCGGAAAACGGAAAACCGCAATAGCCAGAGCAACGGTCAGGCAAGGAAAGGGCAGAATAAGGGTAAATAATATACCCCTAGAGATTTACCAGCCCGAAGTCGCCCGCGACAAGATACGTGAACCACTCTTGGAGGCTGGAGAAGACATCTGGAAACAGGTGGACATCAACGTAAAAGTGCAAGGAGGCGGCTTCATGGGACAAGCCGAAGCTACCAGAACAGCGCTAGCCAATGCACTAATAAAATGGACAAAGAGTTCTCATCTAAAGACCCAGTTCCTGAGATACGACAGGACGATGGTTGCTGGCGATCCTAGGAGAAAGGAACCGAAGAAATTTGGTGGGCCAGGAGCGAGAGCCAGAGATCAGAAAAGTTATAGGTAGATGAGAAAACTCAAAACCAAATGGACGGCGAAAAAAACGATAATCCCGGTTAGATGTTTTAGCTGCGGCAAGCTTGTAGGGGACAAGTGGGAAGAGTTCGCAAAAAGAGTGAAGAGCGGAGAAGCTGCGGGAAAGGTTTTGGACGATCTGGGGGTGACTCGTTATTGCTGTCGCCGTATGCTTATGTCGCATGTTGAGATCATAGACGAGATTATTAAGTTCTATGAAAAAGGAAATGTGGAGAACAGAGAGGAAAAGGTGTAGAATGTCCACAATAATCGAGGATGTAGTGGCTCGAAAGGTTCTCAACAGCCGCGGGGATGCGACGATAGAAGTAGATGTAATGACAGTTGACGGAATGGGAAGAGCTTCAGCTCCGAGCGGCGCCAGCACTGGGAAAGCAGAGGCCATAGCTTTCCCCGAGGGAGGAGTCGAAGAAGCCGTGAGGAAGGTAGAGGAGTTGATCGCACCTGAGATAATCGGACTGTATGCGGACGAGCAAGAGGAGATAGATACATTGCTCCACGAGCTTGATGGGACAGAGAACTTCCGGAATATCGGCGGGAATACTGCTTACGCGGTCTCTCTAGCCGTAGTAGATGCCGCGGCAAATTCATATAATCTACCTCTCTACCAGTATCTAGGTGGATCACTTGCCTCTGATCTTCCGTATCCTTTAGGAAACGTCGTGGGCGGCGGGAAACATGCTTTGGGTAAGGCGACCGATATCCAAGAGTTTCTGGTCCTACCCCTGAAAGCGCCATCATTCAAATCTGCAACGGACGCTAACTCTGCAATACACAAGAAGCTCAAGGGTCTGCTACAAAAAAAAGATACAACTTTCACCGGCGGAAAAGGCGATGAAGGAGCTTGGGCACCGAACATCTTAAACGATGAAGCTCTTGAAGCGGTATTCAAGGCATGCAATGAATTCTCGGAGGAGATCGGCTTCGAGTGCAGAGCAGGCTTAGATGTCGCGGCTTCTTCGTTGTGGGACTCCAAAAAGAGGTGTTACATCTACGCCAGAGATGGCGTGAACAGAGACAAGGGCGAACAGATAGAGTACATTCTAAGTCTTGTGAAAAAATATCACCTCATCTACGTTGAAGATCCTGTTCATGAGGATGATTTTGAAGGTTTCAGAGAACTCACATCCAAGGCTCGTGGCTGTTTGATCTGCGGCGACGATCTGTTCGTCACAAGTGTAAGACGCTTGAGCCAAGGCATTAAGGAACACGCCGGTAACTCAATTATAATAAAAATTAACCAGGTTGGAACCCTTACCGATGCCTGGGATACCACTCGACTCGCACAAGAAAACGGATACGTTCCCGTTGTATCTCATAGGTCAGGCGATACGTCCGCCTCTCAAATAGCCCACTTGGCAGTGGCGTTCCATGCACCGTTGATCAAAACTGGCGTTGTTGGGGGAGAAAGAATAGCTAAACTCAATGAGCTCATTCGCATTGAAGAGAATCTTGGCGATAGAGCTCGTATGTCCAAGCTTGAGATCTAAGGAGGGAAAAGTGTTGACCGAGGAAGCTATGGGAGAAGCACCAAGCACCGCCGCAGAAGCTCTGTTATTGCCTCAAGATGTCTTGCTATCAGCGGGAATTCACATCGGGACAAAGATAAAGACGAAGGACATGGAGCCTTTCATCTACAGGGTAAGAGGCGACGGATTGTTTGTACTGGACCTCCAGAAGACTGATGAACGCATACGCATCACAGGCAAGTTTCTGGCACGTTTCGAACACTCTAAGATAGCGGTTGTAGCAGCTAGATTATACGCGCGTGAACCAGTGGGGAAGTTCTGTGAGCTCATAGGGGCGACGCCTGTAACTGGCCGGTTCGTTCCCGGTATGCTTTTGAACCCGCTGTATCCAAACCGTATTGAACCTGACGTGATATTTGTTTCTGACCCGAAGGCAGATTTTCAAGCAGTGAAGGAAGCATCAAGTATGGGTATTCCCGTCGTGGCGCTTTGCAGCACCGACAACGACTTCGCCTACATTGATTTGGCTATCCCCTCAAACAACAAAGGCAGAAGAGCTCTAGCAGTGGTATATTGGCTTCTTGCTAGGCAGATCTTACGCGAAAGAGGTGAGATACCCCCAGCGGGCGAGATTCCTCTATCCATCGAAGACTTTGAAGTAAAACTAGTTGAAAAGCCCCAAGAATGACGAAACCACTTCACCTGTCAAGAGATTTTAACCTAAACTCAAAGCAATTTATATGTTAGCCTGATAGAATATCTAGCTGAATAAAGGTTTGACACCCTTCAAGGAGAGGAATCTAGCTGTCAGGCAAGGTTAGACATGCACGAGTAGCTGGAAGTTTCTACGCAGGCTCAACTGCATCCTTAAGGAGACAGATAGAAGAATGCTTTACTCATAGGTTTGGACCCGGAGAGCTACCAAGTTTAAACCAGAAAGGCCCGAGAAGGATTGTAGGACTTGTATGTCCTCATGCTGGATATATGTATTCGGGCCCGATTGCTGCCAATGCTTATCATAGGCTAGCTTCCGACGGTTTGGTGGATGTTTTTGTGATCCTCGGACCGAATCATCACGGCCTTGGAAGCGGCGTGGCGGTTATGAACGCTGGTGTCTGGCGAACGCCGCTGGGAGATGTAGAGATAGACGCTGAAACCGCTAAGGAGGTTATGCGAAGCTCCGGGATCATAGATGTAGATGAGTCAGCCCATTCCTACGAGCATGCTGTCGAAGTTCAGCTGCCCTTCCTACAGTACGTATATGGCTCATCCTTCAAATTCGTCCCGATCTCATTCTTGATGCAGGATCTGGAAACTTGCAGAGATGTGGGAGAAACCTTGTCAGAAGTATTGAAAGGCAAGAACGCCGTCGTGATAGCATCGACAGACATGACCCATTACGAGCCTCACAGAAGGGCGACAGAAAAAGATAAGAAAGCCATCGAAGCCGTAGTCGAACTTGATGAGGAGCTTTTCTATTCACTCATAGACACCTATAAGATCTCTACATGCGGATACGGTCCAGTTACTGCCCTCATCACGTCAGCCAAAAGAGCCGGCGTCAAAAAAGGAGAGCTGTTAAGCTACAAGACAAGTGGCGATATAACGGGCGACACCTCAGCCGTTGTCGGGTACGCCTCTCTTATTTTTGAAAAATAAGATCTTGCGGAGACGGATGTTTGAAAACACGAGCAAGAGCCTCAGCACCAGCGAAGGTTATACTTCTAGGTGAACATTTCGTGGTACACGGAGGACCAGCAATAGTTCTGGCCATCGACAAACGTGCAACGGTCACAGCGGAGTCCAGGCCTGACAAGAAGATATGGTTAAGATCAAAGGCAATCCGAGCCTATGGCTACTTTTTGAGTGGAAAGTTTCATCCTGAAGGGGAGGAGAAAGAAGCACAAAAGAGACTTAAACCCATCTACGCTGTAGCCAGAAACCTTATGGACCTCTCAGGAAAAGATTTGGGCGTCAACATAGAGATCGAATCGTCGATCCCTGCAGCCGCAGGCTTAGGCTCTTCAGCTGCCGTAGCTGTCGCAACAGCTGCCGCACTAAATCATCTCTGGCAGGCTGGACTTTCGAGAGACGATATTTTTCAGGTAGCCTTTGATGCCGAGAAGATCGTCCACGGAACACCTTCGGGCATAGACCCCGCTATATCGACTTATGGAGGGGTCATCCAGTATATCAAAGGAGAGAAGATTAAGCCCCTGAACATTAAAGTGGATCTGCCCCTCGTCATCGGGGACACGATGAAAGAACGGTCAACGGGCGAGATGGTTGCTCACGTGAACGATCTGAGGAGACGTTACCCATCCGTCATTGATAATATAATAAGAGCAGGAGGAGAGATCGTAATAAGAAGCGTAGAAGCCCTAGAAGCTGGGGACCTTGACGTTTTGGGTGTGATGATGAACATGAACCAAGCGCTTCTATGCGCTGTAGGAGTTTCCAATGAACCACTTGAAAGGCTTGTCTTCGCAGCCAGAAGAGCTGGCGCACTAGGCGCAAAGCTGACAGGAGCAGGAGGCGGCGGATGCATGGTCGCGCTGGCTACAGCCGAGAAGATCAAGGACATAGCAGAGGCCATAGAACGAGATGGAGGGCAGGCATTTATCACAAGTAAAACCATGGAGGGAGTGAGGATTGAAGAATAGGCCCGTGATACTGAAGCTCGGAGGGTCTGTCGTCACCAAAAAAGACAGAGACTCAACCCCTAACCTTCAAGCAATCAAAAGACTAGCTGAAGAAATATCGCAAGCCGGTGTCTCACCTCTCGCAGTAGTCCACGGGGGAGGAAGCTTCGGTCATCCAATAGCGAAAGCCCATGGGATTGCCGAAGGCTTCAGGGATACATCGCAGCTCGTCGGATTCTCGAAGACGCATGAGGCCATGGTCTCTCTGAACAAGATCATAGTGGGAAGCCTGCTTGATCAAGGGCTTCCGGCTTTTGGGATGGCACCTTCTTCTTTTATCGTGACCAAAAAAGGCAGGATCCATCTCTATGAAAAAAAACCCATAGAACAGGCAATCCGGATTGGGCTAGTTCCCATTCTTTACGGGGACGCCGTGTTAGATGTTGATCAAGTCTTTACGATCCTTTCAGGGGATCAGATAGCAGCCCATCTAGCAGTAAGAATGGATGCTGAAAGGCTCATAATAGGCGTAGATGTTGATGGCTTGTATGACTCTGATCCGAAAATAAATGCTTCAGCCCGATTAATTCGGCGCATCACATTGGAGGAGCTGCAGAGTTTGATGTACAAAATAAGCGGGACGCAGGTTCCGGATGTAACGGGTGGAATGTTCGGCAAGGTCTCGGAGTTGACGACCCCGGTCGCGAATGGGATTCAAACCGTAATCGTTAACGCGTCAAAACAAGGTAACATTTACAAGGCTTTACAAGGAGAAGAGGTCATTGGGACGAAGATTGAAAGGTGATTCTCAAATCAACCAGATTGAGAAGAGAAAAGACGATCACATACGTATATGTCTAGAGGAGGATGTGAGAGCCAAAAAGATCACGTCAGGCTTCGAAGATGTCTTCTTGTTGCATCGAGCGCTTCCTGAAGTTAGCAGAGACAAGATTGATCTTTCCACGGAAGTCTTCGGTCACAAGTTTTCAGCTCCTGTGATCGTGGAAGGGATAACAGGCGGGACTCAGAAAGCCCTCAAGATAAATACTACTATAGCCCAAGCCGTGGAAGCGTTAGGCCTAGGAATGGGTCTGGGAAGTCAACGAGCGGCACTCGAGGATCCCAAGCTGGAACGGACCTACTCGATCGCGAGAAAAAAGGCGCCAAACGCTTTCCTCATAGCAAATATTGGTGGCCCACAGATCAGGGGTGAATTCGGCCTTGAAAAAGTAGAGAAAGCTGTCGAGATGGTGGATGCTGACGCCTTGGCGGTCCATCTGAACCCCCTTCAAGAGGCCGTGCAGCCGGAAGGTGAGACTGACTACACTGGGATTATCGGGAAGATAAAAGAGATCACAAGTGCCCTCAAGTTACCTGTCATTGTAAAGGAGACTGGTGCCGGCATATCTGCTGAAGAGGCTAAGAAGCTAAAGGCTGTTGGAGTTTCAGGCATCGATGTGGCAGGCGCAGGAGGAACGAGCTGGGCTGCTGTTGAGTATTATAGGGCGAGACAGCGGGGAGACCATTTCGGACAAGAAGTCGGCAAAGACTTATGGGACTGGGGCATACCCACTGTTGTGAGCCTTGTCGAAGTTGTACAGTCAGTCGATTTGCCAACAATAGCGTCTGGCGGCGTCCGATCCGGTTCTGATATCGCGAAAGCTTTGGCATTGGGAGCGGTCTTGGCAGGATTCGCACTTCCAGTTCTTGGCCCGGCCTTAAAAAGTAGCGTGGAAGTAGAGTGCAAGATTAGCATCATGTTGCGACAACTGAGAACTGTGAGTTTTCTTGTTGGAGCTGGCTCATTGGAAGCGTTGAAGGCTTCTCCCGTCGTGATAACCGGGAGAACAGCTGAGTGGCTGCGGGCGAGAGGTTTCAATTTAGATGTTTATGCGAGACGAGGAGGTTAGGAGGTCAAGATGGAAATCGATGCCGTTATTGAGAAGGTCCTGAAGGAAAAAGCCCAATTGATCGACCGATATATTGAAAAGTACATGCCAAAGAGGTTCACTGAGGATTCGGTTCTTTTCAAGATCAGCCCACCGAGATACCGATTAGATTTGAAAGCTATAAACAGCGCGATATCCGAACCCTTCTGGGAGTTCCTTGGTAGAGGCGGAAAACGATGGAGGCCTGCCCTTTTCCTACTCGTTTATGAAGCCTTGGGCGGCACCTACCGGGAATGGATAGACTTTGCTGTGGTTCCAGAGGTGATCCATAATGGAACTCTGATAGCTGATGATATTGAGGACTCGTCAAAGCTTAGGCGGGGGAAACCTTGCACATACAGATTATTTGGTGTCGACATTGCGGCAAACCTTTCAAATCTTATGTACTTCATACCAATGTTAGCCCTGATTGAGAAGAGAGAAAAGGTTGCTTCTGAAAGGGCGAGAAGAATATATGAGATATACATCCAAGAAATGGTCAACATAAGCCTAGGACAAGCCATTGACATTGCCTGGCACAAAGGTTTAACTCCTGTTAGTAAGGTCTCAGAGGAGCAGTACTTACAAATGTGTGTTTACAAGACTGGAACCTTGGCAAGATTCGCGGCTGAGATGGCGGCTGTGCTGGCAGGCGCAAGTGATGATACCATCGAGAAGATCGGTAGGTTCGCGGAATCGATCGGTGTTGCATTCCAGGTTCAAGATGACATATTAGACGTTGTGAGCGAAAGGTTTGCTAAGAGGAAAGGTGGGCTAGGGATGGACATAACCGAGGGCAAGCTCACACTTATGGTGATCCATACGGTTCAGAAAGCTGAGCCTTCAGATAGGGAGGAGCTGATGCGAATACTTGGTATGCATACACGCGAAAAAGCATTAAGAGACAAGGCAATCAGCATCATCAAGAAGTACGGTTCGATAGAGTATGCGAGGAGTGTCGCGGCGAAGCTAGTGCAGGAAAGCTGGAACGAAGTTGACAGAATCCTATTGCCTTCAGAAGCGAAGGAAACGCTGAGAATACTCGCTGATTACTTGGTCAAGCGAGAGATCTAGTAGGGTTCATAGCAAATCGGGGCAGAATGGAGGGTTTCGATTGGAGGGTCCTGAAGGAGACCTAGAACTCAGAGAAGCAATACGAAAATTGGCCCTGGGAAATGCCATCGCTCACGAAGGAAAAGCCCAAGCAAATCCTGTTCTTGGAAAGCTACTGGGCGAGAAGCCAGAGCTCAAGAAGAAAATAGAAGAAATTACCCGCCTAGTCAACAGGGTTGTTAAAGAGGTCAACAGCCTTCCGTTGACCGAGCAGATTGAGACTGTGAAGTTGCTTTGGCCTGAAATGCTAACGAGAGAGAAGGAGAAGGTTGAGGAAAAGAAAAAGCTTCCTCCTTTACCTAACGTCAATGAATACGCGCAGGTCGTTACCCGCTTTGCGCCTAACCCAGACTGTGTGCTCCATCTCGGCTCAGCTCGTGCCGTAATTCTCAGCCACGAGTATGCCAAGATGTACGATGGTCGTTTTGTTCTGAGGTTTGAGGACACGGACCCACGGCTGAAGAAGTCATCCCTCATATTCTTTGATCTCATAAAAATGGATCTTGAGTGGCTTGGATGTAAATGGGACGCTGAGTATATTCAGAGTGACAGAATGGAAATCTATTATGAACATGCTGAGAGACTTTTGAATGATGGTCATGCTTATGTCTGCACATGTAAGCGAGAAGCTTTCCGAGAGAAAGTCTCGCGCAGAGAACCATGTCCTTGTCGAAGCTTGGAGCCGAAGAATAACCTAGCCCGCTGGAAAGCTATGCTCAGCGATGAGTATGCTGAAGGCGAGGCCGTCGTGAGGATCAAGACGGATCTTGACCATCCAAACCCAGCTGTTCGCGAATGGCCTGCCTTCAGAATCATTGATCCCAAAAGATATCCACATCCAAGGGTGGGTTCTAAGTACTGTGTCTGGCCCCTATTTGCATTTGCCAATGGTCTCGACGACCATCTCAACGGAATAACCCACATCATTCGGGGCAAAGAACACTTGACTAATCAAACTAGACAGGCATACCTTTACCGTTATCTGGGCTGGACTTATCCTGAGGCCATCCATTATGGTAGGCTCAAGATTGTGGGGGCATCCTTAAGCAAGTCTAAGATTCTACGAGGCGTTCAAGACGGGACTTACAGTGGGTGGGACGATCCTAGGCTTGCCACCTTTACGGCGTTGAAGAGGAGAGGAATAAGGCCTGAAGCCATAAGGCAACTCATAATCGACATAGGCCCAAGACCTGTTGACATAACTTTGAGTTGGGAGAACCTATACGCCTATAACAGGAAGCTGATCGACCACGAGGCAGACCGATTTTTCTACGTCTATGAACCTGTAATGCTCAGAGTGAAGGGGGTTAAAAAGGATTTTGCGGCTCATGTAGCTCTCCATCCAGATCATCCCGAGCGGGGAACTCGCACTCTTGAGGTGAAGTCAATGGACAATGAGGCGCAGCTTCTCATAGCAGGTAGAGACAAAGCCTTCCTCAAAAGAGGCTCCGTGATACGGTTGATGGAATTGTTCAACATCCAAGTCGACGTCGTAGGGCGGAAGGAGATTGCGGCCAAATTCTACAGCGAACCCTATGAGGATGCTAGACGGTTGAACGCTCAACTTATACATTGGCTTCCATGCGAGGAGGGGTTTCGATGCGACGTTGTCATGCCTGATGGGTCAGTACTGAGCGGATTGGTTGAAGGAACGTTTCGAAGAGTCTCTCCTGGTTCAGTCGTTCAATTTGAACGGTTCGGGTTCGTCAGAGTCGACGAAGTTGACCAGAAGGCAGTCGTGTTTTTCTCCCATAGGTAGGTAGCTGGCAGGTCTCCTATTCTTTAATTTTACCAAGTTTGGGGCAAGAAACTATCTGCACAGAACCTTTATATTTTGGGAAACGTCCCATAACATAGTTATGGGAGTGCTTAGAGATTGAAGGCTGAAGTTGAGAAAGTCATTGAAGAGATCCAACCTCACCTTAGGGCGGATGGTGGAGACATAGAGCTCGTCGATGTTGATGATGAAGGAGTTGTCAAGGTTAGATTAAAAGGTGCCTGCCTCGGATGTCCAATGTCACAAATGACTCTCCAATTCGGAGTAGAACGGTACCTGAAGAACAAGATTCCGCAAGTAAAAAAGGTAGTCACAGTCTAGGCTTCCAAGGTTCAACGCAGAATCTTTCTTTTTCTTTGGCGAGCAACGGGAAAATTCATATTGTTTAGGCAGGGCTCTGTCAAGTTTTCAATGCTACCGTAACATATATAGAGAGGTATTCAAGTAGTTACCGTCTAAATAGGAACTGAGACGCGTGTTGATGAAGTTTCGGTGATAGTGAATGTCTAGACCGTTTTACGTTAAGTTTGAAACACCCAAGGAAGTTGCCAATGCTGCCTACGAAGCATTACAGATTGCAACACGGACCGGTAACATACGTAAAGGCACGAACGAGACAACGAAGGCTATTGAAAGGGGACAGGCGAAACTGGTCGTGATAGCAGAGGATGTTGACCCG
>Ga0315310_10000021_pt1 | contig 117316 bp, 116 predicted proteins | sample TDP5_MG_FD_203630 | JGI IMG/M metagenome (GOLD analysis project Ga0315310, IMG submission 203630) | Freshwater sediment microbial communities from Lake Towuti, South Sulawesi, Indonesia - TDP5 | ecosystem: Environmental > Aquatic > Freshwater > Lake > Sediment | place: Indonesia: South...
GGACTACCCGGGTATCTAATCCGGTTCGCTCCCCCAGCTTTCGTCCCTCACCGTCGAGCGCGTGCTAGCCGACCGCCTACGCCACTGGTGGTCTTCCCGGGATTATAGGATTTTACCCCTACCCCGAAAATACCGTCGGCTTCTCCCGCCCCCTAGCCTAGCAGTATCTCCCGCAGTCCAACGATTGAATCGCTGGATTTAACGAGAGACTTGGAAGGCCGGCTACGAACGCTTTAAGCCCAATAATCATCCCCACCACTCGGAGAGCTGGTATTACCGCGGCGGCTGACACCAGGCTTGCCCTCTCCTTATTCCTCCGCCTCCTTACAGCGGAGAAAAGCCATCCTCAGCGGACAGCACTCGGGGTAGCCCCGTCACACTTTCGTGCATTGCGGAGTTTGCGCGACTGCTGCGCCCCGTAGGGCCTGGGACCTTGTCTCAGTTCCCATCTCCGGGCTCCCGCTCCCACGGCCCGTACCGGTTATAGGCTTGGTGAGCCGTTGCCTCACCAACTACCTGATCGGTCGCGGCCCCGTCCTCGGGCGAGGCTAGAAAGCGTGATTCTAGCGCCTTTTGGGTAAAGACTCATTCCAGGAGTCTTCGCCTATCTGGGATTAGCCCCAGTTTCCCGGGGTTGTCTCCGTCCCGAGGGTGGGTTAGCCACGTGTTACTGAGCCGTATGCCACGACTCCATCATGGCTTGGAGTCGTTCGACTCGCATGTCTTAGTCCCACCCCGATAGCAGTAGGGTCCGGCAGGATCAACCGGATTTGGTCGAATGATTATTGCGTGCTGTTTGGGAGTACCAAACACTACCGCATTGGCCAGCTGGAATTGGGGAAATATACTGCCAAGCCCTTTTTTGACCCGAGAAACTTTTGTCTGCGCTGTTTCGGGTCTACATCTTTTGTGTCCGTATCTGGAGGTCAACCGTTTGGTCATCCATAGGCGATATGCGCCTTTTTGTCTTGGTTGACGCCGCCATTTTAGTTACGGACGGCGAGTCGTTGTTCGCCAAAAATATTCTGAGGTGGCTCTCTGTGATATAAAGGTTGCCGTGTATTCTTGTCCATGTGACAGGTGATGATTGGAGACAATTCATAGCGGCTCTTCTTAGGGCAAACCTGTAGAGAAGCTAAAGCAACAAATGTGGTCTTCAAGAGCTGGAATTGTTTTTCTTCATAAGACTTGATACTAATATTTGTTAGATATGGCATAATGAATGTGAAGAACCACGGTTAAGCTTTTGGTGAGAGGACGCCCACATAAAGCGCATTTCAAAACGCTTAACGAAGCCGGAAAATGAAAGGAGAGAGGAAAATGAGGGAAAAGCCATTGGTGTTGCTAGTAACTCTAATGCTTCTAACAAATATCCTTTTCTTGTCAACAACACTAGTGAAAGCCACGGAATGGCACATTTATCCAGGTCAATCCAAACCCAATTCATCCCTTTTTTATATTTCCCAAAACATTGAGCATAAAAGAGGGAAGACTGTTGATAGTGACTTTTGTCATAAACTTTAAACATCTCTTGTGAGTCATGATTAAAGCATGCCTTATGGGTTCAGCTTCGACTTGTCTGATATCTCCAAGTCGTTTTTCAGAGAGCTTGCCCGAGTTGCGCGTGAGAGGAAGCTGCATAAACGGTTTGGTGTTAGGGCTCGACACTTGGCTGAGAAGTTCAGGTTGAGTGAAATTACGGGTTTGAATGTGCCAGACGCCATAGAGCTTGTTGAAGACTTGGTTGACGTTTACGTGCAGAACGCGTCTTCTAAGGAGCAGTTTAAGACAACGGAGAGTAGGGCGCTGTTTTTGCCTCACTGCTCACGTAAGTATATGGATAGTCGTTGTAGCGCAGCATTCAACTCCGAGATTCCGTCCTACAAGTGTGGTCACTGCTCTGAAGACTGCTTGGTTAACAAAGCCACAAGGATGGGAGAAGAGAAAGGCTACGATGTTTATATTTTGCCAGGCGGCTCGTGTATTCCCAAAATAGTCCAGAAGTACAAGTATCAGGGCGTAGTTGGCGTAGCCTGTGGACAAGAACTAAAACTGGGCGGCGAATTCATAAATAAAACAGGCTTAGCTGGGCAGGCTATTCCACTTACTAGGAACGGATGTGCCAACACGAGTTTCAGTTTGAAAAGCCTTGAAAGGACCCTGAAAATTCATCGAAGAGACTGATTTAACAGTTTAATTACGTTGTAAGTTGAGTTTTGAACAGTATTTGCTAGTGACATGGGCGAGGTTGCGTTCGAAGGCACATGCTGAAGTTATGTCTTCAACTCGCAACTGTACTAATCTCAGTCCTGCTCTTCTCAAGAAAGAGTAAGACAACTCCCATTAATGCAAGCGCTATGCCCACAATCTGCCAAGCTTCAAAGCTTTCTCCCAATAAAACCGTGGACAAAACCGCTGCCGCCAACGGCTCCATCACCCCGAGGATACTGCCCTTTGAAGCCCCAACAAACTTCAAAGAGTAGGAATAGAGAAGATAAGCCAAGAGTGAAGGACCCCAGGCGATCACAAGAATCAACATCCAAAGCTGCAACGGAAACGTAACAATCTTGGGAAAAGAAACAAAAACAATAGGAAGCAGCAACAAGGCGCTGATTCCATCGCCGAACAACGTCAACGTCCAATTAGCATACTCACGTCGCAGCCTCTTAGCTACGAAGACATAGACCACAAAGAGAACACTTGATAACAACCCAAACACAATTCCCACAAAACTGACCCTCAAAGCAGACATGTCATACGCTCGCACGACGAGAGCTACACCCAGAAACGTCAAAACAATCGCAGACACAATCCCATACGAAATCTTCTCATTCAACAGAAAGGAAGCAGCAACTGTGACAAACACTGGATACGTATAAAACAACAACGCAGCCATCGTAGCCGTCGTCAAATCCACCGCATAAAAAAATGCAACCCTCTGAAAAGCTGTGGCAAACACGCCAAATACCAAAAAGAGAAGTACATCGGTCTTTTGAATTTTCATGGAACTCCTATCAAACAGTAGGAGAGCAAGCCACAACGCGCCAAAACTGAAAACATGCCTCAACGCAATCAAAGTCGGAGCGGAAATTCCAAACTCGTAAGCCAGCTTAGCAAGAACTCCCATGGTTCCCCACAAAACCGAAGCCAAAACAATCAGAACATAACCACGTGCCGCTCCAGAAGACTCCATATCAGAGCCCAAGAACCCCTAATAAGCCTTACATGAACTCCCACCCAAAAGAAAACTTGGGGACCTCACCCTAAAGACTGATTCAACAACTCAATAACATCATAGACCTTAAGCTTAGAACCAGACTTGCCAATTGCGTCACCAAGGTTGCGCTCACAGAACGGACAAGCCGAAACCACAGCGTCCACGCCCAGACTCTCAGCCTCATTCACTCTCTCAACCGAAATCTCTATCGCCCAGTCGGGATAGCCTGATTTGACGCCGCCGCCTGAGCCACAGCACCAAGCGTTTTCTCTGCTTCTAGGCATCTCAACCAGCTCTATGCCTGGAATAGCCTTGAGAAGAGTGCGCGGTGCGTCATAAATGCCCATGTGACGACCAAGATGACACGGATCATGATACGTTACCCTCATTTTGACCTCTCTCTGCGGCTTTATCGTCCCCTCTTTTATTAGACGTTCAAGCAACTGTGTGGTGTGTAAGACTTCAAAATTGTGCTTTGCGTTCAAGATGTTCTCGTATTCTTCCAAGTAGTCTTTCTTCCAAGCGCGGTAGCAGCCAGCGCAAGTGGTAACGATTTGTTTAGCCCCTAGCCTAGCAGCCTCGTTGACATTGTGTTGAGCCACATCTTTGGCTGAGACCCAGCTGGTTTCCCACTGCCCAGTGCGCAGAAGCGGTGAGCCGCAGCACCATTCATCCTTCATTATCGTGAAGTCTACGCCCTCCTTCTTGAAGACATCAACAGTGGCTTTAGCCAACTCTTTCTGCCTATAAGCAGAGGTGCATCCCACGTAGTAAACGGTCTCAGCCTTGTCGGGCAACTTTACGTTTGGCGACAGCCAGTTCAGTCTGTCCTTGTGTAGCTCCATGTACGGATTGTGTTCTTTGCCGATGTGCACTCCAAAAGCCTTCTGCTTGCCAGGCAAACCCGAACCAGCCTTGACGCAGTCAGCTCTCAAAGCCTCAATTAGATTCATTATCCTGTGATGATAGCCCACCTCAGGCTCCTCTAATGTGCACTGCTGCTGACAGCTCCCACAGGTTGGACAGGCAAACAAAACATCAACGATAGCAGGATCCGAGGGACTTACTTTTCCCTCTAAAACCGCCCGAGCCAACCAAGACTTTCCCCCACCAAAATAGGCTTCAAACTTGTATTTCTCACCCGATGGACAAGTGGGTTGAAAGCTTCCTTTTGGCCATATCCCCTTCTCATTGGGCCACGCCCACGTGAAGGCGCAGAGTCGACAGTGCAGGCAGTTGTAGGCGTCTTCCTTAAACTTCTCAATATGCGTCATCTTATTTCAACTCCTCTGTTGTGTAGAGCCCAAGTCTACCAGGATGCATTATTCCATTTGGGTCAACAGCCTGCTTAATCCTCTTCAGCAAGTCGTAGTAGCCAACCGACTTCGCCATAGCCATAGGCGCATGAACCTTCAAGTTGGGTCGATAGGGGATCCCCCCCATGCTCAAAAACTCCTCCGCCATATTTCGATCTAGTTCCTCAACCATCTTAAACTCTTCAGGCTGCTTCGGGTCAAACAGCACAATAGGCATGACGAGCGCTTGACGACCGTGGTCAACGGCTGCCAACCAAACAACGGGCGAAACCCTGTAGCTCTCCATTAGCTTTTCAGCGGCTTCACAGAATTTGCCAGAGTCCTGCCAAGGCATATACCACGTTATGAATAACAAACCGCCACCCTTGTGACCAGCGTAAGGAACGGAAATTCTGTTGGGCTTTGTCAACCGAGCAACAATGCTGCGAACGTCCAGCTTCCACTCGAACAAGTTGATTTCTCCATACTTGCTTTGATAGCGTTTCAAAATCTCGTTGATTCGACTCTTGATTTTTTCCAGTTCTTCTTTACTCTCGGCGCCCAACTCAAAGTTCATCCAAACATTAGGCAGAAACTTCGGCTTCGGTATAGGTGGCCACTGATACCTTGCTCTACGTGTGGTTGCCAAATGATAGTTTCCACCCTGCGCCAAATCCACAGACTCAGTTTTCAAAACCTCAAGGCATGGTTCAATCAGGTAGTTCCAATGGCTTGCGCCGAAGGCAACGACCTCTCTGAACTTGGCCATAGGAAAGATTTTCACAGCCATCTTTGTAACGACCCCCAACGTGCCCTGCGCCCCCAAAAACAAGCCCGTCAAATCAGGACCAAACATCCACTTGTAAAACCACTTAGAAGTAGGCAACGCCCCAGCGCCCGTTATTACAATCTCGCCTGTAGGCAAAACAGCCTCCAAACCCAACACGGCGTCGGCTGCTGGCCCATACTTGGTCGATAAGAAATGGAAACCACGGTCGAGATGGTCACCAATTATAGTGGCTGATGGAGGCGCTCCGTCAGGAACTCCAGGTCGGTAGTCAGGATAGTTGTCTTGCATGTGTTTCCACGCTTGGGCAGAGGTCACTCCAGGTTCTACAATAATGTATCGGGCGTCTATGTTCACTTCAATTATTTTGTTCATTCGCCGCAAATCCAACAGAATTGCGCCTTCTACAGTGGGTGTGGCTTCACCGCCGCTCAAACCGCCAGAGTGAGGCACCACGGGAATTTTCCGCTGATTGGCAAGTATGAGTACACGCTGAACTTCTTCAACACTCTTAGGTCGAACAACAACCGCGGGCGCCTGAGAACTAACGTCCATAATGGCTTTAGTCACATAAGCCTCCAAAACAGGTCTAGCGTCTGAAACGTTTTCAGCCCCAACGATATCCTGCAAGGCTTTAACCGTGGCTTGATCCATTAAAGCATTCCTCAATAGCCCTTTTTGAAATGGGTGAAGAATTTTTATGTGGTAGAGGTTACTTAAAAACAAAACTGAAACATTGACACAGAGCGTGCATACAAATGACAGCGACATCGACAACCAACAGCAATAGGCGTCGTTTCCTAAACTCAAAAAGTGCCTACGCCAACATTATTCTTCTTGGATTTGTGAGTTTGATGGGAGACGCTGTTTATGAAGGTTCACGTGGATTGGTGCCTGACTATCTTAAGTTTCTAGGTGCCTCCGCCATAATTGTTGGACTTTTCGGTGGGCTAGGAGAATTTTTAGGCCATGCCCTGAGGCTGGTTAGCGGAGTCTTAGCTGACACCACCCGTGCCCATTGGCTCTTCATATTCTTAGGCTATGGACTAATCGCCTCAATCCCACTTTTGGGACTTGCACGCATATGGGAAATAGCGATAATTTTAGTTCTGCTTGAAAGACTTGGAAAAGCCTTCAGGTCACCTGCCAGAGACACAGTCTTATCCGTTTTAAGCAAAGATGTTGGAGCAGGCAAAGCCTTCGGAATCCATGAACTCTTAGACCAAACAGGTGCGGTTGCTGGACCACTTATTGCAGCTACTCTTATGTTTTACAGCAGCAACAATTATCAGCAAACTTTCAGTTTTCTTCTATTGCCTTTTTTGATGCTTTTAGTGGTTTTATTTTATGCCTACAGAAAAATAGGTTCAGAAGTGATTACCGAACCAAAAACCGCTGGCACAAAAGGTAAAGCGCTTGGGAGATCATTCTATACCTACACATTTGCTGTCACGCTAAACACCATCGGGCTTATTCCAGTTGCACTCATACTCTACAAAGCCTCAGTTATCCTTCAACCCGAACAGTTGCAGTGGATGGTGCCTATCATCTACCTACTCATACAGGGAGTGGACGCATCCGTTGCTCTGTTCTCGGGATACGCATACGACAAATTTGGCGTCAAGGTTTTGACACTGCCCTTTATCATCTCGCTGTTTCCACCAGTATTCACCATGACCTATACAGGACTGTTGCCGCTGATAATTGCCTCTGCATTCTTCGGTATAGTACTTGGGATGCAAGAGTCAATCTATCGCGCTGCAGTTTCAGAATTCACGCCAATTTCTTCAAGAGGTACAGCATACGGAATATTTAATACAGCCTATGGCGTCGGCCTGCTAATAAGCGGTGGAATCTACGGCCTATTAATAGACTTCAAAGTTCCGTTTACCATAACACTACTAATCATAATTTTAACACAGACCACAGCGATAGCAGCCTTGCTAGAAACTCATCAACCATTAAAAGAGCAGACCTAAAGCTCCAATTACGCCTTGTACAGTTTGCCCTTGGCTTAGTTTCAATTATTAAGATGAAAAAGCTTCAGAAACATCTGTAGAAATTATTTTTAGAGAACGGTTTTCTTAGTTACAGAGAGGCCTTCTCAGATTTTTCTCTGTTTTCTTTGATGTTCCTCATCTGCATCTTGACATGGCTTATCTTCTCTCCTCTTTCTTGAAGTGATGCGCTATGTTTGTATTTGAGTTATTTTCCGCTTTTGAGGGCGAGCAAAGAAACCGAAAGGCATACTGGAAAGCCTAACTGCTGTTGGCGTTATAAGAAAGCGACGGTGAACTTCAGTTTCGGTTTGTGCGCTCTAAAGCGTCTTGCGGTCCGAATGTAAATACTATGACATAGGTCATATTTAAACCCTATGCCATACGTCATAAGTCGTTTTCTCAACAAGGTTCAAAGGCTGGGTCCTCACCTTTACTCAGAGAAAATAATCTCACCTTCTTACTCACTATGATGCTCGTTCAACAATGAAACTAATTGTAGCAATGTTTAGATACTTAGAAGACGTAAATAATTCGCGAGAGAAGGATGCTTGTTGTTTCTGGTGGCTACGGGGCTAACGTGTAAGACTTGTTGATTATAACTTGAACATTCTTGTGGTGTTTTTTCTCATCCTCGGCGATGTGTTGAAACAACAGCTTTATGGCTTCATCCTTGGTCTCATTTATTATTTTCTTTACATCCTTAATCATGGATTCTTCGAGTTGAATGTGTCTTTCAAGTTGTTTCTTCACAACCGTCATGTCAACGTAGCTCTCTATCCGAGGATTCCAGAACTTTTCCGACTTGTTTTTCCAGCAACATTCAAGATTTATTGACAGATGTTGGCATGCTTTGTGGATTCAAGACGCAACTCCCCCAACAAAAGTCTAGCATCCGCATTGTGAACCCTCTCCAAAGCCTCAACAGCCTTCACCATGCCCTCCTCTAATCCTTTCTGTCTACTGATAAGTTCAACAAAAGAATTTTCTTTCTTCAAATTCGACTTTTAAATCAAAAAGTCTCATTAAACATTGGCATCCAAAATTGTTGAACGCGACATGCACGGGTGAATCAAGCGAATAAGACAAGTGTTGAAGCTAGGGTGAAACGATCCCAGAGTTCTCCTCAAGAAAGGGAAGGCGGAAAAACTCACTGAATTTAAAAGAAAATTGTTAGTGTGAAAGATAAACTGCTGTTGTGGTCGTCTTATCCATTCAAATGCTTCTTTCTTAATCATGAAGGGATAATGGAAAAAAGGGGATTTGGGCTTGTCTTTACATGGGAAATATTTCCAAATGTTCCAGGTATCTTTCGAATCTAAAGGTTCTCCAAGGCATGGTATGGATTATTTTGATTGTGCAGCTTCCTTGGAATGGTGTACCATCATTAAGCTCACCACTAATGGTCAACGTTATAGTCATGAATCTTTCTTCAATGTCAACATTGGCGAGAATATACTTTGTGAGTTTGGCGCTGTCGAATTTAACCATCAAGTCTGGAACGCCATCGTAGTCATAGTCTCCAATTGCTCTTGGTCTTAATTCTGGTGGAACGGTGCCATTCAACATAATCGTTGAAACATTAATGTCATTTATATTGTAGCTTTCGGGAAGCTCAATGTAGGCTGTAACCCATTTGCCTTTATTTCTCAGGTTCAATGTATTGGGATTGACATCAACTGTAACTGATAAAGGTGTTCCAATGGGTATGTTCGTAGAAATTAGAGTGAATTTGATATATGGTTCATAAGAAGTGATCCCCTCGATCCCCACACCGCTTTGCTTATCGAAAAGAAACGTATATGTAATGGGGGGATCTCCTAATTCACTAAATTGAACTTTCCAGCAATCGATTGATGTTTCGTGTCCATTTAATCTTATTCTGCTGACGGCTGTTCCAATGACGGTGCCATTAGTTTTCCACATTTTTATTACGGACCCGAGCGTTATGTTTGTCTCTATCCAAGGTACATACCATGAATCTACCCACCAATGGCTGCCGTAAGGTATCCATCGATCTGTCAAATTTATCGCTAGCCAAAAAGTACCATTCTGTCCTGCCACTAAAATAGAATGAGTAGCATTAATCAAATCAGCAGTCAGATAATCTATATACGAAAAGTTCCACCAGCCTGACCAGAGGACTGTTCCATCTTCGTAATGGCAATTCACAACATAGTGCACATACTGTCCAGGTTTAGGATTAATTACAGGGTCAAGGAAATTTATTGCCATGAGCTCTGCCTTAACTGGTTGAATATAAAACGACAACGTTACCATGCCTATTAGTAGCAGTGCCTGCGTTATTCTGCATGTTGCTTTCCCTTTCACTCTTAATTCTCCTCTCTCAATTACAAAGCGTCTAAGCTTCTCTTGCTCAAATCGAGAGACTCGACGCACTAAAACAATGAATACAATCTAACTCTTATGCCTTATGAAACAATCTTCGATATAAAATACTCACAACCAAAGCGAAGCTTACAAGGGCAAATAGGGATAAATCATAAATATTCTCGCTGGGATAAACACTGAACTCAATGAGGGATTAGAAAATGAGCATTTTGTTGAGTAAGACAGACAGAGAAAAAATCATTAAGGCGTTAAACACTGACATCGGACTTGAAATCGGCGCGATAATACAGTACATAATGCACGAAGTGATGGCGGAAGGCATGGAGAGCCCAGCTATAATAGAGAAGTTTGAGAGCATATCCAAAGATGAAATGAAGCACCTAGAAAAACTCGCTGACCGCGTAAACTATTTAGGCGGAGTTCCAAACACCAAACCAGCTCCAATCAAAGTAGGCGGCCCACTTAAGAAGATGGTTCAAGACGACCTAAATGGCGAGTACACAGCTATCAAGACATATAAGGGGCACATCAAGATGTGCGAGGAGATAGGCGACACAACCACGCGGCTGATGCTGGAAGAAATCCTCACAGACGAAGAAGACCACGCTGACACATGGGAAACAATACTACAGAAGACAGTAAAGTGAAAAAGAAAGAAGAGCGCCTCTACCTCTTTTTCTTTCTTGGAAATTGTTAACTTGTCAGTTTCATTTCTTGACCACAACATACCAAAGTGCCACCACCAACTTTAGTCACGGCCACCTCGTTTCCACATACGTTGCAGCGATATCTTTCGCCAATTTTCTTTACTCCCATGTAGGATCACCTCCCTTGTAGGTAAACCGTAGCACAGTTTTTATATTGCTTGGATAAGTGAATCTAACACCAAATGACATTATTTGGAGGCATCAGGTAAATGTCTTTTGACGAGTCGTCAGTGCTCGAAGTGGTCGAGAAAGTTTCTAGAAGTGTGGTTAACATAAACACGGTTCGATTGCTCCACGACTTCTATTATCAGGTGCATCCAATTCAGGGAATGGGCTCAGGAGTCATAATCGACCCAAAAGGCTACTTAATAACAAACAATCACGTCATCTCTGGTGCAGAAAAAATCGATGTAACATTGGCTCCTGGAGAGGTCATGCGAGGAAAACTCGTTGGAGCGTGTGGTAGCGACGACATTGCGGTCATAAAGGTCGAAGGAGATGGTCTTCCGTCAGCGGAGTTAGGCGACTCCGATAAGCTAAGAGTTGGCCAGACGGTCTTTGCTATAGGCAACCCATTCGGTTTGGCTGGGGGACCAACGGTCACTAGGGGAGTGATAAGCGCTGTTAAGAGGTCTATACGCTCAGAGAGAGGCCTCATAGAAGACTTGGTTCAAACAGACGCATCGATAAATCCTGGGAACAGTGGCGGACCACTGGTCGACATTCAGGGAAGAGTTGTCGCCATAAACACGGCAATCGTTCCGTTTGCGCAGGGAATAGGCTTCGCCATACCAGTCAACACAGCGAAACGATGCTCCACTGAGATAATTACGCACGGCAGAGTCATGAGGCCGTGGCTTGGAGTGAGCGGCTTGAGCGTAACACCAGAAATTGCCTCGTATTACAATCTCTCCGTTGAAAGGGGTGCCCTCGTAACTGAAGTTCATCCGGAGAGCCCAGCTGAAATGGCTGGAATGGAGAGAGGCGACATTATAATCGGGTTTGGAGACAAGTCCATTAACAGTATTGACGAGTTGGTTAAAGAAATTCAGAAGAGAAAGATCGGAGAGAAAGCACGGGTGCTCCTGCTCCGTGACAGCGAAAAATTGATCGCAGACATCAAGTTAGAACAGACACCATAATACACAGCCACAGTTCTTTCCTATTGTTTCGTTAAATTACCCACTAACAGAAAAAGGACGCCCTAGAAATAGCCTCATTTTTTGTTGTAGACATGTTTGCTTGCTTAGGTTTTGAAATTGTTACACTCTTTCAGTGTTACAATCAACAAGCTTATGAAATGGAAACACCGCTAAGTAATCTTTGGGGATAAAACATGAAGTTTAAAATCCTCGTGGAAAGACTAGAAGAAGTAACCCCAAAGCATCCTCCTCCTGTTCCCGGCTGCGGCGCGAAAATCGGAATCGTTTAAGGTCTAAGGGCTGTCTTCGCATTAAACCCCCTTTTTTTGCTTGTGCTTTTCATCAGCTTAAAACGACTGTTACATCAGAGCAGACATAATCTGGCAACCGTCCACATTGCTGCGACCGTGTATTGTGGTGGTTTCTTCTTTATTCTCAAGGTCGCTTCCTCAGAATTCTCTTTTTTTTGGCAGTTTTGGTTTCTTGGTACGTTTGACTTCTTCAGTTGCTATAGGCGTGGGTCTCAATGAGTATAGCGTGACAGTTGAGGTAAAAGGGTATACACTGCGCCGTCAATGTTATAGCCTGTTTCAGCGAGCATAGTACAGCGAAGGTATGGAGTGGCTGCACGTTGAAAACCGTGGCTTCTGTCTGCGCCTACTGTGGTTGTGGCTGTCGTTTGTTGTTCATAGTTGATAACGGCAAGATTGTGAAGGTGACTCCCGACAAAGTGGATGAGCCTAGTGAGGGAATAGCTTGCATCAAAGGCTTAACCATCCATGATTCAGTGGGCAGCAACGAGGGCCGAATTCTTAAACCACTCATGAGAATGAGCAAGGGCGAGCAGTTTAAAGAAGTCTCTTGGGACGAAGCCTACGGTTTCATTTATGAGCGCACTAAAGAACTGGCGCCCAGCGAGGTTTTCATCAATGCATCTGGTAAGATAACAAACGAAGACTGCTACGTGACTCAAAAGTTTGCTAGAATCACCTTCAAAACAAATAACATAGACGCGTGCTGCGCTAGGCTCTGCCACGTCACAACCGTAGAGGGGTTGGAGCACTGTTTCGGCAGTCGCTCAGCCTTTTCAAAGATGGATGACGTTTACGGATGTGACTGCCTGTTTATTATTGGTTCAAATCCGGCGTCGAATTATCCTGTTCTTCACAATCGAATATTGAAGACAAAGCGCAGAGGAATGAAAGTGGTTTCCAGCCAGGCTATTTACAACGTGACAGCTAAGTTCTCTGATGTAGCCTTGCTCATCTATCCTGGAACCGAATTGATCCTGTTGAATGGGATAATGAACGCGCTTATTCATCAAGGCGCCTATGACAGGTCGGTTGAGGCTGTGGAAGGTTTTGAGAGGCTTAAGCACGTTGTGGAACTGTACTCCGTGGATTTTGTGCGCTATTCATGTGGCGTTGAACTCGACCAGCTAGAGCAGTTGATAGAACACATAGCCAACGCTAAATCACTGGGCATAATCCATGGCATGGGCTTAACCCAACATGTCACGGGCTCAGAAAACGTCCACACACTGCTAAACCTCATGATTCTAAAAAACGCCCAACTATTATCGCTTAGAGGCGAAATCAACGTTCAAGGCGTGGGTGATATGGGATGTCTGCCAGACCGCCTACCGACTGGTCCTCTTGCAACTGCGCCCCTGCTTGAAGAGAAGTGGAAAACGAAGGTGCCGATTGGGAAGGGTAAAACTATTGTTGAAGCCTTCTTGATTTCTCCTCCTAGGGCTGCGTTTATTTCTGGCATGAATGCGGCGCAGTCTCTGCCCAACCTTAACGTGGTTCACAAAAATCTAAAGGATATGTTTGTGGTGGTGCTTGACCACTACTTCAACTTGACGACAAGCTTTGCTGATGTTGTGCTTCCAACGCCGTTGCTCCTTGAGAGGGAAGGAACCATAACAAACGGTGAACGAAGGGTTAGGCTGGTGAGAAAGGCTGCAGAAGCATGTGGAAGCTGTAAACCGGAGTGGCAAATCTTCAAGGAGTTTTCAACTTACTTTGGGTGCCAAGATTATTTCAACTATAAAGAGCCACGAGACATTATGGAGGAAATTGTTGGTGTTGTTCCAGCATATCGCCAAATCGACGTTGCCCGCGTCTCCGCAGGCGCTGACGGTTGGCCTGAGAAGCGCATGCTGTTTCAAAGGTTTATGCCTGAGCACTTTGAGGGTGTTGAGGACATCCGCAGCGACAAGTATCCGATGATACTTACATCGTTTCGCTCGCAGCATCATTTTTTGACGGGTGAGATGACTAATAGGTCTAAGATGTTGATGAGTTTTAGTGAAGGACCGTTTTGTTATTTGAGTCCGTTGGACGCTGATCGCCTAGGCATATCAAGCGGTGACATGGTGGAGGTCTCAAGTAGTGTTGGCACTATCCAATGTGAGGCTCAAATTGATGAGAGCATCCCGAAGGGGAGAGTGGGCATGCATTTCCATTTCGAGCAATTATTGGTCAACAAGCTGTTTCCAACACAATTCGACGAGAAAACGTTCACACCAAACTACAAAATGACAGCGGTAGGAATACGAAAACTTCCCTTATGACACATCTTTCCAAGGATCGAGAAAGAGATGTTCTCCGCAAAAACACCCTTGAACTCGTCAAAAAAGGGTCATGTGCACTACACGGACATTGAGAAAAAAGCGGTGGCAACATGCCTAAGCTTCGCAACGTCAAACACAATTAGAAAACAATACTACCACTATCTATTTTCAAACGGCTACGTAGAATGAGGCAACCGAGGCAGGGGGCATATACAAAATCACACAAAAAGGAGAAAAACTCTTAGAAGTTCTAAATTGGAGTTTTCAAATTATAGGAGAACGCGACCCTGGACAAGCCATGTTCAAATCCTCGCGAGTTCCTCGCTTAAAATATTAAAACAACAAGCACCTCATAGAAAATGTTTGAAGTGAGCTGCATTGGCCAAAAGCCAAGAGGAGAGAGAACTTGTTTCGAAGTTAACGGGCACAACCATTCTTGTTTACTGGTATTTCTTGAAAAAGGGCAAAAGAGGAGTGGGCACGAGAGAGGTTATGCGAGCCCTGAACTTCGCCAGTCCCAGCAGCGCAACACATCATCTTGAGAAGCTGCGCAACCTCGGCCTCTTGGAGAAAGATCCAATGGGTTCGTATCAGTTGATTAAGCGTCTTCCAATAGCGTGGCTTGAAGCGTATATCTTCATTTTTGGGCGCGTTGTTCCTAAGCATTTCATTTATGCTCTGTTAACAAGCCTGGGCGTATTGCTCTACTTGTTCTTCTTTTTCCGTTTTCTAACATTGGAAACAATTGCAGCTTTGGTTCCAGCAGTTACAGGCTCTGCCATTTTGTGGTATGAGACGATTTTTCTTTGGAGGCGTCGACCACGTTTGGATTGACTGTCCGAAATTATAGTACAGCTTGTACGAATGCATCGCATAAAATACCCGTTTCACGTAGAGATGTAAGGGGAAGGCACATGTGTTTGAAGGCTGTAAAAACGTTATTTGTCTGTGCTCTATTGACGGCAATCACTCTTGGGCTTCTGGCAAGAACTACTGCTGCTCAGCAAAATCCCAATAGCGACCTCACTTTCTCTGTTGAGTACACAAACTCTTCCTTCACCATCCGCAGCGCTTCTGCAAAAGGAAATTTCTCCTTTGCCTTCAAGTGGGAGAATACCGACCTTTACATCGAATACAATAATAGCAGAAGAATGATTCGTGAACTGAAACTGGTCGCATTCACGGATGAGACTGCACGATACGCAATGGAATTTTGGATACCTAGGATGTTCTATGAGTACGTTGACGCCGATAATAATGTCCTCTTCATAGGCTCTTCGAACATAGAATGGACTATGCCAGGGCCGGATATCTACGTGATTGGATATAAAATAGACGTAAACATCGACATGACAAATATAACCCAAACACAGAAAGAAGACGGAACAACACTTCTTGAATGGATGTATACTCAGCTTGCAATGCCAATGGAGTCTAACGTTCAAGGACCTTGGGAGAGGTTCCCGACAGTAAAGGAGGTTTTTCATTACAACCCCTTCAACGGAACGCTTAAAATGGACATTGTTCTGGACAATTTTAAACCAAGGAACAACTCCTCACGGGTTTTTCTAAGTTATGGACTAAAGTACGTACCTCTCCAACCTATCATTGGAAACCTTACTGTGGTGGCTGATGGTCAAGAGTTTCAGCTGGCTCAACTTAACCGAGTTTATCCCACAAACTCTACTGTAATCGCCTTTAAGGTGGACGGGATAGACCGTGCATTCTTTGACTTTGGTGGAATCGTAACAGTGGACGGCAACTCAAACATTGAGGTGAAGGGCTCGATTGGTCCACCTGACATGTACTGGTTGAATGAAAGAGATGTTTGGTTGGCAATTGGATTGAACTATCCTCACGTGAATCGAACCCTGGTTCACGACCCATACTTTGGACTCTCGCAGGCTGGTTTGGCAACGGTACTTCCAATAACCTGGACGGTGGCTACAGCAGGAGCAAGCATTGCACTCCTGGTGATTGTCGCCTACAACTATAGAAAAACCAAAAATCTATTCAAGATACCAAACGCTTGGCTAAGTCCGCTATTAGGAAATAATTAAAACAGGAAAAGAAGTCTGCTCGTCACGCTCCCCATTCTTTTCGACTGCACCTAGCATTTGAATCGAGATTTGAATCTATGCATGCCAACTATCTAAGTAAGCCAGCAATCGAGAACTTAGTCTATCTGTGAATAAAAATAGGCTTGGTTCTGCTTCTTTTTGTTTTGCCTCGTACACTCAGCCAACTTCACCACAATCAAGGAAGAAGTCACCTAAGAGTGTATAAGAAATCAACCATAATTCTATTAAGAAATCACTTCAAACCCAACCCGAACAAAACCCAAAACAAAAACCGCCAATGAAACAAAACCCAAAACACAAACAGATATGGCTAAACCCCAAACATAAAAAAATCTCTCACAAATAGACTAAGCCTACTTATGGTTATTCTTATATACTCGCCACCTACTCTTTTATGCTTGAGAACAATGGCTGAAATCTGTCCAACGTGTGGGCTTCCTAAAGACATATGCGTCTGCGGCGAAATCAGCAAAGAACAACAACGTATACGTGTTCGATTAGAAACAAGAAAATGGGGAAAAGCAGTCACCATAATCGACGGAATAAACGACAAAGACATCGACATGGGAAGACTAGCCCAAAAAATGAAAACCTACTGCGCCTGCGGAGGAACAGCCAAAAACGGCCAAATACTACTCCAAGGCGACCACCGCGACAAAGTACACGAATTCCTCCTGCGCCAAATGGGCTACCCAGAAGAAAACATCGAAATACAATAAGCTAAAGACAAAACAGCAAACACTCGCTAGGAGCCTAAAACCCCTATGGGCACACTCCAAAACATACGTGAAGTAGTTAAAAACCTAAAACACAACCCCCCCACACCCAAGCTCTGCCCCAGATGCGGCAACCCAAAACTAAAACTCTCAAGCCGCTTCGACGGCTGGCTCTTCCCCGCACAATACGTGTGCGAACAATGTGGCTACAGAGGACCAATCACGCTAGAACTAGAAAAAAATGAAGATGCTCAGTCTGGAAGCTCCAAACCCAGCTGACGCTTCAAACTCTTGTAACGATTCCTCACCGTAACCTCGGTCACACCAGCAGCCTCGGCAATGTCCTTCTGAGTCTTCTTCTCATTGCTCTGCAAACAAGCGATGTATAAGGCAGCAGCCGCCAGACCCATAGGATCCTTGCCCGAAGCAGCACGCCTCCTTTTTGCTTCTCTAAGAATCCTTATGGCTAAGCCCTGCGTCTGCCCACTGATACCCGTTCGCTCAGCAATCTTAGAAATGTAAGTCATCGGATCAGCAATCGGCATCTGAATATCCAACTCTCGAAGCAGCAGCCTGTAACAACGAGCCACATCCTTCCTATCAACAAGACTCGCCTCAGCTATCTCTCGCAGGGTCCGAGGAGTCTCGCTATTTCGACAGGCCGCATACAAAGCTGCAGAGGCAATAGCGGCTATGGATCTACCACGAACCAAACCCTTCTCTAAAGCCTTTCGATAAACCACTGCAGCCTTTTCCTTTATTGGTCCTGGAATGTAGAGCTTGTCTGACAGTCTGTCCAGCTCAGCCATGGCTTGAGCTAGGTTGCGGTCAACAGACGAATGAACCCTAGAGCGGATCTGCCACTTGCGCAGACGCCACATCTGCAGGCGTGTGGACAATGGAAGCTTGCGTCCGAAGGCGTCTCTGTCAACCCGACCAATAGCCGTTGACAAGCCCTTGTCGTGAACCGAGTATGAAGTAGGCACGCCCACACGACTTCTAGACTCTTTCTCCTCTTGCGTGAAAGCACGCCACTCCGGTCCCTTGTCTATCATCTGTTCGTGAAGGACGAGGCCACAGTTGCTGCATACAGTCTCACCCGTATCGTAATCGTGAACAAGGTTTAAACTACCGCACTCGGGACATTTATCTGCAATCTTCGGCCTTGATTCTGTCTTTTCCATGGCTTTGACCCTCCATGGATTTGAAAGAGGCGAGAAAACCGTCACCGAGCGAACAGTTCTTCGTCAGAACCTTCGGGTTGAGGATTCGTCCATCTGGCCCCGCCGTGTTAAAGTCTTAAGAAATGTCTAAATATATAAACTTTGCGATTTTGGTAATCTTATCCACTTTATGGTTTAGACTCTCTTATTACGGGTCCTTTTTGATGGTTAGTCCTTCTGATCCATGTTAATTATATCAATGATGACCGAAATGCACCATAAAAATGTATAATTTATTAGCGTGTTGTTATTCCTTTAGTTCTAGCCCGGTACGCAGCCCGGTCGAGGCTAAGTCAAACTCAGTTAGCCGCCGAGTCTAGCGGTCAAGGATGGCGGGCTCTGGACCCGCTGACGAGAGTTCGAATCTCTCCCGGGCTACCACTCAATTTTTGCCTTTTGTTGCTTTTTCGGGGTTATTTTGGTGAAATGGTTTTGTTTAATCTTCCTTTCATTTTCCTCTTAGCTTTCATTTCACCTCAACGTTTAAATTTCTCAAACGACCTTACTTATTATGGAGGCGTAGCTGTTGGCGGCGAGGCAATCCAAGGCGTTGATCATGGCTTCGTTAGGCGATCATAGCTTAATTTAAAAAGGCTTACATTCGTCCAATGCTATATAACAACAGAAGCTTGTTAGTGCCCAGTTTTTCCCTCTTTTCTCCGCCACCTTCTATCCGATTAATGTGTCTTTTCCTCGACTTCTTTTTCCAATTCTTCTTTTGCTTTGCCCCATGCCTTACGAGTAAAAGATGTCAGAGCCCAGCGCATGCCATGTTTCTCAGCTACGGTTTTGCCCCTGACCCTTTCTAGCTTATTGTTCATACGGCGCAGAATATAGCGAACATGCCAAGGCTGATAACGTCTAGTGTGAAATTGCTTGTTCAAAGCGTAGGCTATGTCCCTTGGCAATTTACCGTCAGGACCGGCAGAGTACAATTCCTCCAACACAGCGTCATCGACCTCGCTGATACAAACTTTTTCGTGAATGTAGACGTGGTCATAAAGCAAGTAGCCACCAAGTTCCAGACCGTCAAAGATTAGCCACAGTACCTTGTGGTTTTCATCCTCTTTGTCTTCAACCCGCCGAAGCCACCGCTGCAAATATTTAAAAGACCCTTCTTTATCGAAAGGAGACCGTGCTTTTTTCGCCTTTTTTTCAGCCTTTTGTTCAGCCTTTTGTATGGTCTCAGTTGTCTCCATCATTCTTTTTTCTCGCCTTTTTGAAATCTGCAATGTTGAGGATGGCAACTTTTAACGTGGTTAGAGTAGATGTTTTGATACCCATTTACCACTATCAGCGGGGAATCCCAAATTATGAATGATTCATAAAAACAACCCGAAAACAAGCCTCTTTCAGCAACATACGAAACACACTTCGTAATGATAAGAGGTTCCATCTTCTCACGCCATATAACTCATGTTTTTGCGGTTGACAATGTCGTCAGGTAGTAGTGGAGCCTGCGTTAACTGCCTCAGAGCAGAGAACAACTCGTGCAGCTCGGCAGCCAGAGAGTCAACCTTGTCTTCCAAGCGACGTACATCCTCCAAGTTGCTCGCCAAAGCATCAACCTTACCCTCTAAACCTTTTAGGCGTTCAGGCATCTGTAGGTACTCGACAGCCGCGTCTCGACTAAGATGGTCAATTTCGCCTTCGTCCTCGCCTGGGCTGTGATCCATCTTGCGCTTGCCAGTAGACACAGTGAAGTAGCGACTGAGCAGCTGAGCCACTGGATCGTCAACAGCCAACTCATAACCACGACAAACCTCACCCTCAGTCAACCTGCAACCGTACTTCTGCATCAGCGACCTAGCCACACGATCCGCCAAATTCTTAGCCAAAGTGAAAAGCTCTCCAGGATGACGACCATACAAAGTTTCAACGTGCACAATCCAGCTACGACTAGTACGACGCACATGCACACCCTGTTCCAAGCCCAACAAAGCCGTCCAGTTAGTCATCTCTACCCTACGAAAGTCCGCTGGCAACAAACCCTCAGCAACAACACCAAACCTAACCTGACACTTATGCAGCCGATACACACCCGAACCAAAAACCACACCCTCACATCTACTGAGAAAATTTTGACCCCGTTCAGTCAACTCATAGAAAACAGCGCGGCTACGAACCTTACGACGTACAAGACCCGCCTTCTGAAGCTTCTTCAAATAGTAGCTAACATGCTGCTTACTCCAACCATAAACACGCCCAATCTTCGCAGGATAGTCGCCCACTTCAACACGCTTCAAAATCGGAATAACACGAGTCCGAACAGTAGTAAAGTCAAATTTGACTTTTGACTTCAAACCACAAAAATTTTTACTTCTACCCAGAGCATGCTCAGCCAAAAAATCACCTTATGTACTCAATCCGAAAGCCGCGCTCCATTATTGCGTAAAGTCTCTTTTCATACCGCTGCAACTCCTCTTCTGTCATCAGAATAATGTGCTCAGGTTCCACCTTTGCCGAATGCATTAAACGCCCAAAACGCTGACTCTCCTGCATCCGACTGCCAAACAGAAAAGCAACCTCAATCACCCGCTCAATGTCCGGCAGAGACAAGCCCTCGTCTCCAACACGGGAAACCACACAAACCTGACTCTGACGAATAACATCAAGCCGTTCCCTAGTCTGCCCATAAACAAAAGGAACACCAAACATCTTCGAAATCCGTTCACCAAGCTCAAGCCAATCACAAAAAATGATAGTCTTCATCGGAATACGCAGGAGCTCTTCCAGTTTCCGCAGCTTATCCTTACTGTCTTTGAGAATGTAGACCCTGAAAGCTGGCTCCTTAACCACCTGCAGCTTGAGTAGTTCTTCCCAAGACATGCCAATCGGAAAACCAGTCAAAGCAATGATGTAGTTTTCCCGACCATCCTCACGGTACGGCGACCCAGAAAAGCCCATACGATACTTCGCCTTAAGCGTCGCAAGCCTAATGAAAGTATCAGCTGGTAGATGCTGGCATTCGTCAAAAACAACGAGGCTATATTCCTTGTTCCGAATCTTCTCATAGGCATGGTACGTCTGCACATCAATCTCATATCTAGACTGGGGAACAAACTTGGCAATTCTTTCGAGCCACTGCTCCTTCAAAGTCAACGTCGGCACAACAACCAGCTTGGGTCCCTTAACCCGAGCCAACGCATAGACACCGAACAGGCTCTTGCCCGAACCGAAAGCCCAGAAGACACCAATGGCGCCTTTACTCAGAAATTCCTTCCAAGCCTCTTCCTGGTAGCCCCTCAGCTGAAGACCATTCCACTCACGAAGGTCCTCTTCAACAACAGGCTTCGCCAAAAACGGTAGAGTGCCGTCCTCAATCATCTGCGCGATCAGCTTGAACTCATAACCCTGCTTAACCCGAATGCGATCCTCGCCTTCACGCCTAGACAAAAACCGCTTGTACCGTTCCCAAGCCTTGCCCTGAAGCTCCTTGCCCGTCAGCAGCATGCCGTCATAAACCTTGACTGGAAGCGACTCCTTAGACCGAAACTTCTCATTCAAAGCAGATGGAATACTGCTAAACAGCCTAACGTATTGATTGACTACGAAGATGTTGTAGCTCCTAGTCGACCGCTCCAACCATCCGATCTGAAAGTTTAGCCACTTAGGAGCGATAACATACCACTCATTAGGCCTCTTCGGAACAATCACATAAGGCTCTTTGAAAAACTCCTCAAACCGACTCCAATCAACCTGTCCAAAACGAACCATCTCCAAACGACGCTCAAACTCAGCCTTAACCCTATCACGCTCAGCACGCATGCCCTCGATAAGCTCATCAATTCGCCGCAGAGAATCCTCGAACGTCTTCCTAACTTCCGAGACCTCACCCATTTTCTATCCTAACCTGAGCATGCCAATGAAAAAGAAAAAATAGGGAAGATGGGCGAAACTCCCTAAACTAAAAAGTATAAATTACAGCCTAAGCAACGGTCTCTCCCGGGCTACCATTGTTTTCTGAAAAGAAGCCTGAATTGAGGTTTTTGTTTTGTCCAACGGTTTGTGTAGCATTTTGTGTAAAGGTTTGTCTAGCACAAGAAAACTGCAATTGTTTGATCTGATTAGATTGCGCGGGCAAGGGAAAATAGAATTTCTAAAATTTTTCATCCTTTAGAAATTATGAACTTGAGAATGCCGCGATTTTGTGTCTCAACCTTCGAGTCAAGAATTCGCATTGGATCATTTTCGAAGATAGATAAACGCGCAAAGTAACTAGCAGATTATTGATAGGCATGTTAAGGCGCCTTCCCCTTTGCGAAATTCTGACATTTCTAGTTCTTCAACTAAGAAACCTTGCTTTACTACAAGTCTCTTCGTCAAAGGAGAGCCCTTCGCCATCAAGACTGTTCCATTTATGCCAAGGCAATCTGCAGCGTATTCCTCTCCTTTAGGAACAACAATTTTCCTGTAATCCTGCAAAACTTCCGTGTCAAAATGTCCTTTTGAAAGGATGACATAGTTATTTCCAATATAAGTACAAGCAGATTTCAAATGAAGCACACCTTGAACCTTCAGTGGAACTATCTCTAGGTTGGTGTTATCAAGAATTTTCCTGAGCTGCTGTATAGCGTATATGTTAGTTCGCTGAGTTAGCCCTACAAAAACTCTATCTTCAATTGTGAGGACATCGCCGCCGTCAATCGTGGCTGGCGGTTTGACAAAGTGTGTTTCCTTCAGTTTTTCCATCAGTTTTTCCATCATCTTGGCGACTTCAACTACTTCCTTGGCTCGCGATTCTAGTTTCATGTTGCAGATTATTGCCTTCTCACCAATTACGACGGCCGTGTCCTCTACAAAGCAGCTATCGGGAAGACTATTGTCACTCTTAACCCATTGCAGTTCAAGTCCAAGCTTCTGCAATGTCTTGCAGTATTCTGCATGTTGTCTCTTTGCAAGGTTGACATCTATTTTTTCCACATTCGTTCTTACGCAATGATCATATGTATCAGGCACTGGTCGAACAAATGCATACTTAACTGAGATTACCTTCAAAGATTGATCATTTCGTGCTCTGCCCATCTCTTTCCCACCTCTTAGTTCTTTGAAGATTTAAACACCAAATTACGGAGACGTGAAGACGTATACAAGTTCATTTTCTCCATCTGCAAATAAGTCTTTTAGGACCGCGGATTTTTCGAAGCCTATTTTTTTATACAACTTCATAGCTGGCTCGTTGTCCTCTCCAGTAGTTGCTAGGGCTTTTCGAAGCTTGTAGCCATCTTTTTCGAAAACTTGCCTCATGTTTTCAATTGCTGATCTCAGAAGTTTCTCTCCAAGACCCCTTCGTCTGAAGCCTTCGTCGATCCAAAGGTCAACGATCTCAGCTAATCCATGATGTTTTTCTTCGACGACATTCCAAAACAAGACTCCAATTATTCTTCCCCTACATTTTACTACTTTTATGTGATGATAGTCAAAAAAGGATTTGACGAACCAACTTGCTTCTTCTCTTTTATGATATAAATGGGGTGAACTGTAGATCTCTATCAGGATTTCCAAATCTTTATTACTAGCGTCTAGAATCTGAAAATCCATAGCAAGATATCCAACGTTGGAAATCTTAAGTCTACCTCTCTCCAGCCTATTGGTTCCCTGCAGTCTCGCTTTTAAAGAACCACTTTTCAATTGCAAATGGCTAATCGAACAGATTTTCTAAACCCATAACTAGTTCAGAAACAGAAAACAGCTCGCGTATAGACTAAACGCGTTAAGGACTGGTTTCATGAGTTTTTAAGAATAAAGAGAAGGAAAAAGAGTTTCAGTACGCACATGTCTATGAAACGATTGCTTAAACAGGTCCCCCGGCCTTCCAGTTTTCGTGACGCAGCTCTTTGATTATTATAGCCTTTTCCGTTTCAACTTCGTGCATACGTCTTTTTACTGTTAAGTAGGCGCATACATTGAAAACATGGGACTGTCCTAGATCTTCATTTGCGTCCGCACATTTAGAAGCGTTCAGAGATCCGTTGCCTGCACTGCGGATTAATCTGAGCATCTCTAGCACGCGCTCTTTTGGTAAACCAAATCTAATACCTTGACCAAATATTTTCCTTTCCATTTCAATCGCCATTTTTTTACTCAAATACCTGTTTTAGTATACAGGCAAATCTTCCTTATAAATATTCCTATTTGTATAGGAAAAGGTTTTTATATACATTCAAACCTCTTATTTGCCAGTGAAGCAGAATGAAACCGTTTATGGTCATAAAGGAGCCTGAGGCGTTTGAACTGTTGGCTGATGAAACCAGAAGAAAAGTACTATACTTACTTAGAGTTAAAGAAATGAACGCAAGTCAGATAGCTGAAGAACTGGGCGTCACTTCGCAGGCGATCTACCACCACATTAAGAAACTTTTGAAAGGAAAGATGATAGAGGTAGTTAGGGAAGAACGCGTTGGTCACCTCATCGAAAGTTATTACAGAGCAACTGCAGAGGACTTCCTCCTAAGCCACGGGAAAGTGAGTAAGCAAGCCCTTCACGATAGAGAGCGCACTCAAGAGCAGATAACTAAGGTTCTCACCGGTTTGAATAAGCTCGGTCTTAATCTTGAATTCGACGAGAACAAAATCTCGCAACTAGCTGATTTGCGGGCAGGAGTTGATGATCCCTGCACAGCCTGTGAGAAATATGAAGATGATATTTGGAACATGGAGGATTTGGATCTCCAAATGAGAATTATGGCCGCGGAATTTGCCGGAACAATTTTGATGTCAGAGAAAGAATTCAGAAAACAGCAGGAAAACAGAAAGAAGCTCAGGGAATTGTTACTTTCTCTGCGGGCGCGTAAGGCGGCTCAAGTGGTCCGCTGATTCGTGGCTCTTGTGTGCGCGTATTTGAACTCACAATTAAGTGGCTACATAAAAAAACGGCATAAAAGATGAAAGTTAAGGCTACTTTCTTTTTTTTCTTCATTGATTACGAATACCTAGTATAAACAAACAAGATAGAGGGTGCACGTATCAGAAATTCACATCTTTAGTTACTCATTGGATTCAGCCAGTTTTCATATTGAAACTACCCTTTCCAAAAGAAGGCTAAATCACGCTCCTTTGACATAAAACAATATATTGCGCGCGCGAAGCTATTACAAGCTATCCCGAGCTACAAACGCCCTTAACTATTGGTTAGATGAGGATTGACGGTTATTTTTTAAACTTTTTTAAACACCGAAAACTACTTAACCGCCGCATTACAATTGCGAAATTGGGAGGATTTCTCGTCTTGTCTGAGGTAACGTGTGAATATTGCGGTTACCCTATTGACAACTGCAAGTGCGCATGTCCATACTGTGGTGAAACGGCTCTCTGCGGTTGTTGCTGTGGAAGAAGCGCTGTCACTGGCGGCTGAAAAACCTTCCGAACTATTCTCCAAAGGCCGTGGAAAATTATGGTGATGAAAAATGATTAGAGACGAGTTTGTGTGGATGGCTGGAGGCCCTCAAGGAAGCGGCGTCGATTCAGCCGCCAACATCTTTGGCCGCGCTTGCTGTTACGGAGGGCTTCACGTCTATGGAAAGAGAGAGTATCACTCCAACATCAAGGGATTGCACAGCTATTTTCACATCCGAACCTCCTCTACGGAAGTGGGAGCCGATGTTGACCGCGTTGACTTGCTTTGCACTTTCGACGCCGAAAGCGTCGTTAGACACATTTGGGAAGTAACTCCAAACGGTGGAATCATATGCGATGCTGATGCCTTGAAAACTCCAATATTTGATATTCCAACTTGGCCCGGACCATTCATTGATGAGTTTAAGAAAACATTAGATGAAAAAGGAATCAGACCAGAAACAATAGGTGACCTTTTAAGCGAAGTTAGAAAAAACAATGTGCGAACATACGCTATTCCCTACATGGATTTGCTAAAAGAAGTCGCAACAGAGATCAGAGAAGAAAAGCTCAGCAAGTTGACACGAATTATTAATGTTCTTGCTCTAGGAGCGTCTTTCGGACTCGTTGACTATGACAAGACGTATGTAGAGAAAGCCATTAAAACGATATTTGGCGACAAACCCAAAATTATTTCAATGAACATTTTGGCATTGAGTAAAGCCTACGAGTATGTTCAGCAGAAGTTCAGCTTCTTCGGCTTCAAGCTTGAAACTGTTCCAACAGATGAGAAGAGGATATTCCTTCAAGGGACGCAAGCTGTGGCATTAGGCAAACTCGTGGGTGGCTGCCGATTGCAAACTTACTATCCAATAACGCCCGCAGCCGACGAAAGTGAGTATCTAGAAGAAAACGAAGTTCTTGAACTCGAACAATCAACCGTCAAAAGCGCTGGAGGCTCCATACTGGTCATGCAGGCAGAGGACGAAATCGCAGCCATCAATATGGCTTCTGGTGCGGCTCTCACAGGCGCAAGGACGGCAACCGCCACATCTGGCCCAGGATTTTCATTAATGGTCGAAGGCTTAGGCTGGGCTGGAAACAATGAGGTTCCAGTTGTGGTCACCTATTATCAGCGTGGTGCACCGTCAACTGGACTGCCCACACGCCATGGGCAAAGCGACCTGAGGTTTGCATTGCACGCCTCTCACGGTGAGTTCCCCAGAATCATTCTGTGCTCAGGCGACATTGAAGAGTGTTTCTACGATGCGGCTAGAGCATTCAACTACGCCGAACGTTATCAAACACCCGTTATCCACTTGATTGACAAGGCTCTGGCTAACAGTAACAGGAGTTACAGGATGTTTGACCCAAGCTTAGTGAAGATAGAGCGCGGGCAACTCTTAATGGAAGCGGATGTCAAGGGGAAAGAATACAGAAGGTTTGAGTTCACCGAATCCAGCATTTCACCAAGACTACCTCTCGGAACGCCTAGCGTGGTCTTCTGGAATACTGGCGACGAACACGACGAATTGGGGCATATTAGCGAAGAGCCAATGATGCGAACACGCATGTATGAGAAGAGGATGAGAAAACTGGAAACCGCGGACAAGGAAATACCAGTCCAAGAACGGGTTAACTTCTTCGGCGACACAGACGCAACTTCAACAATTGTGAGCTGGGGTTCTCCAAAGGGCGCAGTTTTAGAGGCCATTGAAAGGCTGCGTCAAGAAGGTTACAAAATGAACTTCCTCCAAGTGCGTATGCTGCATCCCCTCCCCAAAGATTACATTGCTGAAATGTTAGCGAAAGCAAAGAAAAAAATTGCAGTGGAAGGAAACTACTCCGCGCAGTTAGCTGGCATAATAAAAGAAGCCACTGGCATCGAAATGGATTATTTTGTGCTTAAATGGAATGGTAGACCCATGTCCGCAGACGAAGTGCACGAGGCTCTCAAACTGATTATGCAGAATAAAGCGCCTAGGAGGCAGATGTTGACGCATGGCACTTAAACTCATCGACTACAGAACTCCAGTCTTTGTTGACTGGTGTCCGGGATGCGGAGACTTCGGCATCCTCTCAGCTATGCAGATGGCATTGGTGGACCTGCAATTGCCACCCTCTAAGGTTGTGATTTTCTCAGGAATCGGCTGCCACGCCAAACTACCACACTTCGTAAATGCCTATGGCGTTCATACACTGCACGGAAGAACATTACCCTTCGCCGTCGGAGCCAAACTCGCTAACCCAGACCTAGAAGTAATCGCGGTTACAGGTGATGGTGATGGTCTGGGAATAGGCGCAGGGCACTTTGTCAACACCGGACGAAGAAACATCGACATGACGGTTCTCATCCACGACAACGGCGTCTACGGCTTGACTAAGGGGCAGGCTTCACCTACGCTGAGGTTAGGTTTGAGGACGAAGTCTCTTCCCAAACCCAACATAAACGAAGGCATAAATCCCGTGGCCATAGCCTTGGCGGCTGGTTACACATTTATCGCTAGAAGTTATGCCTATGATGTGCGCCACCTGAAGGAAATGATAAAGAAGGGAATCGAACACCATGGACTTGCCGTCGTAATTATTCAACAGCCGTGCCCTACATACAACGACATCAACACTAAAGAATGGTACGGAGGTGAGGATCGCATCGATCCCGCGACAGGAAAACCAACTCCAAGACTCTACAAACTTGAGGAAACAGGCTACGATGGAATTGTGCACAATCCTGAAGAGGCTTTTCAAAAGTATATAGGCGCCCTTACGAAGGCTCACGAGTGGGGAGACAAAATTCCAATAGGCGTGTTCTACCAAAACGAGCTGGTGCCCACTTATCAAGAGAGAATATCCAAGAGAATACCAACTTACTTACAGAACCCGCCTGCAAAGCAGGTTATAAGTGACTCTTCAGGTAAACCTATCACAAGTATAGAAAAGATGCTAGAAGAACTTAAGGTGACTGGCTGAGTCAACGCAAAAGTCTAAAACTCAGTTTTGAAAGGTATTTGAGGGATTCACAATTAGTATACAATGCAAAGGTTTGATAACAAAATGATTTAATAACATAGGCAGTTTATAGCTGTAATTATGTCAGGACCATTGGGAACAAGAGCATCGATTTATTCCGATTTAAACTTGGTGCTCCAAATAATCATTCTAGTAATCCTTATTATTGGAGTCAAGTTTGCTAAGGAAAAAACACAAAGTGGTCTTCAAAAGCACGGAAAAATCATGACTATCGCTGTCATATTGAACGCCGTCTCATTACTGATCGTTATGGGACCAACATTCTTTCTAAATTTCTACGCGTTTTTGGCTGAACCGCACTTCAGAGGTTATCCTTTGACACTGGTTCACGCTTTGTTTGGAAGCATTGCCGAAATCTTAGGTGCTGTTTTCATTTTCAAGAAGTTTGGGAATGTGCGCCTATGGATGAGGCTGACAATGGTTGTGTGGCTAATAGCCTTGGTCTTTGGGATACTTTTCTACTTTAGGTATTTTGTGATTTAATGTTTTCAAACAATTTTTATAAACTTAGATAACAATTTCACATTCTGGTGTCTTCTATGGCGAAGAAAACGAACGTATTGGTTGTCTTCTATACCATGTACGGCAACACTGCCAAGCTTGCAAAGGCTGTAGCTGAAGGCTCGAAACAGATTGAAAACATTGAGGTTAGGATAAGACAGGTTCAAGAACTTGTGCCCAAAAAGATTATTGATAAGAGTCCTCGCATGAAGAAGGTTAAGGAAGAGTTGAAAGACATTCCTTTTGCAACAATGGACGACCTAGCGTGGGCAGACGGCGTAGCTTTAGGTTCTCCCACCCGTTATGGCAACATGACGGCTCAAATGAAACAATTCATTGATCAGACCGGCGGATTGTGGGCACAGGGCAAACTCATTAACAAGGTGGCAGGCTTCTTTACCAGCACGAGCACGCCGCATGGTGGGCAAGAGACCACGCTCATAACAATGATGATTCCCATGTTTCACCACGGCATGATAATTCTAGGCATTCCATACTCGGAACCTCGCATATCAGTCATGGAAGTGGGTGGCGGGAGCCCCTACGGTGCATCTCTGGACCCAACGCAGACAGACCGCCGACAACTAACGATTTAGAAGTCGCCACCGAATAATAAGCCACCCTGACGTTTTTAGTTGCAGTGGGAAAAGAATAAAAATATGCAGAATAGAAGGTGTAGGGAGGAATATCTGTGGTTGTCGATTCCTACTTTCAAAACATACTCGTACCCGTTGACGGCTCCCATTATTCCCTCCACGCCGAAGAATTGGTCGCCGACCTTGCAAAGAACTTTAATTCTAAAGTGACCTTACTCCATGTTGTTCCACATGAAGTAAAACACCTGCCCAAAGAATATTCTCAGTTTCCTAAAAACATCCGAGAGGAAATGGAGGGTTGGGTTCTACAAACGGGGAGACAGACCATCCAAGAAGCTAAAGCGTTGTTTGCCCAAGAGGGAATGACTGTTGAAACAATTTTGGAGGAGTTCGCAGACCCAGCTGAAACAATCTTGCAGGTAGCCGAGGAGAAAAAGCATGACACGTTAGTTTTGGGTAACCGAGGAAAAAGCGAGATCGAGGACTTCAGCCTCGGTGGAGTCGCGGAGAAAGTCATCCAACATGCCAATCGCCCAGTACTTGTTGTCAAAAAGAAAACCACAATCTCCAAAATCCTAGCAGCTGTTGACGGTTCAAAACATGCAGAAAAAGCACTCAAATATGCGGCACAGTTGGCTCTCAAGTATGGAAGTCAGATTACCTTGATTAATGTGGCACAAACAATGGTCCCACACATCAAAACAGATGCCGCAAAAAAAATGGGAGAAAGTATCGTTTCTCAGGCAGAAGCGCAAGTGAAAGGGGTGAAAACCGATAAGAGAGTCGAGTTGGGACACCCTGCCAAAACCATCTTAGATGTTGCAAAGAAAGGAAACTACGATATAATCGCCTTGGGAAGCAGAGGGTTGAATCCAGTGAAGAGGTTCTTCCTCGGCAGCGTTAGCGACAAGGTAGCTAGGCACGCGCAGTGTTCTGTGCTTATAGTCAGATGAGCGTCTTGAATCAAGAAAAGGAACGGAGATAGCCCATTGTAAATAGGCTTGTCATTCTGCTTCTTCAAAGTTTTTGGAAGTATAAAGTCTTAAATTTAATCGTGGAAAAAGGACGAGATCATCAAAGAGGGAAGGCTTTTTTGTCGATTTAGAAGGCATGATTGAGTTTGCCCGAGACGGCATAGTCAGCAAAAACAGTTGCGAAGAAGGCGGGAACTGAGATAAGCCTATTTTGCATGTCAACTGGACAAGAACTGTCAACCCACATGGCAAGTTTTCCAGCAAATCCGCGTGTTGAAGGGCAAAGGCAAGATCACACTCGGCAGCCAGTCTTATAAAGCCAAACTCAAGGCGTGATTTTACATACTCAAAGATCTCCCCACTCGGTCCAAATCACCTAAAACCCCCAAATCAAACACCACCACCCGCACAAACCAAACAAAAACAAAACCCAGAACACAAACAGACAGCGCCAATTCATAAAAAAAATTCCACAATCATAACAGTAGCCTCAGTTAATTCCCTCTTTAACTGAAGCATTTCCAGTGTTTCTTCAACAGCCCCTTTAATTCCCTCAGCGTGTCTTCAACCTTAGGGCGCACAAAACTAGGCTCAATCGGCGGCGTGCATGGATCTTTCACATCAATCTTCTCCAAACCCACAACTCCAGCCGCGAGCACATACCAGCAAGACGGCAAAACCTCAGGGGTGTAACCGCTACCAGGCATAAGCACAACTCTCCCATTACATACCCTTTCAGCGGTTTCAACAATAGTTCGCGAAATATTGAAGAATCCCTGCACTGCCAATCCGAGACCTCCAAGCAAGTCAGCGAAGTGCGGATCGCTTCCACCGTTGCCCACAATGAACTCTGGCTTAAACTCTTCAGCAAGAGGAACAAAAATCTCCTTCAAAGCGTAAAGATACGTCTGGTCGCCTGTCTGAGGTGGCAAAGGCACGTTAACGTTGAAGCCTTCGCCTGCTCCACGCCCTATCTGTTGAACAAAGCCTGTTCCGGGATAAATTGTCCTCGGATCCTGATGCAACGAGATAAAAAGCACATACGGGTCTTCGTAATAGATGTCACTTGTCCCGTTTCCAGCGTGCACATCATAATCAACAATCATTCCCCGCTTCAAACCATGTTTTTGGCGCAGGTATTCAATCATAATGGCTATGTCGTTGAAGAGACAAAAGCCTCCACCATAGTTTCGCCCAGCGTGGTGAAAGCCGCAACCGATAGCCACTGCACGATTTGCCTTGCCTTCAAAAACCGACCTGCCAGCCTCAATGGCTCCGCCTACTATATGCATAACAGCCTCAAGAATCTGAGGTGAAACAGGTGTTTCTATATCATAGGGACGACTTTGGGCACCCAAACGAAAAATGAGATCAACATAGCTAGGATCGTGCACCCTTAACAAATCCTCTTTTAAGGCTGACTCAGGACGCAGCAAAAACACGTTGGGCAGTCTGAACAGCCCCTGGGCTTCAAAAAACCTCATGGCGTTGACGAAGCGGTCTCCTCTGAACGGATGCCCCTCACCCAAGTCGTATTGGGGGTATTTTTCATCGTAAACTATGCTTACTTTCAGGGCTTTCCTCTCCTATCCAAACAAAGCGTTTGAAAGGGAACTCAATATTTCAGTGTTGCGACCGTAAAAAAGCCATCTAACCCCAGAAAAAAGAAAAAGTTTAGGGGAAAAGACTGCTAGTTCGCGCCTTCTTTCTTCTCCCCCTATGGCTTTTCTTCACCCTGCTCACGAAAGGGAGCCTCGCCTCCCTCACTTGTTGTGGGCTGAGGAGTTGAAGGAGTTTCAGTTGGCACTGATGGGACTTGCTCCACATTGACCTCACTTGTAGTGGTTGCCAACTCAACAGGCACCGCGACGGGCACGTTGGAAGCGGTTTCAGTTGTTTTTTCAATCGTTGTTTCTGTTGCTGCCGCCTCTGCAGTTTCTGCAGGAGCTGGCGTGGTTTGAGGCGTTGCAGCGGTGTCATTTTCCTTGGGGGACAACTGAAGAATGACTTCCTTTATCCAATTCAACTCCTGCTTTGTTGCCTCCAGTCCAAGGTCGAGGGCGCCACTCTCTTTAGCGTATAAGTCTTCGTCGATTTCGCCTGCAGCATGCGCCATTTCAGTGTTGGCGAGGAACATTTCCAAGGCTATGCGCTGTTCCTCTAATTCGTTGAGTTTATTGGTCATTTTCTCTGCCAAGGCTTTGCGCCTGCCCTCTGCCTGCTCGATTTCTTCGGTTAAACCCTTGTTCAGACACTCGTACGCGAACTGCGAGATTCTGCCGGCACTGTGCAAGTCGTCTAACGTCTGCTTCTTTCGCTTGGTTAGGTCTAATTCCGCGTTTATTTTCTCGAAAGAGTCTTTCCAATGAACCAAATTGGTACACCTAGACTGGAAAAGGCAATAAGAACATAAATAATCTTTTTTAACATGCAGATATATCGCTGGCAGTAAAAAATAGCCTAATTTCAGGTTTTCTTCAAAAAATACGTTTAAATCTGCGTTAGACAGAATACGTAATATAGCTTTAAACATGTCTTCCTTTTGGTCATCTAAATTGAGGCATAACCGATTTCGCAAAGAGTTTTAAACCTTTTGCGGACGGGAAATCGTAAAATCCTGCCACGATTTTTTGGGCTCCAGCCTTTCGGTATTGCTCTATCCTCTGTACGCATTGCTCTGGAGTCCCGATAAGACAGGCTAATTCCTCCTCGGGCTTTCCCATGGATCGAATCAAGGGTTCTGCCAATTTCTTAACCAATGATTCACTTTCTGCTATTAGGGCGCAACCGCTTCCACCGTAAGTCACTTGCAACCTTTGAGGTTCCCTTCCAACCTGCTTCATTCTCTCTTTAATCTTCAGTACACCTGAAGCCAGTTGCATTGGTGTAGGTAAGACTGGAATCCAGCCGTCACCCACCTCAGCAACAAGCTTCCTAATAGCCTCAGAGCTTCCACCAACCCATATTAAGGGATGCGGTTTCTGTAATGGTTTTGGCTCTGAAGTAGCATCTTTAAGCTGGAAATGTTTTCCTTCATAGGATACGTGGTTTTCTGTCCAGAGTTTCTTTATTATTTCTAGACTTTCTCTTAGCCTTTCAACCCTCACCAAGTGTTTGTCCCAACCGAAACCAAAGGCTATATGTTCGTCTCTAAGCCAACCAGCACCGACGCCTAACTCAAGTCTTCCCTTAGAAATATTGTCTAATGTCGACGCCATCTTTGCTAACAGTGACGGATGGCGAAACTGATTACAAAGCACGTAAGTCCCCAACTTTATCTTATGCGTTGATAATGCCAAAGCAGACAAGACCGTCCACGCTTCCAACCCATAGAGACGATTGCTAGGCGAAATGAAATGATCCGAAACCCACACAGAATCGTATCCTAACTGCTCCGCCTTTTTGGCAATGTTTAAGAATGTGTCCCAGCTGGCATACGTTGCAGTAACGTGGAGAACTACTCCAAACTCCAATCAAATTCCCCAACTACACAACCGTATATTTCACTAATAGATTTAACAGTGCAAACACAAATCAAAAGTTTGCCATAGGAATTTAATTAAAGAAGCGTAGTTAGACCATGTAGTACTAAGGCGAGACAACATCAAATGCAAGAAGTTATTATTCAAGCCGAGAGCCTAACAAAGAAATTTGGCGACCTTGTGGCAGTGGACAACATAGACTTTAAAGTCTTCAAGGGCGAGTGCTTTGGATTCTTAGGACCGAACGGCGCTGGAAAAACCACAACCATGAAGATGGTTCACTGTGTGTTGCCGCTGACCGCAGGCAAGCTAACGGTTGCAGGCATGAACGTAACAATGCAGGCGAGGGAGATAAAGAAAATGATCGGCGTGGCTCCGCAGGAAGACAACCTTGACCCAGACTTTACCGTTTTCCACAACCTGATGGTTTACGCCCGCTACTTTGACGTTCCTCAAGAAGAAGCTCGCAGACGAAGTGAGGAGCTGTTAAAATTTGTGCAGTTGGATGAGAAACGCAGTGTCATCATTGATCAGTTGTCCGCTGGGATGAAGCGAAGGCTTATTCTTGCTCGGGCGTTGATAAACGAGCCTCAAATACTGATACTAGACGAACCGACGACGGGTCTCGATCCTCAAGCGCGTCATCTAATATGGGACAAGATCAAGAGTTTGCAGAAGCAAGGGGTTACTATAGTTTTGACCACGCACTACATGGAGGAAGCCGCCCAACTCTGCGACCGAACGCTGATTATGGATTATGGAAAAATAATTGAAGAGGGCACACCCAGCGACTTGATTAAGAAACATGTGGGGGAAGAGGTTTTAGAAGTGGCATACGACGAGGCGGTTTTAAAGTTTCTCAGAAACGCTTTCCCAGATGCCAGACTGGAAGTGGTAAGTGACCGTATTCAAGTTTTCACTAATCAGCCTAAAGGCGTGTTTTCCCAGATTCTGAGTAAATTTAGTTTCAAGGCGGCTATGATAAGAGATGCTAATCTTGAGGACGTGTTCCTAAAATTAACGGGTAGGAGACTGAGAGAATGAAAACAAGCAGAGTTGCTTCGTATTTTAAAATACCCAAACTGAGTTATCGAGTGTGGCGAGTGTGGAGAAGAGACCAAGATGTCTTCATGAAAACCTACAAGGTGAATTTTATTCCACCACTGGTCGAACCCATTTTCTATTTGATTGGCTTTGGCTTCGGACTAGGCGGCTTCGTTCAGCTTGTAGAAGACGTACCCTACATTGATTTTATTGCTCCAGCCCTAGTGGCAACATCGATGATGTATTCATCATTTTTCGAATGCACCTATGGTTCGTTTGTGCGGATGTACTATCAGAAGACGTTTGACGCCATAATTGCTACACCTGTAAACCTAGAAGAAGTTATAGCAGGCGAGCTCTTGTGGGGAGCCACAAAGAGTCTCATCAACTCGTCCATAGTGCTTGGCGTAATCCTGCTCTTCGGCTTGGTTTACACTCAGTTCTTTTTGCTGATTCTGCCACTTTCTTTTCTCGTGGGGCTTTTATTCTCAGCAATCGCCATGTGTTTTACGGCTATAACGCCTAACATAGATTCCTTCAACTATCCAGCCTTTCTGTTTATAACTCCAATGTTCATCTTAAGCGGCACCTTTTTCCCGATGGAGAGACTTCCAACCGAGGTGCAAACCGTAGCCAGCATATTTTTCCCGTTAGCGCACGCCACGAAGCTTACGAGAGCCTTGACGCTGGAAGGGTTAAGCGCAACTCTTTTGCTTAATCTCGCTTGGTTGTTGGTGACCACACCGTTTTTCTTTGTCTTGTCGATAAACCTAATGAAGAAAAGACTAATCAAGTAAAAGAGGACTCAGCATGTCAAAAAAAGCTTCAGAAGAAATAAAATTCGGATATGAAAGTGCGCCCTATCCGTGGGAAACCATTAGCGAGATGGCGGTTTACACGGAGCAGTTGCGCTTCGACTCTTTTTGGATGCCCGACCACACTGTAGGCTTCGGCATACGCAGGTGGGATGCGTTGGAAGCGTGGACCGTGCTGTCAGCGATTGCCCTACAGACTACACGTATCAAGTTGGGTACGTGTGTGAGCGACACCTTTCGGCATCATCCAGCTGTTTTGGCGCAGATGGCTTCAACATGCGACCACATCTCAAACGGCAGAGCCATACTGGGCGTGGGCATTGGAGAAGCCATGAACCTAACTCCCTACGGCATTCAATTTGACAAGCCAGTTTCAAGAACCATCGACGCCTTAAAAGTCATGAAGTTGTTGTGGACTGAGGAGTTTGTTGACTACGATGGACCATACTACAAGCTGAAGCAAGCCTTTCTGCAGCCCAAGCCTATTCAAAAACCCCACGTGCCCATTTTTATTGCGGGCAACTCGCCTCGTACGATGCGTATGGTAGCCGAGTTCGGTGACGGTTGGGTTCCAGCTTCGGTTCAGCCCGACGAGTACAAGGAAGGCTTGGAATATGTTTTCTCTGAGGCTAGCAAATTTGGGCGGTTTTGGGATGGAATGGGCTGGGACAATCCGCCCGATCGAGAGATTGAGCCAGCGTTGTTCGTGTACGTGGTGATTGCTCAGGATTACGATACTGCTCGCCAGCTGGTTTTGTTGCCAGCGAAGCTGTATCTGCTTTCGAGACCGAGGATAATTGAGAGGCTTGGCTATCCTGTTCCGTCCAAGGAGTTTGACATGACATACGACCTTGTCTTTAATTTAGAAGTAGGTGAGATATTCCTGAAGAAGGCGCAGGAAATCCCAGACGAGGTTGTGGACAAGTCCCCAGTCATTTTTGGTTCACCCGACGACGTGATAGGCAAGATTGAAAAATACGTTAAGGCTGGCGTGCGCCACTTTGTTTCGCCGTTCTTTGTGCCTCCCAAAATGATAAAGGAAGAGTGCAGCCTCTACGCGGAAAAGGTGATATCCTACTTCAAACACTAAAATTGCTCTCCATTAAGCGTGGAATAATCCTATGAGAAAGGTCGCCATAGTCGGGGTGGGACAAACAAAGTTTGACAGACGCCCAGATGCCTCCATAAAAGAAATTGCCTACGAAGCATTCAATGAGGCTGTGGAAGACGCGGGCATTATGCGTGGCGAAATCGAAGCTAGCATAGTTTGCAGCGCAACCCACTATGACAAGCAGCGCACGCCTGCGGGCGTCATAGCTGAATATTTGGGCTTGAATCCTCAGCCCACATATAACGTGGAGGCGGTCTGTGCCTCAAGTGGTGTGGGTGTGAGAAACGCTTGGGCTTTGATTAGTTCTGGTCTTCATGATGTGGTTGTGGTTATTGGCTTTCAGAAGATGACCGAGCTGCGCTCGGATGAGATTCAAGAGGTTATGGGTCGTTCAGGCGATGTCATGTGGGAATCACCCTTTGGACCAACTATGCCAGCTTACTTCGCTACTTACGCCAACGCCCACATGCACACATATGGGACAAAAGAGGAGCAGTTGGCTAAGGTTGCCGTCAAAAACCATTTTTATGGAGCCAAAAACTCCAAAGCCATGTTTCAAAAAGAAGTCACGGTGCAAGATGTCATGAAGTCGAGACCAATAGCATCTCCGCTCAAACAATACGATTGCTGCGCCAACTCAGACGGAGCCGCCTGCATAATCTTAGCAAGCGAGGAAAAGGCGCGGAAGATAACCGACACGCCTATTTGGGTTGCGGGCTTAGGCTTGGCATCAAGTCCTATGTCATTAACCAGCCGAGGCACATCGCTGACAACGTTCACCTGTTCTGTTGAAGCAGCCAAGCAGGCGTACAAGATGGCTGGAATAACCCCAGACGACGTTAACATCGCCGAGGTGCACGACTGCTTCACAATAACCGAAATCATAAACTATGAAGATCTGGGCTTTTGTGATCGCGGCATGGGCGGCAAGCTTGTTGAGGATGGACAAACCTACATTGGAGGCAAGATTCCAGTCAATGTGGACGGAGGTCTACTAGCCAAAGGGCATCCAGTGGGCGCCACAGGAGCGTCTCAACTCCGAACTCTAGTGCAACAGTTGAGAGGCGAAGCCGGAGAGACACAGGTTAAGGGTGCAGAAGTCGCATTAGCTCACAATTTGGGTGGCATCGGCATGTACTGCGCTGTAACAATACTTAGAAGGTGAGAGGGAAGTATGAGTTTCGGAAGGTTTGGCAAAGTCAACTACGTTGCTGAAACCAAGGTGCATGAGTTCGTCAAGTTCTTGGAACAAGGCAAGATAATGGGCTCTAAGTGCAAAAACTGCAAACGTGTGTATTTTCCACCCCGCGCCGACTGCAACTGCATGTCTGGCGAAACAGAATGGTTAGAGCTGAGCGGTAACTGCCGACTAATCACGTACACAACCGTTCACTTTGGTCCAGCAAGCTTCAGATATGATGTGCCCTACTTACTTGGCGTGGCACAGTTTGAGGAAGGACCAACCGTTTTTGCGCCCTTGAGTAAAGACATCAAGCAGGAAGAAATCAAGATCGGGATGAAACTAAAACTTAAACCTGTAAGGTTGCCAGGTGACAAAATCATTTACGAACTTAGCGCTCAAAACACATAGCCAAAATCTGCATTTATTTTTTCTGAAAAATAGAGGACAGGGTGAGATTTGAACCCGCAGCCCAAGCTTTGCACTCATCTATATAAACCACATGCACGCACAAGACTAACACAGTGCCCACCTGCATACTAGAGTTGAAAAGAGGGAGCAAACTACGAAAGCTGGGGAAGTAAACAAATGTCCCAAATGCGGGGGAGAAATGAAACTTGGAACGCCTTCAAGAGACTTTCGAATTCTTAAGCAGGGCGACTTAGTTGGCGACAGGGCAAACGCTTTCTACTGCATGGACTGTGGCTTTGTTGAACTATACAAAGAGCCTTCGACAAAAGAGCCTCGGCGATTGCGTGCACCACCACAAGAGTCGGAGCAGCCTGCTCTAGGCGGAGAACTTCAAAAACCCCAAGAAGAAGAGCCTAAACCTAGAACCGATAAGAGACTAGTTCGGTAGGTAACTTGGCGATTTTTTGGCATGAGGCTTAGCCAAACGCTACAGCGCTCGTGCGGGTGTATTACTCAATCAGTTTTAACAGGTCTTCCAGGATGTAATCCATGAATTCTTCCGCGGAGCTTTTGCTGAACAAGGTGATCACGGTGTTTCTTGCAATTCCGACTACTATTCCTCGTTTTTGAACTTCAAAGACTACGTACCAGATTTGTCCATGGTTTAAATAATCTCGGTATAGTGCTGTGTCAACAATATCAGGTCCGGCTAAGCAGAGCTTCTCTACGCCTGGAATGTCGACTTCGTCGAACCATATGAGCTTTGTCGCCTGCGGAGTCGATTCATGGAGACTCTTCAAAGTCCCATGCGAGATTCTTGTCTCAACGATTGCGTGTGGCGCTATGAAAAGAACCTTGCTGAGTTTGTTAGCCACAGAGTTTGTTAGCAGCTTCTTTACGCCACGAGCCACAGATGGACCCAACACGATGAGGAAAAGCGTTCGCCTAAACGGTTTAATCCAAAAAGGTGCTTCCTCGGTCACCGGCGTTTCAACGAGTGCACGCCTGTAGAAGCGCTGGCGCATGAAATCCTTGCTGAAAACACCTGACAAGGCGTCTCCGTCTCTTTTTAGGTCCAAGATTTCTGTGACCAGTGAGATTTTTTCTCCTTCACTGGTTTCGTAGAGTTCTTCTTCACGGAAGCCTTTGAGCTTGCCAGCTATCAATTCGATGTCAGCTTCCTCTTTTATCTCGAAGACTTTGGCGGGCAGAACCATTTGCTACACCATAGGACAGTTTTGAGTATCCGACTTTAAAAGGTTGTACATTCCTTCAATACTAGGAGCCTCATGTTTCACAATGACAACAGTAAAGAGATTCTTTGACAAATTTTCAACGGAGTATGAAGCCCAGGGTAGGCGTAATTACCTCTTCTATAGGTGGCTGATTGCAGCAATAGTAGGACAAATAGACAAGAAAGAGTGCGAAATACTTGACTTAGGAACAGGCACTGGCGAATTATTGTTGAGAGTGGCGATTAGGTTCCCTCAATCTTACATTGTCGGCCTTGATGTCTCTGTGCCAGTGATCAAAGAGGCTAAAAAGAAGGCCGCAAAAATGAGAATCAATAACATTGGCTTAGTTGTTTCGTCTGTGGAAAAAGCGAAAATCAGGAAAATAGATTTTGCAGTTTCTTGCCTTGTTTTCCATCACATAAAGGATAAAGAACAAGTTATATCGGAAATTTGTCGTGTTCTTCCCAAAAAAGGTAAACTTGTAATAGGGGATTGGTTCAAGCCGTGCAAAAAATACCGAGAAGAAGTAGAAAAGCTGAGAAGCAAGAAACCGCAGAAGACAAAGGAGTTCGACAAGAGTTGGCCGCAGGCGTTGAAAGCTATGAGCAGGGAATACAGAGAAAACCATCCCAAGGAATATCCAGTATGTCCTCATAGGCTAAAAGAAATAATTAAAGATGCAGGATTCAGGAAACAACGCGTAGTAAAATCTCCATTAGCGAATTTTGCAATCGTTATTGGAGAAAAATAGCTAATGTCCTGGTGGATGGGGCTAGGTTTACAACTCCGTTTAAATTCTTCGTTTGTTTTCCTTTAAAGCACGCTAGACGAGAATTCAATTTCGCCTTCGAAAGCGGGGGAAAAAACGCCCAGTACGCTTAATGTAGACACGGTATTCGTCACCAAATCGCTCGATTAGCATAGCCTCTTCTTTGCTGACCCGCGCATAAAGAAGAGCAGGACCTATCAGTATTGCCAGTGCGACCACCCAGTTGGCTGATTCTACGGCAAGACCGAAATAGAACACGAATTCTGCCGTGTACATCGGGTGCCTTATCCAGCGGTATGGACCACTCGTAACTAGTTTGTGCTTCTCCGTCACCTGCAGGCGAGGGGAAAACTGTTCTCCTAGGGCGCGGATGGCCCAAGCGAACAAGGGAAATGAGCTGATTGCCACAACTACCCCAATCCACCGCAGCCATATCGAGAGTGGAAGCGAAAACTGTGTCATCCAATCTGGGTAAATCATGTACAGAAGGACAGCAGTGAACCAGAAGGGGGCCAACGCGGCTCTGAGTGCTACCCTAAACTTGCCTTCCCATTTCGACGCTTCCTTAAAACGTTCCCGTATTGATCGGCTTCCTAATTGCTCAGGGTGTCTGGCGAAACTGATGGTGAGGAACACAATCCATAGTATCAAGAAGATTATTCTGAAGGCCAGTTCACCATTCATGTTCTTCGCCTTGCTTCCACATGGTCGCACGCGCAATAAGGTTTTTTAGAAAAGAAATTTAAACATTAACCCAAATCGAGCTCAATAAATAAGTTTTAGGAAACAAAGAATGGCATAACTCGGACTTGTCTATCAGAAATAGGCATAATTCGAGTTTGATTTTTGAAAAGGAGTGATGTGGACGGGGCGGGATTTGAACCCGCGTCCTCAGCGATGCCAACGCTGCGATCATACCAAACTGATCTACCCGCCCAACCATACGCATACCATTCTGGAAAAACTATTAAGCATTATCCCAAGCCACCCTGTTTGCTTCTAAACCTCGCCTTCACCCTACATAAAACCACAAATACGGCTTCAACACAAACCTACAAGCATGAACCCAGAAATCAAAAAACTAATCAAAGAAGAGCTCTCAGGCGAAGGAACAAAAGACTACGTTGATCAGATCACCCATTTCCACCGAATCCAAGCCTCAACAATGTTCCACGAAGCCGCCGAACATGTCAAACAACAACTCATCAAAAACGGCCTACAAGACGCAAGGATCGAGCAGTTCCGATCCGACGGCGTCACAAAATACTGGACACACATAACACCAGTAGGATGGGAGGTTAAAAGCGCCGAGCTCAAGCTAATCGAACCCGAAGAAAAACTGATCGTGCGATACGCTGATGCTCCCACATGCCTACACACGTGCAGCAACGCCACACTGCCAGAAGGCGTCATAGCCGAGCTCGTGGATGTCGGAACTGGTCTAAAACCAGAGGAATACCAAGGAAAAGACATCAAGGACAAATTCGTGCTCGCAACTGGACGAGCCAGACTAGTCCATGAGCAGGCGGTTTACAAGTATGGCGCAGCTGGCGTCATAACCGACACCATGGCTTACGAAATGAAAAACGTCAGAGAAAGCGTGGACATACCAGACGCGCATTCTTATCAGAGCATATGGCCTACAGCAGATGTCTTAGACAAGATGAAAGTCGGTTTCTCCCTTACTAAGAGACAGGGAGACCATCTGAGAACGTTGCTCAGAGAGAAAAAAACCGTTAAACTCCAAGCCAAAGTCGACGCAAAACTCTTTCCAAGCAATCTAGATGTTGTCACGGCAACAATTCATGGCTCGTCTAAACCCAACGAAGAGGTTTTTCTAATAGCGCATCTCTGTCATCCCCAACCGAGCGCTAACGACAACGCCTCTGGAAGTGGCCTCCTCATCGAAATCGCAAGAACCATACAAGCACTAATCGATTCGGGCAGGTTGACGAGACCAAAAAGAACTATTAGCTTCTTATGGGTGCCTGAAACCTCTGGAACCATCGCCTTCTTACACAACCACCAAGACTGGCTAAGCCGACTCGTAGCTGGAATCAACCTCGACATGGTAGGTGAAAACCAAGAACTGTGCAAATCAACCCTAACCATTGACCGTACACCGGATTCATTACCCTCCTACCTCAACGACCTCCTACTGGCATTAATGGAAGAGTCGGTGAAGGAATTCGATATCCAAACAAGCTTCGGCGAATCCTCAACCTTCCGCTACGCTGTTAACGCACACACGGGCGGAAGCGACCATCACGAGTTCGTAGACTCCACCATAGGTGTGCCCTGCGTCATGTTCCTTCAGTGGCCAGACATGTTCTATCACTCCAGCATGGACACCATCGACAAGGTCAGCGCCGACAGCCTCAAACGCGTGGGCTGGATGACAACGGTTGCAGCCCTCACATTAGCAAACGCCGATGTTGATGAGGCTGTTTGGCTTGCTAACCAAACACGCTCAAGAGGAATAAGCAGAATAGAAGAGGCGCAGCGAGAAGCCATTCAGGCTCTTTACGAGAAGAAAGACGACCCGAAAATGAAGACCAATAAAGAAGAGCTGACAAAAGCGTTGACTAAAACCGCTAATTACTTCAGAAACAAGATTGAACACGTGGTTTGGCGAGAGAAAAAAGCAATTGATTCGGTGAAGAAACTTGCAAGCAGTCCTGAACCTGATAGCCTCATCCAAAAGTCTCAAGAAGACATAGACCATGCTGGAAAACACGCGCTTTCAAGAGTTGAGGAAACCTTATCTTTAATAGGTAAAACGCTAGGAGTGGCACTTCTAGTCAAGATTGAGGAAACAGAAGCTGAGAAACAAGCCAAGGCTATTATTCCAAAACGATTATTCAAGGGAACTTTATCCCAAGACACCTTTAAGAAGCTAATAGGTGAGGAAGAATTCCGATGGTATGAAGAAATCCGCAAGAAAGATCTCCATTTCGCAGGTAAGATGGCAGAAATGGTCAACTTCATGGATGGAAAAAGAACCCTACACGAAATCGTAAACGCAATTTCAGCAGAATACACCGAAACCAACATCGAACACGCGTTGAAATTCATCAAAGACCTTGAAAAAACAAATCTTGTCGCTGTGCAATGAATCTAGGATCATAGCTACTCTAGAAAAGTCGTCATCAAATGCCTTTCAAGACTTGGGCTTTCAAATCAGTTGTCATTATGAGTGAAGTCGAATGGAATCCAATGATGTGAAAGACCATGTTAAAATCATTGAACTCTTGAAAAGTGATGGCCATTTTCCAAGATTGAAATACGAATATGTCACAGAGCACCACTATCAGCCTCAGATTTCCAGTACAGAAGACTCTTGGTCAGTCAGGCTGTCTTTGAAGCCTCTTCCAAAACCATGAAAGAAACAATTCGAAGACGAGTTATTCGAAGAACATATGGAGGAAACTAGCGTTTTCACTGCTTTGCTAAATGATGAACAGGTCGGGTGGATAGAACTGGGTTATCATAAGTGGAATAATCGGATGCGAAATTGGAATTTCTGGTCAAGAAAGAATGTCGTGGAAGAGGCATAGGCACCAAACTATTGAACCATTCAGTTAAGGTGGCAAAAGAAAAAGGCGCAAGAATGTTAGTCTTAGACTAACACAAAGCTGTAACGTTCAAGCCATCAAATTTTATCTGTCTTGCAATCTAGCAGATCTGAACTTTTCCCTTTGCCAGCTCTTCTGTGAATTTATCTATGTTTTCCAGTTCGTGGTTGACCACTTCTTCGATTTGCTTTTTTACGCTTTTGAACGAGTTGTTGACTTGCATAACAACCTGCGCGGCTGCAACAGCTGGCTGGTCTATGGGTCGACCTACTTGACTTAGTAACCAGATATACACCTCTTCAAGTCCAGAAACCTTGTCACAGACTTCTTTGGCAATTTTATGGGTTAACGCGTTGTAGATTTTTCCAACATGACTGACCGGGTTCTTGCCCGCTGCGGCCTCTGAACAGAAGGGTCTATTTAACGGTATGACCCCGTTAGTTCTATTGCCTCTGCCAACCTGTCCAGAGTCACCTGCTTCAGCGCTTGTGCCGAGAACAGTTATGTAAACTCCTTCAATGCCTCTTCCCTTTCTGTCCAAAGTATTCAATTCGATTGTGACTTTGTCAAACTTGAACTTTTTCTGAACGAAGTTTGTTATCTCTTCTTGGATGGCTTCTTTCTTCTTGAAGTAGTCGCTCACATTTTCTACATAGTAGTCAACCAATGCCATGGCAACTGTTAGGCGAAGTTCATTGTCCTTTCTGTAACCCATGATCTTTATGTCTTCGCCTGACTCGGGAAACCGTTTCTTAAACGCTGGCGAGTTCAAATACTTCTCAGTGTCCAAAACTATCTGTTCAAGGCGGGTCCGCGGCGCATAACCAACCGCAGCCGATGTGTCGTTTGCTCCTAACACTTTTCCCTTGCGCTTGAAGATGTCCATAAGCTCTGGATGACCAGGCTTGAGTTCAACTTGAAATCTGACGTGTTCTTCTGGCTTTACAAAGCGAAGATTTTTTTTAAACCATTCTTTTGCTGTTTTGACAGCAATATCTTCCACAGGGATTTTTTCTCCGTTGACTTCGAAGGTGGCTCTGTCTCCGATGACTAAGAGCATGGGTTTTATGATTTTGCCGCCGCCGAACTGAGGTTCAGCCTCTCCAGCAGCGAGTAAGGACTTGTCTATGTTGTGGTGTAGGATAACGCCTGCCTTCTTCACGTATTCTTGGCTCAGTCTTACCGAGATATCATCCATTATTTTGTCGCATATGTAATCTGGATGTCCTAAGCCTTTTCTCTCAACGATTTCCAGTTTCTGTTGTTCGAGTGGAGTCTGCTTCAAAACGTCAACCAGAATATTTCTTGCTGTCATATCGAGACATCACCAACTTGCGCAGTTGTATAAACAGAAAGAAATATATATTTTACGATATATTTTTGGTTATAAAAAATAACTGGTGGTAATCAGAGAATGGTAATTAGAGGCTCAACACTGAAACGACTCAGAGTCGAGATGGGGCTCACCCAGCGCCAACTTGCGGAGCTAGTAGGAGTTTCTCAAGCACACATAGCTAAAATCGAAAAAGAAAACGTTGACCCACGCCTATCAACAGTCAACAAGATCCTCCAAATCCTTACCGAAGGCGCAGGAAAAAAGTGCGGTGACATCATGACCAGTCACGTTATCTCAGCTAAACCAACAGACAGAATCCTAAAAGTAAGCCAACTAATGATGGAGCACGGTATAAGTCAACTTCCAGTCTTAGAAGGCGGAAAGATTGTGGGCACAATAACCGAAGAGAGCATAGTTAGAAACGTGAGCGCCAACCTCGCTGATGAAAAGGTTGAAAGGGTAATGCAGGCGCCACTGCCCAGTGTTCCCGAAAACACCAGCATGAGCATGATACAGCCCTTACTCCAAGACCATCCTGCAGTGCTCGTAGTGAGAAGAGGCGAAATAGTAGGCATAATCGCTCGCTCAGACCTGCTCAAAGTGATTTCAAAAACACTTTAACATGCTCTAGGCAATGTTTCCGATAATATTTGGAACATGTTAAAAATTCAATTCAGAAAGCCTATTGGGAAAGATTAGCACGCTTGGTTATTTCCTTAGCTTCTCAGCCAGTAGTTTAGCTACATCGCTTGGTTTCTCTGCAACCTGAACCCCAGCCTTCTTGAACGCCCCGATTTTGCTCATGGCTGTTCCGCTCTTACCCATAATTATGGCACCTGCATGACCCATACGCTTTCCTGGCGGTGCGGTTCGTCCAGCCACGAAAGCAACAACAGGCTTAGAGTAGCCTTCAGTAGCGATGAACTCTGCAGCCAACTCCTCAAAGTTGCCGCCAATCTCGCCTATCAAAGCAACAGCCTCGGTCTGTTCGTCTCTTTCAAATTCTTTCAGAACATCTACGAAGCTAAGTCCTACAATCGGATCGCCGCCCAAACCAATGCAAGTTGACTGACCCAGACCACGCACGCTAAGTCCCGTGGCAATCTCGTAGGTTAGGGTTCCACTACGGGACGCCAACCCGACAACGCCACGCCTAAACACGTGAGCTGGCATGATACCCAGCTTACACTCGTCCACGGTCAGTAGACCAGGCGTATTTGGACCAACAACCACGGCGCCCTGTTGCCTCGCACGATACATCACCTGAACCGCATCACGAACAGGAATATGCTCAGTTATAACAACAATAGTCTTCAAACCTGAGTCCAAAGCCTCAAAAGCCGCGTCAGCCGCAAAAGGAGCAGGAACAAAAATAATTGAAGCGCCAGCAGTATATTCGGTCAGCGCCTCCTCAACCGTGTCATAAACTGGCACACCGTGAACCTTGGTTCCCCCACCCTTGCCAGGAGAAGTACCAGCCACTATTTGGGTGCCGTAATCAATCATCAAACGCGTATGAAAGCTACCCTGCGTGCCAGTTATACCCTGAACAATCGCTCTCGTTGCTTTGTCAACGAAAATAGCCATTGCCTACATTCCTCCACCACTTTGGATTATATCAACCGTCTTCTTCGCAGCCTCTTCCATGCTATCCAAGACGTGAATCCCCGCCTCGGTGAGAATGCGTTTTCCTTCCTCCTCGTTTGTGCCGACAAGCCGAATAACCATAGGTTTGATGAAGCTCACACGCTTTTTCGCTTCTAAGATGCCGTTCGCCACCTCGTCACAGCGGGTGATGCCGCCCAAGATGTTGATGAAGACAACCTTCACGTTCGGGTCAGACAAAACAACGTCCAATGCAGCTGCCATCATGTCAGACGAGGCGCCGCCCCCCACATCTAAGAAATTAGCTGGTTTTCCGCCATAGAGCTGAATAGCATCCAATGTAGCCATGACCAATCCTGCCCCGTTTCCAATGATGCCAACATCTCCATCGAGTTTAACGTAGGCTAATCCACTCTTCTGCGCTGCTAACTCTTGCGGCGTCTTCTCCGCCTCTTCCAGTGGGCGACCCTTAAAATCCTGATGCCTGTACAACGCGTTGTCGTCGATTATGAGCCTTGTGTCTGCTGCAACAAACTTTCCGTCTACTGTTTCAACTAGAGGGTTCATTTCGGCTAATTCAGCGTCAAAGTCCATGGCTAACCTGTAATGCCTGAGAAAAATTGAGGCTAAATCGCCCATTTGATTTCCTATATAACCAAGTTTTTTAGCAATCCCCCTTGCGTGATGCAAACGAAAACCATAGATTGGATCAACAAACACCTTAACAATCTTCTCAGGTGAGGTTAGAGCCGTCTCCTCGATTTCCACGCCACCTGCAGAAGATGCTATCGCCACATAGCAACGATTGGCACGATCCACAGTGATGCTGAAATACAACTCCCTTTTAATCGTAATCTTCTCTTCTACCCATAAGCTTTGAACCTTCACACCTTTGATCTCATTACCAAGAAGTTGGGCTGCCGCTTTCTCAGCCTCATTGGGAGAGTTGGCAAATAGGATTCCACCCGCTTTGGCTCTTCCAGCCACTTGCACCTGAGATTTAAGAGCGACAGGTGCGTTAATTTTTTCGGCGACTTCACGCGCCTGTGCTGAGGTTGTTGCCAAAAAGCCTCTAGGGGTGGGGATGCCATATTTTGCGAATATTTGTTTGGCTTCGTATTCGAAGAGTTTCAAAGCAGTGATTTCCTCCTGAGATTCTATTTGAGTGTTTGAATGGTTATGTAAGATTTTGTGTCTTGTATGCCTTCGATCGATGCTAATCGTTTGAGCGTTTCGTCGAGTTTTTCTCTTTCCACCTGAAGAATAGCGTCCATGTCGCCAGTTACCCTGAAAATTCGTTGGATTGGAGATTGCATCATCTTCTGGTATGCGTCGCTGCGCTTAAATGGCGAGACTTTGATGAAGACGAAGGCTGGGTTTACTGAAATACCTAGCACTGCTAGTCCCTTTTCAGTAACGTCAATGAACCCTCTTCCTGTTCTGATGTGCCCCTGCTCTCGGAGTTTGCGCAGGTGCACGTTTAGAGCCTGCCTGCTAATATTGAGTTGCTTGGCAAGCTCGCTCTGTTTCACGATCAAAGTGTAAGTTGTTGTGGGTTTACCCTTGTCATAGAGCATGTGAAGCAAGCGTAAAGGTCGTCCAGTTGGGATTTCTTCATTCAAGACTTGACACCTAATTATAGTTAAAGTTTTATTTTTACATAAGTCAACATATATGTCTTATTCCACCAAACTAAAACACTGCCAATGACAAGCTTCGGAGCAACAGTTATAAAAAAGCAATGCACATTAAACCTACGCAAAGGAGCCTAGAAAACACCTTTGACATAAAATAGCAAGGAGTGAGACAGCGAAATGTCAGAGAAGCGTGAAAGCAACGCGGTTTTGATCGGGCGAAAGCCTGCAATGAACTACGTGCTGGCCTGCATAACCCTCTTCCACGGCGGAACAAACGAAGTAAACGTGAAAGCCAGAGGAAGAGCCATAAGCCGCGCGGTGGACGTAGTCGAAATCGTTCGACGCAGATTCCTGCCAGACGTGAAGATAAAGGGCGTGGACATCGGCACACAGCAATTGCCAGGCCAACCAGGCGAAGAGGGCCGTGGACCGACCAATGTCAGCACAATCGAAATCACGCTGACAAGGTAAAACAAAACTCGAAAACGACCGACATCAAGAGCAGGCAAGAGGCGCTTCGCCTCCCTTCTTTTCTTTCCTTGTGCTTGAAAAGGTCACGGTAACTTTATTATCAGAGACAATGCTTGTATGATGCTCTAAAGAGGCGGGTTAATGAGGGACGATGATTAACAAATGCCAAAGATGGTGAATGTTTGCCACTTTTGCCTGAAAAGCGGCATTCTCTGCCCTAAATGCCAAGCGAAGCTGAGATCAGGCGAGGTCAGCAAGACCGATTTAGAGATTGGTCGTTTACTTCTCTCATTGGAAAGCACGTATCCACTTCTTCAGGAAGCGTACTTCCACAAAGCTGTCGAAACCGACAGCGTTCTCGCATTAATCGTCGGCAGGGGAGACGTAGCCAAACTTTTAGGTCATGGAGGAAAAATTCTTCGAACAATAGGTGAGAAGACAGGCAAGAACGTTCGCGTTTTAGAATACGGCGTAGACGATCGCAAGTTTCTCGAGGATCTGTTCGCACCTATGAGCATAATCACAATTAACACTATCTGGTTACCAGACGGAAGCCAAGAAACAAGGGTCATTCTGAGAAAACGAGGTCGAAGGCCTCCGCCCTTCAATGTGGAAGCCGTTAAACAGATTGCCCAAAAGGTTCGAGGAATAACGCTCCGAGTTGAGTTTGCAGATTAAAAAGATGAGTGATTAGAACATGAAACTTGATGAATTGGGAGACTGGAGACGAACGCACTACACTGTTGATATAACACCCAAACTTAGCGGAGAAGAGGTTATCGTATTCGGCTGGGTACAAGACATCCGCGACCTAGGCGGCTTAAGATTTCTGATTCTACAAGACAGAGAGGGAACTGTTCAGATCACCATCCCACACAAAAAGGTCGGTCCTCAAGTGTTGGAAAAGGCTGAGGGGTTGCAGAGACAGTACAGCATCGGTGTCAAAGGCACGGTCAAAGACACAAAAATGACGCCACGCGGCCTAGAAATCATACCAAGTGAGATTCGTGTTTTTGGAGTGGCGCAGCATCCATTACCGTTAGACGTGACTGGTCGAACCCCAGCCAAAATCGATGTACGCCTAGACTCACGTGTACTAGACCTTTCCATGGAAGAAAACCGGGCAATCTTCAAAATTCAACACATCACCTTAGAAGCAACACGCAGCTTTCTCTCAAAGCTTGGCTTTCTTGAAGTACACACGCCGAGAATCATCGCCTCAGCAACGGAGGGAGGAGCCGCCTTATTCCCAGTTACATACTACGAAAAAGAGGCATATTTAGCGCAGAGTCCACAACTGTACAAGGAGCAGTTGGTCATAGATTTCGAAAAGGTCTTTGAGATCGGACCGTTTTTCAGGGCGGAAGAATCTCACACTAGACGACATATTAGCGAGTTCGTGTCGATCGACGTAGAGCAAGCGTTTGCAACAGCAGAAGACGTGATGGAAATCCTAGAACAAGTTGTGCACTTCATCTGCGAAACAGTGAACGCCCGCTGCAAGAGAGAACTAAAAATGCTGAAACACAAGGTTGAGGTGCCGGAGACGCCTTTCAAAAGGTTCACTTATGACCAAATTCTCCAAGAACTGAAGAAAGAAGGAATCGAAATCCTGTGGAGTGAAGACATTCCCACGCAAGCGGTGAGAACCGTGGGCAAACTGCACCCCTATTTCTATTGGATAACCGATTGGCCGACCAAGTCTAAACCTTTCTATCTAAAGCCGAGAAACAACAAACCCAAACTCTGTGAAGCCTTTGACCTGATGTGGCGCTGGATAGAACTGGCTTCCGGAGGCACGAGAGTTGACTCCAAAGATCTTTTGATCAAGCGTTTAAAGGAACAGGGCTTGAACCCTGACTCTTTCAAGTATCATCTGCAAACTTTTGACTACGGTATGCCGCCTCACGCTGGTTGGGCTATGGGTCTACAAAGACTTGCCATGATGCTCACAGGGAAACACAACATACGTGAAGTGACGCTGTTTCCAAGAGACCGCTTCAGACTCATTCCATAGCATAGGCGAAATCTACCAAACTCCATATCGTTTAAGCATGTTAAGAACATTGATTGGTGTGGACACCGTGTGCTCTTCGACATCGTCGGATTTCCATGCTCCATTCTCGTGTTGTAAACTGCTTAATTCCTTGATGTACCTTTTGACCAAGGGATTCTCTTTGGGTATTCCTGCAGCGTAAACACATTCAAGGCACCATGCCAAGTCGCTTGCATCATCCGTGATTTTTTCGATGTTTTGCTGCATTACTTTAAGCGCCTTTTCAACCGTGTCAGCTTTACTTCCTTCTAATTGTCCGAAAACTCCAATTGATACCCACGTGGAGTGCAAAAACCCCGTAAACCTTCCGTCTTTGTCACGGTTCTTGAGGAGAAAGTTCGCAGCCTTTTGAATCGTCGGTAAATTTCCATAGCCCAGTTGGATAAGGAGGTTTGCAATGTTTGCGGTCAGCCAAATTGTGGTTTTTAGATTGTTGGGTAAATCCCAGAATGGTGGATTATGATGTTTTATTTCTTCATTTTCACTCCAACTGCCGTCTTTTCTCTAGATCCTCATTAGGTATTCCACCGTCTTTCTGCAAACGTCGGATTTGTTAAGCGCAAGCTCTATCATGAGACCTAGGTTGTCGCTTGTGGCGTTGACATAGCTTGATTTGCCTTTTTCATCCTTGTATGGAAAACCCCCGTCTTTGTTTTGCAGGTTCCTTAAGTGCTGCAGCTGGATTTCATCATTCTTTACTTTCCAAAAAGAAAATACAATCGATAGTTTTCTATTGTGGTGCCGTTTGCTTCGACAAACCTCACTGCCTTTGGAATGTTCAAGCTACCTTACCAAATGTATTTCTTAAGACTGTGTCTATTTAAGAGTGGGCGCTGAAAAGTTTTAGAACCCCGCCTCTATGGGGTTTCGCGGTTTCATGAATTCTCTCAAAATTATGGTTGCATATGAGCCTTTCTTTAGGGTAAAACAGAGGCATACCATTTTTTTCTTGGGATTGGCTATGTCTTTCATTGGTTTTTCCATGTCGAATTCAATCAAAGGTGTGAGAGCTGTTCGCAGCCCACCAGAGGAGCTGATTTCAGACATAAGAGAGACTTTAAAGTTTTCAGGTGATACGCCTTCCTCTTCGAGTATTTGCTTTTCAATTTCACCTTGTTTACCACTTGAGACAGGCTGTCTATAACCTATCAGTGGAAGAGCTGAGTATTCCTCGCTATCAATTTTGAGCCTGTATTCTTCTTTTCGAGCTTGCTTAAGCGACAACCCATGATGGATACGTTGACTTAGGAATTTATTGAATAGATATGATTGATAAGCTTGGATGAAGAGTTGACACAGTTTCTTGGGCAACCGATGAAAGGCGCCTAAAAAGTCTCTAGGCTGCTTTGCCAAGTGGTTCAACATTTGATATTCATATCTGAGTTTAAACGGAAAATAACGAAGCGCTTCTGCATAGTTTCGAGTGTTCAAGAGTTGTTTCCTCGCCTGTCTTGACTCAGGACGCTCATGATGGCTTGGTTTTGCTAGGACCGTGAGGGCTGCTTCTTCCCAGTCGCCTAACAGTATGTGTTTTCCTACTACGTGGGTTATAGGGCGGGTTGTTCCAAAACGTTGGTGTCCGAAGAAGTTGGGGGATCCGCCGAGTTTGAGCAGTTCATTGCGTACAGTTTTCATGCGCTCTACGATTTTGGATGATGTATGGTTGATTGCTCTCAAAGTGATGCAAAACTGGTTGCCTAAGAGAAGGCTAGAATCAATTTTCTCGTTAGAAAAGCGTAGGGGATAAAGCCATAGGTTGGTAAACTTGACCTGCGATACTTGTTCTGGGAGCATTCTTCCAATGCCCAAGTGCTGGGCGGTTAAGGCTCTGGCGTCTTTGATACCCGCGATTTGGATGCGTTCTTGGCTTACACCGAGTTTTTTAGCGATTGTCTGCAGAGCCAGAAAGGTGTCGAAGTTGCGCTTTACTAGCACACAAACGAGATATCGCCCTCTTCCGCTAATCTGCCGAATTGCCATGGGTTTGATTTCAGCTTTCGAACCGTTTGCCAAAATTTCTTCAACCAAGAAGTCTTCGGGAAACTGACGAATTCTTCCACCTATGCCTAGTGATTGTGTAGCGTAAACCTCGATGCCGATTTCCTTTTCCAATCTAGGAATGTTCAAAGAAGCGCCAGCTTCCCAGTGATTTTGTCCACTTTATCTGATGGGACAGGACCGATTGCCAAGCATGTTATTGTGCCAGATGGAAGCTGAGTTAAGCCTCGATCAGAAATCAAGGCATAGGGTAATCCAGATTTTTTGGCTTCTTCTTCTATTTTGAGAAGCTCTTCTTTACTCTTCACTTTCACGGCAATTTTGCATTGTCCCTCATCGAACCACTCTTTCCACCATTTTTTAAACCGCTTCCTCGTTTCTTCTGCAGCCGAGACGGCGGCGTGCCCAGCCTGAGCCGCAATTTTTCCCTTGCCTATTTTCAAATCTGAACGCATGACAATGACTTGCTTGTATCTGAAATCGGACATGAGTAATCTGCTCTTGTCGACTTATTACTGCAAATGGATTTAAAGGTTGATTCGTTAACATGAAAGGATGAAACATGACAGAAGCTTCCGCCAACGACACGGAAACAAAGCTTGAGGTCATGGCGCGTTTCGATAGAGAGGCATTGGAATTCGATTTTGAGAGAACAGCCACTGGTTATAGACTGAGACACAGATTGATAAAGCGCCTTATTGCTGAAGCGAGAAGAGCCGGTTGCATTGCCTTAGACATAGGTTGTGGAACAGGCGAATACACTCTGTTACAAGCCCAAACAGGCTTTAAAGTTGTAGCAGGAGACCTTTCAAAAGCAATGTTAACAGTGGCAAAATCAAAGATTCAGAGGCACAAACTTGGAGAGAGGATACAACTCATACGGTTGGAATCGACTAGGCTTCCATTCCGAAATGAGGCTTTTGACACAATCACATGCATCGCACTGTTAGACTGGGTGCCAGTTTCTTACGGAGTTCTATTTGAGGCTCATAGGGTGCTTAAACGTCAAGCCAAGCTCATCCTCTGTGTAGACGCCCTTTGGAGTCCCTACCGAGTTTTCAGAAAGATTCAAGCTTTCGTAGGTCGCAGCGGGAAAAGATACTCTCGCATCTTTAATTCCAGAGAACTGCAACGTGAATTAACAACATGTGGTTTCACGGTTGAAAAGTTTTTTGGAGACGTTTTATTGGCACAGGTTGTCACACGCCTACTGTTTGACCCAAAAACAACAGTCTTAGCGGACAAGGTTTTAAAGGCAACTCAACCACTCGACCGTCACCTCACAAATCTGCCACTTCTCAAATCTTTATCAGCTCACTACATCATTGAGGCGAGAAAGAAATAAAAGGCCACAATAAACGCTTTGGGGCTTTTAAAAATTGGAAGAAGGGCTTTACCTTGGAAATCAATGTCATGGACCCTTTGAAGCATTTCCTCTATGTGTAACTCAATGCACAAGCTAATCATCTTATTGAGTTTTTGGTCTGACAGGCTGTTGAGCTTTAGTCGTATTTGCCGCATCAGAGCCATATCAAAGCCTATCTCTTCTTTCCAATTCTTTTGGTATCGAGATAGAAAACTTTCTGAGAAATCATTTTGTTGTATGGCTTGATAGGCAGTTTCTCCAGCGATTTTGGCGCATGTGAGGCCCATGATGACTCCGCCGCCAGTTGTGGGTTTGACGTGTGAGGCAGCGTCTCCTACGGCAAGGAATCCGTTGTGGTAGGTTTTGGGTATGGGTCCACCTAAAGGAATCAAGTGATATGAGAGATTTGTGACAGCACTGCGCCTGAGTTTTTTATTGGCTATGGGATGAGCGCTCAAAAAATGCTTTAAGTATTCTCTGGAGTTGCCGACTCTTGTTGCCAATCCAACTTTTGCGGTGCCGTCTTGTCTTGGGATTATCCAAGCGAATAGACCCGGCGCGTATTTCTGTCCGAGGTAAACTTCAACCATGTCACTCTCCACGTCATCGATGTGGTCAACTTCGGCATTAACAGCGTTCACCACCTGAGATTTGTCAAGTGTTTGCAAACCCATTTGTTTCAAAAGAATAGAGGCGCAGCCTTCGGCGTCAATGACCAGCTTGGGGGTTATTTTTTCTCCACTCTTTAATGCAACCTCACTTACGAAGCCCTTGTCACTGAGAAGTGACTCCACCCTCGTTCCAAGCAGAAAATTTACGCCTGCCTTTTCTGCAAGTTGGGCCAAGTGTTTATCAAACAATTCTCTGTTAATGACATAGGACACGGGAGATGGAAGTCTAACTCTAAACTCGTGTCCAGAAGGTGAGTAGAAAACTGCACCAGCAATCTGGTTCTCAACTACATTTGCTAGCAAACGCAGTCCCAGGCGCTCTAATCCCTTTGTGCTGATGAGCCCTGCACAGTGGCTAGGCAAACCGATCTCTTTGTGCTCCTCGCAAACAATCACTTCGGCGCCCATTTTAGCTGCTGTCAAAGCCGAGAACGAGCCTGAAGGACCGGCGCCGACAACCACTATATCAGCCTTGCTTCGCACTGTTTTTGTCCTCACATAATTCGGCTTAAATAAGAGTCAAGTGCATGCTTAAAAGCGCACGCAAATATCTTCTCTAAAAGAGGCTTTCCCGTTGATCGACTGGCTTAGCGTCTTGAAAGTGTGTTCAGAAAACATGAAGAAACAAGTCCGTCCGTTGTTCAGCTCGGGTAAAGCTAGAATCGAATTTGGCGTTGGCGCGGGTGGCGATATCAAGAAACAGATCGACATGGCGGCTGAAAACGCACTGTTCCAAACCTTGGAGGAGTATAATGTCTCATGCACGGTTATCAGCGAAGAGTCAGGCATCAGGCAAATTGGCTCGCATCCATCTCATTTCTATGTCACAACCGACCCGGTGGATGGGACGACAAACGCTGTCAGAGGCTTACCATTCGTGGCTATTTCATTGGCTGGCTCAAAAAATCCAATGCTAGACGATGTGGAAACCGCTGTAGTCTCAGATGTGCTCTGGGATGTTACCTATACAGCTCAGAGAGGCAAGAGCGCCTACAAAAATGGAAAGCGAATCAAACCGTCCGAAACAACCACGCTTGAGGAGGCTGTCATAGGCGTGGATTTAAGCTTTTTCAAGGCTCGTTCAGTTGTTGACAAACTCATAAAGATTCTGGACAGGACAGGACACATCCGTCATCTTGGAGCCAACGCCCTTGAAATTTGTTACGTGGCTGATAGCACATCGGACGCCTTCATCGATTTAAGGGGTAAGCTGAGGGTTACCGATATGGCTGCAGCCCAGCTCATATTGCAAGAAGCTGGGGGAATCATAACCACTCCAAAAGGCGAAAAACTCAATGTTCCCTTAGATGCAACACAACGTGTTTCTTTCATAGCTGCTGCAAACAGGTCAATCTATGATACAATTCAAAAACTAATAAAAATCACCAGAGAAAATTCGTAGGAGCGCTTACTATTCCTTGCTGTCTCCTCTACCTCCATATCCTGCTATGCTTCTGCGCAAAGATAAAGAACGAGTTCTAATTGTGGCTGACCTCCACATTGGGTGGGAAGTCGCTCTGGCACAAGAGGGCATACACGTTCCTTCCCAGACGCCGAAAATCAAAGACAAACTGCTCAAACTGATAGATTTGTACAATCCAACAAGTCTTCTTCTCTTAGGCGATATAAAGCACACCATCGCCAGAGTTGAACTCGAAGAATGGCGAGACATACCAGACCTGTTCGATGCCTTAACCAAGAAAATTGGCGAAATCAATGTGGTTCTAGGCAACCACGATGGAAACTTGGAACCCCTTTTGCCGCCATCAGTGAGGATATTTCCTCCAACAGGCATAGCCAAAGGTCACGCTGGCTTCTTTCACGGCAACGCTTGGCTTTCACCCGAACTGCTGCAATGTCGCAGCTTAGTTATTGGACATATGCACCCAACCGTAACGTTCCGCGACCGATTAGGCTTCAGAATAACAGCCCAGGTTTGGGTTAAAGCCAGAATAAATAAAGAAAGGTTGGTAAGGGCTTTTCTAAAAGGCATGGGAATCAAAGTGAAAACCCACGAAGACCCGTTTGATTTGATGCGCCAACGCTTTCACGTTCGATTCAAGGCGTCAGAACTCTTCATCATGCCTTACTTCAACGATTTCCTTGGAGGTAGACCCATAAATCGGAGAAGCACTGGGAAAGGCGCTAAATCGGTTGAGTATCTTGGTCCAATTCTGCGCTCAGGAAGTGTTGACATCGAAAGTGCTGAAACCTATCTGCTCGACGGAACCTTCCTTGGGACAGTTAGTCAACTACGAAGCCTGAATTGATTTTCAGTTACCTATTCTTCTCTTTTTTCGGGTTCATGCACAAAAAGTAGTGTCAAGATGAATGTTGGAACTAGGAATGGAAGGAAGAGGAGAAATGGAGCTTGGGGCAAGACAAAATAGTAGAAGAAGCCGCCTGCTAAAGAACCTATAGCCATCGAAACATTGGTGAAGAAATTGGTGAAGCCTGTGACCTTTCCACGCTGTTCCTTCGGAACCAAATCTGCCTGCAACGATGAGCTAGATGTCATAAGAAGCACCTGCGCAAACCCAGCCAAGGGAAGAGCTATGAGCAATCTGAAAAAATCACCATACACAAAGAGTAATATGGAAGGAGCAAACACGAGAAAAGCCGCTAAAAGAGGAATTTTCCTGCCGATCTTATCGACGATCTTGCCAATAGGTATAGAAAAGATCAACATAGCTACAAACAAAAAGATCAACGCTATTGGCCAGTCAGCTTCTCCTATTTTCAAGTGGTCTAGAGCGTAGTAAACAAAGAACGGTTGAATCATGGCGACTGCGAACGTTCCAAGCGCCATGATAACGAGAAGATAGAAAGCCGAGGTTGGAACAATCTTCCAAACGTGTATACTTTCTTTCAAAGACACCTTGTAAGAACCCCAAAAATCTCTGAAACTGATTTTCTGAGGGTTTGCAATTGTTTCTTTCAACCCTAACCTTAGAACCGCTGCGCCTAAATACAATACTACAACGATGACGAAAGCTATTCTCATACCGTCAACCAATCCGTACTGCAAATCCAAGTGGCGAGCAACAATTGGAGCAGGTGTTGTTGACACCGTAGAAACAAGCATGACGATAGAAAATCCCATGCCTCGCCTCTTAGAAGGCAACGCATCTGCGATCATAGCCATTAGAGCCGGCTGATAAATCAAACAAATGTTTGTTACGATCACAGCTATTAAAATCACCTCCGAATTTGGAGCTATAGCATATGGAATGAATGAGAGCGCCACTCCAAAAGTCATTGTAGACACAAGCCATCTCCTACCGTGCTTGTCGGCTAAGTATCCGCCTGGAAACTGAACTAATGCTAGCGTCGTGTAACTTGCAAACATTATGACCCCAAAGAAAAACTCGCTAGCACCCAAACCTGTAACATATTTAGGAAAGTATGTTCCTGGCAATTCGCTGGCAAAATCCATCAAAACCCAGCTTAAAACGAGTATTAGATAGTTGCCTTTAACGAACGAGAACTCTTCTCTCAGCTTGCTGCTGAGTGGCAAAACTTCCATCTCAACTCTCGTTTTCTTTTTCTAAAGGGTTTTCTCTATTCTCGCAAGGCAATATTTAACAGTTGACAGAACATTCAAGTTATTGAAAGTAAACATTTAACATGCGTTCAACAACGGGCAACGTGTTTCCTAATGAATTCAGATATAATCTCCGCTACTGTTTACGTGGAATCCCTCAGACCAAAGTTTCCAGGTTTTGAATTTCCATCTTACAAGCTTAGAGAATGGTTCTCAAAGGCACAGAAGGTTTTCTTTGACTGCAAAGAACACGGTAATGCGAGTTGTTTGCGAACCATTCTCATCAAGACAGATTTTGAGGCGTTCACCATCTTTTTTGTGGTTAAAGAGCAAGGTGGTGCTCACAAGTTCATGGATGCCAGCTTCAGGAACTTGGGCTCAGAAACGCTTGAGCACTTTATCACTCGTTTCCATTCACAGCTGGAACCTATGACCAAGCTTGGTGTTCAGGCAACCGGATTAGAATTCGTTGAATGTATAGGACACAGCTATGTAGAGGCTTCCAAGTAGCCAAAAAATCAAGGCAAGTCAAGCTCATACGATGTATTTTTGATTTGATTTCTCGAAGTCTTTAACGATTTCTATTACTCGTTTGGGTGCTTCTATTCTGCCCAGTGGAACGCCTTTCAAAAGTGCCCATGGACTCTTTTCAGCCAGCCGCGTGACAATGTGGTCTTCTCCGAAGCAATCCTCGGAAATCTTGTAGACCAGAGGGCGAACCTCAACCTCTGGAATATGTCCTAAAGCGTGGAGATACTCATGAACAAGCAGGCTGTAGACGAAGGCGTTTACCAACAGCCTAGACTGAGTTGCAGCTTCCACAATTTGAACCAGCGTTCTGTTCAAGACAATGTTGTTTGTGCCAAGAGGGTGATACGCGCCTAATTGGAGCGGCAGGTCATCGAGAAAGAGCATCATGCCCACCCTGTGCTCTCCTAATGAATCCTTCACAGTGTCCTTAACTAACTCCCAAACGTCACTGAAACCCTGTGCCTTATCTAATCCTGAACGATATTCATCCACCTTTGCGGGTTTCGTGGTTTTCGACTTCCTCATGTCTCATCTCTACTCCGAAGTCTTCGAAGGCTTGGCTTCAGGCTTGAACAAACGTTTCTCGTAAGCTGATTTTGTTGGAAGCTCGCCGCGTTGAGGTTGAGTTGTCATTTTTTGGCGTTCGATGTTTCTAAGCCTTGCCCGAGCTTGGGCTATTTTGGTTTTAGAAGGCAACACTGGCCGTTTACGCCTTGAATACCTGAAAGGCTGTCTGAAAAATTCCGTTTGCTTCTTCTCTTTAGCTTTCTTTATTGGTTTGATTTCTAATTTTGCTACTTTGATTAGTGTAACGGTGCGGTTTTCTAGGTCAACGCTTTCAACGTTCCATCCAATGTCTATCCATGCTCGTCCTTGTGCGGTGAAGCGGGTGTTTTTCCACCATTCACTTTCTCGTGAGGCTGTGATTGGCAGATTGTCGCCGATGATTCCTTCAATCTCAGTGAAGGGTAGGACAACCCTATTTGTGAACATGGCTCTGCGCAGGAGATATCGGCTTAAGGGACTGTACTTTGTTCCGAGTCTTCTGGGTGAAACAACCCTCCTAGCGCAGTTCAAGCAGATAACGTATCCGTCTGGAGTGAACGTGCTACAGTCGATGCAGTAGAGCTTGCCGCATCGAGAACAACGCCTAAGATAAGAACTGGAAACAATTCTTTTGCATAGGGTGCACTCGTCTTTCAAGAGTAACATGGCATGTTGCACGGTTTAAGTGAAGGTTTAGGTGTGCCATTAATCTTACGTATCAGAAATTCAAAATGCATGTTCAAATATCGACAAGGTGAGAACTATTATACGGAAGACAAGAGGATGGATGAGTCGTGTTGATTAGTTGGTGAAGGCTAGAATGGGCTTGTGCCTAGTTTCTTTCCTTCGGCTACCATCATGGTTACTGTCGAGCGAACACCGTTTAGTTTTCGAATGTCGTAGGATACTGCGTTTTTCAGGTCTTCTATCTTCTCGGTTTCTACAAGGGCAACTGCGTCGTATACGCCGTAGACCGTGTATGCTTCTTTGACGTTTTTCATGGTTTTTAGTTGGTCTACGACCTCTTGTTCCATTCCGACTTCGGTGTTTATGAGTACGAATGCTTTTGCCATTGGTTTTCTCCTCGTGTGTGGTATATGTTGAGGGTTGTGTTAATAAAAGATTCGCATGTCTACGGCTAGGGTTAGTATGAGTGCAGAAAAAATTTTTTGGAGAGGGTGAGCCTCGAATCTGTTTGTGTTTTGGGTTTTCTTTTTGTGAGGGTTGTTGTTTCTGGTTCTGTTTTTTTGTGGTTGACGTGTTTTTGTATGTTGTTTAGCGTGAAGTTGCAACATGGTTAGCGTGAAGTTAGAATGTTGCCAAACGCGACCAATTCCTATGTTGTTGCGCTGGTGATTAATTTTCAGAAGAAGGCTGTCAACAGTGCCTTATGCCTTCTACTACTGTGGCTGTGTGCGCTCGTTGTCAAAAGGTTTTCTCAAGCGGTGTCAACAACAACTTCTCTGTTTGGGCAAACAGATTGTTATGTTGCTGGCAGAGGTTTTCATCCCGTAGAAACTGCGCAATTTTTTAAATGTCCTGTTCATAAAAAGTTCAAACGCTTAATCTAGCTGGTGTATAAATTGGCTGATCGGGTTTGTTTGGATGAGAAGATTTGTATTGAGAGACTTGCTGCGGAGAGATGGTATAGGTTAAAAGTGAGAAATCCGATTAGTTATTTGCAGGAAAGACGGAGGGTTAAAAGACGACGACCTCGCGAGTAGTGATCGTTGAAGTACCCTTTGAAGCCCTTGTTAAAGGGCTTGGAGCTAAGAGGGCAATCAGGTTCATTAGTGAGATTAGGAGAAGCTATGGAGACTCCGTTGTGGAACTTAGAAAAGCCACGGAAAAACTTACAATTGAAGAGATAGAAGCCCAAATCAAAGCCTTGAAGAAACAAGGAAAAATATAAAGCCAGAATGTTGTGTCTGGGCATAATCAGTAAACGTATTGTTTTATGTTGCTGGCAGAGGTTTCTGGACTGAGACTGGTCGTGAAGGGTGGAAGGGATAAGGGGACTGGAACGAGTCTTACACGACGCAGAAGCACACATAGACATAGCCGTCCTGAAATAATCACACGTTTCTTGCAAGTGAACGGCAATGGTTTAAGTGCTGAAAAAATCCTTATCTATTACTTACGTTTTAATAGCCTATTAATTTGAAGTGATTAATCAGTTAGGAGACAATCGTTTGAGTGAAGAAAAGCTTCCAATCTCAGAGTCGTTAAAGGTGGCTGAAGCAACAACTATTTTCAAGTCTGACAAGTGGTGGGCTGCTGTTGTGCTGTTAGAGTCTTTTGGAAGAAAACAGCTGGCAGTTTATCTTTGGAACAAGAAAGGCGGGATTTGGAAGAGACGACAGAAATTCGTAGTCAGAAACAAGGCTCAATGGGCGCAATTCAAAGAAGCCATTGAAAAGCTTTTGCCTCAATTGCCTTGATCACGAAAGCGACAATTTTGAGGGTTCATTCATGTCTTCGATTGATTTCATGGGTCTGTATAAGAGGTTTGGCAATTTCTTCAAGATGGAAGCAAAAAGTCTAGGGAAAATATACGAGATTGGGGCAGAAATCAATGACTCAATAAATAAAGAAACAACGATATTTTGAGTCAAGGAGCACCTGTAATTCCAGGTGGAATGCCACAGTTTTTTAGGTGTAAACTGGTTGTTGATAAAGTATTTTTAACAAAATCTACAGATATTGAAGAATATGAAAGAGTAGCCAATAGCGTCATAAAAAGCATCGACTATAAGAAGCTTGATGTTGTTTTGGTCCATATTCCACGCACATCAAGATATTTTACAAATACCCCCTACTATCGCCTAAAGGCGATGTTCACCTCTAATGGATATCCCACACAGATGATTACCAAATACACTTTTCAAAATCTAAACTGGTCATATCTTAATCTTGCTTCTGCGATTTTTTCAAAGGCGGGAGGAATCCCATGGGTTCTAGCAAGCGAAATGAAGAATACCGATATGATCTTGGGGATATCAGTGTCCAGTATTATTTCACATAAAAGAAGAGCTGGAGGACATCCGCGATATGTTGGATGTGTAAACGTTTTTGACAACTATGGAAGTGGATGTTCTTTGAAGGCACCGCGAGGCTTTTTGAAGAGGATAAAAGCAGTCGCTATGAGCAACTCAAAGAACTAATCAAAGGTTCCATTCCAAAGTTTGAAGCTATAAAGAAGAAAATGCCAAAAAACATAGTGATACACTACTACAAAAAATTCGGAAAAGAAGAGGTTGAAGCAACACAACAGATTTTGAAAGAGACTATTGGTAAATACAACCTAGCTTGCGTTTCTATAAATTCCTCTCATTCATTCCGCATGTATGATAACAGCACTAAGGATGGCAGCTTTCCCCGTGGCTCGTTTACCTATCTGAAGGAAAATGAGTGCTTATTATCTACAACAGGTGAAACGCCGATAGCAGGGCGTAGAATGGGAACTCCGAAGTTACTTCACATTAGACTTGAACACGTTACTGACAATTTTCTTAGCATAGACGACATCGTAAGTCAGGTATTTTCATTAACAAAACTAAATTGGGCAACTTCCATGCCTATGATAAGAGAACCAGTGACTTTAGTTTTCTCAAAAGCGATAGCTTATTTAGCTGCAGCCATGTCAGAACAAGAGTGGAAAGGAGTCACAAAACCTGAAATAAGTCCGACTCTAAACAGTAGACCATGGTTCATCTGAGGGGGGCACGTGGAAGCTTTAGAAGCCCTTGAACGGAGAATCTCAAAATAAGATAAGAAACGACCTAGTAGAGGTGCAGGAATTGTCAACAATCTCTAAAGACCCCTTAGGATATGCAGTCTACCTTTACTTTTTGCTTAAGAATAAGAGAAATGGCGTCGAAGTTGACAATCTAATAGACTGGATGAATTCGTGGGTAGAGAATATTCTTATTAAACGCAATTTTAGTAGGTTTATTGATAGAGAAGTTGTTTCTTCATTTTTTGCACATTTTTCTCTTAAGGCGTTCGGACAACTTCATGCCAACGTAGGAGTTGAAGATTTTAAACAATTATTTTCTGAGTACATAGAAGATGGGCATTTCTTCTGTGATTTCACTTTCTCATCTCTTATCGCCTTGTCCATAGCCGATTTCAAGGATGAGATAAAAGAATATTCAGATCTGCTAACATGGATAGAAACACAAATCGAAGAAAAGAACATATTTAACGATGCAAAGAATCTGGTTTTTGCCTCAATTCTATTTGAAAAATTAGGCTCTAAGGATCACATAAAAAAGATTTTTGATTATTGCCACGAAAAGCTACTGAAAAACAATATCGTATCTTATGACCAGCTGTATTATTCTTATGTCTTGTGGAAATTCAGATCTCAAAGGGACAAGAAAGAAGATCTCCAGAAGATTAGAGAATTTACAGATGAATCACTAGAGAATGCTAATGAAGTTATGCTCAGAGAGGAAGAAAAATTCATAGAAGAAATCTACGGCGCAAATGCGCAAAAAGCAACATCCAAGATAGGTGCATCTAAAATATATCTCGGAGTCTTAATTGATTTACTGAACGATTTTGGTAAGAGCACCATTAAAGTATCAAAAGATGAGTTAGCACGAAAGGATATTTCACTTTGGATTAGCTTAGGTCCCCTCTTCTCTACGCTAGTGTTCTTTTTTTCCATCGCCGTCATTTGGTTTTCTTTTCAACTGAGAGCACTTGTCGATTTTTCTGTGTTTACAAAAGATCAGACCTTGATTACTCTCGCTAGCTCTGTGATAAACGTTTTTCTCTTCGCCTTAACTGCATTTTTGTTTGTGGCATCAATCAGCCTATTCTGGGACACTGGTATAAAGCGAATTGGCACCACTAAATTGATGAAAGATAACCTCAAGGCAAGGCTAAAGAAATATGTGTGGGTGCAAATCGTCGCATTGTTACTCGGGCTTTTGAAAATCCTTCTTGCAATATAGTTTCTGACCTAGACCTATTTGGGTCCTAATAGAAGGGCTAGGTCTGCTGTGCGCGCACAACCAGTCTTCAGTCTTGCGTGTTCAACAACTTCTGAACACAAAGAAGAAGACACTAAGGTGCCACACTCTTTCTTCTTTGAAAAATAATAACCGCTCCTCTAATTCATACAGGGATACGTCCGCTAAAAATTAATGCTATTTATATGCTATTGAATGAAACCTATCAAGCGGATTTTGCTTCCGCACTTGTTGCACTGGATAGTTAACTCTTCTAAAGATTCACCCTTCACTCTTGTATCTACAATCGTGTAAACATTTTCGGTCTCGTCCTCAGGTGAGATCATGATCCCACAGTGGGGACAAGGAAAATCACCATTGCCCTCCATTCTTGCGAGATCAACCGTGAACATCTGTGGGTTTGATTGCTTCATTCTGATTTCCTTCCCTTCAGGCTATTTCACGCTTTTTTTTGTGTTATGTCAAGGATATTATAACGTTTATGAAACACAACTAATTATTCTCAGAGCACAGCATTAAAATATTGTTGTGCTGTATAAGCCGAGGATTTTAAAAATCAAGCCATTTTTTGAATCTGGCTAACATTGTTCTGCATCAAATTTATGAGAATTAGCATAAATAATTCAACAATCAAACTCAGCAACTAAGCTAGGTTTCAGCCGCAAAAGAAGAGGCGAAACACTTGGAGTATAATCGTTAAGTTATGGTTCAGTTATCTTGATTGCCTGAGTTGGGCACTGCACCTCGCATGCTCGACAGAAGATACACTGAGGCTCATTTACTGGGTCAGATTTCTTCTCAGATGTTGGATGACCTGGCGATTCAGCCCAGTCAAAGACGCTTACAGGACACACTGATATACAGATGCCGTCTCCGTTGCAGACATCATGGTCTACAGCCACACTTGTCCCGTGAACCCCAAGTTTTTCAGGCGGCTTCACTTCGCCTCTGACTTTATGCCCGTTGTGTTCATCTACAACTGGTTTTTGCATGAAATCAGGGTCTATTGGCATGATGCGTTACACCTTCCTTTTTTGCAAATACACACGGGATTCTATATTTATGTTTTGCCTTAGAGGATTACCCAACGAAAGCTCTTGAATTCAGCAATAAGAAGAATGCTCCTTAATTCATGGCACACGTTCTGTTTATATATGAAGTGTCATCTTCAGAGTAAAGGCGATGTGGTTTGAATCCTTCGAACGTTGACGCACAGTCTTGGAAACACTTTTTCGCACTATACAAACTCGCCGAGATGGGCGCCTCGCGTCGAACCGTGAAGGTTTCAACCGAGTACCTCGCCGTAAAAATGGAACTGTCGCAACAAACCGCCTCACGCTACTTGATTCAGCTTGAAAAGAAAGGATGGATAAAGAGAACCATAACACCTGAAGGCTGCCTCATCAGAATAACAGACGCAGGTCAACAAGAGCTCAAGCGATTATACTCTAACCTCCGCCTGATCTTTGAAGCCGCCTATCCACCATCAATCACCTTAGAAGGAACATTATTCACAGGCTTAGGCGAGGGCGCATACTACGTTTCAAAGGATGGCTACCGCAAACAATTCATAGAGAAACTGGGCTTTGATCCTTATCCTGGAACGCTGAACCTCAAACTCACAACCGACTACGACGTGAAGACAAGAGTAGAACTAGACGCGTACCCAGCCATCGAATTGCAAGGCTTTGAGAACGAATCAAGGTCATTTGGCGACGTAAAGTGCTATCCAGCCATAATCAACAACAAGGTTAAAGGCGCAATCTTGACAGCCCTGCGAACCCACTACGATTCCTCGGTCCTAGAAATCGTTGCACCCTTATATCTGAGAGGAAACTTAAAAGTTAAAGACGGACAGAAAGTCAAGGTGGAAGTTCTCGCCCTACCCTAGCCGCCCAGACGTTTGCATCAACTCTTCCTTATAGGCGAACAACGCTGGGGTTCCACCAGTGTGCAAGAAAACCACATTGTCATCTTTCGTGAAACGACTTCGTTTTATCATGCCGATGAGAGCAGCCACAGCCTTGCCTGTATAGACAGGGTCAAGCAGTATTCCCTCAGTTTGCGCCACAAGCTTGATGGCTTTCAAGGCTTCCGAAGTGAGCACCCCATATTCTCCAGCGTAGCCCTCAATCAAAGTCACGTCACTAGGCTCCACAGTCACCTTGACACCTAAAAGACTAGCAGTCTCATTTGCAATCTTAACAGTCTTCTCAACCAGCCAATCAACCCTTGGCTCCACACAAACACCAAGAATCTTATTCTAGATTTGAGAGCTTTGTTAGCTAGAACCAACCCAGCTTGCGTGCCACCAGAGCCAACCGCGTGAATGATACAATCGATTTTTAGGTTCAAACCTTGAGCTTGAGTGAGCAGTTCAACCATGGCATTAACATAAGCGACTCCTCCAACCGAATAGGATGCGCCGCTTGGTATCACATAGGGAACGTGCCCCTCCTCCTTCAGCCTTTCCGCTTTCTCCTTCAAAACAGAGTCAATCTGGCGCCAATCAACATCAACAAACCTAATATCGGCGCCTAAAAGATAATGCAAAAGCGGGTTTCCATCATAACTTTCTGGTTTTCTCCCACGCAAGACAAGAACAGCTTTCAAACCCAGTTTTCCTGCAGCCGCCGCAGTGGCGCGTGCGTGGTTTGATTGAACAGGACCTGTTGTTATTACAACATCCGCCTTCTTTCTAAGGGCGTCTGCCATAACAAACTCTGCTTTTCTTTCCTTGTTACCTCCAAAAGCTAGGCCTGTGCAGTCATCTCGCTTTATCCACAACCTTGGACCGTTCAATATCTTTGTTAAGTGAGGCATCTCTTCCAACGGTGTGGGCAAATTCAACAGTTTTACTCTAGGCAACCTATCTATCTTCGCCTTAAGAGTCTGTATCGTTTCCAACAAAACTACCTCTTGTAGAGCTGTGTTATTTTCCTCTTGATTTTTAAAGAGCTGTTCAACTCGTCCTTTCCAAACTTGCCTATTTTTATAACTTGAACAGGGAGTTTCTTCTGATTCACAGCCTTACGCACTTGCTCTTCTATACCATCTTGATCATAACCGACTGCTATCACATCTGGCTTTAACTCTTCAATCACTGCACCTATATCGAATTGCTCAAAGCCTAAAACTGCCTCATCCACCACTTTCAGGGATTCAACCAAGGCTCGCCGATGTTCCTCGGGCATAACGGGTTTTGCACCCTTTCTCCTCTCCACCGTTCTGTCTCTGGCTACAACAACCACGAGTTTGGCGTTTTTGCCACCCATCCTCTTGGCCTCTTCCAAATACTTCACGTGACCCAAGTGAAGCAGGTCGAAGGTGCCTGAGGCTAGAACAAGCTTTCTTCCTTTTTTTGTTACTCTACGTTTCCGCTCGGCCATGTGAACTCCACCACACCTAGAAGGCGCAGGGCGTCAAGCAAGCCTTCGCAGTAGGCTACCGACGCCAAACTCGTTTCCAGCCGGTTTCTCTCCTCATAGTATTTGGCGTCACTTAAATAATGTCTGGCGCTTTCAACTATGCCCTTGATCTTTTCTTCGTCGATGACAACTATGTCTTGTGCCAGTTTTATCTCAGCTAAGACTCTTTCACTGTTTCGAATATACTTAGATGTGAGTTCTTTCAGAGTCATTTGACCAATCTCCTAACGTTTTCTGATGCCTTAGCCAATGTGATGAGCGCCTCTGCCTCCATGAAGTGGAGGCTGCCTGAAAAAACAAGCGAGTGAGGCGGCTTTCCAAAGTCAAATTTCAAGAGTCCCTGTGCGAAGTCAGCTTTTACGCTTGGGTTATCTGAACCCGCTCTAGCTATACCAACTACTAGAGTGTCGGCTGTGATCACACCTTGACGTTTTCGCCTTTCCAGCGCAAACAGTGTTTGCAATGCTTCTTTTATGGTCATGTACCGTTTCTCCTCAGCTCTAATGTCTAAGAAACACAGCGTGTGGAGACCCGCTCGCTTGTTTCGAGCAATCACGTTATATGGAGTCTCAACGAAAGCGCCAATATCACTGAACGGAATGGTTACGCTTCTGCCAAACTTGTAATTCTGCAAGCCCGACAACCCAATCACAGCGGAGACTATAGATGCACCATGAACAACTGTTGTCTTTATACCGTTTTTATGGACTCGAATTCTAAAATCAATATGGGTTGTCGCTATCAAGGGGTCGCCTGGCACCAGCAAAACCACTCTGCCTTTCTCAGCTTCTTCTATTATCTTCTTTCCTTCTTCCTCCTCTAGGTCTCGCCTCGAAACCGTGTGGATACGCTTTCCAATTAATTCTTCAAGCTTTTTCAGATTGAATTCTGACATGAGACTCGTGTAAAGTTCAGCGAAGACCACATCGGCGTCTTTAGCCTTCTCCAAACCCTTGAGGGAAATATCTGCCTCATCGTTCAAGCCCAAACCGACAAAGGCGAGTTCACCCAAATCCTCACTTCCTCCTTGTAATCTTCAAAACACTAAACTTATTGGCGTTGCTCATCTATTTATCAAGAAGTGGTTGTTAAATGTCGCCTTACAGGTTAATTGGAAAGATATTGAAGGTAAACGGAGACTGCGTTGCCGGACATCGTGTTGGAGAAGAACTTGATTTAACCCTCTATTCAGAAGAGATGAAAACCGCTCATAAAGCTCATCGAGCCCCAAACATGTGCAGCTTCCTCCATGATGTGCTCTTCCCATACATAGTTGCCTTACAATTTGGCGGAAGCTTTCCATGGGAACGAAACAAAAACGTGTTCAAAGCAGGCTGCCCAGATAACTACAAGGTCGTCATTGAGATAAGAAGAATTGAAACATAATCTAAGATTTCCAGCAAACAGAAAAGCAGCAAACTCAAATCTTTAAACCCTTTTTTCAAAAGACTAAGCTTATTAAAGTGATTAAAAATTCCCTTAAGGGTGCGCTGAGGGCCCGTAGCTCAGCAAGGTAGAGCAACGGACTCTTAATCCGTGGGTCAGGGGTTCAATTCCCCTCGGGCCCGCCTTCCACGGAGTGCATTAGCACGGTTATTTCTTGGCGTATGAGGTTTCTGCGCGCGCAAACTTCCCTTTTTGCCCTGTCTAGGGGAACCTCGTTCAAGTCCGTTTAGAGCTAAAGGGGCTTCATCGTACATCTGCATGGTAAATCGAGGCACCCTGGACCCAACTGTTCGAGTCTTGCCCCACGGAGGCGCAAACGGGGGAAAACAGGCTGTTCGATGTCGTCGAAGTAGGGGAACAGGCGCAGGCAAGGGGAAAAGTTTGAGGGGAAGCTGAGGGTTTAGGCGCACTTCTAGGCGCAAGACAGGCGCAAGAAACGAGTTTCGATGTGGTCGAACTGGGGAAACAGGCGCAGTTAAGGGGACCTTAGGGGAAAATCTGTGGGGGGAAACATAGGGGGCAGGCGCAACCACTAGGCGCAGATAGGCGCAAGAAATAGGGTTGGTGGTGGGTTTCGAGATTATCGAAGCTGAAAAACAGGGGAGACAAGGAAAATTAGCTGCGCCTAAATTTTCCCCTTGACCCTTATGTTTGCGCTGGGCTGGGCATTTGGCTCAAGTCTTCTTGCCTGCGCCTTTTTTCCCCACGCCTGCGCTTGCATTTTCCCTTGAACCCTTGAGGTTTTTGCGCTTGTTTTGCGCTATTTTGCTCTATTATAGCGCACTCTCTCTTAACTCTCTGAGCTTGCGCGTGCGCGGGAGATATCTCCGGCTTTGTTTGATTAGACAAATTTGACTATTGTTTACTTACAACAATCATAACAACCCATAGAGAAAAGAAGAAAGAAAGTAAAGAAACCCAATGTTTTCTCATACTAAACTCAACATTCAAACCTAAGTTGCAAGTTAAGCATACCGATATTTGAACCTATCCCGGGCTACCATAGAATCTAAGTCAGGGCGAGGTTTAAATTCTTGGAATTTCTGAATCCAACGACGCTTTTCAAACATCTAACTAACAAAAATAAAATAGAACCATTGAGACTCTTAGAAAGAAGGAGAAGGTTAGATGCCTCAATCAAAGGTTGACTTACCTTCCTTGTTTATGGTTCTAGCGTTCAGATCTAACTTAATTGTTTGTTATTTTGACCCGTTTGAAACATTAGGTTCAAAGGAACCATGGCTTAGTGGCATATCTCCCGCATCTTCCCTTTTTTTGGTTCATGAAAATGATGCCATGTTTTTCACTTAGATGCTACACCTAGCCGTGTAGAAGCTGCCTTTCCTTAATGAGAACTGATTTGCCATGTGATGTGGACGAAAAAGAGTGGTGATTTTGTGTTTATTTTTTTGATTGCTTATGGCGGTGTCCAGTAGTCTATGTAGGCTGAGACGAAGATGAGGATGTCGTCGTAGTCGATGTCGCAGTCGTTGTCAAAGTCGCATAGTGGGTCCTTTCCTTGACCCGACCAGTACTTGATGTAGGCATCGACAAAGTAGATGATATCATCATAGTCAACGTCAAAGTCTGCGTCAAAGTCGCCTACATACGTAACGATAACTATGCCATCGATTAGAGTGTTGCCTGTTGTGTCTGTTTCGCCTAGGACTGGCCAAGCGTAGGCGCTTATAGTGTAGCTGCCCTTAGCCACGCCCGTGGTGTTCCAAGTGAAGGTGATGGTTGTCTGTTCGCCGGATGGCAAGTTGGTAACGGTTTTTGTTTGGATAATTATGCCATTTGTTGTAAATCTCCATTTCAAGTCAGCTTGTTGTGCACCAACAACGGTGCTTCTGCCTGTGTGTTTTGGGTCATGGCGAAACATGGGCCACCAATCAACACCCACCTCTTCTGGACCTAAAGCATAAAGTTTGCCATCATATGACCCTATGTATATCGTTCCATCCGAACCAATTGCAGGAGAAGACATCACTTCGGCGCCTGTTGTGTAGTTCCACTTTAGTGTGCCATCGGGATTAATCGCATAGACTTTGCAATCATCTGAACCAACGTAAATTGTACCATCTGCCCCGATTGCAGGAGAAGAAAGTATTCTGTGGCCTGTTGTAAATGTCCATTTTCCGGTGCCGTTTTTATGAACCGCATGGAGCTTATAGTCCCAAGATCCTACATAGATTGTTCCGTCCGTAGCTATTGCTGGAGAGCTTGTCACTAAACCACCCGTGAGATATGACCATGCGATAGTGCCGTTTGGATAAAGAGCCCAGAGTTCACGGTTGGTATTGCCGCCTCCGAAATAAATCATACCATCTGAGCCTATGGCGGCAGAGGAAATGTCAATCTCCCCAAAGGGACAAGGAATGGTTCTTTGCCAAAGAACAGTACCATTAGGGTTGAGTGCCCAAAAGATACCCTTTGGATTAGTCCAATCTCCGAAGAGAATCACTCCATCTTCCCTTATAGCTGGAGATGCAGTTATCCAACTCCCTGACGTTCCAGGATCAAATGGCCATCCTGGCACCAGAGTTCCATTAGGATAAAAGGCGTACATTCGGCCATGCCCTAGGGCATCACGATATGACGCCACATAGATTATCCCTGATGATGGATCTATTGTTGGGGAAGAGTAAACGTCTGAAACGGTTGTGTAGTTCCACTTGAGTGTACCATTAGGGTTAATCGCATAGACTTTATCATCAGCTGATCCAACATATACCGTTCCATCGGAGCCAATGGCTGGGGAAGACTCGACAACCCCTCCGGTTGTGTAGTTCCACTTAAGTGTGCCATCAGGATTAATCGCATAGACTTTGCCATCATCTGAACCAACATAAATGGTTCCGTCCATAGCTATTGCTGGCGAAGAACGTACGGGTATGGTTTTGTTGCAGTAGGTGGTTACGTTGAAGGTTTCTGTGTAGTCGCCTTGGTTCGCTGCTGTGACGTTTATGTTGAGGCTGTAGCCCTGATCAACAACAGTCCTAGAAGGGGCAACATTAGTTATGGCTACATCATGTACGGGTGGACGAAAAGCATAGAATGTCATAACTATAGCGTAGTTAGTCGTATCATATGTTCCCATGTTTGTTACGTTCCAATTCTGACCTTCATCAAAACTGTCAAACTTTAGTAACTCAATTTGACCTGTACCTGGAGGAGGACCGATCCTTTGAGTAAACCAAATTCTGTGATGGTTATCCCCATCTTGATTGCCTATGATTGTGGCACCCAAAAGTCCCCAATAACCATGAGGCATCTCTGCAATTTGAGTTACATTCCATGTGGTAGTGCCGTCAGTTTCAAGATCTGCTCTGTATAAATACAGAAAGTCGTAGACGTCCTGATAATTATAATGATAGTAGAGCCGATCATTCGAACTATTTGCAAGATGTAATGCCGTTGGCATGCCCCAATCGTCTAAATCGACGGCGCCTATTACAAGTTGAGGTTCAGTCCATGTAATACCATCAGTAGAAGACCGATACCATATCTGTGTCTTCCATCCGTCTGCTTGATAAACCTGAAACCACATCTTGTAGCTTGAGTTAGACTCTTTCAAGACCGATATGCTATCTTGACGTGTCACACCCAAAGCGTCAGCTACGCCGTAATAGCACTCTTGAATGTTCTTTGCACTCCAATCGAGTAGGCTGTCAGACTCCATGTAATATACTGACCAATATGAGTAAGGGTCACCCGTCATGGCCACTACCCACATTTTGTAGACAGAGTTTTCTTCGTCATACAACAAGGTCGCATCTTGGATCCAGCGTGTCGCATGTCCATTCAATTGGCTGGTATTTAACAAAACAATGTTCAAATCGCCTAGGCGAGGATCTGTGTAGTTACTTTGCAGGTAAAGCGTTCTACCCCAGTTTGAACCCGGCACATCGCTTGATAACTTTATAAAGTATTCTGCTCCTAACCCCAGCTGTATGCGTCCAAACTTCCATTTACCGTCGCCTTTATCATAGTAACTGAAGTACAGGTGTCTATTGCCGTCCACATCTTTGAAGTTGAAAGGATGACCCAGCCCTGTTATGTTAGCACCCAAGTCAGACGGTCTGAGAAGTTGCGTTCGGTTGGTCCAGCTTACTCCGTCGATGCTCTTGGCTATTCCTAAGGAAGGATAAGAACCATTCGTATAGCATGCCCCGTAAAACATAGTGTATGTTCCGTCACCCCGTGTCAGGACCGAGGAGTGCGCAACGTTTCCTTCCCACGTATCAGGAACGTATGGAAGCGAAAGCTGTCTACTCGACCACGTGATGCCGTCATCACTCGTAGCTTGCCATATCTTCTGCGGACCAGGCATACCCGGTTGATAATGATCCAGCACTGAGTACCACATGACATAGCCCACACCGGGTTCATAAAGAATGCAGGGTGCAGATGCACGATAGCCGTCGCCTTGAGTGTTAGACTGCCCAAGAGCACTTAAGACCTTTGTTTCGTTGACCCAGTTCACACCGTCAATGCTTACCATGTGCGATATGTAGCTGGACCAGTCACCTGCAACCCACTCATAATAGTCCATATGCCACATTCGATAAACCCCACCTTCCTTCATAACCCAGGGTTCACCAGTCCAGTAATAGGGGTCTTGCAGTCCGAAATCGTGAACCAAAGTCTTGTTTGTCCATAGGATTCCGTCACTACTTTCCGCATAGCATATGACCTTTGAATAGTCCGTGGGTGTGGCACCATACCACATCTTGTACTTGCCAGAGTCGTAAAGGACAAAAGGACCACTTATGCCTCCAGCGTCCCACCAAGTCGTATTCTGCTCCATAACAGTAGTGAAAGTATCTAGAATAGGCATAAGCTCAGACGTTCCAAAGGATTCGCTAGCAATGGGTACTGTTGGTGGGTCTGTTGAGCCGTCAGCCCTAATGTATATGGTTCCGCTTGCTTTAACTGGTTGAATGTCAAATGCCAACGTTAACATGCCTATTAACAGCAGTGTCATCATTATTCCCGATGCTATTCTCCTTTCCATAATGATTCACCTTTCTCAAGAACATGAATTATTGGTGCAGTTATTATTTATGATTTGTGAAAAAATCTTCTACACGAAACCAGAGCCTAAGGTATTGATTCCCATGTAGGAACCATTAGAAACATCAAAATGTAAGAAGTGTGGTAAGATTATGGCAGAACCGAAAGAACTTATTAAGATTGTGAAAGTGTAGAAGATTTCTCCCTAAATTATTAATGCAAGTTAAATGCGTGCACGCATTTTTGACCTTGTGTGTATCTCTAGACCGAGGAAAAAAGGGGGGAATTGTGTATTCTGTAGTTTTTCTATCAGCTAGCGCGCGCTGGAAAGATTACTGAAAGATGTTGGTTTCAAGGTGCAGAAGGTATAATTGGAACTTTGAGAAAACCCCTTACTCAGAGCAAAGCCAATGAATAATATTTATTTGTGGCAAACTGCGGACACATTCTTTCTAGCAAAGCCGCATAACGCGCTATCATGCAAAATTTATCTGCTAAAACGCTGATTATCGTTTGGGGTCTTTTCGTTGTGGTGTCTTTAAGTCAGCTCATTCGCTGATTTGACTGCCACTGCTGCTAAACCTTGACTACAAAGAGGGAAAGGATTGAAGAAAAGTTGCAATTTAAGGGAGTAAGCGAAAGTGAATGCGGTTTCTAGGCGTTTAGAATTGCTGAAGCTCGAAGGTTTGGGTTTTTCTCAGGCTGAGATTGTGAAGGAATTAAGCCAAAAATGCACGTGTTCTAAACGGACTATATACAATGATCTCCACAGTTTGGATCGTGAAAAAGTTTTATGACATAATTAAATTGTAACCGTTTTGAAATCAAAGTGTGTAAGAAAGGTTATAGTCAATGAATAACATTATTGAGGATAGGCAGAAGGAGTCTAGCATGAGCTGGTTAACGAAACGTAGAAAAACCTTCGGAATCATCCTCGGTATAATAATGATAGGTTCCATAATCACTTATTATGCTTGGTATATGGGTTACTTAGCATCCTTCACTGTTCGCGTAGGCTATCTGGTTGCAGATATCCATCACCTGCCCCTTTTTGTGGCAAGAGAGAAAGGATGGTATTCAGGCACTGGAATACGTTTTGAATTCATGCAATATGCTAATGGTCCTTTGGAAATGATGTCTTTCGGGGTCGGCGCAATCGACATTGGATATTTAGGCATAGTGCCTGCTACCTTGTTTAGGGTAAATTTCGGCGTCAACGTGGTTGTGGTGGCGGCTTCAAATAAGGAAGGCTCAGCGCTTGTGGTTGACACTTCCGTAAACTCTTTGAATGACTTAAACAACACAACGGTTGCGACACCCGGAGAGAACACGGTTCAACATTACTTGCTGTCCTTGGTGGAGTCGCAATACAGTATCAGAATTAGTACATTGCCAATTGTTCCCCCATCAGGAATGGAAACGACACTCCAGCAGGGGAATATAAAGGGTTTCATTGCGTGGGAACCCTTCCCAGCGAAATCCGTTCACGACGGTGTTGGAAAAATCCTGTTATCATCACATGAGATTTGGGCCGATCACCCATGCTGCGCTCTAGTAGTATCCAACCAATTTCTTAAGGACCATCCAGACATCGTTGAGTCCGTTGTTGAAACCCATGTGAAAGCAACCGATTTCATTGCGGAACAGCCAGATGCAGCCGCTATCATAGGCGCAAAAAACACCGGACAGACTAAGGAAGTAATCTTGGATGCCATGCAACGAGTCATTTTCAACTATAATGTTGACAAGCCAGGAATCAGAACAGTTCTTCAACACCTAATAGATGTCGGATGGATTCCACAAGGTAAAGTCCCAGCCAACATCACTTCTTTCCTAGAAAACTTCATCAGTACCCAGTATTTAGGTGCATAAAGTGAACCTCGGTCAAGCGATTAAGAAGCTGCCAATGCTTGAAATAATATCTGTCATAGTAGCTGTACTTATATGGGAAGTAATTTTCTTGACGCTTCCACGACCACTGCAAGAATCTTTTCCAGACCCTGTTTCGGTGGCAACTGAGTTTTGGCGTTTGTGTACGGTTGGCGACACCAACCAAAACACGTTGCTCATACATTCCATCGCTAGTTTCAGTCGACTAATCTTAGGCTTCGCCATAGCCGTTTTAACAGGCTTTCCATTAGGGTTATTAATGAGTCTTCGAGGCTCCGTTTACCGAATATTCAAACCATTAGTAGAAGTCCTTCGACCCATACCTCCAATTGCATGGATACCGTTAGCGATTGTCTTGTTCCAAATTACTTACGGACCCTTGTTCATAATTTGGCTTGGTGCGTTTTTTCCCATTTTACTGAGCACAATCGCTGGAGTCAGAAGAACCAGTCCAGTTCTGGTAGATGTGGCGAAGGCCTTAGGCGCAAATGGGAAACAGACCGCATCTAAAGTGATTATTCCAAGCGCTCTTCCAGAAGTTTTCGCTGGTCTGAGAATCGGTTTAGGAGTAGGCTGGATGAGCATAATAGGGGCAGAAATGATAGGTGCTATGAGCATCATTGGAGAAGGCCCACAAGGACTAGGCTATCTTATCTTTAATTACTGGATGGCAGGTCTCACAGTTCCCGTTGCTGCTGGAATGATAGCCATTGGTCTAATCGCATATATCATGAACGAGGTTTTTTTGCAAATTGAAAAGCGCTTATTTAAATGGCGCAAAGAAGTCACAGTCTAACGAATAAAGTCTATGTTGGGAGGATTTCCTCTCCTAGAATTTTGAGTATATCTTCTCTCATTTTAACAAATGACTGATTAGTCCGCTTTCGCGGTCGAGTGAGTTGGACCTCATAAATTTTCTTAACTCTTCCAGGTCTAGCCGTGAGAACCACCACACGGTTAGCAAGATACAAGGTTTCATCAACATTGTGAGTTACAAATATGACGGTTTTCTTTTCTTGTTCCCAAATCCGTAAAAACTCGTCTTGCATAAGGTTTCGCGTCTGAGCGTCTAATGGGGCGAAGGGCTCATCCATGAGCAAAACTGAAGGGTTTGTAGCCAACGCTCTGGCTATGGCTACCTTTTGCTTCATTCCTTCGGAGAGTTCGTGTGGGTAAACATGTTTAAACTCAGATAAACCAACCAATTCGATGTATTTCTCAGCAACTCTGTGACTCTCATTTTCTTCAACTCTGTAAATTTCAAGTCCGAACCTAACGTTGTCAATGACTCTTCGCCACGGGAACAAAGAGAATTCTTGAAAAATCAGCCCCGCTTTGCCTGCCTTTGCCTCTTCTCCGTCGATTAAGACTTTGCCAGAATTTGCAGCGTCTAAACCCGCAATTATGCGGAGGAGGGTTGTTTTTCCGCATCCGTTTGGTCCGATCACGCAAAGAAATTCCTGCTCCAAGACGTCAAATGATACATCCCGTAGGGTTTCTACTCTCTTTCCATTCTTCGTCAGATAGGTTTTAGAAACGTGTTGAACCGAAACCTTAGCCTGACTCAAATATGGCGCGCAACCTTCTAACCGCTTGTGTTTGTTGTCTACTTGCTCAGCAGATCCCGCAAATAAGATTTCTGACGTGAACCCTAATAAAGCGATACCACAATTAGTGAATTTGTGGGTTGTTTTTTGTCCGAAACGACTCACCTGCGAATTCCAAAGAATTACGGAGAGAAAGCCTTAGCCCTCGTCAAAAAGATGGGTCTCTTCGACCGAGAGTTTAGAGTCCAGCGAGAACAAGAATATTTGTACGTTCCCTTGACACGCGAACCTTCAGCCACAGAACTAAACGAATTGAAAAGAGTCTTGTCCGAATTCGAAATCTGCAAGCGCCCACTTTCAGACCGTGTTGGGCTTCCGTCTAAGATTGATGATTTGTTAGGTGATAAGTTACCGCCTCATGTTTTGGCGAGTCTGCCCCACGCAATTGACTTTGTCGGTGACATAGGTGTTGTTGAGATTGCACCCGAACTGGAAGGTTACAAGCAGATTATCGGCGAAGCTGTGCTAAGGGCGCATAAGAAAGTGCGAACCGTTTTGGCGAAGTCGAGCGCTGTAAGCGGAATCTATCGCCTCAGAGCATTTGAGGTCATAGGTGGAAAAGCCAACACCGAAACGGTTCACAGAGAACATGGCTGCGTTTTTCACGTTGACTTAGCCAAAGCCTACTTTTCACCTAGACTATCTTACGAACACAGTCGAGTTGCCTCCTTGGTCAGAAGAGGTGAAACCGTTCTCGACATGTTCGCTGGAGTGGGCTCCTTCGCAGTTTTGATCGCCAAAAAACAAGAAGATGTGCGTGTATATGCCATAGACGTGAATCCAGACGCCTTTGAATTTCTTAAGAAAAACGTGGTAGTCAACCGTGTGGAAGCCATGGTTCAGCCCATTCTCGGCGACGCCAGACAGATTGTTAATGAAAAATTAATCAGCGTTGCCGACCGTGTGATCATGAATCTGCCTGAGAAGGCTATCGAATACGCGGATGTAGCTTGCAGAGCCATCAAGCCGGAAGGAGGAGTCATCCACTATTACGAATTCTCGAACACACCTGAGCCTCTCGAAACCGCAAAAAGTCGCTTAACAGAAGCTATGAAACAAACAAATCGAGGCATAGACAGAATTTTGGTTGCAAGAATCGTACGTGGAATCGCGCCCTTCACATATCAAGTTGCAGTGGATGCAAAAATCAGGTAGCGCTTTCAACGGTCAGCGTTATCCTGACTCTCTGATTTGGATTGCATAGTTTTTCAACAAGTTTTCTCGAAAGGTCTTTTGCCGCCTTATCTGCACGAATGGCTAGGGTTCGGCCACACACGTAGTCGCTCTTTCGCACAACCAAATCGGTTGGGTTAGTAAAGGACAGATGAGGGCTTCCACACGCAATTATGGTCTCGGCTTCACTGTCAGCCTCGATGGATAATGTCATTCGTGCGCGTTCTTTTTGCATTGTTTCCTTGAACTTTGGGTTTAAATCAGCCGCGCCCTTCGTTGCACCAACAGCGATGATGCAGTCTCCGCGTCTTGTTAAATGTGTGTCTTTTGTGATTTCAAACGTTGTCCTGTTTGTTGATAGGACGTTTTCATGCCCGTGCGCAAAGATTATTTCGGTTGCTTTCATGCTGACTGAAAATCCCTCAAAATTTTTGTGATTGGAAACTTCTCCAATCCACCGAAAACTTTGGAAGCCAGTTGTAGGTATCCAATCTTTTTCGGGTTTATACCCATAATCTTGGCTGTTGCAGCGTCAGCTAGAACAGAATTCTCGCTTCCTACAAGGAGTCCACGATTTTTTAATTCATTTATCCAGAAACAGGGCTTAAAAAAACAGCGATATATCTTGTTGATGTCCACAATGCTTTGAGGTAGCAGAGTGTCGTTTTCTCCGTGCCACTTACCATATCTCGCAGGGTCGGGAATCAGACCGAACAAGTTCTTTGTGGAAAGTGACATCACCTCTCTTGTCACGCGACTTGAATTGACACAAATGAGCGCTTGACCCCTCAGGTTGTAGATTTTTTCTGGGACAAAACTGTACATTTCTTCGTTTCTGACTGGTTCAAACTTTCCTTCGACAATTTTTTTGATCCTTTCTTTGGCAACAGCTCTGCCCGACCAGACCTCCTCTGTCACGTTGACATATTCCACTCTATGCCTACTGAGAACGGTTCCGATCCCACTGTACTTCAGAAACCATGTATCTTGTTCTTTAATCCACTTCCACTTTCTTTTCGCATTCATCGGCGTAATGACGTCTTGTGGTTCTAAACCAGTGTTAAGTTTGTTTCGCCATGCGGTATAGCCCTCTATGATGGTTTTATCGCCACCTAAACAGCTCAACAGAAGCTCAAGTGTTCCAGCTGATGTGAAAGTGTTGGCGTTGCTCCAGTTGGGCTTGACAACAAAGCCTTTTCCCCGAATCCTTAACCGCTTCAAGAACAGTTGCATGTCTTGGAGATTCGCAACCTTGGCAACGACTACTTTTATCTTCAAGGCACTCACGCTAGGATTTATTCGAGAACTTCGATCGCATCGACTTTGCCGTCGCCGTCTAAGTCGAAGCCTTGAATGACCGAGGCAAAACTGTCGGTTCTGCTGAAGTTCTTTAGGGTTTCTGCCCAAAATTTTGTCAATGCTAGTACACAGGCTTTAGTTCCAACGGCTTTGTTGCCTGCGATAACTATTATTCGTTTGTTTTTGTCCCATGGGTTCGCTATTTTTGCTATCAACCCGATGTTGTCGCTTGTGTAGACGCTGCCTGTTTTCTGTGAGATTAGTCCTCCGAAGAGAAATCCCTGCTCTGTTGATTTGACGCTGAAGCGCGTTGGCAGAAACTCGTTTATCTCCTCGGTGAGAAGATTTGTGCCAGGACCGCCAACAAGAATGAGGTTATTTTTTTCCTCCTTCTCCACTTTAACATCTACGTCTAATTTTATGACAAAGTCATCGGGTAACCTTACGTACTGTCCAATAAATAGACTTAGATAAGCAGCGTAATGTCCGTCCCGGGCCCTTGCCTTGAAGGGCCCATGTGGGTCTGGGCTTCCAACAACGATTTTGCCGTCGAATACGTCGTTTTTGAGAAATGGTGTAAAAAACTGTTTTAGCTTCTCATCCATGCTTGGCGTGCCGAGTACTGTGATTTTGCGCTGTCCGAAGGGAAGTTCAACACCGAAGGCTGGAGAAGAAGCCTGATAGTATTTTGCTGTGGCTCCTTTCTTTTCCTCCTCCCTGACTATTTTTATGACACCGGCTTCTCTTAGTTTTCGGATGTGATAGTAGACCTTCTGCTCGTGAATGCCCAGTTCCTTGGCAATTTCTATAGGGTACATTTCACCCTCGCCAAGCAGCCTGAGAATCTGCCAACTCAACTTGTTTAAGACAGCCTTCAACTGTTCGGGACGGTCAAATAGGACTATGTCTTTTGCTTCGTAGTGCTCTGGTTCGCCGCTGAGTAGGAGCTTCTTCTTCATGCTTGCTAAGGTAGATGATGATTCCCTTATAAATATTTTTTTAATGGTTGACTTTCTTCCCAGCGGAATGTCCAAAAATCCGTTGAGAATTCCATTTTAACAATGTTATTGTTTTCTTAAAAATGCTTAAACATCGCCACTCGTTGATACTAATGTCAACAAGGAAGGTTTCAGCGTAACAAATGCAATTGCTTGGCTTCAGGTGGAGAGGATCGGGCGATGTGTGGAATATTTGGTAGTGTTCTAAAGAACAGTCCGGCTGCACCTATTGTTCACGGAGGCCTCAAACGATTAGAGTATAGAGGCTATGATTCGGTGGGTGAAGCCACGGTTCAGGATGGCAAACTCTACATTAAAAAAGACGCTGGTAAAATAGACGATGTTCACTTCATGCTGAACCTTGATGACGTGCCTGGGCGAGTGGGCGTAGGCCACACCAGATGGGCTACGCATGGAGCACCCTACAAGGTTAATGCGCACCCACACACAGACTGCAACGAAGAAATAGCGGTTGTGCACAACGGCATAATCGAAAACTTCGCTGACCTTAAATTAGAATTGGAGAACAAGGGACACGTTTTTAAGTCTAAAACAGACACTGAGGTCATTCCTCACCTGATTGAAGAAAAAATGAAGGATGGCTCGTCCCTTACAGACGCCGTGCGAGAAGCTGCGAATCGGTTACAAGGTTCATACGCCATCGCAGTTATTTCCACTAGAGAACCAGACAAAATTGTCTGTGCCCGAATGGAGAGTCCGCTCGTCATTGGTATAGGTAATGGCGCTGTTTACTGTGCATCAGACATCCCTGCCTTTCTGCCCATGACTAAAAAGGCTTTGATCATAGAAAACGGCGAACTCGTTGTTTTTTGCGAGAAAGGATATGAGATTCGAAAGCTTGCTGATTCGACAATGGTATCAAGAGAACCTGAGATGATTGATTGGGACCCTGAAATGGCTGAGAGGCAGGGTTATCCTAACTTCATGCTCAAGGAGATTTATGAACAGACGGCAACTTTGAGGAACACACTGAGGCTGCAAGATCAATTTTTGGATTTGATGACCGAGTTTCTCGACCGAGCTGGTGAAGTCTTTCTAGTAGCCGCTGGCACTTCTTATCATGCCTGCCTCGCTGCGTCTTACATGTTCTCAAAGTTGGCGTTTTTGGCTACTCACCCAATTATTGCTTCAGAGTTTGTGGAGCAACACGGGAGGTCGGTGAACATTGACAGCACAATTCTTTTTGTTAGCCAATCAGGTGAGACAGCTGACACCTTGGGCGCTGTCGACCACGCACGACTCAGAGCAGCTACTGTTCTCGGATTGACGAACGTCATTGGTTCCACTCTGACCCGGGTAGCCCGAGTTTATGTGTGTCAGCAATCGGGACCAGAAATAGGTGTGGCTGCGACCAAGACCTTCACATCTCAACTTTCTGTTTTAGCCCAGTTGGCGTTGAGACTGGCCAAAAAGCGTGGAAAAATGTCGCATGTGGAGATTGAATTCTTAGAAGACAAGCTGGAGCACATACCCAGCATAGCCCAAACCATTCTCAAAACTCAAACAGAGAAGATTAAGCAGTTAGCCAAGAAATATCGTGAGAAGCAGTGTTTCTTCTTTTTGGGAAGGGGTATTAGTTCGGCAACAGCTTTGGAGGGGCGACTTAAACTCATGGAAATCGCCTATGTGCCAGCTATAGCTTATCCAGCTGGGGAGAGCAAGCATGGACCCATCAGCCTTATTGAATTAGGCTTTCCTGTGATATTCATCTGCCCGAAGGACGAGACTCATAAAACCGTTGTGAGTAATATTATGGAGATGAAGGCTAGAGGTGCCTCTATTATTGTGCTGTGTGAGGAAGGCGATGAAGAAATCAAACGCCTCGCAGATGACTTCATAGAAATCCCGAAGGGTGTGCCCGAAATCTTATCGCCTATATTATATGTGATTCCCCTGCAACTCCTCGCTTATTATATGGCGCTTGAAAGAGGACAAAACCCAGACATGCCACGAAACCTAGCCAAATCGGTAACAGTGAAATAACCATGGTTAACCATTTTAGTAGCCTTTGACTTGCAAAAGAGTTTGTATGAAGAAACTATGACGCATGTATCCAGTTTCCAATCCCGGAGTATATATCTATACACTATTGTCCTTGTTTGATCGCCTTACTGAATTGTTAGACTCGTTTACGAGACCAGACATCTTAGGTATGCAATGAACTCTAATGATATGACCCCATGCACAAAAACTATTTGTTTTCAAGGTCCTTTAGCTGTGCGTCATTATTATGGATGCCCTCCAGCAAACAAGATATTCAAAACAAAAACGTCAGTTTTCTTCTTCAAATTGACGTTTTGACGTAAGGTTTCAAAGTCCTGGTTGACGACTGTCCGTGCATGATTCAGGGTTTAGATGATGCGCGCTTTAGGCGTTGGAGCAGTCGGGTTAGTGAGTGATCTGTTCGGTCTTTTGGTAGGTTTTGCGTTGAGATTTTGAGTCGAGATGATCGATTTTGTTGGTGAGTGTTTTAGTGAGTTGTTGATTAGCAGCGTGGGGCCGAGACATGATCGCCTATTCGTGTTTGAAACCCTTCTGCGCATATTAAACGTTTTCGAAAGCTTCATCCTTTCTCTTCGCTTCGATGCCGCTTTGCACTTCCAAGACTGAGCAACAATAGAAAAGTATCTTGAGACTAGGAGCCATGTCGCATCAGCCAATGATACTGGTTGCTGAGCAGAATGATTGATGACACTTCTTACTATTGCAAAGACAGAGTCGAGAGATGGTTTTTTCCTTGTGTAAGCGATTCTACTCCTGTGTTAATTCGTAATTCAATTTTTCGTATTTTATTAAGATAGATTTTTTAGTTTTCCGTGTTGAAAAAACTTTTATAGTAACAACTTGTGATAAGTATTTTTCTTGCTGAAAGATGAATCGTAGAAGTCGAATGGAGGTAATTTCAGATATTCTAGCGGAAGCGTTGAATGGTTCCAATAAGACGCGGATCATGTACAGGGCGAACCTGAACTTTTTGAGGTTTGACAGGTATTTTTCGGAACTACTAGACAAGGGACTGATAGCCAAGGAGAACGCTTCGGATGGTAGGATTATATTCCGAACCACGGACAAGGGAAAACGCTTCCTCAAAATCATAACTGATGCGGAGAGGATAATCTCCTCGTGATTTTGTCTATCTGATTTTGCTTACCGCAAGCTCCCTCAGTTTTTGGTTGAGCCTCAATGAGAACTCAAGTTCAATATCGGTGAGGTTTCGGATGACAATGTTTTGTATGGTGACGCTTCCCTTTGGGGGTATGATGATGGTTCCCACGGCGGGTTTCTCTTCAGCCTCTTCTTGAGAGAAGGTTGGCCTCCTCCTCTAATCTGGATTGGGTGATGCGTTGAGTTTTTTGTAACACTGTCTATTTAAGCCTCAAGAATGTTAAGTCTGGTTTTATCGTCCGGTCTTGTGGTCTGGTCTCAAGGTCGGGTTTTATGGTTCTGTTTTTTTAAATATAACATGCCCAGAAAAGTGGTATTCGTTGAAGCCCCTCTGCTGTTAACCCTAAGAGTCAACAGAAGAGGAAAACCATGGATCAAGGCTTTCGCGTACTATGGCTGTGGCACATCAAACAAGCCTTGTCCGGGGGACTAAGCTTGGGAGCCCCCGTCAAAGGGTTGGGCGATAATGCGCAAAGGCGCCTGGCCTGATGATAGCCCATATAGAGAAAGGAGAGTGAATTAAAGATGAACAAGAAGATCGTTGGAACGTTTGCACTCCTGATGATTGCTTTATCGGTTGCTGGATTTGTGTACGCCCACTGGAGCGACGTCATCTACATCAACGGCACAGTAGACATGGGTAGCTTAACCTTCGGATTTACATCGATCATAATGTGTGAAGACGGCAAAATGATGGCAGACGGCACGATTCTTAAGCCCGAACCTAAAGATGTAGGATCAGTATTTTGCGAGCTAGCCGAGCCCGAGGTTGATCCTCACGTCCCAGATAAGACGGTTTACAAGAAGCTGTGGATAACGATTACAAACGGTTATCCGGAGTATGTGGCTCAATGCACCTACACGCTTGACAACGCTGGAACCATACCACTGGATGTAGTATTGTATTGTGTTCCAGAAGAACCAGTTGACACACTTACTTGGAGATGGTACGACGGCGCGACGCTGCATGGCTTTATTGACCTTAACGGTAACGGTAGTCACGATCCTGATGAACCAGTTGTAATTAACATATGGTTCACAGGGTTCATGTTTGGACAAATTGATCCCTGCAAATCCGAGCGGTCGACAATAAACATACACATTAAAGAGCCAGCTGAAGAGTGCCACACATACAGGTTTGAAATAAGGATCACGGCCTCACAGTGGAACTAAGCGAACTGATGCCTCACATCGTTTCAAGGAGGTTGAATGGAAATGCATATGGACAAAAAGTTGATTGTGTTGCCAATCCTTGTGACAATAGCGCTCTCAATAACAGGCTTCGGCGTAGCCCACTGGACAGACATGATATACATCAACGGAACGATAAATATGGCTAACATGACGTTGGCCTTCACGACACAAGAGCCTCCGTTTATCTATGAAGTGCCAGAGCCAAAAGGAAAGGATGTAGGTTGGACAGAAGGATACTACGACAAACTCTTCCAAGACACCCACACAGGAAAGTGGGGCTACAAAGAATTCATAATAATCATCCATAACGCGTACCCATCGTACGAAGTCCACTGCGTATTCGTTGTAGAAAACGTAGGAATCCTACCCATCCACATATACGGTTATGAAATAACTGACCCATCAGGCACTCTTACGTGGGATCTACTGAAAGGCGCCCTTGTAGACGCTAACGGAAACGAGATAATCAACGTCAGGATCGTGGACCTTATAAGCCGACAGATAGAGCCGGAAGACAACCCGCTGACGCCTGAAGTAGATAACAAAGCCAAAGCCGAAATAGACTTGCACATAAAGCAGGACGCACTAGAATGCCACACCTATTACTTCAAAGTAGGCATACTGTACGAGCAATACGAAAACTAAACAAACTCGCCGTCTAAAATGCAAACCCCCATTTTTGTACTTAATCTTGAAAACTCGAAAAATGAGGAACGAACCGGAAAAGCGGAAAAGTAGAAGAAATGTCCCATAACCCGACAATAGTACTCGCTGTTCTGTTTGCGGTATTTGTAATTCTAAGCGTTTTCCGGCCCGGTGGATTTATGTCGTATTTTGTTCCATCCCTCTGCTGGGCAACCATAGCCCTAACAACCGTATTCGTATGCGGCTTCGAAAAAATCCTCACGTGGACAAACAGGCGAATAACTCTGGTAGCCCTACTCATAGCATTCTTCCAAATATTCATCCTAATAGACGCAGGCCTAATAAACAAATTCGGAAAAAGTCCCCTTTCATTCACACCAACAGGGATAATTCTAAACCTCATGCTGGTAGCGTCAACCTTGCTGGGCATGGAACTGTCAAGAGCGTACCTAACAAGAACCTTGATCAGAAAAAATCCAACACTGGTAATCGTAGCTGTGACCCTGCTCTACACATTCATAAACGTATCCATACTCACGGTGATTAACTTCCAAGACACCCTCACGTACGCAAAGTTCATGGGAGAAAGTTTTCTACCAACCCTAACAGAAAACCTATTAGCCACATACCTAACCTTGCTATCCGGACCAGCAGCGTCCGTGGCTTACCGCGCCCCACTACAAACCTTTCAATGGTTCTCGCCCATCCTACCGGACCTGCCTTGGGGCTACCAATCCTTGATAGCAGTGATGATTCCAACAATAGGGTTTATATCCATAAGCATGGCAACAACCCAAACAGACCTGAGAAAAGCAGGAATACCAACAAAAATAGGACCAGCGCCAAGACCGAGAAAAAGCCAAACCCCCATGAAAGGCTGGATGGTTATGTCCATCCTCCTGGTCCTGACAGTATGGACATCAACAGGACTGTTCGGATTCTACCCAACGATAGTCGCAAGCGGAAGCATGAGGCCAACCCTTGAGGTAGGCGACTTGGCCATCGTGATACAAACACCCATCGAGAAAATCAAGGCGGGCGACATCATCCAATACTTCTATGAACATGAAATGCGCCTTCATCGAGTCATCGACATCCGTCAAGAAGGAAGCACGAGACTATTCGTTACCAAGGGAGACGACAACCCGAGCCCGGACCCAGAGCTGGTGATTCCAAGTCAAATAAGAGGCAAACTAATCTTCAACATACCAAAGCTAGGATGGGCGTCAATAACGATCAAAAATGCCATCAGCCAGGTATGGTCGATATTGTCATCAAACCTCGCAGTGGCATACTCAATGATAGGCCTCGCATCCGCAACATGCATCTACAAAATCTATATGCACAAAAGCCACGCGATTTCAAAATTGAAAAGACCAAACAGAAGAAGAGGTTGGCTTAGAAAGTGAATCAGAAACTTGTAGCGCTGACTACCCTTATACTGATACTAACGAGCATAGCCGGTCTCGCTTACTCCCACTGGAGCGACACCATCTACATAAACGGCACCATCAAAATGGCCCACGTGGGCATCCAGATCACCTCATACAAAAATCTCACCTCAAAATATGTAATGAGATACTCAACCATAACATCAGAACTATCCGCCGACGGACGCACACTCACACTCACGTTTGATGGAGCATGGCCTTGCTGGTTTATCTGGGTCGGCCTAGCCCTTCAAAACAAGGGTACCCTGCCTGCAATGATGAAGCCCCCAGATTACGGCTATGAAGATCCAAACGGCTTTAAAGACTACTTCGAGACCAAGGAATACTTCTACGGTTCTTATCCCGAGCGTACAGGCTTTGGAAGCCTTGAAGTATGGGCTGAGGTAAAGGTACCTGAGCAACTTCGGCCAGATGGTACCACGACCTTTACAACTAAACCCACAACACCTCCATTCACCACCGACCCCGGCGAGAAAGTCGTCCTATGGATATGGATACACTGCAAAGAAACAATACCCAACAACGCAATGGGCAAAACAGTGAAAATATTCATAACAGTAGTCGACGACTTAGCTGTCTAAATAAGTCTTCCTCGTAAGAAATATGGCTGTTAACGTGGACTCGCAAAGGATTTTAATGAGAATCCGCATCAAAAAAGTGAGCTGAGTAGACAAATTGAAGCGAATTTTTAGATTAAGGATACCCAGAGAAAAACTCCTCGTCTTTCTTCTCCTCCTCTCGTTCTTAAGTCTGGTCTCACTCATATGCGTGTATTCCACTCAACAGCTCCCAACTGAAGTGGAACAAACATTACCATTAGGTATCTACAGCCATGTTGGAAACTTCACATACATCGCCAACCTCAGACCAAATACAATCTACAATAAAACAACACTGAAACCAGGCGAAGGAACAATATACCTGAGAATAACAGAGTCCATAAACACAACCTTCTCCTACAAATTTCAAATTTTCCAATTAGGTCGGGCAGATATCACAACCGAGCACAGCACAAGCGTATATTTGTCGACAGCAGTATGGAGCAAACAGATAGACACATTTGGTTCAGACATACTGACATTCACCGACACCACAACGGGGCAGTTTTCTGTCACCTATCTCGTCAACGTTTTTGAGACCGACGAAATGGTTAAGACCATTAACACTGAAATCGGGGCGTCAGCGACTAGCTACAATGTTACCATCAGCCCCCGAATACACACCTTGGCAACAGCTAGCGCTGGCACAATCGACGAATATTTCAACCCTGCCTTGACTATACATTTTTACCACGCAACTGTCGGTGGAGACTATGCCACCGTCGAAGGTTTGCAACACAACAACTCGGGGATCCTCACAAAAACAACCCGAAAAATTTACCAAGAATGGGTTGTCCTGCAAAGATATGCCTCATACGCCTTCGCCATCACATCCTTCTCGGCACTAGCACTATTAGCATTGGCGTTCAGGAAAAACAGACCCTCAGCAAAAACAGAGGAGCAACTCTTTAAGAAAATTATAAAACCCTACAAGGAAATAATCGTACAAGCCGGAAACCCGCCACAGGAGGAACGGATGACAACCGTAACGATGAAAACTCTAGAAGACCTCGCCAAAGTGGCAGACCAGCTTGGAAGACCGATCATCCACAATGAAAAAACCCCAACCAAAAAAGATGAGAAATCAACCCACGTATTCTACGTACTCGACGGCTTAACAAAATACGAATACACTGTCACAGCCGCAAGTGCAAGAGAAAAATAAGCAGAGCGCAAGAAATCCTTCAAGGGGCTTATAGTCGAAATCTCCGAAAGCCATCGTTATGATTGAAATGCCAAGGCTGGAAGGGACCTTACGTTCTTTGCGGCTATAGTACGACCAAATAGCCAATTTAGTTCTTGTTCAAAACTTTACCGTCAAGTGCGGAGAAGTTCTAACCCCTGTTTTTGCCCTTTGAGGTGGGGGGTGATGGCGCGCCTAAAAAAGGAGAGCCGCTTCAAATCTCGAATGTGTCTTGCCTCTCTAGGTTCTTAATACCTGTATGTCGAGCGCGTGCGAAGAGGTGAGAAGTCAAGAAAGAATAGTATCCATCACGCTCGCATTACATCAACCCTCTAACTAACGTTAATTCATCATCTTGCTCCTTTAACATTACAGCAATATGTTACCATCAAACATTACCTCTAACGTTACTGGAGGTGGAAGGGACTAACCAAAAAATCAAGCTAAGCACACACAAATTATTTCAAAACCAAACCCACCTATTATTATTAGAGGAACAAAACAATTATGACAGAGAAGTCTGAATGGGAGCAACTCATTCAAAACCTAATAGCTGAGGGCATCCTGCGCTGGCCTAACGTCATACGTGCAATGCGCTTGGTTTCACGCGAACCATTCCTCCCAGAAAACGTAAAATCATACTACGCCGTGGACACGCCACTTCCAATTGGTTGGGGGCAGACTGCTTCGGCGCCACACGGCTGGACAGCGTTCATTGTCTAGTCCGGGCGAAACATGGTATCAATCATGAACGAAGCCCTCGAATTGGAAGTGGGTCAGAAGGTCTTAGAGGTAGGTGCAGGCTCAGGCTGGCACGCGTCAACGATAGCGGAGATAGTGGCACCTTCAAATGCTCCTAAAGAAAAATGGGGACATGTCTACACAGTGGAGATAATCCACGAGCTAGCAGACTTCGCAAGAGCCAATATTGAACGCGCAGGCTATGGAGACCGCGTCACAATAATCAACAGCGACGGTTCCGAAGGCTATGCACAAGAAGCGCCTTACGACCGAATTTTGGTGACAGCCGCAGCGCCGAACATTCCTAAGCCTTTGACAGAACAGATGAGAGCAGATGGTGTTTTGATTATTCCCATCGGAGGCGTCTACCTCTATCAAACGCTTGTCCGTGTTAGGAAGATTGATTCAAGGCTTGTTGAGGAAAACTTGGGGGGCGTAGCGTTTGTGCCTCTAACTGGAAAGTATGGACACCGCACACAATAACTGTAAATTCTTAATGCGAACAATTTTCACTTTCACTCAACACTGTCCACGCATTTCATGTTTGCTACCTCGCTGGTCTTTTAAACCAAATTTAAAAAGCGAAAACAGGTGAGTGGTTGGAAAGAATTCGCTGCAAGAAGGGCTTTGAGAACGCCCTGACGCTTTGTCATGAAATTATGGAAAGGTTTGAGGGTTCAGAAGAGACATTGATGCACATAAGGCGCGTAGAGCAATCCCTGAAAAGACTCATAACTGAAACAAACTAGAGTAAAAACTGGGAAGTGGTTGTCTTTAGGCTTTGCCGAACCATTGCTCCAGCGTTGTTGCCCCCTTTGTCTTTCTGATACCCGTTCCCATTTTCTCAAGTGCCTTTCTAACTCGGTCTTCGTCAAAGTCTCGTTCGCCACACATGAACTCGACTACACCATCTATGTCTGGCTCGCTCCAAACAAGCCGATAATTATCTGTCACCTTCGGATGAAGAAAGATCTCACGGATACGCTGGGGCTCAACCGGAAACTCCACCTTTAATGAAGGCAACGCTTTCTCTAGGGTTCCATGCTCTTTAATCAGTTGCAGTGCGGTTTTTGGTCCCACACCCCTCACGCCTTTAGGATTGAAGTCTGTCCCCACAAGTACGCCTATGTCAACGAGCTGTTCGTGACTTATCCCAAGTTCACCCAAGACCTCGTCGAGTTCCACTATCTCGGGCACCACCTCGACGTAAACATTTTTTCTAGGCAGCTTTCTCCGACCGCTAATAGTGACATTGCGAATGAGTCGAGGCGCACCGAACAGGAGGCTGTCAAAGTCTTGGCTCGCACAGAAGTCTGTGTCGCGTTTTTTGGCTAAGTGAGCCGCTTGGGCTTCACCTTCGCTGGGCGCCTGAATCCACGGAATGCCGAGGAGTTTGAGGAGGCGTTTAGCATCATCTGCCATGTAATCCTTCAATTTCGAGGTCATCTGCGCGTACATGCGTGCCTCTTCGACCTTGCCCTCCTGCAACGCTTTCTCGTACTTAACCAACGCTTCTTCCTTGACTCTGGCTCTGCGCCTGATTTCAACCTCCTTGAGGGATGGGGGAACGCCGTCAAAAACGTAGACGACTTTAATGCCCATCTCCACGAGGTTGGAGGTTCTATATAATAAACCGCTGAGGTGACTTGTAATTCTGCCTGTTCTGTCCTTAAGTGGGGTGCCGTCGGGCTGACGAATGATGGCCAAGAACTGATACAAGGCGTTGTAGGCGTCAATTGCAATAGACTTACTGCTCAAACACGCAAGGTCAACTGTGGTCTTAGGAACCAAGTCACGCAGATTGACGCCCAAAAACACTCACACCATTCATACAAAACTAACATGTGTTTATTTAAAGAATTTGATATTGAAAGCAGAAATCATAGCACATATAAGTAAGCCTACAATAGAATATGCAAACCTGCCAATGAGGCTCAGACAAGCATGAGTGAAAAAACCGCCACAATCACAACCATACCAATATGCACGTCGTGCCACAAAATAATCTCCCCTGGAGCAGAAGCCACGAAGTTTCCATGCCCAAACTGCGGCGAAATCATAATATGGCGATGTAGCCGCTGCCGCAAGTTCGGAAGACCATACAAATGTCCCAAATGCGGGTTTGAAGGACCATAAAGAAGGGTGCAAAATAAATGTCTAAGGTCCTCGTTTCGATGAAGATTTTTCCGGAAGACATAATCATTGATCTAGAACAACTCAAACAAAAAATTGAGGAAATTATGCCGCAAGACTCGAAGGTTATGCGGTTCAGCGAAGAACCGATCGCGTTTGGTTTGAAGGCGTTAATCGCTCACATTCTTATACCTGAAGAAAAGCAGGATGAACTTGAAAAGATAGAGAACAACATTCGTCAAATCCAAGGCGTAAGCAACATAGAAACCTTCATGATGCAGAGATGGTAGCACTGCACGATTTCTATTTTATTTAAGCTTAAATAATAGGATTACCCTTTCCGATATGGGACATTTACATTCAAGCCGTGTGATCTTTATGAGTGAAATGCAGCTCAGGGTGGGAGATGCCCGACAAAGAGACGTTGGAAGAGGTATAGCCCGCATAGACCAAAAAACCATGCAGAAACTCGGGCTATCAGCCGGTGACGTAATCGAAATCGTTGGAAAACGCACAACAGCCGCCATCGCTTGGCCAGCCTACTCCGAGGATCAGGACAGAGGCATAATCAGAATCGACGGGTTCACCCGCAAAAACGCTGGTGTCGCCATAAACGAATATGTCATAGTAAGACCAGGCAAAGTAAAGGACGCAACCAATGTGGTTTTGGCGCCTGTTGACATGCGGCTGAACGTGGATGAAGACTTCACCAACTTCGTCAAAAATCGACTTATGGAGCGTACGTTCGTGGAGGGCGATACAACACTTGTGATGATGTTGGGACACGCCATACCATTCACCGTAACCAAAACTCGCCCGCACGGGATAGTCCGCATCACCTACGAAACCAGTCTCCAAATCCTCAACGAGCCGATGCCAGAAGCAAAGGTGGGCATGCCACGAACAACATACGAAGACATAGGTGGGCTTCGCGAAGAGATACAGCGCATCAGAGAAATGGTGGAACTACCACTAAGACACCCAGAGATCTTCCAGAGACTAGGCATAGAGCCGCCAAAAGGAGTTTTACTGCATGGCCCACCCGGATGCGGAAAAACACTGCTCGCTAGGGCGGTCGCCAACGAGTCGGAGGCAAACTTCTTCTCGATAAACGGACCCGAAATCATGAGCAAATTTTACGGTGAATCAGAAGCTCGACTGAGAGAAATCTTTCAGCAGGCACAGCAGAACGCACCCAGCATAATCTTCATCGATGAATTAGACGCTATAGCACCGAAGCGAGAGGAGGTAACAGGCGAAGTGGAGCGACGAGTAGTAGCGCAGCTCCTAGCCCTAATGGATGGATTAAGCGGCAGAGGCAATGTCATAGTAATAGGCGCAACCAACCGTCCCAGCGCGTTAGATCCAGCCTTGCGTAGACCGGGACGCTTTGACAGAGAAATCGAAATCGGCGTGCCAGACAAGCAGGGGCGACACGAAATCCTGCAGATTCACACGCGTGGCATGCCGCTGGCGCAAGACGTGGATCTCAAGAAGTTAGCGGACATGACCCATGGCTACACAGGCGCTGACTTGGCTTCTCTGGCTCGTGAAACAGCCATGAAAGCGTTGAGGCGGTACCTGCCCGAGATCAATTTAGAGGAAGAGCGCATTCCGCCCAGCGTCTTAGAGAAGATGGAGGTGCGGATGGAAGATTTCATTAATGCTTACAAGGAGATCACACCTACGGCTATGAGAGAGGTTTACATTGAGGTGCCGACTATTCATTGGACTGATATAGGCGGTTTAGCTGATGTCAAGCAAGAGTTGAGAGAAGCCGTTGAATGGCCCATAAAGAATCCTGATATCTTCAAGCGCATGGGAATTCGTCCGCCAAAAGGAATCTTGCTTTTTGGACCACCAGGCTGCGGAAAAACTTTGTTGGCGAGGGCTGTAGCAACCGAAAGTGAAGCTAACTTTATTACGATTAAGGGTCCTGAGGTGTTTTCTAAGTGGGTTGGCGAGTCTGAGAAAGCCATCCGAGAGGTTTTCCGAAAAGCTCGTATGGCTGCCCCGGCCGTGATATTCTTTGACGAGTTTGATTCTCTCGTGCCCAGACGTGGTATGGGTTTCGCCGACAGCGGTGTCACCGAGCGGGTGATAAGCCAGCTCTTGACTGAGATGGATGGTATCATGACACTGGAGGATGTCGTGATAATCGCAGCTACAAATCGACCCGACATAGTTGACCCTGCGGTTTTGAGACCTGGCAGATTTGACCGTTTGATCTATGTCCCAGAACCAGACGAGAAAGCACGGTTAGATATTTTCAAGTTGTATGTCAAGGACATGCCCCTTGCGAAAGATGTGGACGTGCAACATTTAGCGGGTATAACAAAGAGCTACTCGGGTGCAGACATCGACGCCTTATGCCGAGAAGCCGCAATGAACGCGCTGCGCAAGGACGTGAACTCGAGGGAAGTGACGTTTACCGATTTTCAGAAAGCCATGGAAAAAATTGGACCAAGCATTCTGCCAGACATGGAGGCATGGTACAAAGGGTTCATGAAGCAGGTGCGGCGAGTACAGAAACCCGCGACGCCTGTTGCTTAGCAATAATGGTTGAGAGTGGTTTGTTTGGCTGTTAAAACTTGGAAACCTCATCCCTTAGACTTAACAATCGTTGAGATTCTAGAGAAGAAGGGCGCGATCACCGACGAAGAGTTATTTGACTTGCTTAGAGAAACCCATGAGGATCTAGGCTTCGGAGCCTTGAACAAAACACTGATGAAGATGGAAGTCGAAGGCAAGGTTTACGTTTCATCTCTGACGAAGGGCAAGCGACGCGTAGAACTAGTGAAACGCAAAGAAACAGTGCATTAACAAGAATCAAAGGCATCAGCAAAACCATTTTTCTTCAGATTTCTTGACTTGTGAGTAAGAGTTAATTCACAGAGCCATCTTAAAATTCTAAAGCCCTTTAGCGGGGGTTGCCAAGCATGGCCAAAGGCGTAGGCTTTGACATTAACCTTGTATTTCCTGATCATGCATGCTAACGAAGAAATGGGTCTATGAGACCTCCGATGAGGCTGAATCTTTTATGCGTTGGTTGAACCACGTAACGAACCTTTCTAAATCCTCTTTCTTCCACTCTTTTTCTTCTCTGCAAAAAAGATTCCATCCGGCTTGCTCTTTTGTGCGCATCCCTCCGTAGCGAGGAATCAGGTGAAAATGTAGATGCTCCGTAGTATTTCCATCACTCGTTTCCCACATTTCCCAGTGATCACACATGGAGGTGATATAAACCTTCTCTGCACACAAAATGTCTTCGATTCTCTGCGCGATCCAAATAGCAGCCTCAAATATCGTCAGCTTTTCATTTTCTTTAACCGCCTTCTTTCTGTCACGCTCATCCACTACTATGTCCGCAAAAATCATTGAAAGGTGTTCGGGCAATTACTAACGCATGTCCCAAAGTCTTCGGTGATCGATCAAATATTGCGAAGCAGACTTCGCCCCATTTCTTTTCATTTTCCCCCCAGAATTCTATCCGTCTTTTCTTCACTTCTTCGTCCGTGTCGCAGGTTGGTTTCTTAGAACCCCCTTTCTTTGGGATCGCCTTTTCGAAACGGCAAAAAAGGCAATTCCTCTGAGTATGCTCTTTCTTAGGTGACGAAATACTTGGTCTTTTGTGGGGTTTGGCAATGGACCGATTTGGTCATACAATTCTTTTCTTTTTGATGCTTTTATCGAAAAACCGTAATGGAAATGGTTTCTATGTCTCTTTTTTCTGAATGAGTTTGCATAGCCTAGAAAGTTTGCTATCTTCCACAGCTGTTCTGCTTCTCCTTTGTCAGTGTAAAAGATTGTTATTCCTGATGCTCCTATTCCTCCTTCGTCAATTATGGCTTGACCTAGAATAGCGACAGCAATGAGCTCATTGCTCAGTGCGAACTCCAACAGTTTGGATTTTGCGCCTTGGCTCATATTAGTCCAAGCCCCTTTAGTAAGAGTTAATTATCGATTAATCAAGAGAATCTCAAGGGCAGAGGTAGCCAAGCCTGGTCAAAGGCGCAGAGTCGCTGTAAAAGCGGCGCGGTTGCTTCAGGAGCCTGTCGCGTAGGCGTTCGTGGGTTCAAATCCCACCCTCTGCACTTTGGCGAAGGTGAGAGTTTGAACGTCGTCCTGACTAGGGTTTCATAGTAGCCCGGGATACGTGACTTATCTCGTTTAAATTTCTCATTTAGCATTAACTAAGATGACGGATCTAACTAGAGGAAAATATCGATTTGAACGATTGGGGGTTCGAATCCCATCCTTGGCTTCAGCTAATTCAGAGCTTATCGAAGGGAGCATACAGAAAGCTACAGCTGGCTAGTCTTTCATTAGCTTACCAGTCGTAATAAACTCCTTTAGTATTTCGTTGAACTCGTCTGCTGCGGTAATAGACGGAAAATGTCCTGCATCCTTAAAGATATACATTTTAGATCCTGGAATGTTTTCATGCATGTACTTAGCGCCCTCGGATACGCGCATAGGAAAGATGATGTCGTTTTCCCCATGGAGGATCAAAGTTGGAACATCTATTTTCTTCAAAAGCGGGCGAAGATCAGCTTGAAAAAGATTTGTGATGGAGTTCATGGCTATCTCCTGGGGAGTGTTCTGGGACATCTTAAATCCCCATTCCATTAAATAGTCAGTTCCAGGTTCTGGGAATATAGACTCAAGGAAGACTCTCATCCACTTGGATGGAGATTCCATTGCCAATGCCTGTCCTGCGTCAAAGAAATCTTGCGGCATACCATACAGAAAATCATCAGCAGCCTTGAACTTGGGGCTTCCACCGACTAATACTAATCTGGATACTTTCCCCGGATATTTAGTAACATATCTGATAGCAATCGAAGCACCAATGGACTCGCCTATAAGAACGATATTTTTCTCTTGCAGTTCTTCGATTATCGAATCAAGATCGTCCGCGTACAGGTCAAGGGTGTAATCGCCTGAGGGTTTATCTGACTCGCCTGTTCCTCTCATATCGATGGTAATCATCTTGAAGTTCTGGGAAAAATAATTCACTTGCGGCAACCAAAACTCAGCCGTCCAGATCCACGCAACCAAGAATATTAATGTCGGCTCCCCTTCACCATACACATAATAGGCAAGTTTCACTCCATTCTTATCCAGAACCATCTTCTTGCGTATTTTCCGGCGCATCCTATCCTTAACTGCATCGTCTTTAGCACCGATTATCCCTTTCTCATAGCATTCATTCGCCTTCTCATGCTGAGCAGTAAACGCATAAACGTCGCCTAGTGCTTCGAGAGTACTTGTCCTTTCCTCGCTCCATCTTTCATCGTTCCCCATCATCTCTAGCGCCTGCGAATAGAACCTCACCGCTTCAAAAACTGCCCATTTTCTCCTTGCATCCTCGCCCGCCGTCACTAGGTAAGGGACGCTTTTTTGAGCGTTTCCAGATTGATAATAGTGATACGCAAGCTCAGTTACGATTTCTTCTAAACGGTCCTTCTTTGCCTCCTCGATGTAGTTTGCAATCATTGAATGGTATTCCTTTCTCAACTCTGGCGCAATTTCGTTATACAACACTTCTCTAATTTTTGAGTGATCAAATCGACACCCATCCTCGAAAGAATGTATCAGATGATACCGCCCTTCAATGTTATTCAAGTTTTTTAACAGCCTAATTCGACTTATACCTGAAACGTTTTCGACCACGTCGGAGGAAAACTCTTCACCCACTACTGCTGCACAATTTAGAATGTCTCTCTCCTCATCCCTTAGGGCGCTGATTCTGTGAACGACAACATCGTATACTCTGGGCGGGATTTCAACCTCTTCAATGTTCTTAGAAAGTTTCCAGCGAGCGTCTTCTTTGATCAACACATTCTGCTGCATTAACAACCTGAGCGTTTCGATGGCGAAGAATGGATTTCCCTCGGTTTCTTCGTAAATTAGCTTCACGAAGTCGCCAAGATCCACACCTAACATTGACAGAATGAAATCATGATAGTTGACTTGGCTCAGTCTCTTAAGTTCGACCTTGTGAAACAAGTCCTCTCTGCTCATCCTCTGCACAATGTCAAGGAGCGGATGCACAGTTCCCTCATGGATTCTAGCTACCTCTTCTGGACGATACGTCCCAACAACGAGAATCTTTGAGTTTTGAGCGTTCCTTGCCAGATAATACAGTAATGAAAGCGAAGGGGTGTCGGCTAAATGCAAATCGTCGATAAAGAGCAATAGAGGCTGCTTTTTTGAAATAGCAACCAACAGACTAGAGGTGGCTTCAAGTCCTTCATCTCTCTCAAAGAGACTTCCTAACTCAGTTGGTTTTTCTTTACCTGCCTCATCTCTATAGGTGCGATAAGCCACAGCTACGCCGGCTATCAGGTTGCCAACAATGGGAATCGCCTGCACAAATTCAGGAGCAGACTCCTTGACTACCATACTGATTTTTCTTTCCCGCCGTGGAAGAGTGTCACTCTTCGAAACCTGAAAAATGCTCCTTAACGCTTCTCTAAAAGGCAAAAAAGGAGTTGGAGACTCATACAAACAACGGCCTTCCAGAACCTTAACACCCAACTGCCCTGCATAAGTTTCAAGCTCTCTAACTAGCCTCGTCTTTCCTATTCCAGCCTCCCCAGACACCAAGACTGTACTACCCTTCCCCTTGATGGTTGCATGCAGAAACTCTTTCAGCTGATCGAGTTCCTTGTCCCGACCGACCATCCTGGGAACGTGATATTCCATCATTGCCATAAAGAACCACAAGTAGAAGAATTCTCCATCTTACACTATAAAACCTTCGTAAGGTTGCTTCAAATGACACAGAATCCACAAAAAAAATAGGTTTAACTGCATAACTCTATAACATCAATAAGAAAAAAACGTTGAGGGTAAACTCTAGTTTACAAGGGCGTAGGGAGTAATTCCGCAGAAAAAGCGAGGAGTTTGCGGGTGATGTCTCCATTATCCTAGGGTTCAACTCCCACCCCATAGCGTCACTGTATCGATAGTTTAAACTGTATCCTGACTAGGGTTTGTTGGTAGCCCGGGATACATGACTTATCTCGTTTAAATTTCTCATCTTACATATAACTAAAATGACGGGGTTGACTAGAAAATCTCGATTTAAATTATCGGGGTTCAAATCCCACCCCCCCACCCCCCCGCACCAAACTTGGTTGACGTGTAAATTCTTCGTTTTGCTCGCGCAAAAAAATATAAGACCAAAAGAGTTTGGTAAAGCAGGTGAAACTAGCTGCCATGTCAAGTCTTGAAACGAACGGATTGTCGAGAAGGTTTGGTTCTCTTATGGCAGCAGACCACTTAAGCTTTGAAGTTAAAGAAGGCGAGGTTTTTGGACTGTTAGGTCCAAACGGCGCTGGCAAAACAACGACGGTTCGCATGCTTGCGTGTCTTATTTCGCCTTCGGAAGGTTCAGCTAGGGTAGGTGGATACGATATAGGTCGGGATTCGCTTTAAGTTAGACAAATAGTTGGGGTTCTTACCGAGAACCCGAGCCTTTACGAGAGGTTGACCGCCTATGAAAACATGGATTTTTTCGCAGAGGCTTATGGTCTCTCCGATGTGCAAGAGAAAAGGAGTAGAATTAGGGATTTGCTCGAGTTTTTCGAGCTATGGGAGCGAAGAAATGACAAAGTGGCAACGTTTTCGAAAGGTATGAAACAGAAACTTGCAATTGCACGGGCACTCGCGCATAAACCTCCCATATTATTCTTGGACGAGCCAACCTCAGGTCTCGATCCAGAGTCGTCAAAAGGAATCAGAGACCTTATGGAGAGGCTTAGTAAACACGAGAAGCATACTATTCTGCTTTGCACACACCGCCTTGAGGACGCCGAGAAATTATGCAGCAGAGTGATGATCATAAACAGGGGCAAGAGCGTTATTGTGGGAAGCCCTGATGAACTTCGTGACAGCATAGCAGGTCAACCAGTTCTCCAAGTTACATTGAAGAAGCTGAACCAGAAAGTTATTGAAGCCGTGAAAGAACTCAAGCAAGTCAAGGAAGTTGATGTTGACGATTCTGCATCTATGTTAATAATAACCTTAGATGATGTCAGGTCAGCCACCCCAGAAGTGGTTAGAAGCATCGTTTATGCTGGCGGCATGGTTCTCTCAGTAAACGCTCTTCGTCCATCCCTTGAAGAAGCCTATCTAAAGTTGATTAAGGAGGAATGAGGTTGAGGGTTCAGAAAGCCATGCTGGTCTTCGGAAAGGATTGGCGTGAGGTTAGCAGAAACTGGCAAGTCATCTTACCTATAGTAATAGTGCCACTCATGATTTCCGTGCTCCTCCCAGTGATCCTCACCGTAATTCCTAGCCTAGCCGCCACACCAGGAACACCTTTTAGTGGTTTTGAAAATATGATAAAAAACTTGCCCAACCATATACAAGAGCAACTCGAAGGGATGACTCAACAACAAGTAATGATCTACATAATGGCACTTTACTTCTTTGCCCCATTCTTTCTGATAATTCCTCTGATGGCGTCAAGCGTTATCGCCTCAGACAGCTTCGCTGGAGAGAAGGAAAGGAAAACAATCGAAGCCCTCCTAGCAACACCTATATCGGATGACGAACTATTCTTTGGAAAAATGTTGGTATCCTTTATCCCATCCATGATTGTGACAGGCATCTCTTTCTTGGTATATTCAACGGTATTCGATCTATTGTCTTTTAACATCTTCAATGGTGTGTTATTGCTTCCAAACTTGGATTGGATTCTGTTAATCTTCGGTCTAGCTCCAGCCGTGGCACTTGCAAGCATTGGCTTAACGGTTATGATTTCAGCCAAAGTCAAAGGCTTCAGGGAGGCTCAACAAATTAGCGTCATTCTGTTAATTCCCATACTCGCATTAGTATTCGGGCAAGTCACGGGCGCGATAATTTTTGGACCTATGGTGACTACAGCATTAATAGGTCTTTTCGCTATTATCGATATAGCAGTATTCAAAATAGGCGTAAAGCTGTTCAAAAGAGAAGAAATCTTGTCAAAATTAGCCTAATTCAAAGCTCAGTGCCGGATGTGCCGAACGACAAAGTGAGAAACCATGTAAGGATAATCCCAAATTCCGAGAATTCAAACCGAGATCTAAACCTAACCCCCCCACTTTTATTCGCGCATGGAGAGCGTGTCGACTAGAAGAGCGTGTCCAGTATTATCAGAGCGGATGTTGCTATGGCAAGTGTGGCCCAGATGGTCTTGTTCCATGTGAGTATCTTTTTTCCGTCCCACACGAAACCCCCTGCTGCTTGTATTGGGATCAGATTGAAGATGACGATTACTAGGTTAATCGTGTATCCTACTTTTGCTGATGCCACTACCAGACTGCTGGTCGTAAAATTTGGTAATGTCCAGAATGCGAAGGCAAGTGTCAAGCTGACGAGCGGACCTAGAGCGAAGATGATTCCAGTCTTATCTTTTTTGGGTTCATACCACCAGTCTATCTGTTTCACGTATGTTGAGCCGTATGCTGGGAAGAAGCCGCCGACTAGCGCCAACAGCCAGTTGAGGAGTATTCCTGATCCCCAAGCTTTGAATGTTGCTTCTAGACCGAGTTTGCGTGCCACAAGCTTTTGTGAAAGCTCGTGAGCTAAGAGACTGATCGCTACAACCGCGAACATTGTCGGGGCAAGCGTCAAGGATCCCTGGCTGCGCAGTATTTGTATCCACCACACTATAGACACGCCTAGCAAGGCAGCTAGCAAATGCCACGCTTCTCTTGTTTCGCGGGGTCTCCTTTGTTCTTTATCTCGTCTGAGGAAGAAGGTTCCGAAGCCTATGAAATGGAATTCTCCGAGCCACAATCGTAGAAAGTTAAGCCCGTAGTCTCTGAGTTGCTGCGGGATCTCGTAGAGATGGAAGCCTCTGTGGATAAACGTGTTCCAAGATGCGGAATTGTACCTGTCTGCTGTGGCGTAGATGACTTCGCATCCGTATTCCTTGAGCCATGAGATGGCTCTGTCCACTAGAGATTTGCCGATAGCTCTTCCTCGGAGCTCTTTGTCTGCGACTAGTGCGTCGATGTAGCCTGTCCGCTTGTCTTTTACGGTCTGAATTCGCATGGAGACAGCTCCGACTATCTTGCCGTCGTACTCCGCAGTCAGTGTGCCTCCGCTTTGCTTCTGTGCGCTCTTCTGTGCATCCTCAAAAGAGAGCTGAAATACGATTCTGTCAATGATGCCGAGGCTTCTAGCAAAGAGTTTCTCAACATCCACTTTTTCGTATGGTTGCATCTCACGGACGAGAACCTGCATATATTAACGCCTTTCGTAAATTTTGATTATGGTCACAGGTTTTTATTAGACTTGTTGCCGGTTCGAGCCTGCACTACGGTAGCTCTATCTCAGCTGCCAGCACATATATGAAGAAGCTTTCAATGTGTTGAATTTTCAAGATGAGCTGTACGGTTTATGCCGGGCACCCCAGAAACGTTGGATATAAACTTAATCTACTGCAAATGGCATTTTGGAACCTTCACTTCAGGAAAAATTCCGAGAATTCGAACCTCGCCCTGTCCATGGTTTTATGGTAGCCCGGGATACGTGACTTATCTCGTTCAAATTTCTCAAAGTTGTGAATTTCTTTCGGGTTAAACAAAAGATGAATTGACCTCGGAAAATATCGTGGATTGAATAAAAAATGGACGCAAAGCATGTTATTCTTGGGCTCTGCGCCATAACGCCTTCTACCAAAACGACCCAGAAGATAGATGTTTTCTCAAAAATTTCTGTGCGAGTCTGAGCGCGAGCATATAACTGTCCAGAAGCCGCCAACAAACAAAACCAAGAATGCGCGTGCATCTACGAATATTTTCTGTGGAAGTAGTTTTTTATTACTTCAACCGTCAAGAAATATAATGCCAGTTCGCCAAAGATTACTAGAAGTATTATGAAGTTCGGAGGGTAAAACTTGAAAAACGTATTTAATGGAGAGTAGACAAGGAATAATGTTAAAAGGCTGCATATTATTGATATACCTAGAAGCATTTTGCTTGGCCTGCTCCTAAAGAACCTTTTCTTCGTCCTAATCGAGAATGTCACTAAGATTTCGGATAGAGTTGACTCTATGAACCAACCAGCCCAAAACAAGGGAACGTTACCACCCATTACTACGAAGAGGAGAATCATCGTCGTGAAATCGAAGATGGAGCTTATTGCGCCAAAGAACATGGTGAATCTGCTTATCAGTCTCATGTTCCAGTTTTTAGGCTTGGACAGTTCTTCTTCGCCCACCCTGTCTGTTGATATCGACAGCAAGGGTCCGTCACTGATCAGATTAGTCAATAGGATCTGAAAAGGCAGCATCGGAAGAAAGTTAAAAATAATTGAGACTATGGCAAGCGATATCATGTTGCCTAAATTGGCGGAGACAGTGTTAAGGATGTATTTTGTAGTATTCCCGAAAGTGGTTCTGCCCTCAACGATTCCCTCCCTAAGGATTTCTAGGCTGCTTTCGGTCAGGACTAGGTCTGCTGCTTCCTTAGCAATGTCTACAGCCCCATCGACCGATATCCCCACATCAGCAGCCTTTAACGCAGGTGCGTCATTAACGCCGTCGCCTAGAAAACCTGTCACATGACCGTTCTTGCTGAAGGTTGATACTATTCTTGTTTTTTGTTCTGGTGTCAGTCTCGCAAACACATTCGTTTTCTCAACAGCCTTTTGAAGAGCCTCATCGTCCATCCCGTCCACATCGCTTCCAGTCAACATTTCCACAGTCATACCCGCTTCTTCTGCGCATCGTTTTTGCCACGAGCGGACTGTCCCCTGTAAGAATCTTGACCTCTACGCCAAGTTCCTTCAATTCATTAATAGACTGTTTAGCAGTGGGTTTCAATGGATCGATGAAGCATAATAGACCGACAAAAGTCAAGTCATGTTCATCAGCTTCAGAGTAGTCATCCTTTTCTTCAACTTCTTTCACGCCGAGACCTAAAACTCGTATTCCCTTTATGGACAAGTCATCGTATAGTCTCTGAACTCTATCCTTATCTAATTCAGTAATCTTGTCGCCAACTTTCATTGTTGAGCAGACTTGTAACATGCTCTCTGGAGCGCCTTTACAAACAAGAAGAAGTTTTCCCTCATTTCTAGCGATTATACTCATCCTTCGACGAGAATAGTCGAAGGGAATTAATTCAACTGGTTCACATGTTGAAGCTAGAGTAGGTTGCCTCTTACAGTACTCAAAAATCGCAACATCCATCGGATTTCCTGTTGCTGTTTCCTCTTCCTCCACGATGGAAACACAGTGACAGGCCAGTTTCAACAGTTTGATATCTTTCTTGCCTTCCAGATCAACGTAGCTGGTCAGTGTAATCTTGTTCGCGGTTATTGTCCCTGTCTTGTCAGAGCAGATTACATCCATATTTCCTAGATCTTCAATCACGTTTAGTTTCTTCACGATGACCCCGTTTTTGCTCATTAGAATGGCTCCTCTTGAAAGCCCGATTGTTATGATTATTGGCAGCGACTCAGGTATGATGCCGACAGCTAAAGCAAGGGAAAACAGGGCAGAGTCAAAAAATGTCTTGCCAGTCAATGCATTCATAATAAATATGAATGTGATTCCGACGAGGATCCCCTTGATCAGAAACTTGCTGAAACTCTTTATGCCCCTCTCATAATTTGTTTCAGGCTCTGTTAGTTTCAGGTAGCCAGCTACCTGTCCAAGAGTGCTCTTCATTCCCGTGGAAACAACGATTCCCTTTCCCTTACCATTAACAACAAATGTCCCTGGGAAAGCCATATTCTCCATCCGCTGTGGTTCTAGCTTTTCAGCCACGATTGCATTAGATGATTTGAGGACAGGGTAAGATTCGCCAGTAACGATCGATTCATCTATTTCAAGTTCATCAACTTCCATAAGACGAAGATCAGCTGGAATACGGTCACCAGTCTCTATAAGGACTATATCTCCAGGCACGATGTTTCGTGTATCTACTTCCAAAATTTTGTTATCTCTCAAAACCCTCACTCTGTATTTGATGAGAACAGCAAGTTTTTGCAGTGCCTTCTCTGACTTGTACTCTTGGGCGAAACCTACAAGGACATTGATAACTACAATCGCAAGTATCGTTATCCCCTCTATCTCGCCTCCCGTGAAGAATGAAACGATCGAGGCTATGATAAGAGCTATTACCAGTAGGTCCTTTAGCTGCGAGACGAGAAGGCTCAACGCAGTTTTTTCTCTTCTCTTGGGGATGTCGTTGAAGCCATATTGCCTCAGTCTCGCCTCAACGTTCTCAACGCTAAGACCGTTCTTAGAGGAGTTGAGTTCCTTGAAGATTTCCTCAGGACGCTTAGACCAATAGCCCATAGAAAAAATTTTTACATTCAATAAAGAATTTAAAGTGTTCGGAGATCTATGTTCACTTTATCAAAACTTTTCGGGAGTCTTTCTCTCAACGCGCGCGAAATTCCTTCTTGGACTGCTCATTAACCCTGACGACCTCATAATCCAAAAAATGAGGAAGTATTCTCTTACACATGTAATGATAGCACGGGGTTCAAATCCCCCCTGCACTTTCAACATAGTTTTGGATGACCCACCCCCCTGCACTTCTGAAGGATACGTGAAGGGCTACTTGCGTTTCTTGAATGCCTCGCATTCCACATGCATGTTAGGGGTCAAATATCCCTTCACCATACCCAAGGAAATAATCTGTATCTTACCTTCTTGGAATATTCGGCGTATCCAGTCAATTCCCTGTTGAGCGTTCTGTCTTTTAGTGAGGTACGTGCTATGACAAGAATCATGTAAATCCCAGCGGGGATTAAAGAGAAAATGGATCCTATTATTAGTGGAACCGAGAAAATGTACGACAGCCCAGCTAGGTATCCAGGGTGCCTAACGAAATTGTACGGTCCGCTTGCTATCACCTTATGATCTCTTTCTTTCTGTATCCTTACGGTCGGTTCAAAAAAAGGGTTCACCGCCATTGCCCAATTGAGAAGGAATGCGGATAGTACAAGCAAGATCAATCTGGGAACACGAAGGCGAAATCCAAATTTGCCCATTGAAATCTGCCTATGTCGAACCCGGCCACAACAGGCATAGCAATTAGGACGACAAGATTGCTTGATCGCATCAATATCTCATCCCACAGCTTAGAACCTTCTCTCTTTCTGACGAGTCTCGCAGCAAGAAGCTCAGGGTTCAGCCTGTACTGGGCCATTATGCTGACGGTATAGTGCAGGAACGAAGAACCAAAGAAAACCCGGGGTCGAACACCGATGTAGCCAGCAGAGAAAAAGAAGATTGCCACCTGGATGGCCAACATTACACTTGACACTGCAAGCTGTTTAACGGCGGCAATCTCAGCCCTGTTTCCACTTTCTTTTGGCATGAGTCTTATACCTGTCCAACTACTACTTATAGCTAAAGTCGAGGCCATAGCAAAGATGTGGTTTCTGCGGGCACTATCTCACGGAGTGGCGAGTTCAAATCCAATTCAACCCGCCATAACTGACATCTGGTTTAAGTCGTTCTGATTTCCTCTACTCCGACTCCTCTCATCTTTCTGAGCAAAATCACATCAAGCATCATCAGGATAAGCGACCACGCGACAAGAGAGCCAATAGCCAAGCTCACGTTGACGAGGCTCTGTTCACCTTGTATCAGAAAGTTTCCAGTAGGGGGAGCATGACCTGAGAAATAGAAGTAGCAGACTGACACTATGCAGTTGAATGGTGAAAAGTATGTGATATTTCCGAAGTCTATCCAGAGCGATGCGTACGCAGTGAAGGCAAGTATCAATGGAAGAAAGGAAATGAAAGATGCAGACTTGGGTGCCCTAAGGATGATGACTGAAAAGTTTAGGAAAAGAGCGAGAGCATAGATGAATAAAGTACCCAGAAATATGCTAAAGACCAAGCCAACTGCATCAACTGGCATGACGATAAGTCCAAATCTGGCGAAGAAGACGCCTGTTACCGAGATGAACATTACCGCAGAAATTGCCAACAGAGCGATGAGTGAAGATGTGAGATTTTCCAATAGAAAGAGTAACGGAGAAAGCTTGGTGTATTTGGTGACGTAACGGATGGATTTCGATGAGTACAACAGTGATGAGGCTATGGTTACAGATGCTCCTGAAAGAGAAAGCATCAGCAGATTTCCGTAAGCCGTGGCCGTGTAGATCCTTACAGCCTCTTCTACCTGAGGTATATAATTCCCGAAAATGTATGCCCACATAATAACCCAAAACTCAATGAAAAGGATTGACCAGAAGAGTATGTAGGGATTAGTCAAGAGCGATTTAGTATTCATCCCAAGATACTTAGTCAACTATTTTCCCTCAGCAAGTTCATATATCCTATCAAGGTTTTCGAGACTTGTGAGCAAAGTCCCTTTGCCTTTTCCTTTAACGAGGCTCACTATTTTATCTGAGACCTTCAATCGCAATAGGGCGTTGGGCTCATCAGCCATAGATATTTCGGCCTTTAGAAGTTCCTCTACTAGCAGCGGGCCATAGAGGGCTCCCTCAAACATGAAAAACACTTCCCAATTTTGAAGACTCTTCAGCAACCAAGTCTCATGTGTATTTATGAGGACCACGCCATCGTATTGGTTTAGGTGCTTCACCATCCTGCCTTTCTTCGCCGGATCAAGCTCCTCAAAAGGTTCGTCAAGAAGAACATGCCTAGCTTTCATTGCTAGTGCAAGTGCAGTGCAGACAATTTTTGTTTGCCCTGAAGAGAGTTCGCTGAGCTTTCTCTTCTTAAGGAATCCCAAGTCGATACCAAAATCTTTGACCATCTCAAAGGCAAGTCCAGAATCGCCATCCGACAGGTCTGTGTAGAGCTTGACAAGGTCGAAAACGTTAGATCCTAGGAGTGTGTAGACTTCTTGAAAATTTGCTGAGAGCACTCCTTTAGTAGCATAGAAGTCCTCAATAGATCGCTCATCTATCAGGATTTTGCCAGATGTAATATTTATCAGAGCACATATTGCCCTGAAGAAAGTAGTTTTACCCGATCCGTTTGGACCCAGAATAAGAGCCTTATTCTTGAAGTTCCCACTCACTCCCTTCAGAACAGGATCTTGACGCCACCTATAAGTAACATAAAGGTCTTGACTCAAGATCATGTTGAACACTTTAATTTCTATTATCCGAGATGTGTATATGATGGTTTCGGACTAGTAAGCAAGTGACATTGTAGGATTGCTATTCGATTCCGCTGAGTTTTCTTGTCCCAAGATAGAGGAGGGTAATCCCTATCAACGAAAAAAATGCGGTCAGCAGCAGATGGTCACATAAGAGAACTGTGAACTGGTTTAAGTCTGGAAGTATCTTCCCAAAACTCAAACCGAGCCTAGTTGAGCCTATCTCAAGTCCTATTGTAGCGAAAAGAACCACCACGAGGTTTATCACTATGCCCAGGTTGCGTTCTCTTGATTCTTCAGTGAAGATCGGATTAATGAGGGCTAAACCAAGGACGAGAACCACTGAAGCTAGGGTTCTAAGCAATCCCAATAATGTATTGACCAGCAAGGAAGCCAACGTGATTTGTGGAACTGTAATCGTTGAGATAACTGTCAAAGCTGCTGCGATTGGGGCCGCTACCAGCCAGCTTTGCAGTAACCTTGCTTTCACAAATTTCCCAATTCCAAACGGCGCTTTCTTGTATAGGAAGACGGTTTCCCTGCCTCGGCTTACCGTGCCGACCACGAATGCTCCTAGAAACGGAATTCCAAAAGCGCTCAACAGTATTAGCGCGTCTTCGGGTTTCGTAACAGGGTCTGATATGAATATGCGCAGCATGGCAAGGAGAACAGCAACGTAGAGGATCCATGATAAGTTTTCAAGCCTTCGACCATAGTCTTTGAAGATGGAGACAAGAAGTCTGCCAGATGATCCGCCGCCTCCTAAATATCCAATGGTCTTGTAGAAATAGCCGTCTGGCCTGGCTTTGGGAGCTATGAACGTGACTGTTTCGAGGCTGTAGGCGCGATTAGCCGCTTTTGTTCCCAGCCACAGAGTTGCTGCGAAGAACACGATAAGTCCTCCGAGTCGCGTCAAAGTTTCGTGACCAACAGCAGCGACGTTGCCGGGGTTAGAGGCGAAACTGACGAAGATTTCTGCTCCCCAAGAGCTTGGCAGTACCGAAAGAACAGCTCTGAGCATACCACTTGTCTCAGAACTGGTCAGAGCAGTGAGCAAGCCTCCGCCATAAATCGCGTACCCTACTGCAATCATGGGCAAAGCAAGGAGTACAGAGAGTGCTCTTCCCACGTCTTTTCCACGAACCGTCTTTCCAAGTTTCGTTCGTAGGATAGCCGCGATTACCGTGCCGATCCAAAGGGCGGAAAGAAGTATGGTTACAAAGGTAATGATGATTATTGCATTTTGAATTATGTCTAATCCTAGCGGATTCAGAAGTGCAGTGAAAGTGCCTATGATGAGCGTTATGGCGATGGCGTAGAATGGTATCGCGCCCAGGAACTCGCCAAGTAGAACGTCGCTCGGTTTTAATGGAGCGCGAACTAGAATCTCCAGTTGGCTAGTCTGCACTTCTCTCAATGTATCGGTGACGGGGATCAGTATCAGGTAGAAGAAGAACATGAAGAGGATGATTTGTACCATGGGTACAGCGGCTCGTGTTATGATGAATGCTGTAAAGTCGTCGATTAGCGGAGTCACAACTGCGGGCGCGATGAATACCACATAAATCGCTAGCAGTCCGATGACTAGAGGTAGAAAATAGGGTCTTATGCTTCGTATGCTACTTGTGGCGGTTCGGTATCGGTTTTTAGCTATTACGAGCCACTTAGCCGCTGGCACCTCGATGTTCCCTCCATGCTAAAAGCTCCTTCTCGTCTATACCTCCAGTCATAGCGATGAAAGCTTCCTCCAGAGTCTTGGTTTTTGTTTTGGCTATGATTTCTTTGACTGTGCCAACTGCTATGAGTTTGCCTCCATTGATTATGCCTATCCGGTCGCAGAGCTCTTCAACTATGGGAAGAATGTGACTGCAGATGAAGATGGTTTTGCCAGCTGTGTCTGCTAGTTTCCTGAGGAGGTCCTTCACTACTAAGGCTGCAGCTGGGTCCAGATTGGATGTGGGTTCGTCGAAGAATAAGATGGGGGGATCATGGATCAGAGCTGCGGCAATCAGAACCTTCTGTTTCATTCCGCGGCTGTATCCTTCAAGCAAATCGTTCCGTCTGTCATGAAGCCCGAATAGGTTCAGTAAGTCGTCTATCCTTTCAGATAGAACGTTCTTTGGGACATCGTAGAGAGCTCCGATAAACTCTAGAAACTCTTTTGCGCTGAGCTTCTCATATAAACCAGGCGACTCGGCAAGCAACCCTGTAACTCGTTTTACTTCAGTTTCATCTTTGAGGATATCATGGCCATTCACGAGGGCTGTACCGCTAGTGGGTTTTATTATGCAGTTCAATAAGCGAACGGTCGTCGTCTTGCCGGCTCCGTTTGGACCGAGAAGACCAAACGTTTCTCCTTCATAAACCTCGAGGTCAAGCTCATCTACAGCTTTGATCTCGCCACCTTTACCATAATACTTAGACAGTTTTTCGGTCTGTATGACAACTTTCAATGTTCATCACCAATCCGATTCATGATTATTCCGTAACTATCTTCCTTCACTGGTAGAAGCTTTGTTGCTGTTTTCAAAGATGAATAGGTCGTCAATCGTTGTCTGCAAGGCTTTTGCGATATCATGTGCCAACTTTAGAGACGGATTGTAGTTACCTTTTTCTATGAAGAGAATAGTTTCTCTTCGTACTCCGACTTTTTTGGCAAGCTCTTCTTGAGTGAGGTCGTATCTTGCCCTCAACTCTTTTATTCTGGTTTTCACGGTTGTCACGGCTCTCCTTTTCTGCCAAGGTACCATCTAAACACAAGAAAGGACAACGCTGATACCAGAAGGGCCGCAATCATGGGATAGCCTGCCTCGATTTCTGGCATGCCGAAGAACTCTCTTCCGACGAAGGTAACCCAAAGATATGCGATGACGAAGTATTGGCACATGAACATCGCATAGTAACCGGCTTTCCAGGTTAGCTTCAGAGTTCTCTCATCACCCAGCGGAAGCCCAGATCTTTTGTCTTTAAGTATTTTCCAAAGGATTAGGGCGGGGATCAGAATCAACAGTGCGAGTATTCCTATGCTTACGATCGGCCAAGCGAAATCAGCCATTCAAAGCACCTCCGGTTTATGATTTTGCTCATTGTGAACTTCTTGATGATCTAGCAGCTATGAGCGCGCCCGCGCAACCTATGAGCCCAATTCCCACTATTCCGATTACAGTTGCAATGCCAGCATGGTTCTCTCCCAAGACCCCTTCCCCGAATGCCATCAACGCCGCTCCCGTCAGACAAACTGCAATCCCCAGCACCAGCACAAGGATCGCATAATTCCTCATTTTCTCAACCTCCATTATCTATCTCGCACATTATGTTATGTTCAACACACTTCATGTTAGATATAAAACACACTAGGGATTTAAGCTTTGCTGTGTTTATGTGGAGGATTTTTGAAAAAGCTTGACTTGGACCCGCGGATGGTAACAGGAGCCCTCCAGAATCAACACAGTGTATGTGCATAGAATTTCTATCCAACCAACCAGGAGCCTTAGCTGACTTCGCGCTCCATCAAGACGTAGACAGCACGAACACCAGTGGGAGCTCCTAAAGCGCCTATTGATTTAGCTTGCCATCCTTCCTTTGACATGCGATTAATCTGTGCTACCAGCTTACTAGCCTCTCCAGTATCGTAGAGGATTTCATACTCTTTCATTTCAATTACCTCCGGCCTAGTTCAGCAACCACATTACATTTACTTTTCCCAATTGCCGTCTGCTGTCTTCTGGTACGCGTCGGACGCCAAAGTTATTTTTCCCTAGACTTGACGATGGCCAACACAGCACACTCTGTGCCTGTCCACCATGCACACCTGTCTTCTTGGCAATCACGTGGCACGCCTTTACCAACTACTCGCTTGCCAGGGACACCCGTGGAGAACGCAAACGGACACATTCTAGGCAAAGATCATCACCTCCATAGCGCGCTATTCTGGGAGTTTGTCGGCAATCTGTTTGATATTTCTGCGATATTGTTTGAAGGCGTCGCGTCCTTTTTTGGTCAGTGCAAGTGCCGTGTGTGGTTTTCTCTCGATGAATTCTTTGATTATTTCGACATATCCAGCGTCTTCTAGCTTGGTTAGATGGGCGGAAAGATTTCCAGGGGTCATTTGCGTTTGGCGTTGAAGAAAGAGGAAGTCTGCGCTTTCGACAACGAAGAGATGAGCCATGATCATGAGTCTTGCGGGTTCATGTATTGTTCTATCAAGCTTTGAAATTGAAGGAAGCTCATGATCCTTGGCTTCATTGCTCTTCATTGCCACGGTCACCAATCGATCCAGCAGTTGGAGGGTTTCTACGTACGAAGCGGATCAGCATGGCTAACCCGAAGAGGAGAATCAGTGAGCCCAGCAGGATCATGTAATAGTACAGCGGATAGTAGAGGAAATGCCCAGCGACAAACATGACTAGGGCTAGCAAAGCATACCCGTACATGCGATTTACCCTGAGAGTGTAACCAGCTGCGCAGAGTGAAGCGGCCACCGACACCCCGATGACCAGCATGTGGTTCTCAATTGCAAACAACAGCCAAGCCGGTGTTCCCCCACCTTCGGTCTGCATGAAAGCAACAACACCAAAAAGCATGAACAGCGAAAGCACGCCGATTGCTAGAGTTTGCATGGCTTTTACTCTGTACGTAGCGAATTTGACGAACCCGATTCTGGGAACCGTTAGGGTTTTCTTGGCAGCTACATAGATGGAAATTCCCACGACTGCAAAGACTCCTCCCATCCAAGGCATATCCAGGATCATCATTATGCCAAAGGCTAGGGGAATTAACGCGACTGCAATGTCTACTAGACCATCCTGATGGTAGGACGTGTAGACCTTCCGCTCAATCTCCTTCAAGTTAATTTTTTCTGCCATTACACATCACCTAAGCACTACAATATACTTTGTATTATATAGGCTTTGCATTACAAAGTACTCTATAGTCTCTTGTAAGGACAGGATTTTATTCAATCTAATTAACAACTATTAGCGCGCTAAATGTCAAAAAGATACCCAAAATTGATAATTGAGGAACACAGTTTATCCCAATTTCTCAGTAGAAACGCTTAAGAAAGTCTTATGGTAGCCCGGGAGTTACCTTCCCAGACTGTAATTTATAGCGAAATTTCCATCTTTTCGTTAAGTCTTAGTTGCGAATTTTATAGCTTCGTGAGTGCCGCTAATGAGCAGTCCGATACCTAGACCTAAGTATAATCCAGAATCGAACAGCAGTCGGTTTCGCAGCTCAGATTCTCCCAAGAGTTCGACGCGAATCCTAATGATGTCAGACGTCGGCCACATTTGCCACTCTTTCAACACTCTGTTAGGCGGAAGCTGCCACAATAGGGATCTATGAGGTTCAAGAACTTCAGGCGTACTAGGATTGCTTTGCGAAGTCACTTCTTCTTTGTCTGGTAGCGGAATGGTATCTCTAATTTCGCAGTCCTCAGGCAACTCAATAGACAAATTCGACATTGTATAGTTCAAGGGATAAATATTAGGAAAATATTGGACGACTATGTTATTCGTTGTGCTACAGAATGGAACCACTATTTCGTAAAGTGCGAATGATTGTCTGTTCACGAGGTCTTTCCAGTCGAACCACAGATTAAGATTGTAATCCCGTGTTATTGGTTCAGTCATGAATTTGAGATAAATTATCGACGTTCGGTTTACTTGAGAAAACACAGTTTCCGTCTCAAGGACTTCCAGCTCTTTCGGGCCTGCGGAGGCACTGCCTCTATGTTCAGCACCTTGCATAATCTCAACTTGATACGGGACCTGTAAACCAAATATTACTTCAGAGGAAGAGTCACTTGAGGTAGACAACCCAATATGTGCACTGCAAACTGTTCGAACCAAGTTCTCCTTTACGTCTACGCTAAACAGCACCATGTACAAATCAAAAGAGTCACATTTTTCAGAACAAAATCCAAGAATGCCATATGGAGAAAGTGGTCTTGACATCGGTTTTTCATTAGCTTGAACCAGTCTGAGAACTCCTAAACCAGTCAGACTCACACCTAAAGCAATTGGAAACATAATGGCAAGTAGTTTCAGCAGAGAAGATTTAGGAGGCATCTCAACACCCCAACAAACAAATTAGATCTCTCAGCGTATAAAGTCTAGTGCGGATATAAGCCCCTACCGGCTGAAGAATGTCCTCGCTCATAGCGAGAAACCCCTTGTTTCTCTTTTCTATTTATTCTGCGATTCTGTTACCTCTGCGGAATGGAACCGTTGAAAAAAATGATAAGGTCTCTAGGGCCGAATCCCGAAAAAATCCTGACGAAGGAGGCGATGTCGACGCCCAACCGCGCTGTAGTTACAGCAGACAATGAGCCGTCTGAGGGTCAAATGGACACGCTACTGAAGGCGTTAAGGCATAGACTCAAAGAAGAGTTGTTCGAAAAACCTATTACTGAATCAAAACGGTATAAATTGCAGTATAGGAATGGTAGCCCGGGATAGGTTCGAACTCCCGTTTAGGTTTCGTCATGCGCATCCCCATTGCTACCAGGTCCTTCGACTCTGAGTCTTTTCAGTAGATCCTATCATTAGGGCTCCGAGGTGATGTTTCTCTCCATTCTTAGCGCGCGCGCTCAGGAGCCCATCCCGTAGGGGTTCGTGGGTTCAAATCCCACCCCCCGCACTTTGCGTGAAGAATGATTCGATTTTATTGGCGCGTTTTTGGCAGAATTTGTCATTGATATATGGATAATGCAAAAATAAATAGCATAAGAAAGCTAACGTCAATCTGGTGGAAGTTTGGAAGAAATAGACGAAGCTTTCAACTGGCTTATTCTGGTTTTGACCACTCTAGCTTCTACTTTAGTTCAATTTCCGCAGCTCTATCCTTCACTATTTCGTCCATTAGAGCCCGAAATACCATTCATGAAATTGCTTTTAACGCCACTAATCTTACTTATAATCTCTTGGCTCAGTTCGCACCTAATCCAAGACAATGGAATAAAAATCGTTTTAAAATGCTTTTCATGGCACTACGCAATGTTTGTCCTAGGAATAGACATCTATTATCTTCTAGGTGCTTTCTTGCCTACAGACATCTATGTATCACCATTGCCTTTTCCGTTAATTATTGGGATGCCCAACCTAATTTATCTAGGTGTCATTCGCAATCGATACAAACAAATATTTCCAGATTCAAAATTCCTCAGAAGCCGTAAAAAGCAAGTTTTCTTCTGCGCAATAATGACAATATTCGCCGTGGTAACACCTGCCTTTTTGGGAAGATAAGACAAGGAATTCACCAAAAGCGAAATTCCGCGAATTTAAACCGATATTTAAACCTAACCCCCCGCACCACGTTCAGAGGGTTAATTTTGCCCAAATTTCGCTCCTTCTGAGCGTAGAATTGCAGAAAATCAAGTTGAATTCGTAGATCACTTTTCATTTCGCTGGGCGGTCTAAAACTGTCAACTTCGGGATCCCGAGTTTTCCTGAAATATCGGAACGGGCCGGACTAACACTCAAATGGGTTCAAGTCCAACCCTCTGGAAGCCAATCCACTTGCAAAATTATGCTAAACACGGAGCAAGAGTTCGAATCTCTCACGGGTTACCATTATACCCTAGTCAGGTCGATGTTCAAACTCTCGGTTCAATAGTGATCGGGGTGAAGTTTTATCCAACCAACCAATTAGTAAAGAATATCGGCTCAGACTGTTGCAGATTCACACAGGCTTAACCTACTCGCGTGCCACCAACTGTCAAGGAACATACGCATGAGCTTAAAACAGAGAACAAGCTCAAGCGGCTAATCGAAAAGGAAAAAGAAAAGAACCAACAATAGACACCGAATACTCTTTTTCGTTATTTCAGCTTACTTTTCGGAATCTTGATGGCGAAGCTGCATCGGGAATCTCCTTTCAGTAAGGTTTCAAGCAGCTCGACTTCCACGGGTTCGCCGAATATCACGTCAAAGTGAAGCTTCTCAAAACCAGCGCTACAATAGCAGAACATCGGCGAGATTTTGGGTTTGCCGTCGCGTAGGGCAGTTCTGACAAGCTGGCAGTGGCAGGCGTAGTACTTCCTCATGGTTGGGTCTTTTTCTTTGAGGAACTGCTTAGGAGCGTAGGGGATTTTGACCTTGAAGATTTTATCGCCTCTTCGGACCCCAGTGTTGATTTCTTGGTTGTTCTTCACGAACTCCAGGACCTCGGGCGTGATTTCCTGCTCGAACCATGTTCGCCCAACTTTCATGCAGTCTTCCTGCTCCTTGACTAGTCGTCTGTGTTCGTCCTTGAGGTACTCGTCGAGGCTGGTGGCATTTTCGAAGCGTTCCTTTGCTTCCTTGAACGCCGAAGCGGGCACCTTGTGATA